>JAABUS010008136.1_pt1 | contig 11624 bp, 7 predicted proteins | sample 5560161 | NCBI WGS metagenome assembly JAABUS01 (sample SAMN10711885, study PRJNA513376) | rock metagenome | isolation source: Antarctica rocks | place: Antarctica: Victoria Land, Trio Nunatak nord | collected 2016-01-04 | reverse complement strand
CGTCGGCGGCGATGCCCACGTCGATATCGATGCCAATGTCGAGACCGATACCAGCGTGACCGCCTCCGCGGACGGTGGCACGGCCACGGCGACGTCGAATGGCGGCAGCAACAATGGGGTGCTTTTCGGGGGCGGTGGCCCGATTGAGGTTGGCAACGGTGGCCCGGCGACGGCGAATGCCCAGGGTGGCACCGTGACGATCGGCACCGTCTCCGGTGGCCACAACACGGGGTCGACCATCCATGTCGATGACACCACGGGTGGCTTCGGCGGGGGCAACGCGAGTGTCGATATCGACGCCAACGTCCAGACCTCGACAACCGTGAATGCCTCCGCGGACGGTGGCACGGCGACGGCGACCTCGAATGGCGGCAGCAACAATGGCGTCCTGGTCGGGGGCGGCAGCACCGCCGAGGTCGGCAACGGCGGCCCGGCGTCAGCCGACGCCAGCGGCGGCACGGTCAGCATCGGCACGGTCGATGGCGGTGGCAACACCGGCGCCACGATCTCGGTCGATGACACCCAGGGGTAGACGCGTCGATTCCCCGCCCCCCACGATCCCTTCCCGCGCAAGACCCGACCGGCACGCCCCTGTGGCGTGCCGGTTTGGTGTGTCCGGGTACGCCGACGGGTGGGGGGGGCGGATCAGCGGCGGGCTAACGTGACGCGGATTCACCGAGGCACGAGGCGACTCGACGCACCGCGGCATCGTGATCCAGCGGCGAGATCGGGCCGCCCAACATGGTGCGGCCAGACATTGATCGAACACGCGACCCTGGGCAAGCGAGGGATTGATTCTGCCGCCATACTGATGGCGAGAAACAGTTCATCGGTGTGCAATGCACGATGCAGTGTTCAGGGATAACCGTGTGGCGCGAACGGAGGAGCGAGCGATGCGTCAGGGAGCGATGATCCGCCTGGTGGCGTTGTTCCTCGTCGGTCTCCTCGTCGATACCCGCTCGAGTGGCGCCCAGGAGGCGAGTCCTGCGTCATCGACACTTCCAGCCGGGACGGCGCCATTCGGTCTGGGACACGTCGTTCTTCCCACCGATACCGCCGGCATCTCCGCCCTCTTCGGGCGACTCCCCGATCTGGTCGCCAGCGAGCCGCGCATCGTGATGCCGGAGCAGGGCGACCGGCTGATGGTGGGGTATGGTACGGAGGATCCTGGCTTCGGACCGCCCCTCTCGCTGCAGGCCTTGAACTTCGCCGCCGGCGACTTTTTCCCGCGAAGCTTCACCGCCGGTGACTTCGCCACGACCGCCATCAGCAGCGCCGATTATGGTGCGACCTCGTTTGGCCAGGATGGATCGCTCGTCTGGGTCCGCGCCGAGAGTACCGGTGGCGTCAGCGGCGACCGTCCAGGGACCCCGACCATCCGCCGTGCGATCTTTACCGTCGCCTGGGGTGAGACGAGCTCGCCATGGCTCTTTTCCGCCCTCTCGGTCACCCCGGAGGGACTGGATGCCCTGGTGGCCGCCTTCGTCGCCGCGGCAGAACAGCCTGGCACGCCGGCGCCCGACGCCACTCCACGGGTCGCAATGTTGCACATGACGACCAGAGAGCAGACTGTTGCCACTCGGCGCTCCATCAATCGAGGATGGGGACGGCGAGCATTCCTGACGTCCCCAAGCCGAGTGGACAACAGGCAGGATGGCACACCCAATTCTCGGGTTACCACGCCCCGGCGGTAGCCACGTCCACGCCGGGGAGAGGAGCGAGCGGACGAGTCAGAGCGGCCCGCCCTCTCGTTCCTCCTACCGCGCCCCGGTCATAGCGGTGCTCACCGCACCAGGCGGCACGGTATCAGCGCGTCCCCGCGTCGCGGCTTATGCCGCTGGCAGACGCAAGCCCTGGAGCAAGGCGTCCCGGACCGGCGACTGATCGTTGAAGGCCGCCCGTGGCACATTCTGGAGCACAGCCAGTACCCCGCCGCCCGTTCCGATCGCGGCGCACCCGACGAAGAGGGAGTACGGGATCGTCGTGCCGTCGCTGAAGGTGTAGTCGTGGTTGAAGACGGCGAACGCACCGGCCGTCGCGTCGTTCCCGGCCAGGGGCTTCCCGTCCGCATCAAGCGCGGGCGTGACCTCGCCCACCGCGGGGTCGAGGAGTGCCTGCTCGGCAAAACTGGTGACACAGGCGTTGAGATCGCCGTCAAATTTCGGCGTCCCGACGAGGGTGACGAAGCTGGTGCCGTTGCTCAGGACCACGCGATCAATCTCGTTGTCGGAGGTCTCGTCCTCGACCGTCCAGGTATCGTCGAAGTCGAGACTGTAGCCATAGGTGGGGCTGTCGTAGGTTCCGCCACTCCCAGGCTCCGCCGTCGACTGGTCGGCTGGGGTCCCCTCGGGAGCGGGCGGGACCAGCACGAAGGTGACGGTTGTGCCGCCGCCCGTCTCTGGCCGGAGGGAGACGAAACCGGAGTAACCGGAGTCGGCCTGCGGGATGAGGTCGACCGCCAGGCCGTCGCTCGGTTCCCAGGGGGGAGGCGGTCGCTCGCCGATCGCGCCGCAGGCGATGTAGTTCTGCTTGTTCTGCTCGCTCTCATGAACGTGCAGGGCAAAGTCCTCCTCGAAGAGATCGGTGATCTCGACATCGGCCGTTCCGACGATCACCTCAAGCTCCCGGCCGGACCCGTCCGGGTCGAAGGCGTACGACTGCACGGCATTCAGTGAGAAAACGACGATGCCGAGATCGTCGCAAGTGCCGGCGTGAACGTGGGCGGGCCGCGGAGTCGTCGCCCGTGCCTCTGTCGCGGCGTCATCCTGCCGCGCGGCGACGGCGCCGCCCGGCCCGAGCACCGGCGTCAGCGAGAGGACCAGCAACAGCGTCACCGTGCGCCACCGTGGGGCTAAACGTCGACAGATCATCGGATCCCACTCCTCTTCATAGGTCGTGACACACCATCTCCAACGAGCGGTGCAACCGCGGACAGCGACCGGGACAACATCTTGGTGCTGGGTTCCACACTCCATGGTACACCCGGCCTCCTCAATGCGAACCCGGGCGCAGTCGAACGCTCATCCGTTCCGCCGTGTTCCCCAATTGACACGATTCCGGCGCTGTGCCTGACGGCCGGCGGCGGTGTCACCTGCTGTCATAGAGAAGGCTTCACGGTGGAGCCGGGCGAGTCGGCTCACGACTCGGCCCAGGGGCAGGAAAACGCGAACGGAGCCGTCCGATGAACGACCACGCGACCTATCTCACCGCCGGCCAGCGATATGCCCATCCAGACGTGCCATGCTGGCGAACCGAGCGGGAGGTGATCATTCTCGCCGTGAATCTCGACGGCCGAGGCCGACCACACATCCTCTACCGGTGCCCGAATGGCCGGGATATTTGCGGGGACGCGGCGCTCTTTGAAGCGGCCATCGCCGCGGGCTCCATCGTCCCGGTGGTGGCGACTGGACGGCGCGTCCACTGCTGAGGACGTTCCACGGCGGCACACCGCCGCGGCATATCGCGGTCACCGGCGGCAGCCCTTAATGGCGACGCGTGACTGCCCGCGCGATCGATTCGCTCAGGTGGGGATAGGAGGGGAGATCACCGGTTGGAGGGCATGAGCAGTCACGTACGCGGCGGCCTCCTCGGCGTCGAGCGGCCGCGCAAAATGATACCCCTGGGCACTGTCGAAGCCGAGGGAGCGGAGCCGGGCGAGCTGGTCGGCGGTCTCGACGCCTTCGGCGGTGACGCGCAGCTTGAGCGCATGACCGAGCCGTACGACCGCTTCCAGAATCGTGTCCTCATGATCGTCGGCGGTGTTTCCGATAAACGAACGATCCACCTTCAAATGATCGATTGGAAACCGGCGCAGATAGCCAAGGCTGGAGTAGCCGGTCCCGAAGTCGTCGATCGCCAGGCGAACGCCGAGCGCCGCCAGCCGCTCCAGCATGGCGGTCGCGGACTGCGCCTCATCCATGAGGACCGTCTCGGTCAACTCCAGCTCAACGGACGACGGCGGAAGGTCGGCATCATGGATCGCCGCGGCGATCTCATCGACGAGATGAGGGTCACGAAACTGCCGTGCCGAGAGATTCACGCTGACCCCAATCTCATCGCCGCTTGAACGCGATGCTCGCCAGCGCCCTGCTTCCTGGCAGGCCTCGCGCATCACCCAGCGACCAATCGGACGGATCAGGCCAATCTCCTCCGCCAGCGGGACAAACTCGGCCGGCGGCATCATGCCGCGCTCTGGATGGTTCCACCGGACGAGGGCCTCCATGCGCGTCAATCGCCCGGAAGTGAGATCGACAATGGGGTGGTAATGGACGACGAGCTGCCGGCGATCGACGGCCGACCGCAACGATTGCTCGAGCTCCAGCCGGACGCCGGCCTGTTCCTTCATCGCCGACTTGAACCCCGCGGCACTGCCCCGGCCAATCTGCTTGGCCTGGTCGAGCGCCAGATCGGCGCGGCGCAGCATCTCACGCGGGTCGTGATCCCCGACCTGACTGACCGCCACGCCTGCACTCGCGGTCACGAACGCTTCGCGGTCCCGCAACCGGAATGGCTCAGCGATCGCGGCGAGCACCCGCTCGGCGACGGCCAGGGCCTGATCCAGCGTGTCGATCTCTTCCGCCAGGATCGTGAACTCATCGCCGTCGAGTCGAGCAACGGTATCGCCGTCGCGGAGGCCACCCTCAAGCCGGCTCGCCACCGCGACCAGGACCTCATCTCCCGTGGCGTGCCCGAGGGCATCGTTGACGACCTTGAACCCATCGAGATCGATCGATAGGACCGCGATTCGCGCCTGACGCCGCCGGCCACGCGCCAGGGCATGCTGGAGCCGGTTGATCAGGAGCGACCGATTCGGCAACCCGGTCAGCTCGTCGTGGTACGCGAGGTGGGAGAGCCGCCCCTCCGCCCGCTTTCGATCAGTCATGTCCCGAGAATTCAGCACGATACCTTCGACGTTCGAATCCGCGAGACAGTTCGTTGCCGTCACCTCGACATGCCGGTAGGAGCCGTCTTTATGACAGATGCGGACTTCGAGCTGGATCGGCTGGGTGGATCCCGTGCTGATCATCTCGTCGAAGAGCTTCTGGGTCCGCTCTCGATCCTCAGGATGTGTCAGATCACCGACCCGCGTTCCGAGCATCTCCTCCGGCGTGTAGCCAGTCACCCGCTCGATGCTGGGGCTGACATACCGCCGCACGAGATCGGCGTCGACCACCGTGACGGCGTCAGACGCATGCTGCAACAGGGCGCCAAAGTGTTGCTCGTTGCGGCGGATTGCCGCTTCAGCCTGCTGGAGGGCGGTGACGTCCTTCGCGATGCCGAGCAGCCCCTCGATGCGATGCTGGCGATCGTAGATGGGGATCTTGCTCGTCAGGAGCCAGCGGTCGCCGTTATCCAGCCCAACCTGGCGCTCCAGCCGGTTCAGCAGCGGTTGCCCGGTCGCGATAATGGATCGCTCATCAGCGGCGAACTGCTCGGCAATCTCAGGTGGGAAGAAGTCTCGATCGGAGCGACCAACGATTTGGTCCGCTCGGTCACGACCGAACCATCGCCTGGTTGCCAGGTTCGCCCGGGCAAATCGAAGCTCCCGATCCTTGACGTACAGGATGTCGGCACTACTCTCCATCAACGCCAGCAGCAGATCTCGTTCCTGATCGAGCGCGACGGAGAGCCGGGCACGCTCGCTGGCGTCCTCGATCATCACGAGGTCGGCCGGTCGGTCCTTGAGCTGGAACCGTCTGGTCGTTTCCCAGACCTCGATCACCTGTCCATCTTTTCGACCGTGCCGCAAGGGCGCCGCGCCGAAACGCTCCTGCACGGGCTCGCCGGGATCCAGGGAAGGATCAGCTACACCGGCCGCGATCCGCGGATCGCTCGTCCGCATCGCGAGGAACTCGTCTATGGCAAATCCATAGTGAGCCACCGCGGCATCATTGACGGCGAGAAACCGGCCCGTCGATGTATCGACGATCCACAACGGTCGCGGGTGCCGCTCAAAAAGCAGACGCCAGAGGTCGTTCGCCGATCCTGGCAACGCCCGCAGCCTCGGCTGGCTGTCGCTCCTGGGTGGCGAACGCCATCGTCGCACGAGGCGCATCCTGACTCCAGACCATCCTGCCCATCCGTCCGTGAGATGAGCGGTCAACATGGTTGCTACTCTACCTGCTCGACCAGGACGAATCCTATGCACCTGACTAGGAACATCGTCCTGAACCGACCACCAATGAGCGCTATTGACGCGCGATACGCTCCGTGAGCGGTGACCAGAGCATGGGCGGTCGGTGAGCGATGGTGGCGTTGCCGGGGCCGTCGACCGCCGGCCGCGGCACGGCGATCGCCCGCCCGTCGGAGGTGACGAATATCGCGGGGGCGATCAAACCCGGTATCATGGGCCGCATCGGACAGGCATCAGAAGATCGCAGGAAGGATGGATCATGCGGTCGACCACGCTCAGTGCCGCGCCCCGGCGCGGTCGCCGACATCTCGGAATAATGACGCTGCTCCTCCTCGCGCTGACCGTCGCGTCAGCAGGAGGAGCGCGAGCGATTCGCTCGCTCGCGCAGGAGGGATCACCAGCTCGCGGACACGCGCAGGTCGTCGCCCAGGGGGTCGTCTCGCTGCCGGCCGGATCGACTGTCTGGCGAGTGGCCTATCAACAGGCCGGTGCGATGGATGTCGCGCAGGCAAAGCAGCGACCGCTCGGTTTTGTTCTCGCCGATCAGGGCCCGATCATCCTTAGCCAGGCTGACGGTCCAACCTTTCTCGACCCTGGCGAGGCCGCCCTCGTTCGGCCGACCACCGACCAGCGGCGGGCGACGATCGGTCAGCGACCGGTTGGGTACTACGCGATCGACATGGTGCCCGCCGGGGACGCCGCCGACATTGGGGAGGGCGTCGCCGTCTTCGCGAGCTCGCCGTTCGATCCGCCATCGGGAAGCGAACCCCACGATCTCAATCTGGTCCGCGACGTGGTCAAGACGGACGAGACCTCGACCCTACCGAGGGGCGATGGGCCGACTCTGGTGCTTGCGACGACCGGCTCGCTCAGTGTCGAGAGCGCCGACGGGGACGCCGCGCCGCTCAGGGTCGGCGAGGCCGCGGTCTTCGACGGGGAGATCACGATCCGCGGGGTTGGCGCAGCCGACGCCGTCTTCGTGGCTGCATTGATCGGTCAGGCGGTGACCGACGGGGCCGCTCCCGGAACGCCGATCGCGTCCCCGATCGCCTCGCCAGTCGCCAGCTCGGGTAACGGCGTGATCGCGGTAACGATCTTCCGGTGTCCGGCGGACAGCTCCCCCGAGGACTTCAATCCGGACGCCTGTGCGCCAGACCGCGACGCAGCCGACCTGCAGATCGCGATCGTCGGCAGTGGCGCCAACCAGCGGTCGGCCGATGATGCCGAGCTCGCCGCGGCAACGCTGACCTGGTCCGATCTGGCGGATGGCGAATACCTGCTCAGCGCCACCGATTTCGCGGACGGCGTGAATCGCTTCTTCATTCCCGGGCTGGACGGGCTCAATGGATCTCCTGAGGCCGGCTACCCATCCGGCTTGAACGAGGGCTATCGCGTGCCGCTCACCGCGCAATCATCGCGATACACCCTCGACGCCTACGCCTTCGCGGGCGAGGAGTCGAGCGCCACACCGGTCGCGGGAACGGCGTCGGTCGCCTATCAGGTCTACACCTGCCCACCGGGTCTGACGCTCGATACCGCGAGCCCGACGAGCTGTCCCGAGATCACCGGCGACGCCATTGTCGCGCTCAGCGCCGATCGTCTTCCCACCCCGCTGCGAGAGGCAGACGCGACGCGAGATAGCGCCAACCGTCCGGCGTGGACCAACCTGGCTCCGGACACCTATGTCTTCTCCCATGCCCCCGCTCCCGGCTACACGACCTATGCCATCCCGGAATCGTCGACCGTCACGGTGCTCCCGGACGGTTCGGGATACAGCATCACGCTCGAACGTGGCGCCCCGGCGATCGTGTTGCAGGTCTACGATCTGCAACCAGCCGCCGAACCGACCACGATTCCAGCCCCGGCGGAGCCAGCGCCAGAGCCGGAGCCAACCTTGGCGCCGGAACCCGAACCAGAACCGACCTTTATCCCCGAGCCGGAACCGACGGTCGCGCCCGAGCCGCCGCCACCGCCACCACCACCGGCCGATACCGACGGCGATGGCTTGAGCGACGCCGAGGAGATCGAGATCTATGGCACCGATCCGGGTCTGGCCGACACGGACGGGGATGGCTATTCAGACTTCGGTGAGGTGTTCAACGGGTCCGATCCGCTCGATCCGGCCAGTGTGCCCGCGGGCGCTGAGTAGCTGATCGCGGCACCCCGAAACCGGCGCGGGTAGCTGAGTGGGGCGCGCGTGGAGCGATCCATGCGCCCCTTCTCCCGCCATCGACGGCGCCCCGCGGTCGGCTGGATCGACCCAGCGTCATGCATCTCATGACGAGGGGCAGACCGAGCCAGGCCGGTCGCCATGACCGCCGCGATCCGATCCCAACCAGATCAACGCCAGGTCAGCAGCGGTTTGGTCGACCGGCAGGCCACCTGCTGCCCACGCGAGTCTGGAGCGCGGCCGGATGATTCCAACCGCTCAGGGGGTCTCGGCGGGGTCCATGGCCGTCCGCGCGTAGGCGACGGCGACCTCCACGAGTGCCTGCAACCGGGCGCGCGCCGCCGGGGGCAGCCGCTCGCTCCAGAAGACTTCGGCGAGGGCGGCGAGAAGAGGATCGAGCGGGACCATCAGATCGGCCGCGACCAGGAGGCGAAACCGGTCCGCCTCCGACCCATCGAGCGCATCGACCAGCGCATCGACCGCTTCCCTGGATGGTCCACGCTCACCGGATTCGAGCCGCGAGATAAAGGTCTGATGCAGCCCGGCGCGCTCGCCGAGATCCTTCATCGGCAGCCCACGGGCTTCCCGTAATCCCCGCAGGAGCGAGCCAAAGGTCGGCCCATCGACGCCGCCTCGGGTGGCCCGGGAGCCGCGGCGCCAGGCCGGCGGCGCGCTGGCCTCTGGAGTTGGTTCCACCTATCCCCTCCATCGCGCGGCAAGGCTGCCCTCGCATGACGGGATGATACTGAATCGCCGCCAGGGTCATATGACCGTCCCGGCACCGACGGCTCGACCACGTGGTATCGCGATCGATGACACAACCGCGGGGTGTCGTCGTGCCGGGAGATCGTCCGACATGGTTCTGCACGGCAACCAGGCATCCCGGCCGGCACTGGCGCCGATCGGGACGATCAGATCCCAGGCGGGACCGGGATGTTCCAGCGGAGAATCTGCTGGTGACACCATGTCGCGGTAGGATCGGCCGCCAGGAATGAAGCGTGCTACCATCGAGCGGTTGTCCAGATGTTGTCCGGTTCCGACGCCAAGAGGTCCTCGGCTGGGACAGCTTGCACGGCACTATGACTGCCGCCTGACCGATCGCCACTCGGATCGCATGGGAGATCGCCGCCGCCGGGCCTGGAGATGGTTTCCCAAGATCATTGCTGTAGCACTGCTGCACCCCACGGGGTGGCCCTGGGGGCGCGCTGTCTGGTGGCAGCGGTCTAACCTGTCCCATCAGCCGCGAGGCATGAGTGCGTCAGCCGAGCGTTCCCGGTTGACACGACCGTCAGATGAGAGGAGCTCCTGGCTGATGCCGCGACGACTGACGACCCTGGGACGGGCGGGCTGGAGGAGCACCGGACGCCGGCTTGGACCGCTCGTCATCGTGGCACTGCTCCTCCTGCCCCGACCGGCGATTGCCGGCGATGCGACCCCCGTCTCCACACCGGCCACCGACGACCAGGGACTCGGAGACATTCAGGCATCCTTCCAGGATGAGGTCAGCGAGCAGACCGAAGGCACGCTGAGCGCCTATCAGATTCGGGCGACGATCGACCCGGACGCGAGCACGATCGCGGGTCACCTGCGGGTCGACTATCTCAACAGCTCCGATCGTTCCCTTGATGCGATCTATTTCCGGCTTTACCCGAACGCCTCCTACTATGGCGATGGCGAGCTGGCGATCGATGCCGTGCGGGCCGCCGGCGTGGCGGTGGAGTCGACGCTAGAGGTCGAGGAGACGGCACTGCGGGTGCCGCTCCAGCATTCAGTAGCGGCGGGGCGCTCGGTGAGGATCGACCTCGACTTCACGACCACGGTGCCGGTCAACGCGGCCGGAAGCTACGGCATCTTTGGCCGCGAGCGATCGACCGGAACCTGGGTCCTCGCCGACTGGCACCCGGTGCTGGCCGTCTACGAGGCGGCGCGCGGGTGGCGGATCGACCCGCCGACCTCGTTTGGGGATCCGACCTATGCGGCCAGCTCCCGTTACGATGTCACGCTGACGGCCCCAGCCGACTTTCAGCTGATTACCTCCGGCACCGAGATCGACGCGACGCGCGACCGGGGTGAGGTCACGCGCCACTACGAGGCTGGTCCGGCGCGCGAATTCACGATGGCGGCTGATGTCGATTACACATCGGTCAGCTACACGGTCGACGGGATCACCGTCACCTCCTGGGCGCAACCCGGCGCGGAAGCGGCCGCCCAATCGGCTCTCGATATCGCGACGCGGGCGCTCGCGCTCTACAACGAGCGGTTCGGCGCCTATCCCTTTCGCGAGCTCGACCTGGTCGAGACGCCGCTTGCCGGTGCATTGGCGGTGTCGTGGTCGGGCATCATCTTCATGGATGGACCATCGCTCTACGAGCATCTGGCGAGCGAGAATCCGGATGTCTTCGAGACGGTCGTTGCCCACGAGGTCGCCCATCTCTGGTGGGGGGCCAGTGTCGGGGTCGATTCCAACGATCACACCTTCATGAACGAGGGGATGGCGGTCGCGACTTCGATCGCCTACTGGCAATGGACGGCCGGCTACGCCGCCGCCGCCGAGGCGCTCGACCGGGAGGTGCTGCGGCTGGCACGGGCCCTGATGGACGACGGCGATGCAGTCGTCGACATCCCAATCCGGGACGACCAGGACCAGGGCCAGCGGTCGCTGGCGTTCTATGGCAAGGGTGCGCTCGGCTTGGAGGCGATCCGCAACGAGATTGGGGACGAGGCGTTCTTCGCGGGTCTGCAGGAGTACGCCGAGACCTTCGCGTTCCGGATCGCCGAGCCAGCCGATCTCCGAGCCGCGTTCGAGACCGCCTCGGGCGAGCATCTCGACGATCTCTGGCGCCACTGGTTCAACGCCAAGGAGATGACCCCTGAGGAGATCGAGCAGGTGGCGGGCGGGGGATAGACGCCCTCACCCCGGCGCTGCGCGCCACCCCGTTCCCAACGACTGGGAGAGGGGGAGAGACGGGGGGCTGGTGAGATGCGGGGGTGGGGAACGAGAACCTTGGTTGTGCGATGCCTGATTGATTGGTCTTCCGTCCAGCGGGAAGCAGGGGCAGGATGGGCGGGCTTACCAGGAGCAGGGCGAGGGGATGCCTCGCCCCTCCAGCGCACCGGGGTGGTGCGTGTTCTGGATGGCGCTCCTCACGACCGCGGGGTTGGCGAACGGAACCCTCCGGGCCGGGTCGCCCGCTGCTCCTGGGGAGCCGTGGGGCGGACCTCGTGCGGTCGCGCTTCGCAGGGATCGTCTTCGCTGGGTGCTGGGGCGGGACGGGCCGACTTCTGGACGGCGCGGCAGGCGGACGGGCGGGCGCGATGGCC
>JAABUS010008135.1_pt1 | contig 11625 bp, 2 predicted proteins | sample 5560161 | NCBI WGS metagenome assembly JAABUS01 (sample SAMN10711885, study PRJNA513376) | rock metagenome | isolation source: Antarctica rocks | place: Antarctica: Victoria Land, Trio Nunatak nord | collected 2016-01-04 | reverse complement strand
TTACTGCGCTAGTCCAAATTAGGTATAAGGCTTGGCGTTTTAACCGCTTTCCTAATTGTCCTAATCTTTGTACCACTTAATGGAGCATATATGCGCGTATATATAGGCCATATATGGGGGCAGCAATAGGGTATGCGCGCATACATGGGCCATATGGGAGCAGCAATGGGGCATGCATGCGCGCATACATGGGCCATATATGAGTGCATATATGGGCCATATATGGGAGCCATGGGCCATATATGGGGGCATACATGGGCCACATAGGAGCAGCAATGGGGCATGCATGCGCGCATACATAGGCCATATATGGGGGCCATGGGCCTTATATGGGGGCATACATGGGCCACATGGGAGCAGCAATGGGGCATGTATGCGCGCATACATGGGCCAGATATGGGGGCATATATGGGTCACATGGGAGCAGCAATGGGCCATATATAGGGGTATACATGGGCCACATGGGAGCAGCAATGGGGCATGCATGCGCGCATACATGGCCATATATGGGGGCATATATGGCCCACATGGGAGCAGCAATGGGGCATGTATGCGCGCATACATAGGCCATTTATGGGGCAGCCCTATAGGGAGAGCAGGGAGGAAGGGAACAGCAGGTAATCCCTTCCCTTCCCTGGTAGTCCCTGCCCCTTCCCTTCCACTCCCTTCCCTGCTAGAAGGGAAGGGAGCGGGGGTTATTCCCTTCCCTTCTCTTCCCTGTTCCGCAGCGTAATTATAAAGAGGAGAAAAAACTAGATAAACTTAATTAAAGATATCGAAGAATATTAGGATATTAAGATTATCGATTAAAAAGTAAAAAGCTAGGCCCGCTAGCGATATTTAAATAAATAAAAGAACTATAAAATAATTATCTCTATATAGGCTATTAACCCGGCTTAAAAAAAAGATTTATTCGGGGACCGGTTCGATTATTATAATTAATTAAAAAAAGTTAAGAACTTTATAATAATATAATTAAAATATAATAAAATCGGATTAAATAAGTTCTTATACCGAATAAAAATACTTATAATTTATAGCGCTAGCTACCGGTATAAATAAAGGAAATAGAGTATAAAGTATATATTATTATTTTACCCGGAACTAGCTAGGGATAAAACGAAGTTTATAAAATAAATAAATATATACGATTTTAAGAAGATATTAACCTAGGCCTAAAATATATATCTAACCGCGCGGTAGATAATAAGAATGAGGTAACTCGGTTAATTCTTTTTTATTAAAGAATAACTAGTATAATCTAAATTACTACTAGGACCTAGTAATATACCTAGTCTTATAAATAAAAAAAAAAAAAAAAAAAACTACCGGCCGGAGGGCCGTAGGCTTCGACTATTTAATAAATATATAATAAAGCGGCTTATAAGCCTACGAGATGAATAAATATAATATTTTAGAATAATTATAATTATCGGCTACTAACTAGTAAAAAGAGGAGATAAATTATTAATAAATTAGAGTTTTTAACCGACGAGGTTTCTTTAGCGACTAGTAGGAACTATTAATATATATCCGCTATATATTTATTATATTATTATAGTATTAATAGTAGTAACACGGCGTTATTACGTTATCGTAACTACGTTTAGGACGCACTAGATTACGCCCGTAAGAAATTTTTAAATAAGGGGTTTAGTACCTAGAATATAGTTCCGCCGGCCCCGCCTCTACTAGAAAGTGACTAATCGCACTATATAATATATACTAGAGAGTGGCCAAATCGTTTATAAAGAGTTTATACACCGCTAGAAAATAGTTAATAAGCGAATCGTTATTAAAGAGTAGTTAAAGAGTAGCTAAATCGTTTATAAAGAGCCTATATACCGCTAGAAAATAGTTAATTACTATACTAGGGAGTGGTTAATCGCCGTAATCGGCTAATATTAACGTACTTTATATATACCTTATTAAACACCTTAAGGGTAGTTATATATAATAGCTATTTATTATCGTTAATACCTCTATATAACTTATTATAATCGTTATTAATATACTATAGTTTTAAGTTTATAAGGTCTTTTTAAAACTTAGAATAATCGTAACTAATTACTATTATAACTCGTTTACCGCCTTAAAAAAATAAACGTTAATAGCGTTAACAGCGTTAGTAACTAAGAATAAACTTATAACTCCGTAGTCGGGGGAAAAATATTATAAACTATAATTATAAGTCGTAGCTATAATTATAACTCCTATTATTAAAATAGCTATTAAAGTTATTTATTTTTATTCTTTTATATAGAGTAATAGCGAGTTAAACCCTAAATACGCTATCCTCTAAACTTCTAGCCTCGTTATTTAAAACGATTATAATAGTAACGATTATTAAGACGGAAATAGTAATTATCTAGGCCTAAATTACCTCGTTTTATAATTAAATATTAGTATACTCTTTAGAGATTTTTAACCCGTATATTCTAACGGACCTAATATACGGTTAAGAAGATTTATATAAAAGTATACGATGATAAAAGGTACGACGATAAAGTATATAAATACCGTTATTAATTTAATTCGCTAGCTACCTCTAGTTATTTTATAAACGAGTTAGCGCTAGAACTATTAAATGATATTAAGCTATTTAGCCCAACTCCTCGAATACCGCTACTATATCGTAGTACCTAAAAGTTATTTAAGTGTTCGATAAAGTCGAAAAACTTAACTCTATAGAAGGTTTCGTCCGATAAAAATAAGAGATACGTAATAATTTTAATATTATAGATTTATAGGAATACCTCGAAGATCCTTTTATTAAGGCTCTAGAACTGGATATTAATAAACTTAATTATATAATCGAAGCTACGTACTAATAGTTCAGTGATAATAAGATAATTTATAATATCCTTCGTCGTACCGTTAATCCGGTAATATATATAAAGATTAAGATTAAAAAGATAGCTCTATAAGCTTAGACGATAATTATAGATAAATTTAAACCCTATAACTCCGGCTACCTATATACTACTCTAAATAAATTCGATTAATTTACTACTTTTTATTATAATAGCCCTAGCGATTACGCTAGTAAATTTTAGGCCGCTTATAACGAGCTTTACGAGTTTAATTACTTTAAACTTAATAATAATATTATAATTTAATAGTTCTATCGTAATCTTAGTATTAAGTATTAATAGTACTACGAATCCTTCGCCGAAGATTATAATTTATTTAATACCGATAATATAACTAAAATATCTTTTAGTGTAGTAATCTCTCGTTTTTATAATACCTTATACCTTTAGGCTAGTACCGTTAATACTAGCTAACTCACTCTCGTTATTCGTAATATTTAATAACGAGTTTAAGGGCCTAACTAGGAAGGAATTATTCGATTTTATTTATACTATACTAACTTCGTAAAACGAGTTAGGTACTATACTACCTATAATAAACTATAATATAATAATCTCGGCTATAATAATTAGCGTAACCGTAGCCGCCGCGGTCGAGGTAGCCGCGGCGGTAGAGGCGGTAGAGGTAATAATAATACTACTAAGGATAATAATAATAATAGGAATAAGGATAAATCGCCCTATAAACGGGCTAGAGCCGATACCGAAGGAAATATAAAATCCTACTACGCCTTAACCGGTATTAACTCTAAGTTCTCTTAACTCTAAATATTCGATACCGGTTATACCGTCTATATCACCTATAATCGCTCTATATTTATAGAATATACTAAGCTTAAGAGCGCCGATACTATTAACGGTTTTAGGGGTAGGCTAATACTATATAATAATAAAATTATTAAACTACTATATTTAGGCGATAATAATATCTAGTATTTATAAATTAATAACGTTATATACGTTCCTAATAATAGTTTTAATCTTATTTCGTGCGCTAAGCTCTAGCGAGTTAATTATACATTAGGCTTTATTTTAGGGGGGATCTTAATAGGATCTAAAAATATTATTACGACTCTCTAAGAGTATAATCTCTACGTCCTATATATATATAAATAAAGTTAACTCGCTCTATTTATTATAGACGCTAAGGCCTTAACCTTATAGTATAAGAAACTCGGCTACCTAGGTAAAGATAATATTATACGCCTATTTTAAATAACCGATAAAATCGACCTATCCAAAGTTAAAAAGGATAATAATTACGAAATATATAGTATTATTAAAATATACGCGTACTTATATAAACGTCGCCTACGGTAAAAACGATTTAAATATAATGTTATTTATAGCGATATTATTAATCTAAAAGCTTATAGTTTCGGTTTTATAATTACGTTTATTAACGATAAGTATAAGTATAGTTATTACTATTTTATCCCTTATAAAATAGGTATCTTCGGTATATTCCGTAGCTATAAAAGCGCTAAGGAATACGGAGACTATAGGATCCATTACCTCTATATAGATAAAGATCCTATATATACCGATAAAGTATTCGCCGATTACTATTTCGAATATAGTATTATCTAGAGCTATTTTATCCCTAGTAACCCCTAAATAAATAGTATATTAGAGCGCGTCGGCTAAATCTTATTTAAGAGGGTATATAATTTACTAGTTAATAACGGACTCGATAATAAACTTATCTTAAAGCTTATCGCTATAGCGAACTAGCTCCGAAACCACTCTTTTATATCTATAATAAACGTTATATCTTATTAGGCCTCTACTAGTATACGCCCTAACCTATTATATCTACGTAATATCGGTTAGATAGGTATCTATTAGGAACGCTATATTATAGAGGAAAACTAGTATAAATTTACCGATCGTAGTAAAAAGGGTATATTTATCGGTTATAAAGGTAACTATTTCTACTATATATTAATATTTACGGGTAAAATACTTCGCTTTACCTAGGTATATTAGACCGAAGAATATATTAATAATAATAAGCGGAGCGTAGTTATATTATTAATTAATAAAATCTCGCTAATAGTCCCCCGTTAGGGGGGCGATATTATAGTAAAACGAAAGAACTCTTTAAACCTATACGAGTAATAAATTAACTCGGGATCTAATATCGATAATTATAGCGCTAGTTATAGTAGAAGTAAAGTTACTTAACCTAAATCGGTTAACGATATTATTCGGTCTTTACCGCTATTACAGCGATTTATTAGGTATACGGTATTACTAAAACCTAGGTTAAAATTACCTACACTAAGCCTATAACTAACGTAGCGGCTATAATAGTTATATATAGACCTTAACGACCTTAAATCGGAATTAACTCGCGTAAATACGCTAGAAAATATAAATTCCGAATTTAATATAGAACCGGCCTAATATTTTTCTAGCTCCGGCGCTAATACCCTTATAACGCCGATAACTCTAGATAAGTATCTAGAGTTTCGTGAACCTACCTTATCCCTTAACCTATTAGTTTTATTTATAAGAGTTTTACCTACCGAGCCCTACGAGCCTAAAATATATAAAGAAACTATAATTAACGCTCTTAATAAAATATACTAGTAACTCGGTATAAATACCGAAATCGACTCTCTTTTAGCGAATAATACCTAGATACTATCGAATCTACCCCGAAACCGAAAGGTACTTCGGGGTAAATAGGTCTATAAACTTAAATATAAAGCCGCTAGCGAAATCACTCGTTATAAAACTCGCTAGGTAGTATATAGGTTTAAATAACGATATAGAATCGATTTTAACGAGATATTTACTTTAGTAGTTAAGCCTATAAACTATAAAGTATTATTCGTTATTATAGTTATTTACGACCTAGAGCTTAAATAAATAAACGTATAAACTACTTTCTTATACGGTCTAATTAATAATAAAATCTATATCGAATAGCCTACTAGTTTCGACGATAGTTTAGGCCGTATATACTTCTTAAAACGTACTTTATATAGGTTTAAATAATCCCCTTAAGTATAATATATTACTTTTACGACTTTCCTAGCTAAGCTAGGCTTTATACCCTTAAACACTAACTTTAATATATTCTTTAACTATAAAATATAACTAATAATTATATTATATATCGATAATATATTAATTACTAGCGTCGGTAAAGATATTATTACTTAACTAAAATAACGCTTAAACGATAAATATAGAATAACTAACCTTAGCCCTATTACGCACTATCTTAATCTTAAAATATCGCGCGATCGTTTTAATCGTACGTTATCCCTTAGCTAGGAAATATACCTAGAGCGGGTACTTAAAGATTATAAGATATATAATATTAGAGCTAAAACTATAAGAGTCTCTATAAACCCTATAATTAAGTTTATACCGGCCGATAAAGGATATTAAATTAAGCCTACCTCTTTTACCGCCTACTAGTCGGCTATTAACTTATTAATATATACTATAATAAGTACGCGGCCTAATATCGCTTACGCGGTATTAATAGTAAATCGTTATACTTCTAACCCCGATAAATCTTATTAGGCGGTTATAAAACGTATCTTCCGTTATTTACGCGGTATATTATATTTAAAGTTAATCTTCTAGGGTTAACTCGCCCTATTAAAGAGCTATATTAATATTAATTAGGCGGGTAATTATAATATAAGGCGTTCTACCTTTAACTATATATTTAATCTCGGTAGTATAACTATTAACTAGTAGTCTAAGTATTAACCGATTATTACGTTATTATCCTATAAAGCCGAATACGCGGGCTAGACCTAGGCTACTAAAGAAATTATTTAATTTAAGAGGTTATTTAGATAATTAATACCTATTACGCGTATACCCTATTCCGGTAGAGATTTAAACTAGTATATATTAATAGTGCTCGTTACTATACTATTTATATTAACCGCCTACTCCGCTCTACTAGCCTACTTTATACTTATAATAATTATCTTCTATAATAATCAGGGTACTATAGTCTTAGCTAAGAACCCTTAGGACTATAACTATATTAAATATATTACGATCTAGTACTATTTCTAGCGCGAAAAAGTTATAGTAGGCGAAATCGGGTTTCGTTATATTTCGATAATAGAGTAGATCGTTAACGGCTTGACTAAGGCTCTCCCTAAAATTAAATTTAATACCTTTCGTATAACTCTAGGCTTATAATAATTACCCCTTATAGGTACCTATTAACGCTCCTATAAAAGCTTATTTACGCTTTTATAGGAGCTATTCTATATTTATAAACGTAGAACGCGGCTCTACGGGCCTATCCGGAGGCTCTACGGGCCTATCCGGAGGCTCTACGGGCCTATCCGGAGGCTCTACGGGCTACATTTTAATAACCTAGCTAGTAATAAACGTTAATATTTAAATCAATATTAACTAATAATTACTATATCGAATACTACTAAACTTTCAGGGCCTTATCTAAGGCCCTTATAAAGTATACTCTCCAAGTTTTAGCTAAATCGCGTCCGTGCGTATAGCGGCACATCTTAATCCGCTTTAGGTACATTTAAGTTATACGCGGCGACGATAATATCGCCTTATAATTTATCGTTCTTATTTAGCCCTCCTATAATCTTTATTAATAAATATATACATCGCTAAAATATCCCCTAAATATTTATTATAATTATATATCGTTATACCCGTAGTATTTAATATGGTCCCCGTAGTATCCTAGGCGGTCTTTATACCTTTAGTAGTCGATTCCCCGTAGAACCCTATAATATCCGATTATTTCTAATAATCTTCTCGTAGTATTTATATCGCTTATTAATACTCCGACCTAGTTACTACCTAAATTTGGCGTATATAAGTTAACTATTAAATAAAATTTTTAAAATACCGTATTTTGTTAAAAAATGGAATTTTTACTCCTTTAGCCCCTACCGACGTGGTTTAGCCCTATAGCTTAGCCCCTACCGATGTATCTTAGCCCTATAACTTGGCCCCCACCGACGTATCTTAGCCCTATAGCTTGGCCCCCACTAATTATAGCTTAGGCCTATAACTTGGCCCCTATAAATCATGGTTTTGGCCTCTATAGCCTATTATAACGACCCCAAAATAGGGGGAATACGGGGCTATTTTAGAGACTTCTTAATAGAGGATTTCGTTCGAGTAGGAGTATTGGAATATAGGAGTATAGGACTACTTAGTAACTGCTAACTAAGTAAATACTTGGTAATACTTGGCATCAGGGTCTTATACGTATGTTCGCTCTTATCCTCCATAGACAATCAATCAAGAAGTGTTTCTACCTACTATAGTTAAACAATTAATAACCCTATTAAGAAAGTATTCGCGGAACTCCCTTATTAATAAAGTAGTTTTACTAGAGTAGGTATATAAATTAATCAATCAATCAATCAATATACCCGACGCGCCTTTATTATATATTAATAAAGGATATTTAATTCGGTGTAATATTAATTACCTATAAATATATTAGATTATATAATTAAACTAAATACCTTAATAATAGTTTATATAAGTAATAATTTAATAATTATAATATTATTATTAGCCTAAAGAAACGTAAACCGGAATTAATTAATTATAATATCGCTTCGGAGTATTAAGGGTATTAAAATAATAAAATTATTAACTTCTAATAAAGATTATAATAACAAATAAAGTACTAGGCTTTAATTTCGACTTTAGCTCGGTATGAATTAAAAGTTTTAAGAAACTTTTATAGATATAATAATATTGTATTTATTAAGGATTAATATTATAAAAAAGCTTTAAAGAATACGCCTAAAACCTCATTATTCGGAATAAAGAGTACTTAATTATAAATTTATATTTAAATAAGATCGAGAGCTAGAGTAAACTTCGTAATAAATTATAATTTAAATCTATTATTTATATCCTTAATAAAATTATTAAGGTCCCTTATAATAGCGAGGTTTTTTATATACTCCCTTTCTTTAATAATCTCCTAATAACATTTTTTGTTCTGAATAATATTATAATCTAGATCTACTCTCTCTTTATTTAGATAAAAGTATATACGATGTCCTCTTTAAATATTATATTATATAAAACCCCCGTTATTAACTTATTAAGGTATATCCCCGAGGAATATTATATCAAAAATATATACCGACTTTATTTTACTATTAATTTCTAGTTTTAATCTTTAGTCTAGGTCTTAAATAAACCTACGGAAAGTTCTAATAATATTAATAATATTTATATTATAAGGCCCGAGTATTAATATAAATATATTTACTAGCTTCTTATACTCTACGTAGTCGAGGTATATAGGAATTGAATAAGAAACCCTAAAAGTTTAATATATATTCCGATATACCCTAAAATTATTAATAAATATAATTTATACTTTTAGTAACCGCGAGCTAATTATTATACCTTTATTAAATAATATCTAATTTAAATAAATTTAATATATTATATAATTCTTCTAGATTCTAATTATATAAAGACTCTTTCTAGCCGGCGTAATTATTATTATATAACCCTACTTAATCTTTTATAAAATTTCGCGACTAAATAATTATTATTAAATTTATATAAATTTAAATCCTTTTTAAAGTTTATTTCTTTAAGGAATTATTCCTTCTACTAGGTATCAATATCTTTAATCTTAAGAAATAATATATAATTATATTAATCGTCGATATTATTCGGGATTAGAGTAGTTATTATAAGAATATAAAAATCTACCTTTAGTTATTAAATAGTAATAGATTCTTTATTCAAAAGTTATTTAATTAAATAAACTTTATTTATTATTATATACCTAAAATAATAATTAAGGTGATCGGGTTATTATTTATTTAATTTATTTATCCTAATATTTATCTTTATCTTCGTTTAACCTTTTAAATTGATATATTATAAATATTATATACTTAGCCTATAATAGGCGATAAAGGTACTATATAAATTCACGACGATAATATAATAATTCTTAACCTTTTTATTAAAAATAAAATACTTTTATATAAGTTTATCCTTTATAGCCTTATCGCCTACCGTTAATTTATATCTCTTTATATTACCCTAGTATTTATAGAGGCTAAATATTCTTAAGGTTATAAATTCGATTTATACGATTTAGTAAATAATAAATTTCTTAGGTATAAAAATAAGAATTAATTTAACGGTAATATACTCGATCTCTATTACTATCCTCTTTATTTAATATTATTAGCGAAAGACTTTATAGGGCTAGTTAAAGGTCCCGCGGAAGATTTCGGTAATATATAATATAAATAGAGTATAAAGCCTTCCGTAGAGGGTTAGTTAAGGGTTTATAAATAATAAGAAATATATAATAACTTAGGTTTTACCTAGCCTTATTATGTTTATTGAAATATAACCTCCTAGCTAGTTATTATAGAAATTAATAATTACCTTAACGGTTACTAACTACTAGAATTCGAGTATTTAAAATAAAGATATATTTAATATATAAAAGATTATTATAAACCCTTTTTAAGGTATTTTTAATAATTTATATATTACCTTAACGTTTTCCCGCTAAAAGTTATTATTATTTTATTATTTATATTATTTATCGATTTTATCTCTAATTATATTATTAAAGTTATTATAAATTAATAAATCTTCGTTAAGATCTTAAGTTAATTTTTTAAAAATAATAATTTATTCTTTTAAAGTTAAATTATTATATTAACTTCTCCTTAAAGTCTTAAATATCGTTATAATATTTTAGAATTTAATTTATTATATTAAATTATAGTAGGTAGAAATACTTCTTAATTAATTATTTATAAAGGATAAAAGCGAATATATATATAAGACCTTAATATTAAATATTATTAAGTATTTATTTACTAAATAGTTACTAAATAGTTTTATACTCCTATATTCTAATATTTCTACTCGAAAGAAATCCTTTATTAAAAAGTCTTTAAAATAGCCCTATATTCCCCCTATTTTAAAGTCGTTATAATAGGCTATAAAGGTTAAAATTATAATTTATAGAGACTAAATCATAAATTTAAATTATAATTAATAGGGGCTAAATTATAGGCCCAAATTACGTTAATAGAGGTTAAACGATAGGGCTAAACTATATCGGTAGAGGCTAAAGAAGAAAAATTCCGTTTTTTAATAAAATACGGTATTTTAAAAAAGTTATTTAATATTTAACTTATATACGCCAAATTTAGGTAGTAACTAGGTCGGAATATTAATAAACGATATAAATATTATAAGAAAATTATTAGAAATAATCGGATATTATAGGGTTCTATAGGGAAATAATTACTAAAGATATAAAGACCGCCTAGGATATTATAAAGACCGCGTTAAATACTACGGGTATAACGATATATAATTATAACGGATATTTAAGAGATATTCTAGCGATATATATATTTATTAATAAAAGTTATAGGAGGGCTAAATAAAAATAATAAATTATTAAATAATTTTATCGTCGCCGTATATAACCTAAAAATACCTAAAGCGATTTGCGATATATCGTTATATATACGGACGCTATTCAATTAAAATTTAGAGAGTATATTTTATAAAGGCCTTAAATAAGGCCTTAAAGATTTAATAATAATCTATAGGGTAGTTATTAATTAGTATTAAATTATATATTAATTTTTTAATTTATTAGGAAGGCGCTAAATATATATTAAATTTTAAATACGGCTCTTCGGGTACGCCCGTAAAGTCGTATTTTTAATATATAAAGATTTAAAATATATTTATAAGAGTA
>JAABUS010008134.1_pt1 | contig 11626 bp, 10 predicted proteins | sample 5560161 | NCBI WGS metagenome assembly JAABUS01 (sample SAMN10711885, study PRJNA513376) | rock metagenome | isolation source: Antarctica rocks | place: Antarctica: Victoria Land, Trio Nunatak nord | collected 2016-01-04 | reverse complement strand
CGCCGCCGAGATCGCCCACATCCTCGGCAGCGACCCGGCCGGCGTGCTCCGGGTCAGCGCCAAGACCGGCCAAGGGGTGCCGGAGCTGCTGCACACCATCGTGCGCGAGGTGCCACCGCCGGTCGGTCGCCCGGACGCCCCCACCCGAGCAATGATCTTCGACTCGACGTACGACGCCTACCGGGGCGTCATCTCCTACGTCCGGGTGGTGGATGGCCGGCTGACCACCCGCGACCGGGGCCGGATGATGTCGACCGGCAACGTGCACGAGATCCTCGAGGTCGGCGTGATCGCACCCGAGCCCTCGCCGCGCGACTCCCTCGGGATGGGCGAGGTCGGCTACGTCATCCCCGGGGTCAAGGACGTCCGCCAGGCCCGGGTGGGAGACACCATCACCTCGGCGACTCGGCCGGCTACGGAGGCGCTGGCCGGCTACCGCGACCCCCGCCCGATGGTCTACTCCGGTCTGTATCCGATCGACGGCAGCGAGTACCCGCTGCTGCGCGACGCCCTGGACAAGCTGCAGCTCAACGACGCCGCACTTGTCTACGAGCCGGAGACCTCCCTCGCGCTGGGGTTCGGCTTCCGCTGTGGCTTTCTGGGGCTGCTGCACCTCGAGATCGTCCGCGAGCGCCTCGAGCGCGAGTTCGACCTCTCGCTGCTGTCCACCGCACCGAACGTCGTCTACACGGTCGCGCTGGAGTCCGGCGAGGTCGTCACCGTGACCAACCCCTCGGAGATGCCGGTCGCGAAGATCGCGGAGATCCGGGAGCCGATGGTCAAGGCGATGCTGCTGCTGCCGAGCGAGTACGTCGGCGCCGTGATGGAGCTCTGCCAGGCCCGTCGCGGCACGCTGCAGGGCATGGACTACCTCTCCGAGGACCGGGTCGAGCTGCGCTACACGCTGCCGCTAGGTGAGATCATCTTCGACTTCTTCGACGCGCTGAAGTCGCGGACCAGGGGCTACGCGAGCCTCGACTACGAACCCACCGGCGACCAGCTGGCAGAGCTGGTCAAGGTCGACATCCTGCTCCAGGGGGAGCCGGTCGACGCCTTCTCCGCGATCGTGCACAAGGACAAGGCCTACGCGTACGGCGTCGCGCTGACCGGCAAGCTGCGCGAGCTGATCCCGCGCCAGCAGTTCGAGGTGCCGATCCAGGCTGCCATCGGGTCCCGCGTGATCGCGCGGGAGAACATCCGGGCGATCCGCAAGGACGTGCTGGCAAAGTGCTACGGCGGTGACATCACCCGCAAGCGCAAGCTGCTGGAGAAGCAGAAGGAGGGCAAGAAGCGGATGAAGACGATCGGGCGGGTCGAGGTCCCGCAGGAGGCGTTCATCGCGGCGCTGTCCACCAATCCCTCTAGCTGAGGTGGAGCATTAGCCGGTTGTCCCGGCTAAGCGGCGGGTGCGCGGGTCAGCTCAGCCGGCGGCGTACTCACAGCTGGCGAAGGTGTCCGCGCCGTCGCCGCCGAGGCACAGGTCGCGGCCGGCCTCGCCGACGAGCCGGTCGTCGCCCGGGCCCCCGAGCACCTCGTCGTTGCCGTCGCCGCCGTTGACCCGGTCGTTCCCGAGGTTGCCGTCGAGGTGGTCGTTGCCGGCGTCACCGAGGAGCGTGTCGTTGCCGTCCACGCCGCGCAGGGTGTCGTTGCCGCTTCCACCGTGCAGCACATCGTCGCCGGAGCGCCCACCCAGCAGGTCGTCGCCGGGGCCGCCGTAGATGCGGTCGACCCCGCTGCCGCCGTAGAGCGTGTCGTTGCCGACACCGCCGTCGATCAGGCAGCCGCCGGCGCAGGGCCCCTCGTAGAAGCCGTCGGTGGCGGTGATCAAGTCGTCGCCGGCGCCGCCGTACATCCGCGCGCCCTGGAAGAGATGGTCGTTGCCGTCGTCGCCGTAGAGGACGCCTAGCCCGAACTGCCCTAAGACGTAGTCGTTGCCCGGCCCGCCGTAGCCGGTTCCGAGTGTGATGATCACGTCGTTGCCGTCGCCGCCGTACGAGACGTCGACCGCGGGGCCGTACGGGTGGCAACCGCCGTTGATGCTGCCGTTTCCGGTGCAGATGAAGTCGTCACCACCGTCGCCGTTGATGGTGTCGAAGCCTTGATCGCCGTAGGTGAACGCCTGGCCGTCCCCGATCAGGTGGTCGTTGCCCGCGCCGCCGCGGATCACGTCATTGCCGCTGCCGCCCTTGACCAGGTCGTCGCCGGTGCCACCGACGAGCACGTCGTTGCCCGGGCCACCGCACACGATGTCATCGCCGCCGCGGCCGTCGATCCGGTCGTCGCCGTCAAGTCCGAAGATCACATCGCGGCCGGGCGTGCCGACTAGCACGTCGTTTCCCGTGGTGCCGACGATGGTGGCCCCGGAGCGGCAGGGCGACTCCTCGCCAAAGGCGTACGCCGAAGGTGCGTGCAGGAAGCCACCGGCGGACAGCAGCAGCACGCCGGCGGCCAGGCCGACGACCCGGGTGCGGGCAAGGGAGAGGTTCGGGCTCATGGCGGCTCCTCCTCGTTTGGGGGAGTGATGTCTAGCGCGGTTCTGCCGGGCGGAAATCGCCCGATCGGGCACACTGGTCGCCGTGCCTTCCGTGTTGCCCGACGGCGAGCCGGCCCCCATGGACGGGGGGCTGCCGGCAGGCGCGCTCGGCGGTCTGCCCGGACGGAGCTTCGGCGTCTACGTGCACGTGCCGTTCTGCGCCACCCGCTGCGGCTACTGCGACTTCAACACCTACACCCCCGCTGAGCTGGCCGGCGGCGGGTCGGTTCCGGCGTACGTCGAGGCCGCGCTCGCGGAGGTGCGGCTGGCCCGGCAGGTCCTCGGCGAGATCGACCTCCCGGTCTCGACGGTGTTCTTCGGCGGCGGGACGCCGACACTGCTGCCGGCCGACGCGTTCGGCCGCATCCTGGTGGCCATCGACGCCGGGTTCGGCCTGGTGCAGGGCGCGGAGGTCACCGCGGAGGCGAACCCCGAGTCGGTCGACCCGGCCTACCTCCACCGGCTCCGGGGACACGGCGTCAACCGGATCTCGTTCGGCATGCAGTCGGCCCGGCCGCACGTCCTCGCCGTGCTCGACCGGCGGCATACGCCCGGACGACCCGAGGAGTGCGTCGCCTGGGCCCGCGCCGCCGGCTTCGGCTCGGTCAGCCTGGACCTCATCTACGGCGCGCCGGGGGAGAGCCTGGCCGACTGGCGGGCCAGCGTGGAGATCGCGATCGCGGCCGCTCCCGACCATGTCTCGGCGTACGCGCTGGTCGTGGAGGACGGCACCGGGCTGGCCGCACGGGTGCGCCGCGGCGAGCTTGCCGCGCCCGACGACGACGACCTGGCCGACAAGTACCTGCTGGCCGTGGAGCTGTTGGGCGCGGCCGGCTACCGGTGGTACGAGGTCAGCAACTGGGCCCGACCCGGCGCCGCCTGCCGGCACAACCTCGGGTACTGGCGCGGCGGGAACTGGTGGGGGGTCGGTCCCGGCGCGCACAGCCACGTCGGCGGCGTCCGCTGGTGGAACGTCAAGCACCCGACGGCGTACGCCGCCCGGCTGGACCAGGGCCGCAGCCCCGCTCTGGCGCGCGAGGTGCTGAGCGCCGCCGACCGGCGGCTGGAACGGGTCCTGCTCGAGCTGCGGCTGTCGGAGGGCCTGCCGCTGGCCGAGCTGGCCGAGGTCGGCCGCAAGGCCGCGGACCGCGCGCTCTCCGACGGGCTGCTGGAGCCTTCGGCGTACGCCGACGGCGCTGCGGTGCTGACGCTGCGGGGCCGGTTGCTGGCCGACGCCGTGGTTCGCGACCTCGCCGACTAGTACGACGCGACCCGCCACCCGGTCTTGCGGTAGTACCCCCGCCTTTGTCTTCGGTTACAGCCTCACCGTGGCGCCGGTGCTGCGGTCCGGTCTGCCGCTCCGGCGGGCGGTCGGCGTCGCCCTCGCGGCGGACACGCTGTCGATCCTCAGCATGGAGCTGGTCGACAACGCCGTGATCCTGGCGGTTCCCGGAGCGATGGACTCGGGTCTGTCCGACCTCCTGTTCTGGGCCAGCCTGGCCTTCTCGCTGGCCGTCGCCTTCCTGGTCACCGTGCCCGTGAACCGGGCGTTGATCGCCCGGGGACGGGGTCATGCAGTGGTCCACGAGCTGCACGGCGGAGGCGGTTGACCTCTCGGCGCCGTATCATTGGCACTCGAATCCACTGAGTGCCAGGTCAGGCGACGGGAGGTGCCGCATGCTCGACGACCGCAAGCTCGAGGTGCTGCGCGCCATCGTCGAGGACTATGTCTCGAGCAACGAGCCGGTCGGGTCCAAAGCGCTGGTCGAGCGACACCACCTCGGTGTCTCGCCGGCCACCATCCGCAACGACATGGCGGCGCTCGAGGACGAGGGCTACATCGTCCAGCCGCACACGAGTGCCGGCCGGGTGCCGACCGACAAGGGCTACCGCCTCTTCGTCGACCGGCTGTCGACCGTTCAGCCGCTCTCGCCCGCCGAGCGACGGGCGATCCAGTCCTTTCTGGCCGGTGCCGTCGACCTGGACGACGTCGTACGGCGTACCGTCCGGCTGCTGTCCCAGCTCACCCGTCAGGTGGCGGTCGTCCAGTACCCCTCGCTGTCCAGGTCCGCGGTGCGCCATGTCGAGCTGGTCCCACTCGGGCCGAGCCGGCTGCTGCTGGTGTTGATCACCGACACCGGCCGGGTGGAGCAGCGCCACGTCGAGCTGCCGACCGTCGTCACCGAAGACGTGGTGGCGGACCTGCGAGGGGTGCTCAACGCCCGGATCGCCGGCTGCCGGCTGATCGACGCCTCGGCCGCCATCGACGACCTGCCGGAGTCCGCACCGCTCGACCAGCGGCCGCTGCTGTGCGCGCTCGTCGCGGCGACGCTGGAGGCGTTGGTCGAGCGGCCGGACGAGCGGGTGGCGCTCGCCGGTACGGCGAACCTCACCCGCTCGGCCCTGGACTTCCCGTTCACCCTGCGACCGGTCCTCGAGGCGCTGGAGGAGCAGGTGGTGCTGATCCGGCTGCTGGGCGAGGCCGCCGACCCGACGACCATCCAGGTCCGGATCGGCGAGGAGAACCAGCACGAGGGCCTCTACAGCACCTCCGTGGTCTCCGTCGGCTACGGCACCGGCGACGAGGCGCTGGCCGGGCTCGGTGTGCTCGGCCCGCGGCGGATGGACTACGCCGGCACGATGAGCACCGTCGGTGCCGTCGCCCGCTACGTCGGCCGCGTGCTGGCCGAGGCCTGAGGCGCCGGTCCATGGCGATCGACTACTACGCCACTCTCGGCGTACGCCGGAACGCCTCCGCCGAGGAGATCAAGCGCGCCTACCGGCGTCTTGCCCGTGAGCTGCATCCCGACGTCAACCCGGACCCCGCCCATCAGGATCGGTTCAAGCAGGTCACCGCGGCCTACGAGGTGCTCTCCGACCCGCAGAAGCGGCAGATCGTCGACCTCGGCGGCGATCCGCTGGCCACCGCGGCGGCCGGCCCCGGGGGGTTTGCCGGCTTCGGTGGCTTCGGCGACATCATGGACGCGTTCTTCGGTGCCGGTGCCGGCGCCGGACCCCGGGGGACGCGCAGCCGGGTGCGGCAGGGGGCGGATGCGCTCATCCACCTCGACCTCGACCTGAGGGATACGGCTTTCGGCGCGTCGCGTGACCTGACGGTCGACACCGCCGACGTCTGCCCAACCTGCACCGGCGAGGGCTCCGCCCGCGGCACGCATCCCGAGACGTGTGCCACCTGTCGCGGCCGGGGCGAGGTGCAGTCGGTGCAGCGTTCGTTCCTCGGTCAGGTGATGACGTCGCGGCCGTGCCCCGCCTGCGGCGGCACCGGCTCGACCATCCCGCACCCGTGCCCGCAGTGCGGCGGCGAAGGGCGCGTCCGGGCCCGGCGTACGGTCCCTGTCACCGTGCCGGCAGGGGTCGAGGACGGCATGCGGCTGCGGCTCTCCGCAGCCGGCGAGGTGGGTCCGGGTGGCGGTCCGCCCGGCGACCTCTACGTCGAGATCCGGGAGCGCCAGCATCCGGACTTCGACCGGCGCGGCGACGACCTGCACTGTCAGCTGACGCTGCCGATGACCGCGGCGGCGCTGGGGACGTCGGTCACGCTGCAGACGCTGGACGGCAGGGAGGACCTCGACATCCGCCCGGGGACGCAGTCGGGGTCGGTCATCACGTTGCGCGGTCGCGGCGTACCGCACCTGGCCACCGCCGGCGCGGGTCGCGGTGACCTGCTGGTGCACGTGGAGGTCCGCACGCCGACCCGCCTCGACGGCGAGCAGGAGAAGCTGGTCCGCGAGCTGGCGCGCCTGCGCGGCGAGGAGTCACCCGATGCGGGGGCCGGCTCAGGTCGCCTGTTCTCCCGGCTGCGCGGCGCCTTTGGCGGCGGCGGCGGCGGCGGTCGCTGATCCGCCCGACGGTCCCCACCTTTCTCGCCGCAGCCGCCGACCTGGCCGGATCCGGAATCCGGCTGGCCGGCCCGGAGGGTCGGCACGCCGCCGCCGTACGCCGGGTGCGGGCGGGTGAGCGGGTCGACCTCACCGACGGCGCCGGCTCGGTGGCCGAGTGCGTCGTGACAGCAACGGGGCCGGACTGGCTGGACCTCGAGGTGCAGCAGCGGCGGTTCGTCGACCCCCCTGCGCCCCGCCTCGTCGTCGTCCAGGCGCTGGCCAAGGGGGACCGCGGCGAGCGGGCCGTCGAGGCGATGACCGAGGTAGGGGTCGACGAGGTCGTGCCCTGGGCGGCGGCGAGGTCGGTCGTGGAGTGGCGCGGTGAGCGGGGTGCCCGCTCGCTCGAGCGCTGGCGGTCGACGGCTCGGGAGGCCGCCAAGCAGTCCCGTCGCGCCTGGCTGCCCGCCGTGGCGGAGTCCTCGTCCACGGACGCCGTCGCGGAGCGGGTGGGCGCGGCCGCTCTGGGGGTGGTCCTGCACGGCGACGCACCCACGCCGTTGCAGGCCCTGAACCTCCCGAGCGCCGGTGAGGTCGTTGTCGTGGTCGGTCCGGAGGGCGGGATCCCCGACGACGAGCTCGCGGTCCTGGCCGCGGCCGGCGCGATTGCCTGCCGGCTGGGCCCGACGGTCCTGCGTACGTCGACCGCCGGTGTCGCGGCCGCCGCGATCTTGTTGGCCCGTAGTGGCCGCTGGGCGTGAGTTTCCGGCGCACGCTCCACGCCCTCACTAGCACGTGCGAGGGCATGGACCCGGTCAGAGGTAGCGAAGCGAGCCGCACCCGGTCGGTGCGGACTGGCCGGCGCCCAGGTTGAGCGACCGGGCGCCGAAACTCTGCAGACCGCCGCGATCGAGGCCGTACACCGTCCGGAAACCGCTGTAGGCGAGCCCGTCGCTGCTCGTACCGCTCCAGACGAAGAGCTCGCGCCCCGGGTTTGCGGCGTTCAGCTCCGCGCACCCGAAGCTGTCCTGGTGACCGGCCGAGCCGCCGTAGGCCAGTCGGGCCTGGGAGCCGTCCAGCGTGACGACGACGAGCCGGTCGTCCACCAGGCGAAGGATGGATGCGAATCCCGTGGCAGCACCTTGGTCCACCTTGACGAAGACCTCGGCGTAGCCGTCGGCGTCCGCATCGACGGTTCCGATCACCGTCGGCACGCCGGCAGCTCCGCTGGCCTCGACGGGAACGCTCTGCTCACCCAGCCGGGTCAGCCCTGCATTGACCGTGGTAGGACCGTAGGGGCGAGTGGTGACGGTCACCGGATCGGGACGGCCGTCGCCGTCGATGTCGCCGTCGGCAGCCGGCCGGGCGACCGGTACGACGGTGGGCGTGCTGCCACCGGCCGGAAGGAGCACCGGCTGGGCGGTGATCTGGACGGCGCCGTCGCCGCCGTCGGAGTCGGTCCGGGCGACCAGCGTTCCCACCCCGCTCGCCGGGGCAGCGAAGGAGACGGGTGTCGACCAGCCCGTGGTGGCGCTGCCCGGTGCGGATACCGGTGCGGAGATCGGTGTTGCACCGGCCGGCGTACGCACCTCAACACGGATCGACTGGTGGACGCCGTCGATGGTGCCGCGCACGGTCAGCGGCGACCGCACCGGCGCCGCGAGGCCGGGTGAAGTGATCTTGAGCGTGTAGGCGCCCGCAGCCCTCGTGACGGCGTACGGCGCGGTGCTGCCGCTGCCCAGCCGCACCAGATGCACGACGGTCACGGCCCGCACGGTGCCGTCGGCCATCTTCCGGCCGAGGGTCACCTTGCGGCCGGCACCCGCGCTGGTCGTCTCGGTCTCGTCCGCCAGCACTTGGTCCACCTCGGCCGCCTGCAGGTAACGCACGAAGCCGAGCGCCGTCTGCTTGGGATCGAGGTAGTTCGGCGGACCGCTGGACACCTTGGGGGGCGACGTGTACGGCCAGATGGTGTAGGCCGGGGAGCTCACCGGCGGCGTAGGCGGCGCGCTCCTGACGGGCGCCGGCGCGGCGGTGGACGAGGGCGGCTGGCCGGCCGGCTGCCTGTCCTGTCTGAGGGTCCGTTCCGCCGACTCGCCGAGGGAGGAGAAGGCGAACACGGCGACCCCGCCCAGCGCAGCGGCGGTGGCAACCGCCAGGCCCGGCCGCAGCCAGCGCAGCCGGTCGCGACGGCGCGCGACCTTGGCCCGGATCTGGCTCAGCCCGTCGCCGGCCGGCGTGACGGTCTGCGCTTCGGCCAGCAGCACCTGCCTCAGCCGGTCCTCGAACGGGTCGTTGCTGCTCATGGCAGTCGCTCCAAGGTCGTGCGCAGCGCGGCCAGGCCGCGGGATGCATGGCTCTTCACGGCACCGGCGCTGATGCCCATGGTCTCGGCGATCTGTGCCTCGGACAGGTCGGCGTAGTAGCGCAGCACGATGACCTCGCGCTGGCGGTCCGGCAGCGTCCGCAGCGCGGCGATCACCTCAGCCCGCTCCAGCGCCCCGATCGCGCCGTACTCCGCGCTCGGCGCGTCCGGCCCCGGAGTGGGGGCGTGCCGGTCGACCACCTTCTGATGACGCAGCCGGGACCGTGACCGGTTGACGACGGCCTGCCGGAGGTAGGCCGTCGCCCGCTCGGGGTCGCGCAGCCGCCGCCAGTGGCCGTGCAGCTCGACGAAGGCATCCTGCACGACCTCCTCCGCCGCCCCCACGTCGTGCAGCAAAAAGGCGGCGATCCGGACCAGCGAGCGGTAGTGCGCGGCGTACAGCCCGGTGATCGCCTCGTCGGCGCTCACCACCGCGGCCTGCACGGGCCACCGCCCTCTCCGGTCGTCGAGCACCGCTCCGGTCACGGTCGTACGACGCCCACCGGTGCCTGCCGGTTTACCCGGGCGCCGGATCGACTGGGAGCGACCGGCCGAGCGGCCTAGCATCGCCTTCCCGTACGCCGAAGGAGCGCGATGGCTGAGCACTGCCTGTTCTGCGGCATCGTGACCGGCAACGTCCCGGCGGACGTCGTACGCGACGGGGAGCGCACGGTGGCGTTTCGTGACGTCAACCCACAGGCGCCGGTGCACGTGCTGGTCATCCCGAGGGACCACCACGCCGACCTCGGCGCGCTGGCCGCGGCGGACCCGACGCTGCTGGCCGAGGTCTTCCGCGAGGCGGCTGCCGTCGCCGCGGCCGAGGGGCTGGCGGACTCCGGCTACCGGGTGGTCGTCAACAGCGGCCGTGACAGCGGTCAGACGGTGGCGCACCTGCACGCGCACGTCCTCGGCGGGCGAGGCCTGGGCTGGCCACCGGGATGAGCGGCGCCGACTACGAAGCAGTCTGCCGGCGCAAGGTCCGGGAGCTGCAGTCGACCAGCCGGGCGCCGGGCGTTGTCGCGGCGGTCGTCCGCGACAGCGAGCTGACCTGGTCGGACTGCGTCGGGCTGGCCGACGTCGAGGGCGAGCGACCCGCCACGCTCGACACGCAGTACCGAATCGGCTCGATCACGAAGACGTTCACGGCCGTCCTCGTGATGCAGCTGCGCGACGCCGGCCGGCTCGACCTCGACGACCGCCTGGACCGGCACCTGCCGGACACCCGGCACGGGGCGGTGACGCTGCGCCAGATGCTGTCCCACCTGTCCGGGCTCAAGCGCGAGCCGGAGGCCGGTCCGGGTGGCGAGCTGTGGGAGAGCCTGCAGATCCCCGAGCGTGCAGAGTTCCTGGCCGGTTTCGAGCGTGCCGACCCGGTGCTCTCGCCGTACCGCCGATGGCACTACAGCAACCTGGCGTTCGCCGTACTCGGGGAGGTGGTGGCCACGGCTGCGGGCGGCAGCTGGGAGTCGGTGCTGCGGCAACGGCTGCTCGAGCCGCTCGGCCTGTCGCGGATCACGGCCGAGCCGGCCGAGCCGTTCGCGCAGGGCTACCTCTCCGACCCCTACGCCGACGTGGTCCACCGGGAGCCCGCGACTGCGCTCGGGGCGCTGGCCTCGGCCGGCCAGCTGTGGGCCACCCCCGCGGACCTCGCCCGCTGGGCGTCGTTCCTGGCCGAGCCCGATCCCGCCGTGCTCGCGGCCGGGACCCTGACGGAGATGCGGCACCTGCACGCCATGGCCGACCTCGAAGGCTGGACGCTCGGCTGGGGGCTCGGGCTGATGCTCTACCGCCGCGGCGAGCGAATCTGGCACGGGCACGGCGGCGCGATGCCCGGCTTCCTGGCCACCGTCATGTGCTCGGCCGACGAGACGGACCCGGCCGGCGCGGTCGTGCTGACCAACACCTCGACGGGTGCCGACGTGGAGGGCCTGGCCGGTGAGCTGCTGGAGACGGTCCTGGACGCTACGCCGGCCGAGGCGCCGGCCTGGCGCCCCGGGGAGGCGCCACCCGCCGACGTCACCGGGTTGCTCGGCCGCTGGTGGTCCGAGGGGTCGGAGTTCGTGCTGTCCTGGCGTCGGGCCCGACTGGAAGGCCGATCGGTCGATGCGCCCGCGCACCAGCCGCCGGTGGTCTTCGGCCGCGACGGGGAGGACCGGTGGCGGGTGGTGTCCGGACGGGAGCAGGGCGAGCTGCTGCGCGTCGTACGCGGCTCGGACGGATCGGTGACCCGGATGTACTGGGCCGGGTATCCACTCACCCGCGCGGTGCAGGTCTTCGGTACGCCGTCGGACTGATCATGGCGGTACGCCGGTCCGGCGCTGGGCGGGCGCTGGGTACCATGGGCGGGTCCGACCTTCCGAGCCGAGAGCAGGTACCCCGGCCCCTGCGGGCCGCGCCCATGGCCCAGACCTCACGCCCTTCCCAGACCTCGACCAAGATCGTCGTACCCGGCGCGCACTCCATGGTGAGCCTCCTCGGCTCCCGGGACGAGCTGTTGCGGGTGGTCGAGAAGGCCTTCCGCAGCGACATCCACGTGCGCGGCAACGAGATCACGATCACCGGCGAGGCCGCGGAGACCGCCCAGGCCGCCACCCTCTTCGAGGAGCTCATCGCGCTGCTCGGCAAGGGTGACGTGCTCACGCCCGACTCGGTCGAGCGCAGCCTGGCGATGCTCCGCTCGTCGAACCCCGAGCGGCCGGCCGAGGTGCTGACGCTCAACATCCTCTCCAGCCGCGGTCGCACGATCCGGCCGAAGACCGTCAACCAGAAGCGGTACGTCGACGCGATCGACGCGCACACGATCGTCTTCGGGATCGGTCCCGCCGGCACCGGCAAGACCTACCTGGCGATGGCCAAGGCCGTGCAGGCGCTGCAGACGAAAGCCGTCAA
>JAABUS010008133.1_pt1 | contig 11628 bp, 13 predicted proteins | sample 5560161 | NCBI WGS metagenome assembly JAABUS01 (sample SAMN10711885, study PRJNA513376) | rock metagenome | isolation source: Antarctica rocks | place: Antarctica: Victoria Land, Trio Nunatak nord | collected 2016-01-04 | reverse complement strand
CAACCAAAGGCCAAGAAAAAAACTACAGTTCGATAACCCCAAACATATTTTTTACACTAAATTAGACTCTAAAGTTGCATTGGCAAGTTGAATCTGCGCTCTAATTGAAAATAAACAAAATGTAAGTTATTCCCGACATTTATATTATTTTTGCATAAAGCTCTGTAGCCCACGAAAGCCTAAGTTCCACTTGGGAAATTGATGTAGTGGGAATGGAGCTTTTTTTATTTATAAAAACTTTCATCTATTTCTACGTTTGTCGCAGTAAATTTCCAATGCCGATAAGGTTGCTCCCACTTATCTGATTCTGCTTTTATTCCAGTACTTACACCAATATTAAACCCTGGCCTGGTTTCTCTGATATAATTGTAAATATGTTTGTATAATTTTTCTTTGGCAACTGTTTTTTTGCCTCTTCTCTTTTGACCCTCTGGTTTTTCTTTATGCATATCATTCAAACGAAAGGCCATACTTCCTAACACAATATCTAAACATTGCAATAGCAAATGCTTTTTTGAGTCTACCTCTGTAATATCATCTTTTCTAAATTTAATGTGCGCAAGCTGAAATGCTCGCTGACTTTGCAAACCTTTGATGTATTCCTTAAACTGCTGACGCTTTTCTAAAGTATCAGGCAAATAATCAAAGTAAGCCCTAACAAAAACAGGCTTTAAATTTGGATTGCTATAAGGCAAGCCAAAAGCATGTTTAAAAAACTGATAATACAAGATAAAATATTCGTTTTTTAAATGCTCATTAGTTAACCCTAAAGGTTTTTCTGCATTTTGGGTGAACATAATACGAATTTTAACTTTTCCTAATTTCAACAGCCTAAAAAACTCATCCATCAAGATTTTATACTTTTCGAGATAAGCTGTTGAAACTTTATTCCACTTCAATTCATCTTTAAGAAAAAGCTTATTGCACAACACTTGCAAACAGGTATTTACATATTTTAAATCTTGCGCTTTAACCAAAACACCACCGTAAAAATTAGAATAGAATTTTCCTTTTTTCACTGACTCATCGCACCAAATAAAGTATTCCACTAAATTTATAAATAGAAGTATGTAAAATTGAAGACTGGTGATTTGCCTAAATTAAATTTTAAAATCCTGACATTTCAAAGATAACAAACAGCTATATTTTTTAGCATTTCATCTCGAGAATTCCTACTTTTAGCCTTCTAATGGATTTTAAACTAACTTCACAATATCAACCGTCCGGCGACCAGCCGGAAGCGATCCGCCAAATGGTGGACGGCGTAAACAGCGGCGAAAATTACCAGACTTTACTGGGCGTTACCGGCTCCGGCAAAACGTTTAGCATCGCCAACGTGATCCAGCAAACGCAGAAACCAACGCTGGTTTTAAGTCATAACAAAACTTTGGCAGCGCAGCTTTACGGCGAATTCAAGCAGTTTTTTCCGGAAAATGCAGTCAACTATTTTGTTTCTTATTACGATTATTATCAGCCGGAAGCGTTCATTCCGTCGTCAAATACGTACATCGAAAAAGATTTGCAGATCAACGAAGAAATTGAAAAGCTTCGTTTGCGCACTACTTCTTCACTCATGTCCGGTCGGCGCGATGTGATTGTGGTTTCGTCTATTTCCTGCATTTATGGTATGGGAAATCCGGAAGATTTTTCCAATTCCGTTTTTCGTTTTGCAGTTGGCACGCGGATTACCCGAAATGCTTTTTTGCATCGTTTGGTCGAGATTCTATATGCCCGGACGACGGCTGATTTTAAGCGTGGGACTTTCCGTGTAAAAGGTGATGTCGTTGAGATTTATCCGGCTTATCTCGATTACGCTTACCGCATCAATTTTTATGGTGATGATATTGAAGAGTTAAGCACGTTTGATGTTACCAATGGAAAAACGCTGGAGAAAATGGAAAACATGGTTGTGTTTCCGGCCAATTTATACGTGGCTCCGCGGGATCGTTTCCAAAAATCAGTTTGGGCAATCCAGGAAGAACTGGAAATGCGCAAAAAACAGTTTATTGGCGAAGGCCGCTTTTTGGAAGCAAAACGTTTGGAGGAACGCGTCAACTATGATCTGGAAATGATCCGTGAATTGGGTTATTGCTCCGGAATCGAAAATTATTCGCGCTTTTTTGATGGCCGCCAGCCCGGAATGCGCCCGTTCTGTCTGCTGGATTATTTTCCCAAAGATTATTTAATGGTGATTGATGAAAGCCATGTCACCGTTCCGCAAATCCGTGCAATGTATGGCGGTGATCGTTCCCGAAAAATTTCTTTGGTAGAATATGGTTTTCGTTTGCCTGCGGCGATGGATAACCGGCCGCTCAATTTTCAGGAATTTGAAAGATTGGCTCCCCAAACCATTTATGTAAGTGCCACGCCTGGTGATTTTGAACTGGAAAAATCAGAAGGTGTTGTGATCGAACAAGTGATTCGGCCAACCGGTTTATTGGATCCGGTGATTGAAATCCGGCCGGTGATCAATCAGGTGGATGATTTGCTGGAAGAAGTGGATCAAACTATCAAATTAGGCGACCGGATTTTGGTAACGACTTTAACCAAACGCATGGCCGAAGAACTGGCCAAATACATGGACCGCCTCAACATAAAATGCCGCTACATCCACTCGGAAGTAAAAACATTAGACCGCGTAGAAATTTTACGCGGTTTGCGTTTGGGTGAGTTTGATGTTTTGATTGGCATCAATCTTTTACGGGAAGGTTTGGATTTGCCCGAAGTTTCGCTGGTGGCGATTCTGGATGCAGATAAAGAAGGCTTCTTACGTTCAGAACGTTCTCTGATTCAAACCATTGGCCGTGCTGCGCGAAATGACCGCGGCCGCGTGATTATGTATGCTGATAAAATTACCGATTCTATGCAGGTTACGATGGACGAAACGAACCGCCGCCGTGATAAGCAAATTCAATATAACCTGGAACATGGCATCACCCCAAAAACCATTGGCAAATCCCGCGAAGCAATCATCGAGCAAACTTCGGTAATGGATTTTAAAGGCGGCGTACAGCAGGCTTATGTGGAGCAGGATGTTGCGGATAGTATTGCCGCCGATCCGATTGTGCAGTACATGAGTAAAGCCGAACTGAAAAAATCTATTGACAATACCAAAAAAGAGATGCTAAAAGCAGCAAAAGACATGGACTTTTTGGGTGCAGCCAAACTGCGGGATGAAATGTTTGCGCTGGAAAAAATGATGACAGAGAAGTTTTAGGTCGATAAAAGAAGCATGATGCTTCTTTCAAAAGATTCTATTCACGCCATACTGATCGAATACTTTATCAGAACTTACTATTGCGATTTGCTCAACAACAGCTTGCGCAATCAGCAACCGGTCAAACGGATCGCGATGATGTAAGGGCAGTAATTGGGTTTGATAGATGTGTGATAGGGAAATATCTAATACTTGGGCTTTATAAGAACTTAAAAAGCTTTGAACAAACTTTTCCACTGGTTAATCTAAGTCTAATTTACCCGTTTTGGCTTTTATCACTATTTCCCATATAGAAGCTTTACTTACTAATAAATTGGATTCTGTAAATATGTTTTCTAACGCTTTTCCGATAATCGTGCATCCTGTCTTTCCAGCCAAAGAACAATTTGTGTATCCGGCAAAAGCAACATCACAAATATTCATTAAATTCTTCTGGGGTTTGATCAAAATCATCAGCTATCCAAATTTTACCTTTTAACCGGCCGAAATTTTTCCTTCGTTCTTCAGCTAAAGAAATCGTATCGTGTGTTTCAACCATACTTTTTTCCAAGAGAGAGTCAACAAAACCTTCCACTTCTTTTTGCTTATCAAGAGGTAAACTATTGATCTTTTCTAAAATATCCATAATCCAATAATTGATACTAACAAATATAACGAAAACAATAGGCATAATTAACAAGAGTATTGTATTCTAATTTATAGATTCAGAACAAGTCTTATTATATTCAAACCTTTTTCCCGTTAAACTTTTATATTTGTACAACCACTTTTTAAAATCATGTTGCTGATCCGTTTCCTCATCATATTAATTTCCATCCTGTACATGCTGCGTATGCTGGGCCGCTTGCTGTTGCCGGCTTTATTTCGCGGGATGGTGAACAAAGCACAGGCACAAAGCAATCCTGCCCAAAACCAATCTTCCCAACGCCGGCCAAAAGAAGGCACGGTTAAGGTTGATTATATCCCGCCAAACGTTTATAAAAGCGCGGTGCCGGCTTCCGAAGGTGAATTTGTAAAATATGAAGAAGTAAAATAAGCATGGTCCCGGAAGAAATTTATAAAAGACGGCACTTTGGAACGCCGCAATCCGTTTCGCTGATTGTAACAAATTATATCGTAACCATCATCGCTATCCAAGCTTTTGCGATGTGCCTGCATATCAACTGGTTTTTTTGGGTTGTTATCGGTTCGCTGGCAATTTACAACATCTTTCAAATCCGTAAAAACCAGGAAGTTTTCGACCGCAAAAACTTAATCGTTTATGGCATCAGTTTGGTGCTTCTTTTAGCAGTGTTTTTTTTACTTCGGATAAAAGTACAACCTTGTTAAGCTAAATCAACATTCTTTTTTTGACAGGATTAACCACCGTTTCTTCTGACCGAACGGTAAGATCTAAAATTTTTCCAAAATTTTTCCAAAATTTCTTTAGGTTTGGGACCGATATAATCTTATTTTAATGAATAACTGGTTCAAGCAAAACGGCATTCACTTTGCCGTCGCAGGTGTGTTTATCCTAATCTGTTTCCTCTATTTCACGCCCGCATTTCAAGGTAAAGTGCTCATTCAAAGCGATGTAACCCAGGCACAAGGAATGCAGAAAGAGATTATGGAAGTGCGTGCCAAAACTGGCAAAGCACCTTTGTGGACCAATCAGGTTTTCGGCGGGATGCCTGCTTACCAAATCTGGGCTTTCTATCCGGACAATATTACCACTTACGTAATTTCTGCCTTAAAAACAGTATTTCCAAACCCAATCGATACCGTTTTACTGTCGCTTTTTGGCGCATATCTGTTGTTTTGTGTCCTGAAGTTAAATCCCTGGCTGGCTGCTGCAGGTGCTATTGCTTTTACTTTTTCCTCATACAATTTTATTTTGCTTCATGCCGGGCACTCCAACCAGGCTTTTGCCATTACTTTTTTTGCGCCAATTTTGGCCGGGATCATCCTTACACTGCGCGGCCGTTATTGGCTCGGTGCTATTTTAACCGCATTTTTTTTGGCAATGGAAATCCGTTCCAACCACATCCAGATGGCGTATTATTTAATGATTTCGCTACTGATCTGGGTTGGGATCGAATTTTATCATGCTATCAAAAACAAAACTATTGCTACTTTTTTTAAATCCCTTGCTTATCTATCTGCTGCTACTTTGGTTGCCGTGATGATTAACGCTTCCATTTTATGGACTACTTATGAATACGGACAGGAATCTATTCGCGGAAAATCAAACTTAACCTCAAAAACGGCTGGCGGTGCAGGAACTGGTTTGGATAAAGAATATGCTTACGGCTGGAGCCAGGGCGTTGGCGAATGCATCACGTTTTTGATTCCGAATGCTTACGGCGGTGGTTCAGGCGGAGCTTTAAAAGCAGATTCTAAAGTAGCACAAGCGTTAATTGATAAAGGCGTTCCTCAAGATCAGGCTACAGGTTTTGCCGCCCAATTGCCAACTTATTGGGGCGGAAAACCTTTTACCGAAGGCCCTTGGTATTTTGGCGCGGGCGTTTGCTTTCTATTTGTTTTTGGGTTGATGATTGTCCGAAACCGCATAAAATGGTGGCTGCTGGCAACGGTAATTTTGAGTATGCTGCTTTCTTTTGGCAAAAACTTTACGCTGGTTTCCGATCTTTTCTTCAATTATTTCCCGCTTTACAACAAGTTTCGTATGGTAGAATCCATCTTGGTTTTAACCGAACTTGCATTTCCTATTCTCGCTTTTTTAGCGATAAAAGAAGCATTGCTTACCAAAGACAAAGCATTTATCCTGAAAAAACTTTTCCTGGCTTTGTATATTACCGGCGGCATCGCATTGCTTGTTGCTTTGTTACCAACTTTGTTTTTCAGCTTTAAAAGTACCACTGCAGATGAAGGTTTGATCGCACAATTAACCCAGGCTTTTCAAGGCGATAGCGCGTTTGCAAATTCCATCGTCAACAATGCTTTGGTGCAAGACCGTGCTTCGTTAGCGCGTGCCGATGCTATCCGTTCTTTGGTTTTTGTGCTGATTACTTTTGGTATTTTGTGGGCTTTTATCAAACAGAAAATCAATTTGCAGATAGTTTCTTTAGCAATTTTGGTAGTTACTTTGGTCGATCTTTGGTCGGTAGATAAACGTTATTTAAAAGATGATAACTTCCAACCTAAAGAAGATGCCATGCAGGTACGCACACCACGGGAGGTTGACCAGTTTATTTTGCGTGATCCAGATCCTGATTTTCGGGTGCTGGATTTAACCATTGATCCTTTTTCCAATGCTTCTACCTCCTATTTCCATAAAACTTTGGGCGGATATCATGCAGCTAAACTGAAACGCTTCCAAGAACTAATTGAAAACCAGTTTTCCAAAAGTTTAAACCAGGATGCGCTGGATATGCTGAACACCAAATATGTAATTACTGCCGATCCAAAAACCCAGGCTGTGGGCATGAAAGCAAACGCAACAGCTTGCGGCCATGCCTGGTTTGTGCAGCAGGTTCGTTTTGCAGATAATGCCGATCAGGAAATGCAGGCCATCAGCAGTTTCGACCCAAAAAATGAAGCGATCGTCGATAAAAAATATCAATCAGCAATTGATACTAAGCAAAATGCCATTGACACAAAAGGAACGATTACTTTAACGAGTTATGCGCCGGAACATTTGATTTATCAAACTGGCTCAACCAGCAATCAGGTTGCCGTTTTTTCAGAAATTTATTATAGTGAAGGCTGGAAAATGCTGATCGATGGGGTAGAAAAACCTTATTTCCGCGCCGACTATTTGTTGCGTGCGGCACAAATTCCGGTTGGAAATCATAAAGTTGAATTCATCTTCCACCCAAATTCTTATTATACCGGCGAAGCAATTTCTTTGGCTGGCTCTATTTTATTGGTGCTGGCTTTTGGCGGATATGTATTTGCAGAAAGCAGGAAGAAAAAAAGTGTGGTAAAAACAGTATCTTGAGAATTGACTAAATCAGGTTTTATGGAGCGGGATATTTTAATCGAAAAAGCGGTAGAAAACATCGCTAAATTATCAGATCAGCAAGTTCAGAAAGTGGCTGATTTTGCCGAATTTTTGTTAAATAAAGCACAAGATGGATTACTGATTGAAGATATTCAGCAAATAGTAAGCGAATCAAATACTTTTAAATTCTTGAAAGAAGAGCCTGAGTTATATTCTGTAAACGACTTAAAAAAGGTTTATAAATGAAGAGAGATATTGTTCTAATATCTTTTCCTTTTACTGACTTCTCTGGAACCAAGGTGAGGCCTGCTGTGGTTTTGATTGAAACAGAATTTGATGTAACAGTTGCATTTATAACTTCTCAATTTAAATGGAAAGAGAAGTTTGACATTGTATTACAACCATCAGTGGAAAACGGACTGAAGCAATCTTCATTAATCCGGGTTACTAAGTTAGCCACTATAGATAAACAATTAATATTAGGCTTACTTGGAGACCTATCTGCAAGCGATGGTTTCAATTTAAATGAACAGTTAAAAGCAGTACTTAAATTGCACTAATTTCAGTCATTTGTCCTTCTATTCCTTAACCAATACCAGCCCAAATTGAACGCAATTATAAAATGGTTAAAAACCGTTGGCAGCAAACCGTAATGTTTCCGCATAATGGCAAAACGCTCTTTTAAGCTTTGAAAATGCCGCTTTTTAGATATGCCTCCAACCAGATATTTCGCAACATATTGATGCACATTTACAATTTTTCGTGCTTTTTTGGCTGCTGCTAAAATCCAATCAATATCGGAACTCAGTTGATATTTCAGATCATAATTTTCAACCAGTTTTCTGCGGATAAAAATAGCCTGATGGCTCACGCTCATGCCATATTTAAAATTCCGCCAGGTAAAATTTTCGGGCGTTTTGTGCCGACGCTGACCTAAACTTCGCAAATTCTCGCCGATCATTTCTGTTTCGCCGTAATAAATATCCGCATCGGGAGCAGAAGCAAATACTGTTTTTACCGTATCTTTTTCATAAAATTCATCACCCGAATTCATAAAAACCACGTACTCGCCGCTGGCTTTTGCCAAGCCTTTGTTCATCGCATCGTAAATTCCGGCATCTTTTTCGCTGATCAAAATAGCCAATCTTGAACAGTATTTTTCAATAATTTCAAGCGTTCCATCCGTTGATTTTCCATCGATTACCAAATATTCAATATTCAAATAAGTTTGGTTTAATACCGAATGCATCGTCCGCTCAATATCTTTTTCATTGTTAAAAATCACCGTAATCACACTTAAAAGCGGTTTATTCATGTGTGATCAGGCTTTTGTACAGTTCCGAATGTTTTTGTGCGATTACTTTTTCTGAGAACTTTTCCATCACCATTTCACGCGCATTTTGGCGCAATGCTTCTTTTACCGGGTAATTTTTAATCCATTCCATTCCCGCACAAAAACTTGCTGCTGAGCGATATTCAGCCAAAAAACCATTTTGTAAATGAGTGACCATATCTGGGATGCCGCCCGTTGTAAAAGCCACAACAGGTGTACCGCAAGCCAGACTTTCCATTACGGTATAAGGCAAATTATCTTCCAGCGAAGGAATTAAAAAAGCATCGGCAGCAGCATAGCAGGCGGCCAGCTTTTCATCGTCTTTAATCGTTCCCAAAAAAGTAGTTTTAAACGGAAAAACCGGGACATCTTCTGTATTGCGGTTCCCAAAAATGACCAGTTCAATTTGATTTGCATCAATGCTGTTTTTAGCAGCTAAAAGTTCCAAACTTTCCAAAAGATAGGCTGCGCCTTTGTGCGAATCCTTTTTGGAAGGCATAAACCCCGTCAAAAAAATAAACTTATCCAAAGGCAAATTCAACTTTGTACGTGCTTTTTGTTGATTTTGAGGTTGAAAAACATTTTTTTCCAGCGTATTCGGAATGATGGAAACTGGTCTGTTTTTCATCAAACTACTCCTCAAAACTGAATGTTGCATCCAGCTGCTCGGCGCAATAATTTGGAAATCCAGAACCTGATAAGCACCATTTTTTTGTTGCCAGATTTTGTGCGAAATATCATTCGGACCGGCATCAACCAAAACCGGACAATTACCGCATTCTGCCTCAAAATGATTGCAAGTATAACGCACATGGCAGCCGCCGGTAAAAGCATTGCTGTCGTGAAAAGTCCACACAATCGGTTTGTTCAGTTTAGCCAGTTCTGCCAAGTGTTTTGGGTTGAGAAAACTGTGGTTAACCCAATGCAAATGGATCAAATCGGCAGCCAAAACATCCGGATGCTGAATGACAGATTGCCCAAACCAGGTAAATGAAAACGGGATTTTCACCGGTTTTAAATAATGTTTGGCCAGCAAACGTTCGGCTACGATAGTGAAAGCTGCATAAGTCCGTTTCAACGTGTTGTTTGTAAAAGTTTTTACTGCCGGATTTTGCCCGAATTTGTAAAAAACGATTACTTTAGAATCCACTTCAGTTTCTGCATTCAGGGCCAGATTTAAACGCAAACAAGCCCGGCCAGCACCACCATTTCCATCGTAAGTATTTAAATGAACCACTTTCAGCATCGCCCAAAAATACACTAAAATTTGTGCTGTAAAAGAAGCATTACTTTACCGTAAATTGCACAGCTTTTTATTTACTTTGCATTAAAATGGGCAACCAACTTACCGATAGGACTTTCTGGAAAAAGTATTGGGAATCTAAAAAAGACCTCGCCGTTGCCATTAAACCCAACTATACTTTTTATCAGATCCTGCGGAAACTGATCAAAAAAAATAATATCAAAACGGCTATTGAGCTGGGCGGATTTCCGGGATATTATGCCATCTACCTCAACAAATACGAAAAGCTGGAAACTACGCTTTTTGATTTTTATGTGCATACCGGAATTTTGGTTGACGTGCTGGCAGCCAATGACTTAAGTGAGAAAAGTATTGGTGTGGTTGAAGGTGATCTGTTTAAATATAAAGCCTTAAAACAATACGATCTGGTGCTTTCCTGCGGTTTGATCGAGCACTTTGAAGATACGAGAGATATTATCAGCAGGCACCTTTCATTCCTGAAACCCGGCGGAACTTTGTTTATTACGCTGCCAAATTTTTTAGGTGTAAACGGTTGGGTACAGCGGAATTTCGACCCGGAAAATTACAGTAAGCACAACGTAAAAAGTATGCAGCTGGAACTACTTTTCAAGATTTGCCGGGAACTGAATTTGCAGGATATAGAACTGGGCCATTACGGCAAGTTTTCTGTGTGGCTGGAAAACGAGCAGGAAAAATCTGCGGCTGCAAAAATCCTGACTAAAACCATTTGGCTGGCGGGCAAAGTTTTTACACGTATTGTTCCGGCAGAAACCAGGTTGCTTTCGCCTTATATTGTGCTTTCTGCTAAAAAACCTGCTTAAACAATGCTTCTTTTACAATAGTTTTTTGGTGATGAAGCGTTTAATCCGTGCCCACAAATTGCCTTTTCGGTTGCGCAAAAACTGTTTGATCGCTGTATAAGCTTCCGGATTTTCTGTGATCTCCGCAGGAAAAACCAGAACTGGCTGCTGCGCAACATGCACCTGATAAATATCTTCTTTGTTGGAATGCACGCCGCTACCGTCGTGACCAATATTCTGAACCAGGGATTTGGCCGGGTTCAGCGTTAAACCATTTTTCAAAAAGATAGAAGCATACCAGCGGATGGCCCAGGAATTGTTCTTGCCAGATTTAAATTCCTTCATCTGTTTCCAGAAATTCATGGTGCCTTCAATCGAAAAAGCTTTAATTTTTGGCCGGTCAAACTGGCTCATTAAATCTTTGATATCCGGGTTGAAATTTTTCCAGGCACGATCCCAGGTTGCCCAGCCCCAGCTGGTTGCAGCGCGATAAAAAAAAGTTTGAGGCAAATTTTTATCTATCAGCGGATACATGTAGGCACCAATATGCATCACGTTATCATCCTCAAAATATCGCTGCAAAGCATCATTAAAATAGCGCAACGTAAACGGCGACGAGAGCAGATCATCTTCAAAAACAATCACTTTGCCATATTCTTTTACAATTAGCGAAACACCGTTGATGATGGACTTTGCCAAACCGTAATTAATGGGGCTTTCAATAATTTTAACAGATTTGAAACCATCCGTTTGCTTGATCAAAGCCCGTACTTCATTTACTTTTTGCCGGTCATCAGCGGTTTCTGCACCATCAGAAAAAATAAATAAACGTGAATCTTCGGCCAGTAAGTTTTTCTGTAAATAGCTGATTGTCCGACGCGTATGATCAGGGCGGTTATAGACAAATAGCGCAATCGGTGCCAGACTTTGCATGAAGTTTGTTTCTTTTACAAATTAAAAGATCATTGTTGTCCGATAAAAGTTAACGGGATAGCCTAAGCCATCCCGTTTTTTCTACCTTTAAGTTACCACACTCAAAAAGTATGCTTAAAGGTACAACATTTTCCGGAC
>JAABUS010008131.1_pt1 | contig 11629 bp, 12 predicted proteins | sample 5560161 | NCBI WGS metagenome assembly JAABUS01 (sample SAMN10711885, study PRJNA513376) | rock metagenome | isolation source: Antarctica rocks | place: Antarctica: Victoria Land, Trio Nunatak nord | collected 2016-01-04 | reverse complement strand
CCCGTGACTTGTTGTTCCGTTGTCATTGCGTTCTGGAGGACGATTCTGGTAGGTTACAGCACGAACATTTTGGCCTTCTCGTGAGCATGTAGCGCGGTCCCTGACACCTTGGTATGGGGTGTGGGGATCAAGGAAGGTGGACGGAAAGAGGGCACTCATGGCCTGGTACTTACCTCGCCATGCTTCGAACACCGAGATAAAGTGCTTAGGCGTGGAGAATGGAGCCTATTGTCTTGAGATGCAGATTGAACGATAGCGGCAGGGCAATGTTTTGATTGAAGCAGACATACTTTGACCTTGGTAGCGCTACAGTCGATGCTGCTGTGTCCGGGTCTAGGGTGCGGAACTGGATAAGGGAGCGCGGAAAAGGTGCTCTGGTAAAGATACATATGCTGACATTTCATCTGCAACGGCGATATTTGTGTCGCTGATACGTCCGTGGTGATTGCAAATATGGAAGATATGTCTGTGGATGGGGAGTCAGTGAAGACTACTCATCTGGCTTGTGAAAGCTATCCGATGATGCGCTGGCAAGGCAACTGGACAATTACAACAAGGGTTGAGTGAAAGTGAAGGCGAAGGCGTGATGTCCGCCTCGTTCGCGTCGGAAAGATAGACTTCGTCCACGGTACGTGTCCTACTCTGATACTATCAATTGAGCGTCCTTTCATCGTCACTGGCGAATGCAAATGTGGAAGCGACATCGAAGAGCTTTTCGAGAGACGCCCCTTTCTGTTATTAGATGAGGGCGTGCACCTGCTGCGAACAAGGAATCTTGTCTTTTCGTCAATTCGCCAAGTCGTCATTTCGGGGAATCGCACAGTCACGACTTCCGTGACACCGCAGGTAGTGGGCTCTCATGACTTTATAACGTACTGTTGAAGCGGCCTAAACCTAGATTTGGATGAAGGAGACTCATGCTATCGCTGCTCTTTCGCGCTTTTCGAGCCTCGCTGAAGGCTGGTTTATATGCCTCTTGCCGCTGCACAAGCCTTCAACAGCTCCCTTGGAACCGGAGTCCTGGGTAAGGATCTCTAAGAGGATAGATTTAGCCTAAAGATATGTTGCAAAGCTACGCGGAGACTTTGGTTGTTTTAGATTTGTAAGATACGGAAAGTACAAGGACAGTAAGGAATGGATCACGGGACCTTGATCGTGATATATTGAATTACCTGCTTTACGATGCCAAAATTATATCTGTGCTGGAATGCCCTAAGAGATTATTGATGACATCGTATCTGGCATGAAATGGCTCGGAGATCCAGCTACGGTCGATGTTCACCAGGGTACTACGGTTCGTATTGTGGTCACCAGGTTGGATTGACGAAGCTCCATGGTAAAGCAACGGTTGAGGCTCCGGACGCTGCATGCAGGTCTCTCATCTGTACAACAAGGGTACATGATACATGCTTTAGGCCCCTCAGCCGAAGCCGCGCGACGTTGGTCCTATCGCCATGGGTGGGGGGTAACAGCAAGCGAAGATGAGGGGTAGGTCACCGTAGTTTACTTCGTACCACGGCGCTTTGCCTGAGCAAGCAAGGGGGCGACGATCCTGGCCGGCGCCGTTTTCCATTGCTGCGCTGGTTGTCGATCATTGGTTCGCGCCCTCTGACAGGAAGGTAATGAGCGATGACGGTCTCTACGTCCTACGACCAATTGTAGGGAGAGGCCTCGTGAGCTTCGTGCCAGCACTGGTAGTGGAAAACATGACTCGGTAGTCGGCGGAAGGGTCCTTCGTGAATCCACCCTCAAGGACGTCGAGCCAACGTGGGGACTATTGATTGGTTGGCTTAATGCCCCAGTTCCGCCATCGTCTTGGGGAATGATTGTCGAATGTCGACGGATGCTTAGCTCAATCTGGTAGAGGACAAGTTCTGGTATTTGGTAATACCTGCTCGAGGATGAATCGATCTTGCGCCCTTCCGTGCCTTCAAAACCTTTCATCTTGTACCGCATATGCAATCGCCGTATCTGGGTTTCAGGAGATCGAACGTGGCGTGAGGGCGTGCAAAACGAGAAGGGTAAGGATATTGCGCCTCTTTTCCGGCAAGACATCCCCGGACACCGGTTTAAAAGAACACTCGCATATGCAGAAGGGCGGCTTGCTGCAGATGGCTTCGACTAGAATTTTCGCTGCAGGCATCTGGCTCTGACAAGAGCGACGCTACGCAACGTTCTGGATGGTGCTGATAGGAGGTGTTTGAGCGCCGCTGCCGGCCTAGAATTGGTCGGTCATTTGTGTAGCTGAACATGGATGTGCTTTGCCCACTTCCCTGTCCCTTAGCTTGTCGACAGAAAGTTTAATTTCGTGAGATATCGGAAAGTTGCAGCCTTGTGAGACCTCAATTGGTAAAGCAAGTCGTCGATCAAGCCAGAAGCAGCCGATCAAAGCGTTTGTGCTCTGTCGTCCTCATCAAATGCTCAAGGTCTATAGCACTTTATAGGAGGCTCTCAAGAGACTTTAGGGGTGGCACATTAGGCCACCTCTACCAAGTGTGCTGATCTTGGGAAAAGCTACCTCCGCACTACATCTTCCACGCCTAATTGTGCTGGCGCAATTAACGATATTGCGCTCCTCGTTGTGGGAGATTTCTCGGAAGGCGATGTATCGCGCAGACCATGCGACTTGTGCCTTGCCTCTCGAGGTGTGAGTAGTAGTACGCAAGGGGTGGTCGGTTCCAATAGTAGGCATTGTTCAACTGCGCGCAACACAGACACAATTGCCCAGTAAAGTATGACATGCTACAAAGCCAAGCTCATCCAGAGTCAATCTCCGACTTCGGAATGTTTGCAGATCCCATCACTGGCGTCTTCCTTCGATGGACGGCCCTGCTCACAGGGTTCGCCAATGGCAATGCCGATCCTTCGAGATCGGCATCAAGGCAAGGATGAGCGACGTATTGACGTATTCGTGCCACGTTATCGACTCTCCAGGACAACTTGCAAGAGAGGATACACTGGAGAGGATAATACCATTCCACCTTCAACGGATCCACAAACCACAGGCGCTCGGTCTAATTCTCGTGGGTCCGGTCCTTTCGGTCGATGTTGCCAACGCATCCCTCCACACCGATTGGCACTGGCCTATCAGCCACGTCGGTTGTTCACCACTTGCGGGTAAAGCCTTATGCCTAGCACTCTTTGGCTCCTAGTTCACCATCCTGCATCTCGTCTCCTCCTTCCCTCTGGCCATCGCGGCGACTTGGTCCCTCTTTCTTAGTCATCGGCGCCGGTCAGGGCTTATCATCTATGGTACCGCTGTGCAGACCATAAGCGCTGTGCCACGACACTTCTCCTCCGGGACGCCGTTCCTTGTCCGATAGAACAATGCAAGCTTCTGGGTTGATTTCAGGATCTCTATGTCAAAGGTGGCAGGTAGAAGAGCATTCTGTAGACAACGGATAGCAATACGGCGCGGTCCATTGCGAGGGGTGACCGTGGCTCGGAAGGATCACGGAAGAAGCAAGCCTCAAGGTCTTCCCGCTAGGTAAAGTCCTTCGAACAGGGACAATTTGAGAGATTGATGCCGAGCTTTCCTCGATGGCTGCATTGGCAGCCCTTCTTCCGGGACTCGGTTCCTCTACGATGTGAAAGACTGCGGGTTCATAAGTATCTGACAGGAGTGCCAGATTGGTGCGAGCGTCACGGAAGCTCCGGATTGAGCTTAGTCACTCTCAACCTCTCGCGCCTCTGTGGCTGCTTAGTCTCCGTTCACAACGCCGCAGATAGGTGGCGTTGAGATGTTTCCACTACTCTCAGGGTGCCAAACCCTCGCACGTAATGTAGTTGATAGCTCAACGTAGAGAAAAATGTTGTATCTCGATGGCTGAAGCGGTAAAGTTGTTGATTGACCGACACCAGTCCCACTAGTCGAATCAACGACCGTGATTGGCTCTGCTCCAAGGAGAATCAGGACAGGGCTCGACCAGATCGACTAAGGCACGGGGGACAGGGGATATAGCAGGGTAGACAGACGTGCCCCCTAGAGCTTGGAGGTCTGATTCGACGGTGGGTCGTCCCTTCGCTTGCCTGCAGCTCGCATCCGACTAGAGTCGCTGTTCCGCTGCAGCCCAGACGCAGGCAGACGCTTGTAAGACATCTAGCTTTCCCTCAACAAGCCTTTACACCTGACACAAGCACCCTCCATCTGGGCAAGCAATACCTGCCCATCAACTCCTCATCTCGACCAATCCCCACAAGGCCCTGAAGCCGGGGGGGCTGGGGATGAGATAGCATTGCGACCATTGCGACGTGTGCCGCCATATTGATCGGTGCTTGGTGGATTTTAGTTCTTGATCCCCCGTCAATACATCTAGTCGCCTTCACCCCATTTGCATCGCCCAGATATCATTCGATCCTTTTGGGTTCCTTGTTGGAGCTGGCGCGCCGTCCCGCAATCTGCGTCTCTGCTGTAAAAAGGGCCCGTTCTCCCGCAGCGCAGCGCATTGCAGCGCTCCACTGTCGGTCAACGCCCCCCTCCCAATCTGTCTGTGCTCCATAGCTGCCGTTTGAAGATCGTCCATCGTAATTGGGCACAAGGGATTCTCTTGCGGAGTACCACCGGTGTATTTGCGGGTGGGCCAATTGGAATGCGCGCAAAGGTTCATCGTTCTTCAGAAGAGAAACTCGCTCGACTCGGACCATCATCCCCTCCACAGCCTCACCACGGTTGTCAGAGCGGACAGAAGTCCTCATTATCATTCCTCCATCGCTCATCCTCGCATCATCAAAGCTCTTCAGTCTCAACCAAGTCGTCCGTTTGGCTGAGAGGCACCCCATTCAAAGGCCGGATTCTGAACGATTAGAGGCCGTCATTTCGCGCCAGCGGCCGACGCTAATAAGGCCACACCACCAACGGAGCACAACCCAACCTCCCCCCCTTCTCTCCTCCATCTCGACTTCTTCATCCTCCTCATTGCTCTCCGCGGCCCGACGTGTGTTCTGACCTCGAGTGGAACGGCAGGCGATCGCAGGAGAGACTCATCTAGGGTGGTCTGCAAGCTGAGTGCGGCGTTGGGTATGATCGACTCTAGCTTATCACCAGCCTGCCTACCCGCTCGCGCATGACTACTCTACTAACCTACCCACCTGCAGATTCTCTATCTCTACGCTTCCGCCAGCTTCTCCTCATCAGCGACGAATACCAACGACATTGACGAATTCTTAACGGTCTTCCTTTCTTAAGACGCCAGCATCCGCTAGACGCGCCCTTGAAGCAATCACGCTCTTTGAAGACCTCGCCAGCTCGTCCGCCCCGACAAAGCGCCGCCATCCACCTGCATATCATCAGCAAACACCCATCAACCCCAATTCGAGCTTCATCTTTAACGACCTGAAACGAGCCACACGCTGTTGTTACACTCCTGCTTACCATCCGATCGCAGTACATTACATCTCAGTTACAGCATCAATCCTGCCACGGCCCTTCACACTTCAGCCTTGACCTGCATCTTTGTCTCCTGCGGATCCTGGGACTGCTCGACCACCTACGCCAATACTTGCATTGTGCTACTAGATATTGGCAGCTCGATATCCTTGCAGAAAACTGCAGAAGCACAGGAACTTGTACTGGTCTTCGTCGAAGGACCCTAGCAGACGAACAGCAACATAGTTTACCATAGTTGAGCAGTGTCGATTGCTACTTTGCTATTGTCAGCGGTATCCTCAGTGGATAGTGTCGGAAGCAGTGGTACACGGAGCCACGCCAATCAAGGCGCTTTCAATTCAATACCGAAAAACTGGAGCTCCCATCCATTTCTCAAGTCCATACTCGAGCGCCAACGGACGTCCCGTGGTACAATCACCACTACTCACAACGGCCAATATTCTCGAATGATAGGTTACCCCATCTGAATCTTCCTCAATCGTACGCTGCAAGCTCCTTGTACGGTGCAACGACCTCTCGAGTAGGTTTGCCAGAGCTCAACCCTTCTGAAAGTTGTTCGTCCTCATTGGGAGCATCATCACACCGGAGCACGCAGCAGGGCACTGGGCTCAAAACACCTTCGCCCACGCCAACGGAGCAGAACATATCCCCTCCCCTTCCTCACGGCTTGTCCGAGGGCCCTTCCCCGGAGGAGCCAGACTATTCAACTCAGCATCATACCATTTCGTCTTATAATCAGATCGCCGAGCCGTACAGTGCCACGATGAACCAGCAACCGCAGTACATGGACTCGCACCAGTCCTACTCCTCAGCTGGGCAGTCGTACGCGAACCAGCCCACGACCTCTCAGTATCCCCAATATCCACATCAGCCTGCAGTATTACACCCGGGGCCTGGCGCTTATGCTCCATCCCCAACCTATGGTCAACAATACGGCTATTCCAACGGTGTTACTTCTCCACAAGGGGGCGGACATCCAGTGCCGCCTTCAATGGGCTCACAAATGAACCCTGGAATGCTACCGTTGCCAGGTAAGCCTGTCCACAGTTTTTCATGTAGTTTCCAGCTAATCGGATGCAGCAATGCCACCAGGCGGACCCCCACCTCATGGATACGGTGGTGCTCTCGGTCCCACACAAGGGTATCCACCACCAATGAACGACACGACCGGCCAGGTTGCTCCCCCAGGCATGAAACCTCGGGTGACAGCAACGTTGTGGGAAGATGAAGGTAGCATGTGCTTCCAAGTAGAAGCGAAGGGCGTCTGCGTTGCCAGACGAGACGGTACGGCTCTCTGCATGCAGACGCATAAGCGAATCTCGTGCATACCATCATACATAGGGTATCGTGCTGACTTTCGTTAGACAACCATATGATTAACGGTACCAAGCTGCTAAATGTTGCTGGCATGACTCGTGGTCGTCGCGATGGTATATTAAAGAGCGAGAAAATGCGTCATGTCGTCAAGATTGGCCCAATGCATCTCAAAGGCGTTTGGTAAGCATTCACCCAGATTGCACCTCCTGCGCAATGCTGACCGAACCAGGATTCCTTTCGAACGCGCATTAGATTTTGCCAACAAGGAAAAGATTACGGAGATGCTCTACCCACTTTTCGTGCACAATATTGGAGCCCTTCTTTATCATCCAACCAACTCCAGCAGGACCAACGCCGTCATGGCCGCTGCGGAGCGCCGAAAACTCGAGACGAAAAGTCAGCAGGGAAGCATGCTTGCTGCTCCCGGATCGCAAGCTCCATCTCTACACCATCATCATTCCATGAATAGCTCCAGCAGTCCCCATGGGTCCCAGGCACCACATTCGATAGCTCCTCACCCTGGCGCAGGACGACCGGGGTTGGACAGAGCGCATACGTTCCCAACACCCCCAACGAGCGCATCGAGTGGGATGGGCATGGGTGGCCAGGGGAATTCCTATGATTGGGGGGGACAGAGCATCAACAACAGCGTGCAAAGTGGACAACCGCTGGCGATTGACACCCACCCTCATTCAACTCCCAATACACCTGCTACTACCCCTCCCGGAGGTCCAATGCAACCGATGCAATCTTATCCAGGCCAGCAACCTTACGACAATACTCGACCTATGTATTCCGCTCCAGCAGCTCCTCCAGGGCAGTATTCTTCCCAACCGAACGGGCAGCATCCGTCAGACTTGACCCGAACGCAGCACAACAATTATTTAAAACACGAAATGGGTCCTCCCTCTGCTCGACTAGGAGTCGGTCCTCAGGCAGACCACTTGGACTCGAAGAGTGACGCGTATGCACACACTCAGGGCGCGGAACAAGTGGAGCACGCAACTGGCGACGAGGAAGCAGACCATGAACATGATACCGACTATCCTCATGAGAGTAACACTACCTACAGTGCCAGTCGTGGCTCTTATTACAACGCACCTGGCACAGGTCTCGGTACGCTGCAAGGTGACCACTCTCATGTCTCCCCAGAAATGAATGGTTCTCCCCACCAGAATGGCAATGGCCGCATGACTCCCAGGACATCGACGGGCAACCAATCTCAATGGGCTAGTGGATACCACACCCCACCGCGGGCGGCACCCTCCAGCAACCTCTATAATGTGATGAGCGACACACGTAGCAGCGTATCGAACGGAACCGCTAGCACCGAAAACTACGCTCCAGTCTCTTTGCAATCAAATTACGCTCCATTGCATATGAACGGAACAACGCCGTCCAACAAGCGGTTGCGCGACGACGACTCAGACGATCCCTCGAGAACTGAGATTCATGGTGATGACAGTCTCAAACGTCAAAAGATGGGTCGACAAGGCAGTGTCGGCGGCATTGCCGGTAGCAGCACTTACGAGAGAGACGGCAGACCGATCAACCGTGCCAGGAGTAACATCGCACAGCGCTCACATCGATGACACTGGAGCACGTGCTCCGGCCCCTGCTGCACCTTATGAAGAGCTATACTGAAGAGCTGATGATCTACTGAATGCACGTCACCTCAGTTGACGATATTTATGCAAACGAGCTCGGTCTTGTGCTGATACCCATTGGCTACTGCAACGACTATGCATACTTGACGTTTTCGTTGGGACTGCAGCCTAACCTCGAGGACACACCACTCCATAATTTCCTTGAATCATCCATATCAAAAGATTTAGCTTTCACGACCATGTTTCCAATATTCCACGGGCTTAGCATCATTACGACGTCACGATACGACTCCTTCAATTCTTGGACCAAGTCCATCCACCCCTTGGCCCAGAAAGGGGGTGACGATTACGAATTCATTTGGTAACTTTGCCGGAGGCCGGCTATGAATAGGTAGTAAATCGTGTTAATCGACTAAAAAAAGCCTGAATATGAATCTAGGCAAGGGGTTTCGAGAGCGACTCTGTGGTTATGAAGGCTTTCTCTCTCCTGAGGCTTGGCATATGTTCCGAATAGCTAGCTTGCACGTACAAATACAGGAAGTGGAATCAGCCTTCAAACAATACTCTCGATGCTGATAGGAGCGTGAGGAGAGGTCGACCAGTTAGCTAAGAGCCAGCGACTAACGGCTATGTTCTGAAAGGAACTATAGCCATGGATCGAGTGGCAGCCGGCATAGGCTAAGGCATCCTTAAGACCTTGCATGTGCATATCAAGTCGCAGTAGCTCGAGTAAGACGTAGTTTGATCGTCCAAGATATGCACGGATGTTCTGCAGCCATTGCATCATTGAGACTCGTATAGATGTGAGCTATATCCGCAACACCAACCCACTGTGTCATCTCTGCCGCGCCAGTGACTTTTCAACATTCCGTCCTCGACCAACAACACGCTATCATCGAGTTAGAGAACCATCCCCTCGCCTCCTTGAACACATCATCAACCCCGGATCCATCCGTAAAACAAACGCCTCAGAGAAGCTCATTGCTGTTTCTGGAAGCTCATTAAACTTTCCATTAGCCGACGAGCGTTGATTGATTCCTGGTACACCCTCACACTATTCAGGCAACGCACACACCCTGTCGTCTGCACCAGCACGTCCATGGTAGATCGTCTTGACCCCTTCCCCGTCTTCCTCCCATCAAGGCAGCACCATCCTTTAAGCGCGACACGGCTATCTCGACAGAAGCTCTGGCCCAAAGCTTCCAACCTTTTTCCTGCAGGACCTAAGGCACTCTACCCGAATACGCGACGCAACCTTGTTCTACTGAGCTCGACCGAACTTCATACGAAGTCCCTGCGCAAGCACTTGCGCAAGCAACATTGTCTTCCCTTGTACACTCTACCAGCGTCAACCCACGACATCGCGCCCCGCCTCTTCAACCCCCCCGTGGCAAACCATGGCCCCACCCAACCCCACCATCGGCCCCGCCCCGCACCCAACCCGCAAACTCTTCGACCCCTGGAATTCCTCCGCAACGGGGCACCAGCGCGCCGACAACCGCTTAGCAGGAAGCACATCTTGGCGGGTCTCTCGAACCGCCAAGCTAGCAGTGCAGTTCCGTGCTGGGCCTGGAGGCGGCAAGCGTCTCTATGATGCCGTTGGCGCGGGGAGTGAGAACTTTGGCAAGGATGGACGGAAGGAGAACGGAGGCTGGGAAAAGGGCGCGTCGGGGCTGAGAGAAGAGGGGTGGCAGGATGTGAGGGGCTTGTTGAAGGCAGGCCTGGATACGAAAGAGGGAAGTCAGAGGAGTACCAAGGCGGACGTGAAGGTTAAAGAGAGGGATCAGGATGGGGGGAAGAAGGTCTTCACTGATCTTTGCATCTACATCAATGGGTCGACGGCGCCGATGGTGGGTGATCATAGGCTGAAGCAGCTGCTCGCGGAGAACGGGGCGAGGATCAGTATCGCGCTGGGGCGGAGGAGTGTCACGCATGTTATCTTGGGGACGCCGAACGGGGCAGCTGGTGGAGCTGGGGGTGGGTTGGCGGCGGGCAAGATCCAGAAGGAGATCAAGAGGGTTGGTGGGAAGGGGATTAAGTTTGTTGGGGTGGAGTGGTAAGCTATCATTACCTGACTGCTTTCTCCTCCGGTTACATCCTTCCCTATCCCCTACACTTGACGAGCGCCAGAGATAGAACCCAATCAACAAAAACCCCGCTGATAAACACTCCCAGGGTCCTCGAAAGCCTCAAAGCCGGCAAACGGCTCCCCGAAGCACAATTCTCGAACATGTCGCTGGCACCCAAGAATCAGAAGAGCGTCTACGGCATGTTCAAGAAAACGAACTCGAAGTCAGAAGAGACGATATCAGCAACAAGGGACACCGCATGACGATGGGGCTTGGGGGAGTCATGGTTAACGAGTTTATGGATTATACCCGCAGGGAGTGACGATAGCTCAATGCATTGATGGGATTTTGGCATAATGCATGGGCATGAGACGATGCATGGACGGGCATAGGATGGCTGCATCGCAGGATAGAGCATGAAGCATGAGCGATACAATGTATTCAGAGCTGGGTGTACTCGCACACCCAAACGCAGGTAGGGGCCATCACTGTAATCAAACGTCCAAGTACCTCCTCCACTCTCAATCTCAATCTCAATCTTGCTTCGAAGATCCAGCTTCAACATCATACACTGGTGTCCAAGGTTGAGTCCTTGGTCGATCTAGCTCAGAGCGCACCACACATTTCCCTCACAACGACCTGTATCTCCTCCAAAAAAAACCCCACATCGTACACCTATCTCCATCCCTCCTCCCCCCCCCCCTCTTTGGTGTTTCCCTCAACAATCCGGATTTCCGCAACCAAAAACAATCATCCAGACTCTCATACCTCCCACTCAACGGACTCACGACGCCGTTAGCTCACTTATCAGCCACGCCACTCACGACGGCTCAGGGCCGGCTTGGGCATGCACGACTGTGATGCCTACAACGGGAAGCCAGCCCCAAAAACCCGTTATCTACCTACGTTACCCAGCATAACCACCTCGCGCGTGGATAGAGCAATCACACGACATGACAGCAATACAGACAGTCGTCCATCTCCGACCCCCTCCATCCCACAACGCACGATCAACCACCCACATACCAAGGCACCCCCCGTCATCGTCTTCGTCTCCCCATCCCCCCTCATCGAAAGACCCCCCCCCCGAGCCACCCAACCTCCCCCACCCCTTCTCTCGCGCGTCCGCACGCTCAATCGCCGGGGAACCACCTCTCTCACTTCGCCTCTAACATCGGCATCATGCAAGAATTTGGCTCTAACCAGAAAGCAAAAATAAATGTTGAAGATCCTCTGCGCGCACCGCTCCG
>JAABUS010008130.1_pt1 | contig 11631 bp, 11 predicted proteins | sample 5560161 | NCBI WGS metagenome assembly JAABUS01 (sample SAMN10711885, study PRJNA513376) | rock metagenome | isolation source: Antarctica rocks | place: Antarctica: Victoria Land, Trio Nunatak nord | collected 2016-01-04 | reverse complement strand
GGCCAAAGTCAGCCGAGGTCCGATTAGAGCACATCACCAGCGACCGGCCTTGATCTGATAAGATGGTCATCTCTTCCACCAAAACTTCTTTTGCGTGCCACGGCTGGTTCGAACCGCTACTGCTGCTGATTTCAATACTTCAATGCTGTACCCAGGATGCTCTCTATGTCTGAGAACTCACTTGCCGCACGTGTCTTCTCGGCGATGGCGACAAAGCTGGAAAAGGAAAGGAAGGAAAGGCAGGCCGTGTCGCTTTTCGAAGACTTCTCGGGCTAAGATGGGACTGGACTAGCTGCTTGTTCCTCGGCAGATGCCACCAACCAATCAATCCCCTCATTGACCAATTTCGTTTCCAACAAGATTATCGCCCTATGAGACCCCTAACGTGCCTAAGGTAAGCAAAACATTAGGGCGGACTACTCGACGCTGATAAGCTTATGGGCGTTACAGTTCTCGCCCACTACTTCCGTACAGAAGACCCACTCACTCCAACCCCACGATCAAAATGCGCCGCCGCCCGCCCTTTTCTCTCCGTCCCACGTTCAATCCTAAGTATCGCTGGGAAATTCCGAATTACCTTTCACCACCATGGCAGATTACGACCACGAGGCCGCTTTACGGCATCGACATAGGAACGTCAATAACGACACTAGGGTTGTCAACCTCGAAGAATTCAATGCCGACGATGCGGAATTGGCGGCAAAGTTTGGCTATAAGCCGGTCTTGAAGAGAGAATTTGGCTACCTGTCGACCTTTTCCTTCGCGGTCAGCATCAGCGGCTTGTTCTCCACCATTGCCACGACCTTCTCCTACCCTCTCTATGCTGGAGGGTCGGCTTCTGCCGTGTGGTGTTGGTTGATATCGGGGGCCGGCTGTATGTGCATTGCTGTACGTGTACCACCCGTTCGGAATCAACGCGACGCGAGACGAATATCTGTGCGGTGCCTTCGCTGACTCTTCTGCTGTACAGCTTTCGGTGGCAGAACTTGTATCGGCATATCCTACCTCTGGAGGTCTATACTTTACAGTCTCGCGCCTGGCACCACGAACGTGGGTGCCGTCGATCAGTTGGTGAGTGCTTCAATCTGCCATAATACTAGACCATACGCTAAGATTAGATCTGAACATAGGGCTGTTGGATGGATCAATCTCCTAGGCCAGGTGCGTCCCTCTCGCTCTACATGGGTTTCATATCTAACACATCCCTAGATCGCTGGTATCGCTTCCTCTGAGTACGGTGCCGCCCAACTTCTCCTGGCTGCCGTTTCCATGGGCTCCGACTTTACATATACCCCTACCACCGGCACTATAATAGGTGTGATGGCAGCTCTGACGTTCTTGACTGGACTGGTCAATTCACTGTCTACTTACTGGATGGAGAAGATGACCAAAACCTATGTCATCTTTCACATCTTGGTTTTGATATCATGTGCTATTGCTCTGCTGGTGAAAGCTACCTCCAAGCACGATTCACACTACGTCTTCACTGATGTCAACTCGACATCTGGCTGGAGTCCTGTGGGCTTCTCTTTCCTCTTTGGCTTTTTGTCGGTATCATGGACCATGACAGATTACGATGCTACTGCGCACATTACGGAGGAGTAAGTTTGCAGCTCGACACACCATATCAGCACGCGTCGTACTAACATCTTTGTAGGATGTCAAACCCAGAGGTCAAAGCGCCATGGGCTATCTCGCTCGCCATGGCTTTCACTTACATCGCCGGCTGGCTCTTTACCATTGTCCTGTGCTACGTGATGGTATGTAGCCTTCTAGCAGCCTAGGTGCCTACAGATACTCATCTTTCTTTAGGGCGACCCTGCTACCATCCTGGCGAGTCCAATTGCGCAACCCGTTGCGCAGATCTTTTATAACGTTCTCGGCAAAGCAGGAGGGATCTTCTTCACCGTCTGCGCCTTCCTCATCCTCAAATTCGTTTGCTTCACCGCCATGGTTCGTCTCCACCTCCTAATACCCTCCTCGCCCCCAGGCAACTGACCGTTGCAGCAATCCCAAGCCCGTACTCTGTTTGCATTCTCCCGCGACCGTCTCGTACCCTTCTCGCATGTCTGGACAAGAATAAACCCACTGACAGGCACCCCCCTCTACGCCGTCTGGATCTCCGTCATTCTCTGCATCGCTATCAACCTTGTCGGCCTGGGCTCTTACGCCGCTATTGCCGGTGTATTCAACATTACCGCGATTGCGCTTGACTGGAGTTACTGCATCCCCATTATTTGCAAATTGGCATTCGGACAGTTTGAGCCAGGGCCATGGAACCTGGGCAAAGCCAGTATCTTTATTAATGCGTGGGCGGTGATATGGACGTTGTTTGTGTCCATCATCTTCATTTTGCCGACAGTGAGGCCCGTGACAGCCCTGACGATGAACTACGCTGCTGCGTTCTTGGGGCTGATATTCTTCTTTGCGACCATCTATTGGTATATTCGAGGAAAGAATTTCTACACGGGTCCCTTGGTAGAAGCGATCGTGGATGAGAGTGATTCGCAGAACTCGAGGGAGAAGGCAGTAGGGGAGGGTTATGGAAGGAGGGACAACAAGGAGACTATCAAGGCGGATATGTAAGGGGTAGAGGGAAGCACGGAAGAAAGGAGGTTATCGTGAAAGACTTGTATCGGAGAAGGGAATTTTCGTTGGACCTACCGCAATCCTGGGCATCAGTTCGATTATCCTCGCCACTTGCACGTTCCCGGGAATTCTAACAACAACTTTCCTTCCGTGTTGTATATATACTTCCCCATACAATGTACACATAACGGCCGTCTTTTACGGCCAAGAATCGATAAGAGAAATCTCCTTCGATCTGCTCTTCTCATAACAAGATTTCGTATCGAGAATAAAAATGTCTCACGAGTTAGTCTTTGTGTCCGACGGCGCCTTAACCCTCACGCTCGACCCAACCCAACCCAAGAATCTCTTCGGATGACCCTTAATTCCGAGGACAACAGCAGCAGCCATTCATACTTTAAGTCATCAGCTCCAATCACCCCCATCAGATCCACCGGTTGTTTGAACCGCATTCGCTTTTAGAAATACATTTACAATTCTCCTTTCGCGTTGCAATCATATTGTTTTTCTTGGCATGGAGCATAGCAAGCGCCGCAGCGTACAATTGCACTCGCATGTCAGCTTTGGATTTCCATCTTGATGTTACATTTGTACGTATACATTTTATAGTTAAACCCTTTTCTCTGTGGCTGATTGTGTGCACGGGCGGTCGTTTCTTCCGGTCAACCCTGTCAAAACTTCCTTTGATCTTGTTGTTTTTACATCAAGCCCTTGGTGGAGATGATGAGTGTGGCAAGCGTACAGCTAATTTTTTTTGTACTAGACTCAAATTTCATTCCGTCACTTAGCCGTTCAAGGAGACTGATTTCATGTCCCTGGCCCAAATTATGGTTGGAGATATAATTCCCCTCATCCGCACATCCACATACACAAGCACTTGTATTCCGCCCACATTCAGATACTCTTGCCATTACACCCGACAACGCCCTCGAAATGTCAATTCCCGCATTCAAGAAATCGATGTGATTCATCTTCGAAAGTAGAATTGGCGTTATACTCTTAACGATTCTTCGGGGCTGAGTAGAGATCGTGAGGTTGGATGGGACATGGTAGGATATGGTTAGGGTTGTTGCTTTATGACCTTGGGGCTAGGGAGGGACTGGATGGGAGAGAGCGATGGTCATGAAGACGGGTGGAGAGGGGAAATGGGGGATGCTGGAATAGTGGAAATTAGATTGGTAGGTTTAGAAGGTTGGCAGGGAGGTATCGAATATTAGCAACTCCCCTCGTTATAGAACCAGACCTGAACTCTTTTGCTTTAATCACACACCTCTTTTCTAATACACCTCTCGCATGCTTTCCAAAGTACCTCTTCTATAGCTCTAAACGCTTTCGTTCTACCCAGCACAGTTCTCATTCTTCGAGATAGTTATCTTAGCGTGCGGTAGCTCAGCGATGAGGGAGGAAAGGAGTGGTTGTGAACGGCTGAGGTGTAGGGTGGTGAATGTCTGCAGCTTCTGGAAGGGAGGGGTATGGCTCGTCCGTGCCAGTGTCGAAATTTCGTTCCCTTCCTCTTCATCATCACCTTCATCAGACAATCAAAAAAGGCACGCCTCGAACCGTGCCCCATGTTATCTTTACCGTCTTCAATCCCGTCTTGCCACACCAAAACCTCGCAGACGTCCAATAGACATCCGAACCTCTCAGCTAAATACCTCCCGCCAATCTTGGAAACCCAACTGACGATGTGCGTGAGGGCTTTCGAGTATATGCTACATCATTCCAAAAGAGTCCTTTACGAAGATGTAAAGATACCAAACGCGATAAACTGGGCAATATCTTAAGACCTATTCGTGATGACGGGAGTGAATAGGGAAATGAGACTTTAAGACCTTTGATCTCGGTGCAGATTGCTGAAGTCAGGAAAGAAGGATTGGATACCGGGAGTTTGGTCTTGAGTTTAGGGGAGCGCGATGGATGTGGGAAATTCTTGGAAATTCTGATAGAGGTCGTGCTCGAGGAGCGAGAACGCAAAGGGCGGGTTTGAGATGGAGGTCAAGTCCGAAGCTTGAAGATAAGGAGTTCTTGATCCCAAAAAATGAAGGTTGGAAGGGTATGAATATTACTCTGACTGGCCAATTGCTCAGGGGAAAGTGTCGATCAAGCGAGGTGAGTCTTGGTTCATAGCGGTCAAATGGTATGTCTTAGGCGGAGGAGAGATTTAGGAGGGAGGGTTCGGAGGTTGTTGTTCGCTAATTAGACGTGGGAAATAACGACATTGGGTTTCTGTGACGTCGGCGTTGAGGGTGTAGGGGATGATATGCGTAGGGGGGTAATGACTGCATGAACGGGGATGGGGATGGGGATGGTAAGGATGTATGAGCGATGTTATCTTTCTGGGACCTTGCTGACATCAGATCCGAAGATAATTTCGAGATGGATAAAAGAGACTCAAAGAAGCTTAAATGATTGTTGTTGAATGGTTAAAGGGTAACAAATAAACATCATCAACGACCAAAACCAGACAAGAGACAAGAAGATCCGTTCAACATCGATTTGAAAAAGACTTGATGAGAAGACCATGAGAAAGTCGTGTGTGTATGATTTAGAGACCAGAACATACGTATGATGAGGTCGAATTTGATATTGATAGTGCAAGTCTGCTGAACGCCAGTGGCAGTGGATCTCAGAAAGACGCATACATACATATTAGCAACGTCCCTACCTCTCTTGTCGTTAACTGGTAGGTCTCAAAAATTACTAACCCAAATCCCCATGTTCATCGCCGATAGCTTCGTTGACGGAAATTGCATACTGCTGAAATCCGCAACAAGTGAGAACGTTAGAAGTGTGTGCAAACATTACCCTGACTAGAAAAATTACTGAAACAGCGGAACCGAAAGCATCCTATCGTCGTCGTTATATTAGAAACGCACACAACATCTCCAACCACCCACTGATGCGCCACGATACCAGCGATCCGTAGCCACTCTCATCAATCCTAAGACAGCCTATAAAACCACAGCAAAGAGTGCGCCAACAATGGTCGTCACCGCAAGAATAGATTTGACGTCTCCACGCCCCATCAGCAGGACCCGCATACCCGCACTTTTCGCATTCGCCGACGTTGGCGATGCCTGCGATGAAGACGACGAGGAAGTAGTGGAACTGTCAGTCACAGGGACAAAGGTACCGCTGGTGCCATTAGCGAGGGTGTACTGGCCTTCTGGTAGTCTACGGACGAGCCGTCGGCGCCGTAGTAAGTGCCGTTGGAGACGAAAGCGTAGGAGCCGTCGGAGAAGTACATGCGGGTTGTAGCGGGGGTATAACAAAACGGTACCCCCTGATCCTTTGTATACAAACACTCCACAGGAGCTGGCCGACAGCAGAGCCCACCGCTCTGCCTCTCTACCAAATCGCCCTCGATCTCCCTCTTGATTTTCTGGATGGGGCTGGACGCCGCGCTCTGGAGGCTGCCCCAGAAGTTGGAATCGCCAAAGGCTACAGGTGGGACAGGGACGGAGCCGGCGCTGCCGAGGGGCTGGCAGGGAACGAAGCCGGGGGTGTTGCAGACCCACTGGCGGGGGAGGAGGTTTGCAAGATCGGAGGCGAAGGCGAGGGGGATGGGGAGGAGGAAGGAGAGGGTGGCAAGCACGAAGCGGGCGGGTACAGGCATGGTATAGTCGCGCAATTGAACCTCCAGGAATCGGGAAGTAGGAGAGAGCAGCGCAAGGGGGTGAAATCAAAGCAGAAATCAAACAGATCGATGCACGCGAGTGGATAGAATATCTCGCTTTCCCTGCGCTATTGAAGTTGGAGTAAAGTACAAGACGATAGATAGAAAGAGTGGAGCGTGAAGGAAGTTTGCAGCCTTTATATCTCGGGCTTCGAGACTCTCTAACAGTAGAGCGCAAGGCTGAGCTGTGTTAGAGTAATCGTGGCACCCAATTGGTGACGCGATAGGAAGACTTCGCGTCACCAATCGGGTGCCATGATTGAAGTAAGGGGTATGTCTACTTCAGTATTAGTAGTATCTCATGCCAAGAATTTGGTAGACCGGCCGATTGTGTCGGTTCTGGTTGGTCGAGGCATATCTTGACGGTCATTTGCTTGCGCCAAGTCAAGCCTTGTGGCTGATCAAAGAAAGTACTAACCAGCTTCTGTTTTATTGTTCACAATGGGTAATTATTATTATTGACGCAGCTCTTTAGCGGATTTCGAAACACCAGGTAATGTCTCCGCTTGTCGCGCTGATATATTACTTCATATATTACTGTCTTTGTTCAGAGTTCACATGATTAATATTTTGAACTATAAGACGAATGTAGATGGTAGTAGACGCTGAGAGTCAATACTCCCCAAGTCTGTCCAAATTTGCAGTGTAGCAACAGTCATTGGCAAGAGTAATGAAAGTTGTAGAGCGAACTTAGACTCGGACTTCAAGCTGCGAAGACTATCGTTGTGCGGAAGGATATCCTCATAACCTAAACTCAATTCAAGAGATCATAATGTGTGCAATACCGACCATTGGTGCAGACAGCTTATAAGCATCCTTTTCAACTAGTTTTCGAAGGAAGCTTGTTGTACATGAAGACCCCCTGAATGCAAGATTAATTCTGCGAAGCGTGGAATAGAAGGCGACGAGAAAGTACGATAGCCCGTCGCAAGAGCACACAATTAACGGGCACGGATAGTCTGCTGCTGCAGAGATACGAAAAGCTAGGCTTCGGATAGGCAAGCAGAATCAAAGCAAATAAGAAGATGAAATCTTGTAGATCGGACGACCGGTTCGAACAATTGATTCGTCGATCAAAAACGATAAATTCCTTGTCATTAAACCCATCGACAAGGTAATCTGTCACCATTGAAAGACGAGATATACAGTGAAAAGAAGTCCCACTAGACTCAGTTGCGCAGTATCCTCTACAATCGACCATCATCCCGATCAATCTTTGATGCTCAGCATCTCTTGTCGACTGTTGCTGTGGAGCTTTTCCAAGCTGCTTAGAATCCTGAGTTATCGAGCCGGAAACATCTGGAGCTTGAGCCAAGATGTACATCCTCGTAGCTGTGCCCTGAGGATCATGGAATTCTCTCATTTCCTTGGCCGTTACAATGGGCTAAACATGAACGGTCCACAGCAGCCCCAAATCCCAAACAATGCAGTAAACATTTTATTTTGTGTTCAAGAGGTGTAAAGACTTCTTTAAGCTCCTACAGCACCTCCATTGCCATTGCCCTAGATCTAGATTCCACTCGCTGGCAAGCAGCATGCCTGTAACTGAATCCTTAATATTTTTCTGGTAGTCGGCTTGAATTAAGACTCGGTATTGAGATTTGCTGATGGCACATTTCCGAAGGTATCTCTATTCTGGGCAGAGGGTGGTATGTGGACACAAAGTATGAATGCTTGTCGCTGCTTTGTTCGTTGGCAGTATTGCTTTGAATGCGTCCTTGCTTCGATTCTGTCAAGCTCAAGATGTTCCGCCTTCACTTGATCTGTTTCGATTTTCAGATATTAGGTATGAGCAAGTTTGTTGATACTGCAATCTGGTTTTGTATAATCGCTGCTGTACTCGTCATGGGCCCCTAAGATGAGAATCAGATTTCTGACAGCAGATTGGCTCATGACGTGATAGAAGAAAACAATAAAACACAGTGGATATCCCAACCCTCAGGATAATCCATGCTGCGGCTTTTTGAAAACCAAACGCTCGATCAATGTTGCTGACACTAGTCGTGTAGCAGACATTAAAATTAATATGGAGAGCTAGAGGTTATCCGGAGAATTCTGCAACAATAATTGCGAAATTACCACACGTATTCATATGGTACACCTTCCCGAACATGAATGTGTCCGGTACAACGTACATTAATCGAGAAGACTAGTCACGTCGGCACTGCCATTGGTCGACCATCTGCTCTGATTCCGATTGCCTGCTGAGGGCTTCGGGTACCCTCCCCGCTTTCAGCTTCTGTACTCTGGGCGCCCTCTTCCTTCTGTGCATGAAACCCCTCTATAGGTTGTAGAGTGTTTTCCCAAGTGGTCCAACCATTACTGGGCACGTAGGTCCATTCATCACTGGTTGTGATGACCCATCCATTGCTGGGTTTGTTTCCAACCCATCAGCAGGTTTGCTACCAGCTGTTTTACACTTGTTTGGTCTATGATCCGGTTCACCACAGTCAAAACACAGGTTGTTCGCCGCTTTCCTTAGCTTCTCGATCTGTCCACCACTGGTTTTTGGCCGTTCTGGGTACCACGAATTGGATATTGGCCTTGATCATCCTTTTCTGTATGCTTACGACCTCCACGATCCGCACGCGGGCCACGCGGAACATCACTAACTCGCGGGTGACCCCCATGTGTGCCTCTAATGTTTGCCCTGTTCCCTCTCGGAGCAGCTTCACTCAAATCGCTACCCTGATGCATAGGAGACGGGCGAGCTTGGCTTAGTCGACGGTCATGAGGAAGAGACAGAACGTTTGAAGCCGGCTAGAACGGGGGACATCTTGCCTTGGCATGGTCTTTCCATGTTTTTTCTATGCAAAGAGCGAGCGAGAGGAGGTCTTCGCAGTTGGCAGGCTGAATTATCTGAACATCCAAGATGTCTCGGATCGAGGGTTGAATGCCTGTTCGAAGTTTGCAATAAAACCTAGCATCGCCTGGCGGGTCATGAAGGTCTTTCACTATTGTGTCTGGATAATCGTTGGAGGTTCGAAAATCTTGGTTTGAGCCTTGTTGTGATGAAAACCATCTCTTTCATGTCTTGGACTGAGCATCATGGTTGATATCGGGTAGGGTTTCCGTCCTTCAAGAGTAATCCCCTCATGGTCAAGGGCATCTGACCACCTACTACGCTCGCTGGCAACCTCAAGTTGTTACAAGCGGGCCTGTAGTTTTCAAAGACAGCTAGTGGGACTGTGGGCTCAGCGAGGCCACTTCCCGCGTGTGTAGTACTTCTTTTTGGCTCGCGTTCTTATGCTAGATAAGGATGTTTTAAAGGGTACACAATCAACTGAAAACGGGCTTGCTTCGAAGTTTGTGCAAGCCAGTGGACAAGTATGTATGGGGCGTCGGTGTCGTGCAAAGAGTAAAGAGTTTTTTATACACAAGCGAAGGATGGTGCAAAGTTTTCATCTACGCGTTGATCGACGCGTTTGGCCCAATCCTACTTGGGAGTGGTTCAGTATCGTGGGTATCGTGCTTTCTCTAAGGTACCTAAGCTCAGTTATTACATTGTGGGTAGGATTTTCGAGAAATCGATCTACCTATACGAGTTCATGCTGGGCAGCACAAACCCGAATTGACTTTATGCTTGTCTGATCTATGCGATGACACCGTGTAAGCGTATCCTACATTCATTTAGCACATCGGTCCCAACTATCCTTTTCTATTGGATGGGATGGGCTGGCATGTTACCGACAGTCAAGCCTATGGTCCCTAAGATGGTGGAGCACAACAGTAACGTACATTGCCAGAGAATCCGTGGTTTTGCTTATCGGAACGGTTTGGCTTCACGCACGGAGCTCCAGAAATTGAATAGGCGGATTCTGTACAACTTCCGATTATCCGAACGTACACTTGACACTGGGTGTTGATCAAGATAGCTTAGCATTACCTTAGGCGTAGAGATTGGATTCTGCACCACCGGGTTCGCCGTTCCCGTCTGCCTGTGCCTCGGGGTTTTTACCTTAAAGCGAGTATACTGGTCTCGAGAAGTAGCCCGCTCATCGACTGAGAGTGCTTGTAGCTTTCCAGGCTGCAGAAGCGTTAATACTCGTCCTCAAAGCCAATATCTTGCTGAACACCACGCCTCAAGATCCCATCGTGGATAGCGTGAAGCAAAAATCGCGAGAAATTGAAGACTCAAGTGTATATCTCACACTTGTAGGAAAGGGAGAGTTCGCATTCTCTAAGCCCAAGTATAAAATTCCAAACTCCCGCAACTGTTCATCAGACGAGTATGAAATGACCATCAGGAAAGAAAAGGTACCATGCGACTTTGATTGCGATTATGGTACACAAACATTCCCAATGACCGACACTGGCGTTGCCGGAAGAATGTTCTGTTAAGAACAATTCCCCACGTTCAAACCAAAAGAAAGGCAACTTGGGCAACACTCCTGAGCTTGCAGCATGTTGAAAGCACATCATTCAAAAATGCTGATCCATGTCTTGTTTTCTCTCAATCACAAGCGCCGGTCCTTGGTACTCTGGGGCTTCCACAGTACGACAGAGGTGTTTGCGTGGGTTCTTATCGAGTAACTCAACGGGGTGCCTTGGACGCCCAGGTCAGTAACCTTAAGTCGTCTATCTCTGGCGATTGTAAAGCCCTATGATACGAAACTAGAGGGTGTCTATCGTTTGTGCTTAAGTACCGTATCTAGTTTGCCTACTATAGATATCAGGCCAGATTCGCCGCGTCAGTACGGTTCCGTGATTGCCTGACGATCACCTGACACCGCAACGATTCCCAGCAAGCGCGAGTAGTTCACCAGTGCACATCAAGGAGCCCCATTCACTGCCAGTATATTGCTCTCCCTACTTTTTCTTGTCGTGCGTTGTCGAAGACTTTATTTCAGCTTCGAGAAGGCTATGACGTTGAGCGAGGTCTGTCTGTCAGGCTGTCAGCTGTGTATCCGTCTTAAGAGGTACGTTACTACCTTGGTGCCTCACCACCTATCTGGATAAGCTTCCCTTAGCGATTGCTATTTCCGGGGCATGGTACATATCTGGGTGGGGATCTTGCTCAAGCTTCATTTCCCCGCATAAAGGTGGAGCGGAACGCTGGTCGTCCGTGTTTCTGAACGTTGCTGATGGTGTACTCGTAAGGTACCTAGTCACTTAAGCCTAAGGTAGTCGATCGGTCCAAGGAATGCCGGAGAGCTGGAAGCGGCATTGATTGGCTAGGCAAATTGCCCGGCAGATATCGAAACAGCTCTTCTGTTCGGACTATCTTTACAAAACAGCAACGGCCTTCTTTTCCGGCGATATATTACCATAGTACGTTAGGTAAGGTCGCTAAGCTTGCTACTCTGGTGGTGGCATGGGCTGGAGTGACGTAGCCAATAATACTTGATCTATCTTAGCCGTTTTTA
>JAABUS010008127.1_pt1 | contig 11632 bp, 10 predicted proteins | sample 5560161 | NCBI WGS metagenome assembly JAABUS01 (sample SAMN10711885, study PRJNA513376) | rock metagenome | isolation source: Antarctica rocks | place: Antarctica: Victoria Land, Trio Nunatak nord | collected 2016-01-04 | reverse complement strand
ACACCGTCATGGCCGCCCCATCCCTCATGCAGGCAAACCACACCACCCAGCCCCGAGCCGGACCTACTCACCTTTGAGTCAACGCAGCAGGCCGTTGGTATCAGTCCGGATGTGCTAGTTGTTGCACGACGAAGAGCTGAGGCAGCCGGATACACCAATATTTCGTTCTACGAAGGTTCGGACGCTGACCTAAGCCAACACCCCGATTTTGATGTGGCTATTGGTAGGTTGGTCCTGATCCATCAGAAAGACCCGGTGCAGTTCATCAAGAACGTAGCCGCCAAAGTACGTCCTGGAGGGATTTTAGCGTTTCACGAACATGCTGGAATCGCACCTCCTCCGTGCCGTCCGCCGTGTGTCATGTACAATGACGTAGTTACCACCATAACGAACTGTTTTCAGTCATCATTCAATAGTCCTTACGCCGCTTTTCAGATGTCCGCAATTTTCCATGCGGCGGGACTTTCATCGCCTAGTTTGAGCAGCGCTTATCCAGTCATCTCCGATCCAGAATCTGAAGTATTCGAGTGGTGTGAGCTGTCCCTCAAAGCATTCTCTGCTATGGGTACACTAAGAAACTCCAGCCATAATGTTACCACGGTTAGGTCTCAATTGCGGGATGAGTTCAAGAACTTGCATAGCCAGGTACTTGGCATGTTGGAGTTCACCGGATGGACCAACAAGTGAATTGCTAAGCCACTTTAGTAGACATAACCCGGCCATGTTTTCTCAGTATAGCGGGTGATATGGGTCGGCAGGAATGACGATGATGATCTTACCGTCATGTTCCGCTGCAATCACGTCTCTGCTTTGCCTTGAATTGATGGAAGACCCTGGCCAGGGCACTGTGGCATCAATCTAGAACCCGCCCAATTTTCATAACCCTTTGCCAACATTGAGATGGACAAAGCTGTCTTCTACCTACAGTGCCGAGAGTGAACCAATTATTGGAACTCGGCGATAACGTCAGGTGGCCAAAACGCACACCTTCGCGGTCACTGAGCCTAGCAGTGGATTCCAAAGGCGAGCCTTTGGCGGAGTTTGAGGCCCATGCCTGAAGGCGGGGCCTCAACCTTGCTTCCTTCCTCCGCCCCCCGCCCGCTACAACCCCGCGGTGCCCGCTCCTTCCGCCCTGCGCTTGCTGCGCCCCATCCTGCGCCCCTACGCCCGCCAAGCCGCCGCCGCCGCCGCCTGCCTGCTGGCGTCCTCTGGCCTGGTGCTGCTGCTGGGCCAGGCGGTGCGGCGCCTGGTCGACGGCGGCCTCGCCACCGGCAGCCAAGCGGGGCTCGACGCCACCGCGCTCGGCGTGGCCGCGGTGGTGGCGGCCCTGGCGCTGACGACCGCGTGCCGCTTCGCCCTCGTCACCTGGCTCGGCGAGCGCGTCGGCGCCGACCTGCGCCGCCGCGTGTTCGACCACGTCACCACCCTCTCGCCCGCCTGGTTCGAGACCGCGCGCACCGGCGACGTGCTCTCCCGCCTGCTCGCCGACACCGCGGTGCTGCAGGCGCTCGCCGGCTCCGCGCTCAGCCAGTGGCTGCGCAGCGCCGTGCTGCTGCTCGGCGCCTTCGCCATGCTGGTCGCCACCAGCCCCGCGCTGTCCCTGGTCGTGCTCGCCGTGGTGCCGTTCGTCGTCGTCCCCCTGGTGCTGATCTCCAGGCGCGAGCGCGCCCTCTCCCGCGTGGCGCAGGAGCGCGTCGCCGACCTCGCCGCGCTCGCCGAGGAGACGATCTCCAGCCTGCGCACCGTGCAGGCCTTCACCGGCGAGCCCCAGGCCCGCGCCCGCTTCGCCGACGCCACCGAGCGCGCGGTCGCCGCCGCCCGCGCCCGCATCCGCTCGCGCGCGCTGGTGATCGGCGGCGTGATCCTGCTCGGCTTCGGCGCGATCACGCTCTCGCTCTGGGTCGGCGGGCGCGCGGTGCTGCATCAGGCCATGACCGGCGGCGCGCTCTCCGCGTTCGTGTTCTACGCCGTGATCGTCGCGACCTCCGGCGCCGGCCTGAGCGAGCTGTGGGGCGAGCTGCAACGCGCCGCCGGCGCCGCCGACCGCATCGCCGAGCTGCTGGCCGTGCGCCCCACCCTCGCCGTGCCCGCCTCGCCCCGCGCGCTGCCCGTGCCCGGCCGGGGCCGCGTCGCGTTCGAGGCGGTGGAGTTCAGCTACCCCGCGCGCCCCGGCCAGCCGGCGCTGCGCGACTTCTCGCTCGCGGTGGCGCCGGGGGAGACGGTCGCCCTCGTCGGCCCGTCCGGCGCCGGCAAGACCACCGTGTTCCAGCTCCTGCTGCGCTTCCACGACCCGGGCGCCGGCGCGGTGCGGCTCGACGGCGTGGACCTGCGCGACGCCGACCCCGCCGCGGTGCGCGCCCGCCTCGGCCTGGTGGCGCAGGACCCGGTCGTGTTCGGCGCCGACGTGTGGACCAACCTGCGCCTGGGCCGCCCCGACGCCACGGACGCGGACGTGCGCGCGGCGGCGCAGGCGGCCTCGTGCGGCTTCCTCGACGCGCTGCCGCAGGGCTACGCCACCTTCCTCGGCGAGCGCGGCGTGCGCCTGTCCGGCGGCCAGCGGCAGCGCCTGGCGATCGCGCGCGCCATCCTGCGCGACGCGCCCGTGCTGCTGCTCGACGAGGCCACCAGCGCGCTCGACGCGGAAAGCGAGGCGGCGGTGCAGCACGCCCTGGCCCGCCTCGCGTCGCGCACCACGCTGGTGATCGCCCACCGCCTCGCCACCGTGCGCAGGGCGGACCGCATCGTCGTGATGGAGGCGGGGCGGATCGTGGCCACCGGCACCCACGACGCGCTGGTCCGCGAGGGCGGGCTGTACGCCAGGCTCGCGGCGCTGCAGTTCGACGCGGCAAAGGCAAGGTAAGAAAGCCTGGGCTCTGCCCAGACCCGCCAGGGGCGAGCCGCCCCTGGACCGGCTTTACTTAAGTATTGGATTCCAAAGGCGAGCCTTTGGCGGAGTTTGAGGCCCATGCTTGAAGACGGGGCCTCAACCTTGCTGTGTGCGCCGCCTTTGCGGCCCCGGTCCAGGGGCGCTAGATCGTGGGTGCAGGCGCGGTCGCCGGAACCGCTGCGGCCATGCGGGGGACACCGTCGTGAGCGTGCTGATCGCCCTCCTCGGGCTGCTGCTGCTGGTCGTGCTCGCGTATCGCGGGTTCAGCGTGATCCTGTTCGCGCCCGTGGCCGCGATGCTGCCGGTGCTGCTGACTTCGCCGGCCAGCGTGCCGACCGCGTTCACCGCGCTGTTCATGGCCAAGGCCGTGATCTTCGTGAAGCTGTACTTCCCGGTGTTCCTGCTCGGCGCCGTGTTCGGCAAGCTGATGGAGATGACCGGGTTCGCCCGCTCGCTCACCATCGCGATCATCCGCCTGGTGGGGCCGGAGCGCGCGATCCTGGCCACGGTGCTGGTCGCGGCCGTGCTGTGCTACGGCGGCGTGTCGCTGTTCGTCGTGGTGTTCGCGGTCTACCCGTTCGCCACCGAGCTGTTCCGCCGCGCGGCGATCCCCAAGCGGCTGATGCCCGCCGCCCTGGCGCTGGGCGGCTTCAGCTTCACCATGGACGCGCTGCCCGGCACGCCGCAGATCCAGAACATCATCCCCACCGCGTTCTTCCACACCAACGCCTGGGCCGCGCCGATCCTCGGCAGCGTCGGCTCGGCTGCGATCCTGGCGGCGGGCATGGCCTACCTGCAGTGGCGCGTGCGCCGCGCCGGCGCGGAGGGCTACGGCAGCGGCCACCTCAACGAGCCGGACGACGTGGCAGGCGGGGCGGCGGGCGAGGGCGCGGTGCCGCCGTGGCCGCTGGCCGTGCTGCCGCTGGTCGCGGTGTGGGTGCTGAACAAGCTGTTCACGACGCTGATCCCCGGGGCGTTCGGCAGGACGGACACCGTGGTGCTGCCCGGCCTGGCGGAGCCGCTCTCGACCGACGTTGCGGCGTTCACGGCGATCTGGGCGCTGGAGGCGGCGCTGATCGCGGGCGTGCTGCTCACGGTGGCGCTGGGCTGGCGCGGGGTGCGCGGGCGGTTCAGCGAGGGCACCCGGCCGGCGGTCGCGGGCGCGCTGCTGGCCACGCTCAACACCGCGTCCGAGTTCGGCTTCGGCGGCGTGATCGCGGCGCTGCCGGGCTTCCTCGTGGCGCGCGACGCGCTGGCGGCGGTCCCGGACCCGCTGATCAAGGCGGCGGTGGCCACCACCACGCTGGCCGGCATCACCGGCTCGGCCTCGGGCGGGCTGAGCATCGCGCTCGCGGCGCTGGGCGGACAGCTCGCTGCGTCGGCGGAGGCCGCGCACATCCCGCTCGAGGTCATGCACCGCGTCACCGCCATGGCCAGCGGCGGCATGGACTGCCTGCCGCACAACGGCGCGGTGATCACCGTGCTGGCGGTGTGCGGCCTGACCCACCGGCAGTCGTACGGCGACATCTTCGCCATCACCCTGATCAAGACGGCGGCGGTGTTCCTGGCCATCGCGCTGTACCGCACGACCGGGCTGGTCTGAGGCAAGGCTGGGCTCTGCCCCATTGCTTGGAAGCAGGGACCCGCCAGGGGGAGCCCCCCTGGACCGGCCTTATACCAACGATCGTTGATCGTGACCGTTCAAGAAAAGCAAGGCTGGGCTCTGCCCAGACCCGCAAAGGGTCCAAGGACCCTTTGATCCCTTGACTTAAGTATTGGATTCCAAAGGCGAGCCTTTGGCGGAGTTTGAGGCAGAGCCTCAACCTTGCCTGCCTCGCCCCTCCGCGACAGACCCGCCACGGGCCACAAGGCTCAGCCCGCCCTCCTCCGAGGCGATCTGCGCGACCAGCACCGCGCCGCCGTTGAGCCGCGCGCCGAGCAGGTGCCCCGCCGCCACCGCCAGGACGCACACCGCGACCGAGAGCGCCACGTTGAGCGCCGCGCGCCCCATGGCCCCGGCGCGCAGCAGGTCGAGCGTCTGCAGGCTGAACGAGGAGAAGGTGGTGAACCCGCCGCACACGCCCACCATGACGAACAGCCGCAGCGGCTCGGGCGCCGGGCAACGGCCGTGCGCCAGCGTCAGCGTGCCGAAGAAGCCGATCGCGAAGCTGCCGAGGACGTTGATCGCGACCGTGCCCCAGGGCACGCCCTGGCTGAGCGGCGCCATCGCCGCGGAGAGCAGGTAGCGCGCCACCGTGCCGAGCGCCCCGCCGGCCGCCACCAGCAGGCACGTCCCCAGCGACACCGCCGCCCGCTCAGCGCAGCGCGAAGCCGAGGAAGCCGACCGACGGCCTGGGCACGCCGCCGTCGTTGGCGAACAGCACCGGCCGCGCCCCGCCATCGGGCCCGGCCTCGCCCGGCCCACGCCCCGGCCGCGCCGCCGCCTCGCGCGCCGCCCGGCCGCGCCTGCCCCTCGCCGCGGGCGCCTCCGCGGACGCGGGCGCCGCCGACGCCTCCCGCGGCCCCCGGTCCGCGCCGCCCGGCCCGCGCATCGACAGCAGCAGGAAGGTGATGTCGTTGCGGTTCAGGTCGATCGACAGGTCGAGCGGCGACTGCCCCAGCACGTTGCGCCCGTCCAGCTCCGCGCCGCGGCTGAGGGCGTCGCGCGCGCTGGCCACGTCGCCGCGATGGATCGAGTCGAACAGCGCCTCGGTCGGCGGCAGGTCGGCGGCGGCCTTGTCGGTGGGGATCACCCCCTCGGTCGCGGGCTCGGCGCCGGGCAGGGCAGGCGGCGGCGCCTCCTTGACCGTCTCCTTGGCGCCGGCCGGCGTGTTCACCGCGGGGCTGCCGCGGCCGGCACTCGGCCCGGCGTTGGCGCCGGGCGGCCCGATCTGCGCCAGCGCGGGCAGCGGCGCGAGCAGGTACAGGGCGGCCACGAGGCGGGCGGTCAGGGTCACGGCACTCTCCGGGCGGTCCGGCGCCGGCATAGCGCGCCACGGGGGAGGCGTCCACGCCGCAGGCGCGAGGCAGGAAGCAAGGTTGAGGCTCTGCCTCAAACTCCGCCAAAGGCAGGCCTTTGGAATCCATTACTTAAGTAAAGCAGGTCCAGGGGCGGCTCGCCCCTGGCGGGTCTGGGCGTAGCTGCCCAAAGGTTCCGACGACCCGCTTGGGTCGTTGGAATGGGCAGCGGAGGGAGAGCCCAGCCTTGCCTTCTTCCAGGCCGCTCAGGCCCGGTTCAGCCACCACAGCCCGGCGTTGAGCCACGCGGCGTAGGCCCCCCACGCCAGGTACGGCGCCATCAGCCCCGCCGCCACCCTGTCCACCCTGCGGAACGCCAGCAGCGTCGCCGCCACCAGCGCGTCCATCGCCAGGATCACCGCCAGCGCCAGCCCCGGCCGGTGCAGCCCGAAGAACGCCGGCGTCCACAGCGCGTTCGCCAGGAGTTGCCACCCCCACAGCCGCAGCGCCTGGTAGTGCCTGCGCCGCGCGATCCCCGCGCGCCGCCACACCAGCCAGGCGGCGACCGCCATCAGCGTGTACGACGCGCTCCATGCCACCGGGAACACCCAGTTCGGCGGCGTGCCCGCGGGGTGGCGCAGCGCCAGGAACCAGCCGTGCACGCTCGTCTGCGTGATCGCGCTGTCCGACAGCCCGACCAGCAGGCACAGGCCGAGGAACCCGGCCAGCGCCAGCATCGAGCCGGGCGAGATGCGACGGGGCGGCGGTTCGACGTTCTGGAAGACACTGTGCTCCGGGCCAGGGACAGCGGCGGAGATGGGAACTCCCGCGCGCCGGACCAGGGTTGCGGGCCAACGGAAGGAAGCAAGGCTGGGCTCTGCCCAGACCCGCCAAGGGCGAGCCGCCCCTGGACCGGCGTGACTTACAGGCTGTCTCTGATCGGTCTCAGAATGACCGGGTTTGGTGGGAAGCAGCCCGTCCGCTTCAGAGCGGGATGTTTGTGATAGCTGACGTTCATCGATCGGCTTAAATGGTCCGCAAACCAAAGCTGACGCTGCACCAGCAGCGCGAGGCGATCGAACGGCATAAGGCCGAGGGGAGTTGCTGACGCTGATCGCGCGCAGCTACAACGTAGCCTATAGCACGATTTTGAGGCTGAGTTTGTGACGCTGCCGAAGGGTAAGCCGGTTGCGATCCCATCCGAACTTGATGATGTTCGGGAGCGTGCGGCTGCGGCCATCTTGCCGATTAAACTGGTCCAGCCAACCACGGACGCAGACAAGCGGTTTCTGTTTGACGCGAAGCGAACGGCCGCTGGCCGGAAACTGCCGCCATACTACCTCGTCTATTTTCTCCTGGTTGATCTGCTTGGGTTTCCCAATCTCGGGCGGTTTGAAAAGCTGGCCTGGTCCGTTCCGATCGACTTCAACGGGGTTGCTTTTATAATCGAGCATCGAAAATCTGGCGTTGGTGTTTTTGCGCGCGAGGGCGAACAGTGGGAGCAGCAAGCTGCGCAGATTGTCATGCTCATTCACCGCGGCGTTAAGGCGGCCAAACCATTCTTCAGGTGGATGGCGCACGAGGCCGTGCAACGGTCGAAACTGAACGTCCACAACGTCGGCGAGCGGCTATTCAAACGCTATGCTTTCCTGAGAGACAGCTTCAACAACACGGTGGCGGAAGTGGAGGCGATGAAGCAAGCCGACGCCATTAGGCAGACGCAACGGGAACTCAGGCTTGAGTGTCGTATGAAGACCGAGCATGGTCTAGACTATTGGGTAAGTAATCCCTGGTTCGGTTCTTCGTGGCTCGAAAAATCTAGACAAGCCAGCTGGTTAGCCCTTGCCGCGATCGACGCGTTCTACTCGTGGACAGAACACATATTTATTCACCTTGCGATACTTCAGTGCAAGATAATGACGGGGGCCGAGATCGCAGATTTGGCGGGTGCAGAGTGGGGAACAAAATTCAAGCTCGCCTTTGACCTGAACGACGCAACAGCCAAGCGTCATTACGATCGGCTAATCGCTGTTAGGCGGCAACTTCGAAATTTTGTAGCGCACGGTGCTTTCGGCAAGGAGGGTGAAGCTTTCGATTTTCATTCAAACGCTGGAGCAGTGCCGGTCATCCTCGATCACGCGGCAGGAAAGTCTGAATTTTCTTTGACCCCTGAGCTCGCGTTCGATGATGGTGAAGCTCTTGCCGCAATCGAAGAGTTCATTGTGTTTTTGTGGTCTGGCGAGAGAGAGCCGGCGCGCCTTTATCTTCAAGAGGGCGATCTTCCGCTGATTTTGCCCTATGCAAGCGACGGCACCTACAAGCAGGCCATGTCATCGGTTCAAGAGATGACGGATTTTATCAATTATAAAACAGCCGAGTGGGACCGCGCCGCGAATATGGACTGGTAAGCGGCCAAGCCGGAACTATTTGGATTTCATTCTGAGTCGGGCGATTTCGCGAATTTTCTCGATATGTGAGCCAGCCGCCGCTTTGGCAGCTTTGCGCGACAGACCGCCTTCGGCAACCATCCGAGTGAAAACCGCATCGCGATAGAGCTTATCCCAGTACGGGCGGAAGCCCGTCTCTGGAACCTCGATCAGCATCTTCGGCAAGTTCAGATCGTAAATCAGCCTGTCGCCGGCTTTGCCGGCCTGGATATAGAGCGCCTGCGACATAAGGGTATGCTCGACGAGAATGCCTTGCTTGGCGATATCGAATTCAATAATGGCCACGCGCGCCGCCGGGCGGGTGAACCGCAAAAACAGAGCGATGTGACTAAGGCGCTTCGGCAACTGGCCCCATTGCACGACAACATCCCCCTCCAGCAGATGCGTCTGCACCCGGATGACCTCCGCTAAATCGGGTCGTTCGGTCGTGTTCAGGATGACCAAGGGAATGAGCCGGCCATGCCCCGTTCCGACAGTGGCGATAGCGGCATCGCCGGCGATGGGCACGGCCTTGGCTTCCTCGGGACTGCCTACGAGCAACGCCGTATATCGTGGTGGTCTAAGTCTCATCCCGGTATTCTTGAATTAGGATGGGCGCGACGCTGGCCTCCTCCCGGTGCGGATCAGTGAAAATTAGCTTGTAAGACTCAATGGTGACGTCGGCCAGTAGCGACGCGGGCACTTGGAATCGCAACCATCCGGAGACGGCACTATGAGCAGAGATCGAGACAGGCACCGCAAGCGTCGTGTCTTGGTCCTTTACAAAATTCAGTGCCGGCAATCCACCATTGGCCCGAAGTTTGACCGTCATTTGCGTGCGTTCGGGTGTGAGATAGGTAATTGCTAGATCAGCTTCAGCAATGGCGTTGTTACTATCCGTCGGGTTTGTCACAGTGACGTGGAAAGCGTAGGCCCGTCCGCCGACATTCTTGTTGTCTTGGAAATACCCGTTGATGAGGCTGGGCACCAACCGCGGAAGCCGCCGGCGTTCCTGTTCGCGAGCAAGCCTACGACTCTGCCATGCGAAACACAGATTGAAGACAGAGATGCAGAACCCGGCGAGGGCGACCGTTCTCGTGAAATCAAACCATCCCAGGGGCGAAGCCATTGAACTGTCTCACGGCTTGGAGGACATCCGTAGAAGCCCACCTTATCCAAGTCTGGGCTGCCAGCAGACCACCTTCGAGGATGTCCGCTTCTGGGCGTGCCGGGTCGGGTCGTAACCGTCCGGGTTGAGTCGAGAGCAGCCATTCGACTATCGATTAGAGACAGGCTCTGAAATAAGGCCGGGTCCAGGGCGGTTCGCTCCTGGCGGGTCTGGGCAGAGCCTTAGCTTTGCTTGTTGGCTTCCCTCCCGAAGTCGCAGGCCTTCCCCTCACGCCCCGCTTGCCCAAACGCCCCCGCCCCGGCCAGAAATCTCACTCCAACCGGGACGCCACCCCCATGCACTCGAACAGCCTGAAGTTCCGCGCCAACCGCGAGCACATCCTCGCCACCGCCACCCGCAACATCGCCGAGGTCGGCTTCGCCCACATCACCCTGAGGGGCATCATGGACGACACCGGCCTGTCCCAGCGCTCGATGCACCCTTACTTTCCCACCACCACCAGCCTGCTCGCCGTCGTCTGCGAGCGCCACGCCAACGCCCTGATCGAGGCCACCGGCTACGTCGAGCCCGACGACCCCAGGCCGCCCCGCGCCGTGCTGGTCGCCTCCGCCGCGCGCGTCCTCGCCTGCATCCACGCCTACCCCCACGCCCACACCGTCCTGATGCGCGACCGCGCCTGCCTGCCGCCCGCCCTGCGCGCCAACCTCGACTACCTCGACGAGGTCGCCGCCTTCCAGGTCGACTGCGCCTGGAGCGCGCTGCGCCCCGACCTCGCCGCCCCCGAGCGCGTCGCCGGCCTGACCAAACCGCTCCGCACCCTGCTGCTCCACTGGCCAGAGTGGCGCGAGCCCGGCCCGAGGGGCCACCCCGACGCCGCCGCCGAGCGCGCCGTCGCCATGGTCGAGGCCACCATCGACCTCGCCCTGCCCGCCTCCACCCACACCCCCCTGCCGCTGTTCCCCCGCCCCAGCCTCCCCGCCCCGGACGCCCCGGAGCGTCACGCCGCGTATGACGCCGACCTCCCAGACCCCCCAATCCGTCACGCCCCGCATGACGCCCCCTGTCACGCCCCGAGTGACGCCCAGCCCACCCCCGAGCCGGCCCCCGCCCCGGCCCACCCCGGCCTCACCCTGCGCGAGGCCCTCGACCAGCACCACCTGCCCCCCGGCCTCGCCGCCACCCGCCTCGGCGTCACCCGCCAGCGCCTGCACGAGCTGACCCGCGGCACCCGCGCCATCACCCCCAACACCGCGCTCCGCCTCGAAGCCCTCCTCGGCGAGCACGCCGAGACCTGGATGGCCCGCCAGGCGCGGCACGACATCCACGCCGAACGAGGGCGCATGGGGTTGTAGTTGAGAGAGCAAGGCCGGGCTCTGCCCAGACCCGCCAGGGGCGAGCCGCCCCTGGACCGGCATGACTTGGGGTTCGAAATCGATCAGCTGGACCGCCGGGCAGGGTGGACAGCAGACGCGGGTCCTTCAAGCTGTTGCACGACCGGTACGTCTTAAAACGGTGTCGTCAGCAGGCTTTCGCCTTCCCTGGGCTAAGTTCGAGAACTCAATCGCTCCCTCCTTGTTAAGTCGCGCGGCAATATCCTTCAGTTCCGTTAATCGAATAGTATGACGCTCTAATACACGTGGCCAAAGGTTGCGCCATATTATATCCACACCATGCTTACGCAATAAATCTAGAAGATATTGTTCGGCAGTTTTTCGCTCGTCGTCGAGGATTTGAACTAGCGGGTCAGGGCGCAGGCCTTGTACTGTCTCGAAGAAGCTGCCCTGTCTCGATATTTCTATCTCCCTAGCGGCCTTCGCTGCACCTCAGACCGCTTCCTGCTCGCGTAATGTCTTTATCTGACAATCACGGAACACCTCAATGCCTTTTGCCGCGCGAGTCGCATAGACCAAGGCATAAAGCATGCTGTTCTTGAGTGGCCGCATTACTGGCGTCTCAGCGACGAAGCCGTAGTTGCCTCTGATGGCGAGCACCTTGCGGAAGGTGTCAATTAAGATTTGCCGGCGCATAGCAGGGCGGTCTTGCTGAGAATAATGGAGATCGACCTCTTCGAGCGCGGTTCGCCAGCCCTGCGCAGGCAGCAGTTCGTCTAGCCCATCCTATTCACGCTGTTGAGGCTGGATCGCTTGTCTGAGCGGCGGGCACGGCTTTGCGTGGCTGCCGCGGGGCGCGTCTTCGTGTCGGCAGTGCTGGGCGCTGGGGTGGGCGGGACGT
>JAABUS010008126.1_pt1 | contig 11635 bp, 15 predicted proteins | sample 5560161 | NCBI WGS metagenome assembly JAABUS01 (sample SAMN10711885, study PRJNA513376) | rock metagenome | isolation source: Antarctica rocks | place: Antarctica: Victoria Land, Trio Nunatak nord | collected 2016-01-04 | reverse complement strand
ACGCCCGCCGCGAGGCCGACGGCACGGTGGCCGATGCCGAGCAGCACGCCAAGCAGGTCCGCGAGCAGACCCGCAACGCGGTCGACGGGCGGGTGGCCGCGGCCGAGAAGGCTGCGGCGCAGGTGCTCCTGGAGGCCGAGACCTTGTCCGGAGGCCTGCACCAGCTGGGACGCGCGTTGAGCGATCAGGCCGACCGGATCCTGCGCGACGTCCGGGCCGCCCACAAGCGGATGCAGGCCGACCTGCGGGTGGAGTCGGGCGGCGATCTCCCGCTGTCCTCCTCGGCGCGCTCGGACGGAGGAGGTGCGCAATCGCCGGACCGGGAAGCCGTCACCCCGCGTCGCCGCCCATCCGCGGAGGGCGGCGCGGCTCCCCGCGAGCGCGCCAACCCGCTGGAGGGGCTCGAGGTCCCGGGGTGGTCACCTGGAGGCGGCTGAACCTCTCGTGGGCCACCGGCAGGGACCGGCGCCCCGCTTCTGACCGCTCAGCGGGCCACAAGGCGCGTGGCCGTGGCCTTGAAGGCCGCCACGGCGCGGGTCCCCGGGCACAGAGCGAGCCCCGCGGCGCCCGGCGTCGTGAGCTCGGCGACCATCGGCTGGGGGCCCATCAGTCCCACCCTGACCCGATTGCCCACGGTGGTGACCGAGGTCACGCGGACGTCGATCCGGTTGCGCGCCGAGCCGGCCTGATCGGAGTCCTCTGGCTCCAGGCTGATCTCCCACGGGTGGACGGTGACGGCGACCGATCCCGTGGCGAGGTCCGTGCTGGTCACGCTGCCACCGCCCTCCAGCTCCACGACCGTCAGGTCGCCGCGGGCTCGCGCGGTGCCCGTCATCACCACCGCCCCGGTCAGGTCGGCGACGAACGCCGAGCTGGGCGCCGCGGCCAGCTCGGTGGCGGTTCCCGTCTGGACCACCGACCCCGCGGCGATCACCGCTATCCGGTCGGCCAGCAGCGCGGCCTCTTCGAAGTCGTGGGTAACGATCACGGCCGGCACGCCGGCGTCGCCGATCAGCTCGGTGAGCGCGCGACTCGACCGGGCGCGCGTGGAGGCGTCGAGCGCCGACAGCGGCTCATCGAGCAGGAGCAGCTCGGGCTCCCGGGCCACCGCCCGCGCCAGGGCTACGCGCTGGCGCTCGCCTCCGGACAGCGTGGCCGGCCTGGCGTCCGCCCGATCGGCGAGTCCGAAGCGCTCCAGCAGCTGGTGCGCCCGGCTGCGACGCTCGGCCCGGGTGACGCCGGCAATCCCGTAGGCCACGTTTCGCCACGCGCTCAGGTGCCCGAACAGCGCGTAGTCCTGAAAGAGGAAGCCGACCCGCCGGCGGTCGGGAGGCAGGTCGATCCCTCGCTCGGTGTCCAGCCAGGTCTGGCTGCCGCAGCGAACGGTGCCCCGACTGGGGCGCAGCAGCCCCGCAGCCACGCGCAACAGCGAGGTCTTGCCGGCGCCCGATGGCCCGGCCAGGGCCAGGCACTCCGAGTCGCCGACCTCGAACGCGGCCCCGAGATCCAGATCGCCCAGCCGTGTCCGGGCCTCAACCGCGAGCATCGCCGAGCACTCGTGAGCCGCCCGCCGGCTTGACGGCCAACAGGATCGCGCCACTCGCCGCCACGAGCACGGCCGACAGGGCGAGCGCGCCGGTGAAGTCGGCGGAGAAGCGCTCGTAGATGGCCAGCGGCGCGGTCTGGGTCACCCCGGTCAGGCTGCCGGCGAACACCAGCGTGGCCCCGAACTCGCCCAGCGCCCGGCCCCAGGCCAGCGCGCCGCCCGCCACCAGCCCGGCGCGAGCACCGGGCAGGGCCACCCGCAGGAAGGTGCGCGCGTCCCCGGCCCCGAGGGTGCGGGACGCCTCGATCAGCGACGGGTCGAGCGCCGTGAAGGCGGCGAGCGCCTGGCGCACGTAGAAGGGGCTGGCCACGAACACCAGGGCAACGACCACCCCGGCGGTCTGGAAGACCAGCTCGACCCCTGCCTGCTCGAGCGTGTCGCCCAGCAGGCCCTGGGGTCCGAGCGCGGCCAGCAACCCGATTCCCGCCACGGCCGGGGGTACCACGAGCGGGAGCTCGACGAGCGTGATCGCGACCGACCGGCCGGGAAACGACCGCGTGGCCAGCAACCACGCAGCAGGAGTGCCGAGCGCGACGATCACCACGAGCGCGATCACGGTCACCTCCACGCTCAGCAGCAGCGCGTCGACCGAGCCCGGGTCGTCGAGGCTCGCCACCAGGTCACCGGGACCGACGTCGAGGAAGATCGCCACCAGCGGCAGTGTCAGGAAGGCAAGGACCACGGCCAGCGCCAGCACCAGCGCGCCGGTGAACGCCGCGCCCCGGCTCACCGCGGCGGCGGCTCGAACCCGGCGCCGTCCATCGTCTCGAGGCCCTTGCCGGTGAGCAGGCCGTCGATGAAGCGCTTGGCCTGCTTGGGCTGCTTGGCGCCCTTGACCACGGCGGCGCCGTAGCGGACGCTCGGCTGCAGGCGCTTCGGCAGCTCGATCGCCTTGACCCGCCCGCCGGTGACCACCACGTCGGTGATGTAGACGAAGCCGGCGTCGGCGGCGCCCTGGGTGAGCTTCCCGACCACCCCCGCGACGTCAGGCTCGTTTGAGCGGACGTGGCCCAGGATCGCCTTCGACTGCGTCGGCGGCAGCCGGCCGAGCACCTCGCGCGTGTAGGAGCCCACCGGCACGCTGGCCGATCCTACGGCGAGCTTGGATCCCCTCCTTGAGAGATCGCTCAGGCTCTTGACCTTGCGGCCGTCGGCCGGCACGGCGAGTACCAATCGATTGCCCGCGAAGACGACCGGCCTCTCCACCTTCCCCTCCCGGTAGAGCTGCTTGGGCAGCTTGGTGTTGGCCGCGGCGAACACGTCTGGACGCACGCCCTTGCGGATCTGGGCGGCCAGCTCGTCCGAGCCGGCGAAGCTGAACCGGGCCCGGGCCCCGGCGAAGTCCGCGCCGTAGGCGGTGAACGCCTTCTTCAGCGAGGCGGCGGCTGAGACGGTCAGGCGGGGCTTGGAGGAGCCGCCCGACTCGTCGCTGTCCCCGCACCCGGCCACCGCAAGGGCGAAGACGGCGATCATCGCCGTCAGGGCGGCCCGGACGCGGCGGACGGGACCGGTCACTCGGGTCCTCTCTCCACCATCACCGACGTTGCTTTGACGGCCGCAGTGGCCGCGACCCCGGCAGCGAGGCCGAGCTCCTCGACCGAGTCACGCGTGACCGCCGCCGTGACCCGATGCGGGCCGGCCTCGATCTCGACCAGGGCCATGACCCCGTCGACCTCCACTGACGTGATCACCCCGGGGAAGCGGTTGCGAGCCGACAGCGAGTCCCCGGCGCGGTGCCGGCTGGGCCTGTCGCTCAGTCGCTCGACCTCGGCGACGGGCACGCGGCGGCGGTTGGCGGCGTCGCGGATGGTCTCCACCTTGCCGGCGGCGTCCCAGCGGCGGAGGGTGTCCTGGCTGACACCGATCGCCTTCGCCGCCTCGCCGAGGGGGAGGCCGGTGCTGGTGGGGCACTCTGACACTGCCTAAGCATTGCATAGGCAATGGTCGTTTGAAAGACCTACGGAGCAGCAGAGCCGGGAGGCCCGAGCCGGGCGAAGGGCCGGCCCCGTCGCGACACCTCGAACGTACGGCCGGCGGCCGCCTGCTGCATGTACCAGCCGAAGTGGTTGCGGAACTGATGGGCGCCGACCGACTCAGGCGCATCGGTGGTAATGGAGCTGGGGGGACTCGAACCCCCGGCCTCTGCCGTGCCACGGCAGCGCTCTTCCGGCTGAGCTACAGCCCCAAGCCCCGCCCAGTCTACCGTCGAGAAGTCGAAATCGTTGGCCCATCGAATGGCACCGCGCTGGGCGTTCCTCGGCTGGGTCAAGCGCAGATAGAAGAGCCGCTGTCCCTCGACCAACCCGATCGGCAGCAGATAACAATCGTCCGTGTCCGGGCAGTAGGCCGCGATGGCGTCCACCTCCTCCGCCGTGTACCCGCGGCTTCGAAGGCCCTCCCTGGCCCTACGGCAAGACTGCGCTCGCACCAGCACGCAGTCCTCATGCCTCGGGGCCCACTTGCATTGCACGCGAAGGAGGCGGGAACCGAGATCGAAGATCAAGTCGTAACGGCCGCCCTCACCTACCGGCCGGTAGACGTCGATGTCCAGCTTGGTCGCCGCAAGCGCGATCGCGTGCTCAGCGATGTTGCCCTTGCGATCGGTACTCAACTCAGACACGAACACCTGTTCGCAGTCGCACCGGACGGAACCTACTCCACCACCCGCTTGGGCGCATCCCCCCACAGGTTCTCCAACCGGTAGAACTCGCGCGCGTCCGGCGTGAACACGTGCAGCACGACGTCCAGGTAGTCGAGCAGGATCCAGCGCGCCTCGCCGAGGCCCTCCGAGCGCCGGGGAAGCAGCGCGGCGGCGTCCTTGAGCTCACGGTACACCGCGTCGTGGATCGCCTTGGTCTGGCGCTCGGTGTTGCCCGAGCACACGACGAAGAAGTCGGTGTAGCCCACCATGCCGCGCAGGTCGACCACCACCAGGTCGATCGCCTTGCGGTCCGAGGCGATCGAGGCGATCCGCCCGGCCAGCGCCTCCGAGTCCTGCTGGGGGGCCTGGTCCGCTCTGAGCGGCTGCTGTCCGGTCACCGTCGGCCGACCTCGGCGGCCTGGTAGAGGCCGCGCTCCTCGATCATTCCCCTCACGCCGTCGGAGACCAGATAGCGAACCGGGCGTCGCTCGCCCACATGCTCGCGCACGAGCGTCGAGGAGATGTCGATCCTGGGCATGTCGAAGAAGACGATGGTCGCGTTCTCGCCCAGTCCGTCCAGGCGCCGCAGCACCGCCTCACGCTCCATCCCCTCGCGCGCGGCGACGGCCACGCTGGCGAGCGACAGCACCCTTTCGGGCTCGCGCCACGAGCCGAGGTGGGCCGCCTGGTCGGCGCCCAGGATCAGCGTCAGCTCGTCGCCGGGCGCCTGCTCGCGCACCGCCGCGAGCGTGTCCGCCGTGTAGGAGGCGCCCTGCCGCCTGACCTCGGCATCCGACACCGACAGCCATTCGTTCCCCTCGGCGGCCAGCCGGCAGAGCGCCAGCCTCACGTCGGGACCCGGCTCGGACTCGATCTCGCGGTGCGGCGCCCGGCCCATCGGCACCATCGTCACCTCGTCCAGCTCCAGCTGCCAGCGGGCCTCCTGCGCGCAGATCAGATGGCCCACGTGCGGCGGATTGAAGGCGCCGCCGAGGATTCCGCGTCGCAGGTCGCCTACTCCCTGACCTGGCCGGAGCCTTCGATGACGAACTTGTAGCTGGTCAGCTCGCGCACCCCGATCGGGCCGCGGGCGTGCAGCTTCTGCGTGGAGTTGCCGATCTCGGCCCCCATGCCGAAGACCCCGCCGTCGGTGAAGCGGGTGGAGGCGTTCACGTACACGCACGCGGCGTCGACGCCGGTGGTGAAGGCGCGAGCCGCATCGTTCGAGCGCGTCACGATCGCCTCGGAGTGCCCGGATCCGTAGCGGTTCACGTGTTCGATGGCCTCGCCCACGGAGTCGACGACCTTCACGGCCAGGATGAGCGCGTGGTACTCCGTCGCCCAGTCCTCGCCGGTCGCCTCGATCAGCGAGTCACCGAGCGGCCCGGCGGCCGCGCGTGCTCGCGCGTCTGCGCGCAGCTCGACGCCGGACTCGCGCAGGGCGCCCAGCGCCCCCGGAAGGAACTCGGCCGCGGCGTCGGCGTGCACGAGCAGCGTCTCGGCGGCGTTGCACACGCTCGGGCGCTGGACCTTTGCGTTGAGGATGATGGCCCGGGCGTCCTCGAGGTCGGCATCGGCGTCCACGTACACGTGGCAGTTGCCGGCGGCGGCGTACATCACCGGCACGCTGGCGTGCTGCTTGAGCGCGGCCTTCAGCCCCTCTCCCCCGCGCGGGATGATCAGGTCGACCACCCCGTCCTGGGTGGCGAGCTGGCGCAGCTCATCGCGGTCGCCGCCGCTCACGAGCGAGATCGCGGCCGCGGGGATTCCGGCCTCGGCCACCGCCGAGGCGGCCACCTGGGCGAGTGCCGCGTTGGAGTTGGCGGCCATCGAGGAGCCCCGCAGCACGATCGCGTTGCCCGACTTCAGACAAAGCGCCGAGCAGTCGATCGTCACGTTGGGCCGCGCCTCGTAGACCACTGCCACTACGCCGAGCGGCACGCGCACGCGGCGGACGTCGAGGCCGTTCTCCAAGCGGTGGCCGTCGAGCGTCTCACCCACCGGGTCGGGCAGGCCGGCGATCGTGCGCACGTCCGAGGCGATCCCGGTCAGGCGCGCCGGGGTGAGCTCGAGACGATCGAGCAGCGATGCGCTGAGGCCGTCCTGGCGGCCGGCCTCCATGTCCCGCTCGTTGGCGGCCAAGATCTCGCTCGAGCGCTCAGAGAGGGCGTCGGCCATCGCATGAAGCGCCGCCGTTCGCGTCTTCCCGTCGATGCCCACCAGCACGCGGGCGGCGTCGCGAGCGGCCAGGCAGACGTCGTCGACCGTGGGTGCGGTGGTGGCCATGGGGCCCCTAGGGTAACGCGCCTCGGGCGCGCCTCCGCTGCGTCAGGCGGCCGTTATGAGCGCCCGAGCGGTGACGGCAGAAGGCCCCGCAGCCCGCCGGCACATAGGGTGGGCGCCATGCACGCCATCGCCGACGATGTCTCGCAGCTGCCGCTTACGCCTCGCAACGGCATCAACGCCTACCTGATCGGCGACGTTCTGGTGGACACGGGCATCAAGCAGTCCGCAGGCAAGATCGCCGACTTGCTCGCAGAGCACAGCATCTCGGCGATAGCGCTTACCCACGCCCACGGCGACCACGCGGGCGCGATGAAGGAGCTGGCAGCGCGGTTCGGCGTTCCCGTCTGGTGCGGCGCAGCCGACTGCGAGGCCACGGAGACCGGCCGACCCGTGCTCTCCTCGGCGTTGAAGCGGCCCGTCCTGAGCAGTGCCGCCAACGCGGCCGCCGGCTTCGACGGCAACCCCGTCGAGCGCACCCTCGCCGAGGGCGACTCGCTCTCCGCCGGCTTCACAGTGCTCGACACGCCCGGCCACTCCCCCGGCCACGTCTCGTTCTGGCGCGAGAGCGACCGGACACTGATCTGCGGCGACGTGTTCTTCAACATGAACGCGCTGACCACGGTCCCCGGCCTGCGCCAGCCGATCGCTCTCGCCACGCCCGACCCGGCCGAGAACAGGGAGTCCGAGCGCAGGCTCGCCGCGCTCGAGCCCGCCAGCGTCGGATTCGGTCACGGACCCGTGCTGAGCTACGACGCCGCCCGCAAGCTGCGCGACTTCGCCGCAGAGCTGTAGACGGGGGCCTAGTCCAGCACCAGGTAGTCGCGGTGAATCGCCTCGTCGGCCGCCCGCGGCAAGAGCTCCAGCACCGCGGCTGACTTCATCCCCTTCACCTGCCGCAGCTCGCCGGCCGAGTAGTTCACGATCCCCTTGCCGATCGCCCGCCCGCCGGCTTCGGCGCTGGAGATGGTCACGGCGTCGCCCGCGTGAAACGCGCCGGCCACCCCCACGATTCCGACGGGCAGCAGGCTGGTGCCCCGCTCGCGCAGCGCCCGCTCCGCCCCCGCGTCCACCTCCAGGTTGCCGTGCGCCGGCTTGGCATAGCGCAGCCACAACTTGAACGAGGAGACGCGTCCGCCCTGTGGATGGAAGCGCGTGCCCACGGTCCCCCCGGCGAGTGCGGTGCGCACGCTCTCGGGGCTCGTGCCGCGGGCGATCACGGCGGGTATCCCGGCGGCGGTGGCCATCTCGGCGGCGACGACCTTGGAGCGCATCCCCCCCGACCCCAGCGGCGAGGCCGAGAAGCCGATGTCGAGGTCCCTGAGCTCCTCGAAGCTGCGGACGTCGGCGACCGGCCGGGCTCCCGGGTCGACAGCCGGATCGGCGGTGAACAGCCCGTCGGTGTCGGTGAGCAGCACGAGCTGGTCTGCGCCGAGCAGGATCGCCACCTGGGCGGCCAGGAAGTCGTTGTCGCCGAACGAGATCTCGTCGGTCGCCGTGGTGTCGTTCTCGTTGATCACCGGGACGAGGCGCCACTCCAGGAGCTTGCGCAGGGTGTGGCGGGCGTTCACGTAGTGGGTGCGCGCCGACATGTCGAAGAACGTGAGCAGCACCTGGGCGCTCGGCACCCCGTGGCCCGCCAGCAGCTCGTCGTAGACGCGGTACAGCGGCCCCTGGCCGACCGCCGAGGCCGCCTGGAGCTCCGCCATGGACGCGGGCCGAACGGCCAGCCCCATCAGGCGCATGCCCCTCGCGATCGCCCCCGAGGTGACCATCACCACCGAGTCTCCGGCGGCGTGGCGCGCCGCCACCTCCTCACAGAGCGGAGCGATTACCTCCATGCGCACCTCGCCGCGGGGGTCCGCGACGATGCTCGAGCCGAGCTTGACTACGACACTGGCCACGCGGGGAGACTACGGCCGGCGGGAGGAGCGCAACCCCGAGGACCGCACCGAGGCTCTCAGTCCGTGGCGCCGCTGGTCAGGCGGAACTTGCCGTCTTCCTTGCGCAGGCGAAAGGCCTGCGGGCGGCGGACGCCCTGAATCTTGAGCTCGGCAGTCACGGTGGCGGTGTCGCCGTCGATCTTCGTCTTGCCGAACTTCAACACCTTGTACGTCTGCTGCAGCCGCTGCGAGTCGATCTGCTGCTCGCACCGCTTGACGGCGGCATCACCCTTGGCGGCCGTGACGCGCTCGATGTAGGAGCGGGTGGTCAGCTCGGTGCAGAACCTCTTTCCGTCGCGCTCGTTCACCGCCGTGGCGAAGTCCTTGACCACCTGCTGGGCGTCCTTCTCGCTGTCGGCCCCACCGCACCCCGCCAGCAGGCCGGCCGACACCAGGGCGCCGACGAAGAGGTGGCGGGCGGACATGGCGCGTCAGCGTAGCGGGGCGCCGGGGTCGAGCTCGAAGACGGTCCCGGCGATCTCGACATCGTCTCCGGCCGCAAAGCCGGCAGCCTCGAGGGCATGGATCACGCCCATGGAGCGCAGGCGATCCTCCAGGTAGCGCAGAGATTCGTCGTTGTCCAGGTCGTGGCGCGCAAAGAGGCGCTCGACCCGCCTGCCCTTTACCCGGTAGACGCCGCTGGGGGTCCGCACGACCTCGACGGCGTCGTCGGCGCCGGGCCGAAACACGCGGTGGGTGGCCTCGACCTCGGCCGCTGCATGGTGGACATCGGGCTCTGCCTGCGCCGGCACGTTTCGCACCAGGGCGCCGCGCAGGCCATCGACCCCGGCTCCCGTGGCGGCCGAGGTCGCCAGGACGTCGATCACCGCGGCGCCGAGGCGCTCTTTCCAGATGGTCACCTGCTCGACCACCTGCTCCGGGGCGAGAAGATCGGCCTTGGACAGGCACAGCAGGCGCGGCAGGGTCGCCAGGCCGTGCCCATGCTCGGCCAGCTCGGCCTCCACCGTCGCATGGTTGGCCGTGGGATCGGACCCGTCCACCGGGGCCAGGTCGAGCACGTGCACCAGCAGCCGGCAGCGCTCCACGTGGGCCAGGAACTCATGCCCCAGGCCCGCGCCGGCGCTGGCGCCCTCGATCAGCCCGGGGATGTCGGCCACCACGAGCTGGCGCTCGTCGGCCTCGATCGCACCCAGCACAGGCTCCAGCGTGGTGAAGGGGTAGTCGGCGACCTTGGGACGGGCCGCCGTCATCCGTCCGAGCAGAGAGCTCTTGCCGGCGTTTGGCAGGCCGACCAGGCCGGCGTCGGCGAGCAGCCGCAAGCTCAGCGTGAGCCTGCCCTCCTCACCGGGCAGGCCGCGTTCGGCCAGGCGAGGCGTCTGGCGGGTGGAGGAGGCAAACGACTTGTTGCCGCGGCCCCCCGATCCGCCCTTGGCTACGACGGCCCGCTGCCCGGGCTCGACCAGGTCCCAGCGCACCCCCCGGTCGGGGTCTTCGGCCACCGTCCCCGGCGGGATCCGCACCTCCAGCGCGTCCGCGCTCACGCCGTGACGCTGCGAGCCCTCGCCGTGGCCACCGCGCTTGGCCTCCAAGTGGCCGCCGCGGTGGAACTCGGCGAGGTCCCGCTTGGACGGGTCGCAGACCACGACGACCTCTCCGCCATGGCCGCCATCGCCTCCGTCGGGCCCGCCCTTGGGCACATGAGCCTCGCGACGAAAGGACACAGCGCCGTCGCCGCCGGCGCCACCGCGGACATGGATGGTGGCGCGATCGTGGAACACGGACAAAGACTAGGAGGTGGTTCGGCGAGGACGGACCAGACCTCACCTCAGTGGTTGCAGCGCGGCTTAGGGCCCGAAAACCAAGCCTGGCAAGGAAGCAGGCGACGACGTGTGCTCTTGCACACGAGGAGCCGATGACGCCGCCAGGCGCTGGTTTGCAGGGTCCTAAGGCTCGACGGAGATGGTGCGGCCGCGATGCCCGGTCTTGAACTGGACGGTGCCCGGCCGGGTGGCGAAGATCGTGTCGTCCCTGCCTAGGCCTACGCCCTCGCCGGGACGGAAGCGGGTGCCGCGCTGGCGGACGATGATCTCGCCGCCGGTGACCGCCTGGCCGGCGAAAACCTTTACGCCCAGTCGCTGCGCGTTTGAGTCGCGTCCGTTGCGGGAGGAGCCGAGCCCCTTCTTATGAGCCATTGGACATGTCCCCGATCTGGAGTCGCGTGAGGTCTGACCGGTGGCCGTAGCGCACCTTGTAGCCGCGCTTGGGCTTGAACTTCAGGCCGTGGATCTTCTTGCCCCGCTCGTGGCCGGTGACCGTTGCCTCGACCTTGATCTTGGCCAGGTCGTCGGCGGAGAACACGGCGTCGTCGCCGTCCCCCCGGAACAGGAGCGGCTGGAGGGTGACCTTGGCCCCTTCGTCCTCGGGCATGCGGTCCACCAGCAGGGAATCGCCCTTCTCCACGCGGTACTGCTTGCCACCGACTTTGACGATTGCGTACATGACAGAAAGAGGGCGCCCCGCCGTTTGCGAAACCGGCACGATGCCGGCTTCGTCGAAGGCATCGTGAGCAACCGGATCGCCGATCTTAGCGAACCCCGTCGACCTTCCAGTCGCCGCCGTCCTTGGCGAATCGCAGCGTGGCCTTGGTCTTCCCGTCGCTGAGGGCCGCCGTGGCCTTGTCCCCGTCCACCTTGACGTCCTCGACCTTGGGCTTTGTGGTGCCCGTGTCCTGCTTGGCCGAATCACGGCACTTCTTCTTCGAGCCGCCCAGGGTCTTGAGGAAGTCGGCGGTCACGTGGTCGCACACCTTCTCGTCGCTGCTGGCCACCTGCTTCGCGAGCGACTTGACGTCGTCCTCGTCCGACCCGCCGCAGGCGCCGAGGCCTAGGGCGAGGACCACGGCGAAGGCGGTGAAGCGGGCCGGGTGCCTAGAGGCGGACTGCCGTTGACTAAACCGGCATGGATGCCGGTTTTGTCGCATCGTCCTCATTCGCTGCTCGCCTCCTCTGCGCGCCGGCGTCCGCGCCCGCCGCGGCGTCCGCGCCGTCGCGGCTTTGACTCGTCGTCGTCGGACTGGCCGTTAGTGGTCTGGGCGGCGGCCGGGACATCGATCACGTCGGCGCCCTCGACGAGCACGGCCGAGGCGGCCGAGCGGCCCACGTCCTCTATGCGCACCAGCGTCTTCTTGCCCACGAGCTTGCC
>JAABUS010008125.1_pt1 | contig 11638 bp, 10 predicted proteins | sample 5560161 | NCBI WGS metagenome assembly JAABUS01 (sample SAMN10711885, study PRJNA513376) | rock metagenome | isolation source: Antarctica rocks | place: Antarctica: Victoria Land, Trio Nunatak nord | collected 2016-01-04 | reverse complement strand
CGCACCGCGGACGGCATCCCCGTGCGCCTCTATGTGCCCGAGGGGGCGAACGACGAGGGTCCGCTGCTGGTGTTCTTCCACGGGGGCGGCTGGGTCCAGCGCTCGATCGCCAGCCACGACGCCTCCGTTCGCCTCTTGGCCCACCTCTCCGGGATCCGCATCGTCTCCGTCGAGTACCGGCGAGCCCCCGAGCACCCCTTCCCGACCCCGGTGGACGACGCGCTTGCCGCTTACACCCACATCGCCACCCACGCCGGCGCCTACGGCGCAGACCCGACGAGAATCGGGGTCGGAGGCGACAGCGCCGGCGGCAACCTCGCCGCGGGTGTCGCCCTAACGGCCGATCCCCGCCCGGCGTTCCAGTGGCTCCTGTATCCCGCCGTCGACGCGGTCAACCGCCATCCGAGCGCGAAGGCCTTCGCCACCGGCTTCTATCTCACCGAGGCCGCGATGGACAAGTACATCGACCTCTACCTGCCCGATCGCGACCGCCGGGCCGACCCGCGCGCCTCGCCCCTGCTCGCCGGCGACCTGAGCGGCATGCCACCCGCCTACGTCGCCATCGCCGCTGCCGATCCGCTGCGCGACGAGGGGGAGGCGTATGCCCAGCGCCTGCGCGACGCGGGCGTCCCGGCTGTGACCCAGCGCTTCGGGCAGCTGCACGGCTTCTTCAACGTCACCGTCATGCGCTCCGCGCGCGAGGCGGTCGCCGTGACCGCCGGTGCGCTGCGCCACGGGCTGAGATGATCGGCGCCGCATGGACCTGAGGCACATCATCACCGTGCCCCTCCAGCGGGCCGGCGCCGCAGCCCAGAACGCGCTCGAGATCGCTCGCTTCGGCGGCCTGGACACCGGTGAGGAGCCCTCTCCCTTCGACGTCGTCGAGCACGAGCGCATGTACCGGCTGCGGCGCTACTTCGCCGACGCGGCGACCGGTCCCCCGGTGATCCTCGTCCCGCCGATGATGCTCGACGCCGACGTCTACGACGTCTCGCCGTCGGCCACCGCCGTCGGCGTGCTACACGAGCACGGCGTGGACCCCTGGGTCGTGGACTTCGGCGAGCCCTCCCAGCAGGAGGGTGGGCTGGAGCGCAACCTCGCCGATCACGTCGTCGCGGTCTCCGAGGTCGTCGACCAGGTGCGCGAGCACACCGGCCGCGACGTGCACCTCGGCGGCTACAGCCAGGGCGGGATGTTCTGCTACCAGGCCGCGGCCTATCGCCGGACGGAGGGCATCGCGTCGCTGATCACCTTCGGCAGCCCCGCCGACACGCGCGCGGCCATGCCGTTCGGCCTGCCCGAGGCGTTCGCCACCGGCGCCGCCGAGCTGCTCGCCGGCACGCTCTCGCACGTCGCCGTGCCGGCCTGGGTGAGCCGCACCGGCTTTCGCCTGCTCGACCCGATGAAGTCGCTGCGCCAGCGCGTCGCCTTCATCATGCAGCTGCACGATCGCGAGGCGCTGCTGCCGCGCGAGCGCCAGCGCCAGTTCCTCGAGGCCAACGGCTGGGTCGCCTGGCCGGGCCCCGCGCTGGCGGACTTCCTGCGCCAGTTCATCGCCCATAACCGGATGCTCGAGGGGGGCTTCGTGATCGACGAGCGCCTGGTCACCCTGGCCGACATCACCTGCCCGATCCTGACCTTCGTGGGCGAGGTGGACGAGATCGCGCCCGCTCCCGCGGTCAGGGCCATCCGCCGCGCGGCGCCGCAGGCGGAGATCTTCGAGACGACGCTGCGCGCCGGGCACTTCGGCCTGGTGGTCGGCTCCACCGCCGGCCGCCTGACCTGGCCGACCGTCGCCCAGTGGATGCTCTGGCGCGACGGCGACGCCGCGCCGCCCGAGAGTGCGTGGCCCGTCGGTGACGAGGGCGAGAACCTGCCTGCGGTGCGGGCGGAGGACGGCGGAGGCGGGATCGGGGTCGAGCTCGCGCTCGGCGCGGGCGTGGGCATCGTGCGCGCTATGGCGCACTCGGCCAGCACCACCGTCCACGGGGTGCGCGAGCTCGGCCGCGAAGCCGGCGCCCAGCTGCCGCGCCTGGCGCGCCTCGGGCAGATCCAGGCAGGCACCCAGATCTCGCTCGCGCTGCTGCTCTCCGAGCAGTCGCGGCACAACCCGGACGGCGTCTTCTTCCTGTGGGAGGACCGCGCGCACACCCACGCCGCGGGCAAGTTCCGCATCGACAACGTGGTCGCCGGCCTGCTCTCGCTCGGCGTGCGCCAGGGCGAGCCCGTTGGCGTGCTGATGGCGACGCGGCCGAGCGCGCTGGTGGTCGTCGCGGCGCTCAACCGCCTCGGCGCCGTCGCGGTCCTGCTGCGCCCGGACGGCGACGCGGCGCTCGAGGCGCGGCTGGGGCGCATCACGCGGGTCGTGTCGGACCCCGATCACATGGAGGCCGCCGGCCGCACCGGCGCCGAAGTGCTCGTGCTCGGCGGCGGCGGCGACGAGCGCGACCTCGGCGCCAACGTCCTCGACATGGAGCGCATCGACCCCGGCGCCGTCGAGCTCCCGAGCTGGTACCGGCCCAACCCCGGCCGTGCCCGCGACCTGGCCTTCGTGCTCTTCACCGGCTCGGGGGAGGGCACGCGCGTCAACTCGATCACCAACGGCCGCTGGGCGCTGTCGGCCTTCGGCACCGCTTCCTCGGGTTCGCTGCGGCCCAGCGACACGGTCTACGCCGTCACGCCGATCCACCATTCCTCCTCACTGCTGATGACCCTCGGCGGCGCGATCGCCGGCGGCTCGCGGATCGCGCTCGCGCACGGCTACGACCCGTCGACGTTTTGGGACGAGGTGCGCCGCTACGGCGTGACGGTGGCGTCCTACACGTGGACGATGCTGCGCGAGCTCGTCGACGCCCCGGCGCACCCCAACGAGCGCCACCACCCGCTGCGCCTGCTGGTCGGCTCGGGTCTGCCGGTCGGCCTGTGGCAGCGGGTGCAGCAGCGCTTCGCCCCCGCCCGCGTCGTCGAGTTCTACGCCTCCACCGAGGGGGACGCGATCCTCGTCAATCTGACGGGCGCCAAGCCCGGCAGCGTCGGGCGCCCGCTGCCCGGTGCCGCCGACGTGCGCGTCGCCGCGTGGGACGCGGAGGAGGACCGGCTGCTGCTGGGCCCCGACGGCTTCGCGGCGCAGACGCCGCGCGGGGAGATCGGGATGCTGCTCTCGCGCACGCAGCCCGGCAGCCGCGCGCTCCGCGAGGACGCGCTGCGCAGCGTCTTCCGCCGCGACGACGCCTGGGTGCCGAGCGGCGACCTCTTCCGCACCGACGCCGACGGCGACTTCTGGCTCGTGGACCGCGTCGACGCGCTGGTGCGCACCGAGCACGGGCTCGTGGCGCCGTCGGCGGCCCGCGACGCGCTCGGGAGCCTCGACGGCGTCGACCTGGCCGCCGCCTACGGCCTGCCGGTCGCCGGGCACGACCACGAGATCCTCGTGGCCGCCGTCATGCCCAGGCCCGGCTGCGAGATCCGCCCGGGCCAGGTCGCCAAGGCCCTGGCGGCGCTCGAGGTGTCCCGGCGGCCGGCGGTCGTGCACGTCGTCGACGCCATGCCGGTCACCAGCTGGTACCGCCCGGACGTTCGCGCGCTGCGCGAGGCGGGCGTCCCGTCACCGGGCGGCGACCCCGTCGTGCTCTCGCGCGCAGCCACCGGCGACGGCTACCGGCCGCTCACCCAGGCGGCGTACCGGCGTCTCACGGCTTAGGACTGCGTTCTGCTGTGCTTCGTGCGTCCAGGGCGGGCGCTTACAGCCGGGCTGGTAAGGGGAGGGCTTGAGCGTTCACGCGCCACGTCGGCCACCCTCCACCGGCAAATGCATCCATGAGATGCATGAGGCGTGGAGGCTGGGTGTCAGGCGGGCTTCGATGCGCGCGCACATCTCCCGGGCGGCCGCAAGCGCCGAGCCGGCGGCGTCCTGGCGGGCCAGCGGCGCGCCGAACACGCACAGGGCCACGTCCCCGGCGAACTTGTTGACCAGCCCGCCGTGTGACTGCGTGACCTCGACCACGATCGCGAAGAAGCGTTGAGCGCCTCGACGACCTCTCCGGGCGGCCGGTCGGCGGCGAAGGCGGTGGAGCCGATGATGTCGACGAAGAGCACCGCCGCCTCGCGCTCCTCGCCGCCGAGCGTGACGCCCTCCTCCAATGCCCGCCGGGCGACCTCGGGCAGCGGCATGTCCCCGGGCACCCCGGCCACCTGTCGCGCGGCGCGCAGGCGGGACTTCACAATGCGGCATCCTTCCACGGTGCCCACGTTCACGATCACGCCCTCCGGCCCGTTCGACCTGCGGGCCGCCGCGGGCTTCGGCTTCGGGCCCCGCGCCGGCGCCGAGACGCCCGCCGAAGCGCGCATGGAGCTCGCCTTCTGCCTCGACGCGCTGGACGGGCACGCGGGCGTCACACTCGTCCAGGACGCCGACGGGGTGGTGCACGGCGAGATCGAGGGCACGGACGAGCTCGACGCCGTCCGGCGGCAGGTCGCGCGTGTGCTGTCGCTCGACGGAGACGGCATCGCCTTCGCGGCGATCGGCGAGCGCGACCCGGTTCTCGGCGAGCTGCAGGCCCAGCAGCCGGGCCGGCGCCCGGTGCTCTTCCACTCGCCCTACGAGGCGGCGGTGTGGGGCATCATCTCGGCGCGCCGCTCCCCCGCCCAGGGCGCCGTCGTCCGCCAGGCGCTGGCCGAGCGCCTCGGCCGCGTGCTCACGGCCGGCGCCGCGTTCCCGACGCCGCGGCGCCTGCTCGCGGCCGAGCCGCTGCCCGGCCTGCCCGAAGTCAAGGTCCAGCGGCTGCACGCGCTGGCGCGCGCCGCGCTCGACGGCGAGCTGGACCAGCCGACCCTGCTCGCGCTCGATCCGGCCGACGCCGCCGAGCGCCTCCAGCGCCTCCCGGGCATCGGCCCCTTCTACGCGATGCTCGTCCTGGTCCGCGGCACCGGGCACCACGACCTGCCCCCGGCCGACGAGCCGCGCACCCTCGCGGCAGCGCGGCACTTCTACGGTCCCGACCGGGCCTTCGCGGAGATCGCCGAGGCCTGGCGCCCCTACCGGACCTGGGGCAGCGTCCTGCTGCACTCCGCGGGGCGCCGCGCGGGCATCGAGCCCGAGCGGTAGATCCTACGCCGCGGTGACCCCGGCGTCGTTCAGCCTCAGCGCAAGCTCGTCGACCCAGCGGGGAGGGTCCCCGCCTCCGGGGAGCGCGACGCCCGCTTCGCTGCGCCACAGGGCGTCACCCAGCACGGTCCGCAGGTGCCAGGCCAGGACCCGCTCGAGGTCGAGGTCGCGCCCCGATGCCTGCCGGTAGTGAACCCCGGCACGGTCGAGCGCGGCGATCCCGCCCGCGGTGAGCGGGCGGCCCGGGACCAATCGGGTGACGAGCAGCACCGGATCAGTTCCGGTCGCGATCACCTCCGGAAGCTGCAGGAGCGGCGCCGCCGCGCGGAGCGCCATCAGCACCTGGGACTCCTGATGCGTGCGGCGGGCTGCGATCTGCGACCACGCGAACTTCGCCACCAGGGCTCCCCCTATCGCAGCGCTACCGGAATGCCAGCGAGGATCGGCCCGTCCGGTCCTGGGGTGCATCACCACCGGCTCCTCGTCGAAGCCTGGAAGGACACGCCCCAGAGCGGCACGGACCTCCGCGACGGAGGGCTCGGCCAACCAGGTCAACAACGGCAACGACCCCACCCCGCGCCGTTCAGGGCTCGGACGCTGCCCCTAGCCGACTGGCTCGAGCTCGCGCTCGTCCACGGGCGCCTCGGCGGGGGCCGGCGCTGCGCCCACCATCCGCTGCGCCTGGCGCTCGGGCGTGATCCGCACGACCTTCCACACGATCCCGAGCTTCTCCATGCCGGTGATGATCGCGCCGGAGACGTCGACCTCGTACCAGCGCAGGCCGTGCTTGGCCGAGCGCGGGAAGGCGTGGTGGTTGTGATGCCAGGACTCGCCCAGGGAGAGCACGGACAGCCAGGCGACGTTCGTGGACTGGTCCTCGACGTCGAAGCGCCGGCGGCCGAAGAAGTGGCAGATCGAGTTGATCGACCAGGTCACGTGGTGGAGCAGGAAGACGCGTACGAGCCCGCCCCAGACCAGGCCGCGGACGGCGCCGCCGAGGGTGAAGTCGTGGACGACGAAGCCGACGGCGGCGGGGATGGCGAGGCTGCCGAGTGCCAGCAACGGAAAGAGCTTGGTCAGGCGCCGCATGCCCTTGTCCTCGTAGAGATCGCGGGCGTAGCGCTTCCAGTCGGCCTGGCCCTGCGTCTTGAACAGCCAGCCCGTGTGGGCGTGCCAGAGGCCGGCGAGCCCGTGGCCGTCGCCCGTGTGCGGGGAGTGCGGGTCGCCCTCCTGGTCGGTGTGGGCGTGGTGCTTGCGGTGGTCGGCGACCCAGTCCAGGACGGAGCCCTGCAGGGAGTAGGAGCCCATCAGCGCGAAGAAGTACTCCACCGGCTTGGAGGTCTGGAAGGCCCGGTGGGTGAGCATCCGATGAAAGCCGATCGTGACGCCGAAGCCCGTGAGGAGGTAGGTGACGGCGAGAATCGCGAGATCGGCGCCGTCCACCGCCTCGTTCCAGAGCAGGACGATGGCGGCGATCACGCCCGCGAAGGGCAGAACCACGCCGAGAAGGTTAACGGTGCGTTCAGATCGGGTCATTACCAGCATGATCGCTCGTATCCACTCCCCCGTCTTGTGCAGCTTCTCCCCCGGCACCTCCGGTTTTTGTACCTTTCTCACAATGCCGCCGCCTCCTTGGGCCTCACTGCCCCCCGAGCTCGCCCACGTGCTGCGCCCCGTGCTGCCAGATCTCGCGGAAGAGGTGATCACCGCGGTGGGCCGCGACGTGGACGACTACCAGCGGCCCATGCGCGGCGATTTCGGGCGTACCGTGCGGCTCGGCGTCGAGTTCGCGCTCGGCCGCTTCCTGGACCTCTTCGGCGACGCTGAGGGCGAGCCGCGCTCCAACCGGGCGGTCTACGTCCAGCTCGGCCGCGGCGAGTTCACCGAGGGCCGCAGCCTCGACGCCCTGCTGAACGCCTACCGCATCGGCGCCCGCGTCGCCTGGCGGCGGTTCGTCGAGGCCGGGCGCGCGGCTGGCGTGGAGCCGGACGTCCTCTACGGCCTCGGGGAGGCGATGTTCGCCTACATCGACGGGCTCTCCGCCGAGTCCACGGAGGGCTACGCGGCGGCCCAGTCCGAGGCCGCCGGCGAGCGCGCGCGCGACCGGCGGCGGCTTGTGCGCCTGCTGCTGCGGGTCCCTGCCGCGGACGAGGCCGACGCGCGCGAGGTCGCGCAGCGCGCCGGGTGGGAGCTGCCCGACCGGCTGGCTGCGCTGGCGGTGGCGGGCGAGGACGCGGACGCGCTGGCGAGCCGCCTCGGCGTGGACGTGATCGCGACCGCCGAGGACGGCGTCGTCATCGCGCTCGTGCCCGACCCCGAGGCCCCGCAGCGCCGCGCGCAGCTCGAGGCCGCCCTGGGCGGCCGCCCGGCCGCGCTCGGCCCCGCGGTCGCGTGGCCCCAGGCGGCCACCAGCGCCGCCCGGGCGCGGCTCGGGCAGCGGATCGCCCTGGAGGGGCTGCTCGTCACCGACGAGCACCTCGCGCGGCTCGTCCTCAGCGCCGACGAGCGCCTGTCCGCCGACCTCGCGACCACGGCGCTGGCGCCCCTGCACGCCCTGCCCGCCCGGCCGCGGGCCAAGCTCACCGACACGCTCGCCGCCTGGCTGGATCACCGCGGCCGGGTCGAGGAGGTCGCCACGGTCCTCGGCGTGCATCCGCAGACCGTGCGCTACCGCGTCAACCAGCTGCGCGAATTCTTCGACCTCGAAGACCCCGAGGCGCGCTTCACGTTGCAGCTGGCGTTGCGAGCGGCTTCCGCCGCCGCTCATTGATCGAGCTGCGCACCAGCACCTGCAGCGTGCCGGCGACGGGAATCGCCGCGAGCGCGCCGAGCACGCCCGCGACCTCGGCGCCGATCAGGACCGCGATGAGCACGGCCAGCGGGGACAGGTCCACCGTCTTGCCGTAGACGACGGGCTGGAGGATATGGTTCTCCGCCTGCTGATAGGCGATCACGACGACCGCCATCGCGATGCCCGCGGTGGTGGAGTCCACGAAGGCGACGCCGATCACGATCGCCCCGCCGATGGTCGCGCCCGCGAGCGGGATCAAGTCGAGGACCGCGGCGATGAAGCCGAGCGCGAGGGCGTATTGCACGCCCAGGACGGCCAGCGCGACGCCATAGACGGTGCCGCAGATGGCGCTGATCAGCAGGTTGCCGGTGACGTAGCCCCCGACCGTCTTGTAGACGTCGTGGCCGACGCCACGCCAGCGCTCCTGCGGGGCCTCGGGCAGCGTGCGGTAGCCGCGCTCGAGCCATTGCGGCCCTTCCAGCAGCATGAAGAGCGTCAGGAACACGATGGTGATCACCCCCGCGAGGAACGTCGCGACCCCCTTGCCGACGGAGATCAGCACGCCCGCCTGGGAGAGAACCTGGCTTCCGGCGCCGTCGCGGACTGCCTTCCTGACCTTGTCGACGACGTCGTACTCGCTTTGCAGGAAGCCCAGCGGTCCGCGTCCGTTGGTGAGGTCTTCGACGTAGCCGGGCAGCGCCGTGACGAAGCTGTCGACCTGCGTGGCGAGCGTGGGGATGACCACGGCCATGATCGCCCCGACGAGTAGCAGGGCCGCCACGTAGACGATCGCGACGGCCGCGCCGCGCCGCTTGACGCCGGCGTCCTTCAGGCGCTCGACCGCCGGGTTGATCGCCAGGGTCAGGAAGATGGAGATCAGGATCCAGGTGATCACGGTTCGCGCGACGTAGACGATCCACAGCACGACCGCGACCGCGAGCAGCAGCCCGACGAGGGACAGCACCGCGCGCGGGCGGAAGTCGACGAAGCGCTCCGGGGTCATCTCACCCCATTCACCCGTGCGTCGGGACTTCGACCCAGCGCCGCTGTGCGTTCGCCGCATGGACGGCATCAAGGAGCGCCTGCACCCGCAGGGCCTCATCGAGCGACGGGTCCGGAGGCGATTCCTCGCGGATGGCCGACCAGAAGTTGCGTGCGACGCGGGCGAACGCATCGCTGGAGCTCGCGTCCAGCGGACCTTCGCACGCCAGCTCCGAGCCGCTACGCCCCCACCACAGCCGGCGGTCGGCGTCGAGTGAGACCGTCCCGTCGGAGCCGTGGACCTCGACGACGTCGCCCCGCTTGTGGTGGGCCGTGGCGACGAGGCTGACCAGCGCCAGGCCGCCGCCGGCGAAGCGCATCAGGATCGCGTAGGTGTCCTCAGCCGTCACCGTCCGCGCCACGCCCTCCGCGTCGGTGCGGTCCCGCACCCCGACCTCGGTCGCGGCGGCCACGGCCTCGACGTCGCCGAAGGCCTCCAGCAGCAGGTCGAGGTCGTGGACGCCATAGCCCTGGAGCCGCCCGCCGCCCAGCTCGGCGTCCTGGACCCAGGTGAACGGGCGCGAGTCGGGCTCGGCGTGGTCGGAGTGCACGAGCGAGACGGAGACCATCCGAGGCTGCCCGACGACCTCGCGAACGCGTTCGATCAGCCGCTCGCGCGCGACCTGGAACCGGCGGCCGTAGTTGACCGCGCCGACGACCCCCGCCGCCTGAATGGCAGCCGCGACGCGGCGCGCCTCGGGGAGGTCGGTCGCCAGCGGCTTCTCGCACAGGACGTGCAAGCCGCGGTTAGCAGCCGCGATCGCCACCTCGGCGTGCATGGTCACCGGCGTGGCCACGTGCACGGCCTCGAGTCCCGGGACGCTCAGAAGCTCATCGACGTCCGACGTCCCCAGCGCCACCCCGGCGGCGCCGGCCAGCTCGCGCGCACGCTCGGGCCGCCGCGACCACACCGCGACCGGCTCGAACTCCTCGAGCTCGCAGTACCCGGGGAGGGCGACCTTCGCCCCATAGCCCCCGCCGACCACCGCGATCTTGACCGCATTGTCCATGAGCGCGAGGGAGCATAGAGACGGCGGACCAAGTCGCCGGCGGCACGTGGTCGCCATACTTCCGACCGTGTGGAGGACGGCGCCGATCCTGATGAGCGGGTCCAGGGTGAATGCCGGGTGAGAGAGCGCCGCGATCGATGATCCGGGAGTCCTCCTACCTGCAAGCCGTGCAGACCGCGCTCCACGGCGCCGGGCTGCCCTACGGGTACGCCATCACGGTGTGGTCGACCGGGTCGGCGCTCACAGGCGAGCACGGGATGCCGTCTATGGGCGACATCTACCTCTTCACCGCCGGGGCGGTGGCCGCTTACGGGGGCCTGCGGTTCTTGACCTGGGAGACCGAGGGGGAGGCAGAGAAGCCGCTCACGCGCAGCCACCACCGCGTCCGCGAGGGTCTGCTCCACGTGGCCGCCATTCTTCTCGCCATCACGTCCGCCGCGCTGATCGCGCAGATCTCGTACGGCGTCGCGTGGGTCCTCGCTCCCTTCGTCGCGACGCTGATGTACCTCGGTGTCTCGAGCGTGGAAGTGGCGCTGTTGGAGAAAGAGCGCGTCGCGGGCCCACCGGACGGCAGCTGACCTCTACGACAGGTCGCGGGTGAAGGTGCTGCCGCCCTCGAGCGGACGGTAGATCTGCTTGAAGTCGAAGGCGTAGTCGAAGTCGTTCTTCTCGGCCTCCTGGGCGCCCTCGATGTCCACGTTGTGCACGATCACCAATTCCTCGCTCACGTGCGAGGCCTGGATCAGGCAGACGCCCGACGGTGCCCAGATGCCCGAGCCGCCCCAGAAGGGAGCGCTGGTCACGCCGTGAGCGCCCACGGCGTTGCACGCGATCGTCCAGACCTGGTTCGTGGCCGAGGAGGCCGGCATCACGTAGTCCCACAGTTCGCCGTAGTAGTGGTCGGTGCGGAGGTTCATGCCGGGGTAGTCACGGCCCCCGGCGGCACGCCACGACGCGATCTGCACGATGGCGTCCACTTCTTCCACCATCGAGTACTCGCGCAGCAACTCGCTGAAGAGGTAGTCGTAGCACGTGGTGAACCCGAGCCGGCCGTGTCGGGTCTGCAGCACCAGGCGATCGTCGCGGCCGCTGTCGGTGTAGTCCTTCTCGATCCCCGGAAGGAACACCTTGTCGTAGGTGTTCTCGTCGGCCAGGTAGTCGGGGTCGCGGCCGACGGCGAACGTGCGGTTGACGAAGCGGTCCTTCGCCTTCGCCGCGGTCAGATTGTTGAGCACGATCGCCTCGAGGTCGCCGCCGATCAGCGGCTGCAGCTCGTTCTCGATCCAGCCGGCGTGGTTCTCGGCGACCGCCTCCTTCATGTAGGCCAGGCAGTCCTCACGCTCGTCCCAGAAGTACCCCGACAGGCAGAACTCGGGGAACACGCCGATGTTGACGCCGCGCTCCTTGAAGATGCTCGCGGCTCGCAGGATCTTGTCCTTGTTCGCCTCGACGTCCGGCACCTCGGCGTGGATGTTGGCCAGGCCCACCGAGAGCTTGGACTCGTCGTCGCAGTAGCTGCGCTCCGCGATCAGAAACTCGTCGACGGTCTCCATTGGCCTCTTTCGCTGGTCCCGGGAGCGGCGACAATACAGCGCCCCCGGCGCCCGGCCCCTCGCCGTGCTTTCAGTCGAAACCGTGCTTGAACGGGAACACCCACCTGAACCACCGCAGGCCGGGGCGCTTGCACCAGCA
>JAABUS010008124.1_pt1 | contig 11640 bp, 5 predicted proteins | sample 5560161 | NCBI WGS metagenome assembly JAABUS01 (sample SAMN10711885, study PRJNA513376) | rock metagenome | isolation source: Antarctica rocks | place: Antarctica: Victoria Land, Trio Nunatak nord | collected 2016-01-04 | reverse complement strand
CACCACTGACAAGGCAGCAGCACATGCAGTGCCTCAGGAAGCTGATAACAAGGCTGCAGCTGTGGCAGCAACTTCTCACCAGCCACTTGCTCAGAGCACTGCCAAGAGCACAGCAGCACATGCTGCCCCCAAGGCTCTTCAGCAGTCAGCAAAGACAGCTCACACCGCCACAGCTGACCAGGCGGCCAAGACAGCGGTCAAAAAGCCTACTGCCGGCAAGTCAGCCCAGAAGGCTGCAGCTCACAACCAAGCCGGTGTTCGCCACTCAGCTGTCTCCTCAGTTGCCAAATCAGGATCAGCAGAAGCTGCTCAGGCAGATGCGCCAGCCGCTGCAGCTGATGTGCCCAGTCAAGCTGTAATTGAGAGAGGCACTCCTCAGCAGTCTGCCACTATGAGCTCTGAGGGCAAGGTGCCGACAGGCAACCCTGCAGCTGTCAGCTCATCCCAGCCTGTTGTTAAGGCTGTGGCGCCTCTTCACAAGCCTGCCTCCATTTCAGCAGCTGCCAAGCACACAGCTGGCAATGCAGATGCAGCTCAGAGTGGCTCAGGGGAAGCCATCTCTCACAATGCTCCTGCTGCTCAGACTCCAGCACAGCAGGCGAGGTCACAGCCCGCCACAGCTCATGCTGCTGTCAAGAGGCCAGCAGCAGTTCAGGCCGCCCAGGCCATTGCCCACCAAGCAGCTGCAGGGAAGGTGTCATCCCTGACAGCTGCTCAGCAGCAACCACACCAGCCCTCTGCTGCACATGCTGGACACCCAGCGGCTTTGTCATCAGATGCAGCAAATCTGCAGCAAGCAGCTAACACAGCTGCAGCAAAGCTGAAGGGCACAGAGCAGGAGGTGGTGCGCAAGTCTGGTGGTGCTTTGGCTGCCTCTGCAGCACGCTTCCACCCACACCAAGCAGCTGACACAGCTGCAGTCAGTCCCAATACCACAGTGCAGGCTCAGACGCCTTCTAGCACTGCAACTGCAGTAGCAGCAGTTACCTTGCAGCAAGCAGCTCACACAGCTGCGGCCAATTCTGAGGGCACACAGCAGGCTCATAAGCCTGCTAGCACTGCAACTGCAGCAGCAGTTGCCGTGCAGCAAGCAGCTAAGACAGCTGCAGCCACTTTGGATGGCACAAAGCAGGTCCAGAAGCCTGCTAGCACAGCTCCTGCAGCAGCAGCAGCAGTTGACGCGCTGCAAGCAGCCAGCACAGCTGCAGCCAAGAGCAGTAATCAAAAGAAGGCAGCCAAATCCACTGGCAGAGCAACTGCGCCAGCAGCTGTGTCTGCCCAGAAGAGAGCAGCTGACACAGCTGCAAGCAAGCTCAGTAGTGCAGGACAGCAGACAAGCCAGTCTAGCTTGCCCATTGCTGCTCAGTCGCCTGCTCAAGCCGTCCCATCTGGTTCAGTATTTCGGTATGACAGGATGTTTCATGCCCAGACCAAGGGGACCTACAGCGGATCCAGGAACGCTGTGCCAAGGCGGGCTGAGGCCAAGGCCAGCAGGTCAGCTCCAACATGCTAGTACAATAATAGCCCATCATCTCAATATGCCTGTCTTTTGCTTGACCTGTTTGAAGTGCGTGCATCTGCTGTCACAGAGCTCAACATGCTGTGATGCACATCCAGACCAGCCTGCCTGAGAACTGCATTTGCTGCTTGTATTTCACGCTTTGTCAGCTGATTGTCTCGAAGCTTTGCGCACAGCAGCAAGACTGTTCTGCAGGCATGAGTTGGACAACCAGCAGCCACCGACATCTGGACGCATGGCTGCTGCTGAATTGCCAACAAACGGGCAGAAGGAAGAACTTCCTTCAGCAACAGTTGCGCAGCACATTGGTGGGAGTTCTGGTTTGGAAGACAGCATCTGTGAGTCCGAACAGCCCAGGTGAGAATGGTTGACAGTGCATTTGAGCCATTGATGATTTCACAATGTCTGTGAAATGTTCAGCATGCTTGCACACCACCCTCTGGTCTGTCGATGTTGCACCAAGCTAACATGTTGCGCTCATCACAGCAATGTACATCCAGCATGCTGGCTCTGTGGCCTGATAGTACCTGATCTGCTATTGGCTTGATCTCTACAGAGGCATCAGCAGCAATGGCAGCAATACTCAGTATGTATAGTTGGTATCAGTGGCCAGAGCTTCTGACCCTTCCTCCCTCACTCACACTCTTGTGTCTGCTTAGAGAGTCTCACAAGTCTCTTGCACGGTGCTGTGACAGAGCAGACAGGCTCATCAGAGGCCCATGGCTGTCTGGAAATCACGCCTGATGTTTGTTTTCTTGTGCACAGGTCCTGGTCATCCAAGTGGACAGGTGCTCTTGGAGCTACCTGGAGGGGATTTGAAAAAGTGGCCAAGGGATTCCTGCTGGCAGGCGCTTTGTCGGCCGCGTGTCTTGCTATTGTAGTGGAGTACGGTCTAAACTATGCTGCTGGGGATGACGTTGTTTACCCTTCCTAGTGCTGCAATGTCAGCGGTTCACACACCCCATCAGTCAAGTCCTCACATGCTGCACAGCATGGTGTGACCCCTCAACCAGCTGAGACAGATGTCATGGTGTACTTGTTGCAGCTTGAGTTCTACTCGGTTGAGTTGAATGTCGTGTAAACTTTTGCTTGGTGATTCCAGCATGACCACAGCTGAGTGCCCCCTGTGTTTCCTCCTGTCAACAGTACATCATATTACATTTGAGCAGCCTGTGTAGCCTACGCCTGCTGCCACTCTGTGATAATTCTCAGTTGCGACACGCGAGCAAGAACAAAATTGGTTTTGCAACATTGCTGAACATGGACAGTTCTTTGATAGCTCACTGCAAGCAGAACCTGATGTGTGCACTTGATGGCATAAATAATATTATTCTGATTGCACAGGTTGTCCGTAACAATAACAGGCATCACCAAGAACGTTCACAAACTTTAAATCACAGCTCTTTGACACCGTTCCAGCAGCAAATTCAAGCCAATGACAGCCAAGTCACAAGCAAATTGGTCTAGAAAGACTGCTTGCAGCATGTTCATGCCTGCATTTTCTAAAAGGTCCAACCCCGCAGAAGGAATGGCAGCTGCTCCAACAGCTGCCTATTCAGCTTTGCAATGTACTTTGATAGAAACCACTGTTGTCATTGCCAAAGCCAGCTGGATGTTGTGAACCTGCAAATATGTACTACAGTAAGCAAAGATGCATTCTGATACTTGGTAAGAGTACTGCAGTGCAGAAGAGTATACTAGTGTGACAGCACAGTGCCACACATTTGTTGTGTACAAAGGTTGGAGGCGTCAGAACCAAAGCAGTCCTCTCATGCTGCTGTCACAGCAGACGCAGAACACAAACAATGCTGAGCGTCCGATACAATATCAACTTTACTGCGGCCGTCAAGAAGCATGCAGCTTGTAGAGCAGAGCCGCAGACAGGCATCAGCAGCACAAGAGTCCACAGCAGCTGCTTGCAAGCAACTGCTTGAAACAAATGGAGTGCAGCATGAAGCCCTCTTGTAGCACTCAAGGTTTGACAATACACATTGCACAATTCTGCAGGAACAGAAGTGTGTAGCTTGCTAACGTGCGCCGTCAAGATGACAACTGCCGGTAGCAATATATTCTGGGCTGTGAAGACAGCAGAATTGTGATGGTGCCTTTGCTTGGTGGCCAGCTGCAGTTTTCTGTGTAACGGGGATGAGAATTGCGGCCTCATAGAGGGCAGTGCCATTCCTGCTGACAGTTACCTCTGATGGCAGCATGAACTTAATGCCGCTGTTGTCTCATCCGGGCTGCTTTACATACTGCACCAGCAGAGAACGTGGTGATGCTAACAGTGGCTCAAGGAACACATCAGGTAAATGACTGATATATTAGCCATTTGTAACAGCTAGGTAGCAGTGTAACTTGATGCAGGAAGATATAGATTCAACCGCACCGCTTCTCTCGTAGCAGGCATGGAAATTCATGTAGCCATGGTGCAGGAAGACAAATTAGTAGCGAAAGAGATGGTCAGCATGGTATATACCATATACGGATTGCTAAACGGAATTATACTGGCAGCACTGCTGTGCTGGCACGCATTGGTCCCAATATTCAAAAGGAACAGCTCACAAGAAGCCCTTGATCTTTGTGCATGGTCAGGCATGGAAGCTACAGGGGCTCTACCTTGCACAGCCCCAGAACAGCACTGTTGGCAGCACCAGCCCTCCTTTGCAGCTTAGCCACCGCCCCAAAGCCCTAAAGTTCTGGGCATTGGCCAGGTTACATACCCTAGATACGCTGGCTACTACAGTGAAGCAGTACGGATTGGAGATGTCCACAGGACAGCTTTTATCATCTTGCTGATGGCCACATTGAGGACCTGGCACACTGTGCAGCGCAGCATCAATAGGGAGCATGCAGAAGGATCTAGGGAGGCATCAACCAGCTTCATGGTGATACAAGAACAGGCTCTGTCAGATGACAGCCTGTGGTAATGCTCAACACATGTGTACAGAGGTGAGGTGTGGACTGGTCCTGACTGGGCTGGTGGTGACACTCACTTCTCTGCAGCTCTGTGGCCCCTTCAAATGCTGCCTGGCTGCAGTATCATGCCTTGAGTTCATGCCTGAGTCACGCCTTGAGTTCATGCCTGAGTCACGTTGAACACCAAGTTCCTCAGAAGAAAAGACCAGAAGAGACCCCACCTTTCGGCGTCAATTCAGTGAGAAGCCAGGTATTATGCCGGGCTGCCCAGGCACAAAGTTCCTTACAGCGACTGTCACTGAAACATGATACAGCTTTTTAGACCCAGGTGAGCATTGTCTCAGCTGCAGGCCAGTGCTGCTGTCCAGGCCGTACAGATATGATGACAATGCCTCTCATTATTGCTGTAAATGCAATTCCAGAAACTCGAAGCTGTATTTCAACGACTGCATGACCTGCATCAGCATCAGAATCCAACCAATTCAAGCTGGTGTGCCAGCAGATCTCTAGACAGACAGCCGATCACCATAGCTCAAGAGCCACCTGCTGTATAATGGCATGGACAATGACACTGTGCTTCCCCCCGGGGCCCACCAGGGGTGTGTCAAAAGTACTCACACCTAATCCAGTCCGAAGCTGCCACAAAAAGGCAGACAGCAATCAGCTGCTGTTTGCAGAGACATGTGTTAAGGGCACAGCTAAATTGCAAATGTTCTGTCTCCAGCTTGTCACATACTGGTATGCTTGTTGATTGCTGCATGCAATGTGCTCAAGTGCATGGATCAGATTGCCTAATAGCAGTTTTACATGTCTATTGTTGACATCAGCAGCAGGCGTCAGGAGCAAAAATGAAATATGGATCAACTTCAGCAATCTAAAGTGAATGTACATGTAGCCACAAAGGGCCCCTCCAAGATAATCAGATAGAAATTTTCCTAGGCTAGGCAACAACTTGACAACCTTTAAATGTAAGGCAGAAAGCCTGTCCTGACAAAACAAGTCAATCAACAAACCTGCACAACATTATTATGATTGCACCATGTCATTTTAGCACATCATTCCATACTATGTCAAACAACACAGTTCAAACTAAGATCACTGTCAAACAGCTTTATCTGCCAAATAGACTTGGCATGTCGCATATGTTCAGGATGGGAGAAAAAGCTTGTGGGTCTCGCTTGTGGGTCTCGATGAACACTCAAACCATTGTCACTGGTGCACCATATCCCTGTCCTGCTGCTGGGGTGACACCAGCACCAGTGCCATACCCTTGTGTGCCAGTAACTGCGCCTTGTGATGACATGTTTTGCCCCTTCTGATGGCTGCTGGTTCCAGGGTTGTGTTGAGTGCCCAAGATGATCACTAGCAGCAGGTTCAAGGCAGACAAGGCAAGAAACCCGGCGAACGCACAGATAATTCCGTTGTGATACCTCTTGGGGCCGGTGTTAAGCTTCCTCGTTTGGTTCAGAGCTGCAGGCAAACATCATACATGTCCGTCACCGATAATCTGTGAGCACTCCGACAAGCCTATGTTGCCAAAACACAAGACTCACATTCCGTTTCCAGGATCGTCAGAACGGTGACAACCGCAAGCAGGGATGCGGTTGCTGCATGAGCCAAGCTGAAACCCGCGCCGACCTCTGCATGTCAGGCTATCCAGTCAGTAACATGCTCGTCGCAGCACCAGCTGTTTTAAAAAATATATATGCAGGTCAGCACTGTCGACAGCTATTGTGACAGCAACTTCACAGACGCACCGATCAAGTGAAGGATACAGAAGAAAAGAACAAAGCCTTCGAAAGCCCAGACGAACCACAGGAAGCCTAGTCCGGCTTCACCACCTAGGCAAACCACACACACGTCAGCATACCCATGTCGAAGATCACACATAGCTTTACTGACTTCGGCACAACGAACATGCAGCTGACGGCCCTATCGAGTAGCAGAGGCACCATAATCACATTCAGTGTACACGCAGTTGCAAAGTCTGACCTATGTGCCTAGCAATAGCAAGTCCAGCTAAAGTCACGACCCACGCCGCGGATGCAAGCGCCAGAATCGGCAAGCCTGCCGCGGTCTTGCCAATAGCGCCCTTGGAGAATTTAACCATGATTTCTTAAGCAAATGTGCGCGTGTCAATACGGGTAAAAGTGTGTTGGGTTGTCGTAAGCTTAGAAAGTTTGCAGTGGTGGCTGCAAGGCTGTCGAGTCAAACTAGTCGCAATTCGACGCTCAGCTTCTTGGAAGCTAGGGTATCTGTGGCCACAACCCAACACGTGAAAGATGGAAACACGAGGATTAGCATGTGAGGGCCAAGACAAGGCAAGTACCCCATGAGTCACAGTGCACAGACGAGTCTTCTGCACGTAGGTACCTGTCGAGTCAGCTGATGACGGTGTCCCCTAGACTTGCTGTCTGGCTCCCCAGCGCCCCTCAAGGCGCTTCCGATCAACGTCAAGGCCTGCTTCACATCATTGACGTAATTCTTCTTCCTCTGGTCTCGAGACTGCGCTTGAAGTGACACTTTGGTGTCAAATCTTGTTCCGAAAATCGCAGGTTTGCGTATACGCACCTACACACGCGCATGCGTACATAGGACATAAGCAATGATGTCCGGCCTGAACTCACGATTATATTTGTAAACAACAGCATAATGCAGCACAATGATTGTGACCTCATGAGCCTTACGCAGCAAAATGATTGTGACCTCATGAGCCTCAGGTTGCAACTGTGACAAGCATCACAATATACATGTACAGCTTCTAGAAACGTGATTTATAGCTCAAATATGGTTACCGAATAAATACATGTCCTTAAATATGGAAGACGCTGGTGCAATATGAGGCCCATTCAGAATCGCTTCTGTAAATGCAGTGGACACTCAGATACCTATAGGTGACCAGCTGGTCACCAATGAATTAGACAGTTTACACAGGCTGTATTACATTTGGGCAACCGAAGAAACATCTTTGTAGTGCAGCTGGCTCGATCAGCAGCTGCAATCAGCACATTGCACATGTGCTTGTCTGCAGTGGCGAAGCAGTTTGATGGCTGGCTGCATACTGATACTGCTGCACAGGCAGCAATGCTATATCACATACAGAAGCATCATATTGGTGTCTGAACATCTGCTGCATGGCTGAGGCTGTCATGGCTGGTAATGTATATCTCAAGCACTGCTTTTGTTGGTAATGAGCCCTTTCATGCTCCGAGCTGCAACCTCGTTGTACTCTGAGAAGTCAGTCTTCTTGAAATGGGCAGTCATGTTCAGAGGCTCCTGCTGCTCTGGCAACCACTTAAAGTGGTCAGTCATTGTGCTCTCTGGCATGTCAATGTAGCGCTCCATCACCCCTGGGTTCACACGCTTCCACAAATCCACCACCTGCAGATGACTGCAGCTGACACCCAACTAGAGATGAATTTGCAATTGGCAGCATGTGGCAAAATTCACACAGTAGGCATGGTTTAGTCAAGACATACGCCTATGTGCTCTGTTGTAGGTGGCCATGTGAAGGCATGGCAGCTGACAAAGCATGCTCTTTTGATTGTGCTGTGCACAACATGTAGCTGAGACAGACTTGTCCAGGACAGATGTGCTTGAAGACAGTTGACTTCTTTTTGTACTATGCAGGCCATGCAAGGCCTGCAACAGGTGATGGTGATGGTGATCTGGCCTCTGCTGCTGCAACCTTGCATCAGATGCAACAAAAGGCAACAAGCTATAAGCTGTATTTTATGTACGCTGCTCAGGTGTGTAACAATGCTTGGCAAAACAAGGCTTGGCCACAAGACGGTGTACCTCCTTGTTATATGGCTTTGTTGAAACTTTACTGGCAGGCCCAAGCTCAGATGGGACTGCTCCTGACACATGGTGAGTAGCAGTCGGTTGCAGCTGACTGCCGCTGGCATCCACCTGCAAGGCAGTCTGATTTTCTGCTGTGCCCAAACTGTTGCAGCTAACAAGGACAACCTTAGCAACATACCCAGGCATACGCAGAGCCTGACAAAGCTGTGCTCGTTGTTCCTTTTGAGCTGGTCGTGCTAGAGAGTTGAGGACCTTGGAGAATAGTCTGTGAGTCTGCCAACTTGGGACTTTGCACAGCAATACTGCTGGCATATGTGCTGGACTTATGCAAGGGTCCCTGCAAACAAAACGCAAGGTTTACATACAGCAGCCACGGTTGAGAGGACACGGGTGCAACACGATGCAGACCAGGCAGCTGTCTTACCGATGAATAGGCGCCTCTGTTCAGAACTCGACCAACTCTTGTGTTGAAGTCGTCTGCGGTATTATCAAACGGTTCATACGTCCAGCGGCTCTGCACATCAACATGGATTCAAGGTACAAACTTGCCACTCCGGAGCATCTGCAAGTGCTTGCGAAACACCGCAAAGCTTAGTGACCTGAAACAGCCGGGACTGATACGCCATCCCGTCTGCAAAACCTCTTTTTCTTTGGTCACCGCAGACAAGTGAATATAGCCTGAACTCAGGCCGTAGTGCCGTGACCGAGGTGAAAGCCCGTCTCTCTGCAAGCTAGAGCAGCGTGACGGTAGTATTGCCGTAAGCAGAAGAAAATACATGACTCATCGAACAGCGAAAACCATATTAAGCAGTGCAGTGCCATTTCTTTTACACCACCGAAACCCAGCGCAATCCACCCTCAACTTGGCAGCCCCAAGATATCTGCGCTGAGGTCAACATGGTCACAACCTTCCCATGAACTTCTCTGGCTACGCTGAAAGCCTTCCAGGCACTGTGCTTGATCAGCTATACCAGAGTTTGTATGTCTGCCAGGCTATTTTGCACTCATTGCCGCCACTTGCAAAACAGTATGTGGTACGCATGCTGCATGCGCACGCAATCCCAGCTGGTGAGCAATTCATCGCGTGGCCGTGCTGTCTGTCCATGGCACCATTTCAGAGCATACCGTGTGCATGCAGACTGGGTTGATCAATGGGGTTCCCCTCACTCGCTTGCCAAACACAAAGCAGCTGTAGACAAACTCACCCAGTTACAACTCCTGAAGCATTCTAGCTCTCAACGGGCCTCCAGGTTGGATCCAAGAGGCATTGTGTTTGATCTTGCTCGTGATAATGCATGCCCAACCTGCTCCTTCAGATGACCTTACGACGCACCCATTACCAGTCTTACTGATCCAGACACCTGCTGCAGAAATGTTCAACCTGTATACACCTTACACCCTGACTTTCAGGAGCAGCTCAAGGCAGCCCAAACTGGCAATGCCGCGCAGCTTGTCAAGGTGCGGGTGTGCCACTGCTTGCTCATGCCACCAGTGGAGTCGCCACCTCAGTACCAATGCTCACAAAACCACTGCAGTCTCTCATAGCTTTCTTGCTATCTTCAGGAGCAGCCAAAGCACGTGCTGCTGGCAGCCCCATCTGCTGAGCAACTGGAGAAGTATGCCAGATCCCATTGGGAGGTACTGTGTGTGAAAAGTCCTCTGTTCTCCAGTCTTGCCTGCTGGCTGTAGCATACCACAAAGCTGTAGCCACCCTCAAGACAGCTGATGATGTCCAGCTTTATGTTGCGCCGTCATGCCATTCGCTGTCACACAGTGTTACAAGCACACAAAGGGCTGACACTTGTGCTGGCACCAGGCCAGCATTGACACTGGTGTCGCATTCAATACAGGCATTGCAAGAAAGTATGTGTGCATCAGTGAGCCTTGTGGACATCCATGCTGCTGAGTCTGATGTGCCAGCACTCCTGGACCCACATTCAGTGGGTCAACCAGTAATCCTGCCCTGCAGGGTTTGCTGCTCTATGTGATCAGCCCTGCATTACCTAGCAAGCCTCCACCTGTTCCTGCTGAGATTGGCCTGCCAGGGCTGGACATGGACAACCTGCTGCTGCAAGCTGGCCTCATATCTGCTGGTACATGATCTTGCTTCTAGCTTTCCTTGCGCGTGATCCGCGTTCACCCGCACGAGCAAGTCTGTTATAATTTGCACAAGTTGGTTTTGATGTGTCACTGTGGATGCAAGAATGCCCTGCGTGAAAGTAGCAAGACAAAGAAAGCAGGCGTGAAAGATGATCTTGCTTCCTGGGATGGGTGCAGCCTTCTGAGCTCTTCTCGTGATGTGATGAGCATGTTGTCACATGGTGCAGCTGACACCTTTGCTTCTGTGAATGTCAAGTCAGCAAAGGCCATCAGAGTTGAATCCATGCAACTTCGAAGGTTGTCTTGTGAATGTTGCACAGTTGAATGATGCAGTCAGTTTGCAGTCTGGTGTCATGGGGAAACTACATGTGGTCCCACTTTTCGATTTGATTCGATTTGATTCGATATGATTAATGTCCTGGGGGGCAACTGGGACCCAACAGACAAAAACCAGTCCAGTACATTCTGAGAATGCTCTCTTTGAATGAAAGAAGATCATTCAATGCTGTTCTGGGCCACATCAAGGTCCAAATTTGGCAGTGAAAGCCACTACATACGCATGCATTTCATCACAAAAGAAGTCCTAGCACAGTACAGCAGGCATGTGACAGGGACCAGCAGCATCACATGGGCTTGCTGATTGGTGTGCAGAGCCCAAGGCAATAGCTGAGCAGGGCTTCCAGTTCCTGCTTCTGGACACCTACAGTCAGCTGTGGCTTCTGCTGCAACAGTACATCACTAATGCTCAGAAGAAAGCCGGTATGCTCTGTGGTGTTCCTGCATGCTGGCTGCATGCATCAGCAATCAAACCCTCCGCATCACTGCATTGCATGCCCCGCCATACTATGTTGTTAGGACTCCAGCAAGTTCTTATGCCCATGGGTCATGTGTTTGTGCATGGTGCTTTGCTTTGATGATGCCTGCATGCCTGCATGTCACAATATGGCTTTTGACTGGAGCCATGCAATTGCTGCGTTTTCATGCATATTGCTTCAAGGTTGCTGAAACAGGCGTGTTGCTATGCAAGCAGGCGGTGAGCTAGTGCACGTGATCAGCTTCCTTCTGCAGATGGGCTTCAGGGAGGTGGGGGTCCCCTTCCCCCTGGAGGGCTTGAACCCCCTGCAGGCCAACATAGCTGCTCAGCTGTCCCAGCTGGGCCTCCTTATGCCCTTCAGGTGCCCCTTTCTTCTGCCTCATGCCTTTCAGGTGCCCCCTCTTTCTGCCTTATGCCCTTCAGGGGCCCCTTCTTTCTGCCTCATGCCCTTCAGGTGCCCCCTCTGCCTGCCTCATGCCCTTCAGCT
>JAABUS010008122.1_pt1 | contig 11642 bp, 20 predicted proteins | sample 5560161 | NCBI WGS metagenome assembly JAABUS01 (sample SAMN10711885, study PRJNA513376) | rock metagenome | isolation source: Antarctica rocks | place: Antarctica: Victoria Land, Trio Nunatak nord | collected 2016-01-04 | reverse complement strand
AATCGCGAGCGGAACTGCGCGACCAACTCCCGTGCTTCCCCATCGGTCAAGGCCGGCTCGCGGGCCGCTGTCGGCCGCTCGGGGGCACGTCGGGGCGTCGTGGTCGGCGCCGGCGCGGCGCTCGGCTGGGGATCGAGCAGCTCCCCGAACCGATCGACATGCACCAGCCGCGAGCGGCCCGACCTAAAGAACTCGAACATGCTCACGATGCACCCCCAACGAGCGGCCGGCTGCCATCCACCGGCTGTACGAGACCACGGAGACCGCCGTCGGCGCCCAACCGGCCGACGATCCGGGCGGCAAGCTGGCCGGCCGTGCCGTACGACGGCGCCGTCATCGGATAGTGCCCCAGCGCCGGGCCGAGCCGGTCCAGGTCGCGTGCCGCGTCCACTGCGGCGCGAACGTGGCCGACGAGCTGGTCCAGCGTCTCCTCGACGTGCCGGTACGCCGTCGTGCGGTCCTGCTCGGCCCGGGCGTACGTCGCCTCGAGCCGGCGCCGCTCCTCGGCCGCGTCCCGTTCGCGCTGCACGGCGGCCAGCCGGCGCTCCTCCGCGCCGGCCAGCGCCAGGACATCGAGGTCGCGCTCGTAGCCGTGGACGTCCGCGTCGATGGCGGCGAGCTCGCGGCGCGCGTCGTCGTCGCCACGGGCCGCGCGGACGGCCAAACCTGGCCGCGCGGCCCGGAGCGTCGCGACGCGGGCGACGAGGTCGGATCGGTCGATTGCGAGTGCCATGTCAGGCACCTCCAAGGTAGATGACGGCCCGTCGTGGGCCGGCGGCGCGGGGGGCGGTTCTGGGTCGCCAATCTTTTTCCGCGCCACAGGTGGGGCACGTCAGGTTCGCACCCGTGGGCGTCAGCACGACGCGCAGCCCATCGACGGCCAGCGTGTCGCCATCGCGGCGGCCGAGCGGGGCGTGGCACCCGGTGCACCTAAATCTCTTGTCGAGCGTTTTTGTCACGCGAGCACCTCCTCGTGTCCTGCGCGGGATCGAGCGGCGGCCCTGATCGCCTTGGTCCTCCGCTCGATCCAGGCGCGGCCTTCGATGACGGTGCCGCCCTTCGCGAGCTCCAACTCGATGTGGACACTCCGGAGCCGGTCAGGTTCGTACGACAGCTCCTGCCGCTCGTTCGCGATGGCCTCGGCCGCGGCGGCTTGCAGTTGCTCGATCAGGTCAACGCTCATCGGTTTCGCACTCCTTCCTCGTCCCGTGGTCCGGGATTCGCGCCCCCGGACCGGCGCCTGATCTCTCGTCGCGCCGCGTTGGCCTTCCCGCTGCACAGCGTCGTGCAATACCTCACCCTCGACACGCGAGGGATGAACGGTCGCCCGCAGAAGGCGCACGCGCGCTGACCGGCGGGCACCGTCCCTTCGGGCTCGTCACTCATCCCACACCTCCTCGTCGCAGGCGAGCGATGGCGCCGAGCCGGTCGGCCGCGGAGGCACGCGGCCTTCGCGGCTTCGATCGCAGGGATGCCCGCCCGAGCACGGCGGCGCGGGTGCGCGGCCGTGCATGCCGCCGGGCGCGGAGCATGGCCGCCCGACGGTGCCACGCCAGCTCGCGGAGCGCATCGAGTGCCCGCTCGGTCGCCGCGAGCTGGCTCGCGGCCAGTGGCGCAATGAGACCGTTCATACTGCCGCTCCATTTCGTTGGCGCCACGCCCGCTGGCGGCACGTGGCCGAGCAGGTCGTCGCCACGCTCCTGCGATGGCCGATCGGCGCGTCACACATGGCGCAGCGGCGATGGGCATGGAGGCTCGCCATGTGTGACGCCTGCTAGCGTTCGTACAACCTGACGAAGTCGGGGTAGCGGGGGCCGTCGCGGCGGAACACGAGCCAGTCGGCCCCGTTGTTGCGCGGGACGCGCCCGACCTCGCCCGCCGGCCGCGGAGACGGCCGGCCGACCGTGTGCATGACGTAGCAAGGCCCGGCGCCGAGCGCCTCGTAGGCCCAGCTCGTGAGCGGCAGGTAGGCGCCACCGTTCGGGAAGTCGGCCAGCTTGACGATGACACCAACGGCGGCGATGCGCCACGCCTCGCGGGCGCCGGCCTCGATCATCTCACGGAAGCCCGCCGTGGAGCGGACCGTCCCGTAGCGACGCGCCATGAACGACGTCGGGGCGAGGTGGGGTAGGTGCGGAGGATCCCAGATCGCCACGTCATAGGCGGCATCGAGCAATCCGGTCGCCGCGAAATCGACGTGCAGGTCGGTCGGGGCGCTCAGATCGAGGTTGTTGGTGACAAGCCTCAGCCCCGGCGGATGCCGCGGCGCCCAGAACCGCCCCGCACCATGCGTCAGGTCAACGGCCGTGTGGGCGTCGCGGAAGAAGCAGTGCAGCAGGATGCGCACGGCCTCGGCGCTCGAATAGCGGCCGATCCGTACGCCGGTCTCGGCGCCGAGCGTCGGGTCCGGCGGGCGGGTCGCGCGCCGAGGCGGCGCGGCCGGTCGCGCGAGGGCGGGCATGCTCATGCCGTTACCTCCGCGCACGACTCGCACAAGGTCGTGTCCGCTGCGATCCCTTCACCACATCCGGAACATCGCCGGGGGGGTTGGGGGGGATTGGGGGGGTTATTCTCACCAGTGTCTATATCGTCGTAGAAGTCTCTCGTATGCGGGGGGGTATGAATATCCCCCCCAACGTCCCCCAACCCCCCCGGATCGGTCGGCAGGAGCCGCCACATCTGGACCTTGTGTGAGATGCGGCTGGGGGTGACGCGGTAGCCGTTGATGACTCGGTCGCGTTGCTGGCCCAATAGCCTGCCGAAGCGGGTTTTCTGTTGCCGCTCCTGGCCGTTGCCAAGTTCTAGGCCATCGGTCGCGACGGCAATAGGGAAGAGGTCAGCCGTCCCGACTTCCTTGTCCTGGTGCTTCTCCCACCAAGTGGCGACGAACGCGCGCCAGATGGCAGCCTCGACGTCCGCCAGGTCGTAGAAGTCGGCTTGATTAGCGAGGAAGCCCTCGATGCCGGCGTGCTCCAAGATGCCGCCGATGACATGTGACCAGCGCTCATAGGAACCGAGCGCCTTCCCCGAGAACTTCGGACAGCCGGCGGCAACCCAGGAGCGGACCAGTGTGCAGAACGCCCAGATGAGTTCGCCGCGATGCTCATCGACCCAGCTCAGAAGCTCCTCATGCTTCCAGCCTTCGCGATCCTGGGGACGATCGGAGCGAGGGTCGATGCGGGTCCGCACCGTCCGGCGGGCCATCTCGGTCGAGTAGGTGGGGTTGTTCGCGGTGACGACCCACGAGCAGCGGACCGGGATGCTAATCGTGCGCGTCTGCCCCAGGATACGATCCGTCCAGGTGGGAATGGTGAGCGCCATCGAGAGCGATCCCGATTCGAGTGGTCGGGTGACGTTGTCGATCTGGATGACGGGAAACCCGCGCTCGAGGAGTGAGGTGAGCCGCTTGCGCCATTCGTCGTCGTCCTTGGCCTGTGCGATGGCGCCGACCGTTCGCCCGCACGACGGCCGAGTGATGGCGTCGGCCAGCAGCCCCTTGCCGCTACCCGGTACCGGCGCTTCAACCCCGTGCATTGGGACCGGACCAAGAATCATGGCGCGGACGAACGGCTCGAGCCCGAGCGCGACGATGTTCGCGAGGTCGGCCGGCGAGACGAACGGGAAATCGCCAAGGAGATCTTCCAGGATGAGACCGGCCGCGCGCGTCACGTCGCCGCTCGTGGGCGAGTCGGACACCTCGGGGATGACCAGTTCGGGCGGGATCGCAAGGTAGGTGCGGCTGGCGGCGTGGTAGCCGGGTGTTGTCTGGAGCGAGCCGTCGGCTGCGAAGACGGGGCACTCGGTGATGCGCGTGACGATTGGGAGCGGCTGGTCCCTGGTGGCCAGCACGTCGCGGCAGACGTGCGATGGTGGGAGCGTGGTCTTCTTGCTCTTGTGCTGCTTCTTCTCGCCGTCCTCGCCTTCGGTCGTGCTGACCTTCACCGTGTAGAAGCGGACGACCCGCGCTAGCTCGTGGCGAACGTGGTCTACGGTCAGTTCTCGGAGGATCGGGCGAGCCTCGTCGTCGCGCTCGACGCGGACCGGGATCCCGCCGTAGCGGAAGAGGAACGGCTCTCGCTCGTTCGCCTGATTGATCGCACTCCATGCCTGCGCGGTGACGACAGGGAGGTCCAGGATGCCGGCGTCAATCTCGAGGAGCTGGGCCGAATCAACTGGACGCACATGCGAGTCGGTGCCGGAGGGATGACGGCTTCGGGTTGGCGCGCCGACCAACCTTGGCCCCTTCGGGCTGAATCCGCCGTCGCTCATATCGAGTGTCGGCTCGGGTGGCTTGCTGTCCTGTTTCTTCCGGGCCTTCCCGATCTCGCGGGCGATGAATGCGCGGGCGCGCCGGCCCTTCTCGAGCGGGTTCTCGGAGATGCGGTAGCGGTCATCGAGCAGGACGGCGGCGATGGTGTCGTCGTCGCAGCCGTCCTCAACCATCTCGTTGATGACCCGCCAGACGGCCTGCGACCGGCTCCCGTAGCGCCAGGCGTTCTTGTCTTCCTGCCACTCGTTGCCGTCGCGAATAAGCTTCTTGATCCATGGCTTGAGCTGGAGGAGGTCGAGTTCGACCTCGGGGAGCTCGCTCGATAGGTCGACGGGGTCGGCGATGATTCGGCGCCATTCGACGTCGACGAGGTAGCGCTCGAAATCATCGGGTTGGTAGCGGCGCGTCTCGTCGAGCGTGAGGACGCGCACCGCCACCGGCTCGAGCTTTCGGTTGATGGAGCCGACGCACCGTAGAACCCGCGCGAGGTCGGCGGTCCCGTCAACATCCCAGTCGTGGGCGCGTGCTTTGTCCCGCACCGTCTCTTGAAGTCGGTAGACGAGATTGGCCGCTTCCTCGCGATCAGCGTCGTTTTCAAGCTGCCACGGCTCTTGAAATAGCCACCAGCCGTAAAGGCCATGTCCGCTGTCGATGACCATCGTGGGGGGAAGCGGCATCGCCTCGCCGATGAGCGCGAGTGCGTCCTCGATCGTCGGGGGAAGCTTGCTGTTCTTGTGCGCCTTGCCGTGGATCGGACCGCCGATGTCCAGATCGACCCACACGCCGGGGATGGCGATGGCGGAGGCGTTCGTCCCCCGAATCGCCTTGATGTTGACGTCTCCCCGATTGTCGATCGCCTCCTGAATCTTTCGGGCCTTCAGGTCGATGAGGGCGGTCCCGACATAGGTGTCAGCCCGTTGGGCGAGACGCTCAATCGTGGCAGCAGCGCCATCGGTGTTGTGGACGTTGAACCAGTAGGACTTGCGGTTCTGGAGGGTCCAGACGTTGATGTGGCCGCCGAGTTCAGGATCAGCCGGCCACAAGAGTCGGAGGAACTCTGCGGCTGTTTGCACACCGGCACTCGTGCGCGGGTTGGCGCTCATCGCCGCCCCCACGACCGGCAGCGCCGATGGCTGCCGAGTCCGCGCTCGGTGAACGGCGCGCGCGGCGGGCGGATCGGGGTACGGTCGAGAGGCGCGCAGTAGTGCGCGCGGGGGCTAAGCCGTGATATTCTCACGGTGCAACGCTCCTTCGAAGACCACGTCTCTGCCCTGCCAAAAGCGGACGTGGTCTTCGGCTTTTAACTGCCCGCAAGGGTAGCCCGGATGACCATCTCCGGTCAGCCGAGTCTGGTGTGCCTCCTGGCTATGGAGTATCCTGCCCATGATGGGCACCTCTCACGGGGTGGTCGTCTTCGCCCCCAATCGGCTTGTGCTTGCCGGCCACCGATGGGGGCTTCTTCATGCCGTCCGGCGGTCCCGGAGCGACCCTTGGTATTACCCTAAACCTTCGCCTATCGGTCTTTCAATCCCTACGCGACCTCTCTAGCGAACTGTCACAGTTCTTGGTATCATGGACGCATGGTCGAGCGAGCGTGCGAATCCTGCGGTGGGACGTTTAGCGCGCGGCCGGATCACGTGGCTGTGGGGCACGCGCGCTGGTGTTCTCGCGCCTGCTATGCGAGCGGTAAGCGTCGGCCGGTGGAGCTGGCGTGCGTCATCTGTGGCAAGCCCATCGTAGTGCCGCCCAGCAAGGCGGGCCGAAAGTACTGCTCGCCATCCTGTCGATTTGAAGGACAGCGGACGGTACCCGCGCGGGCCTGCGAGATGTGCGGGGCGGCCTTTACTCCCGCGACGAGCGGCGACGATCAGCGCACGTGCTCTCCGAAGTGTGGCGCGCTGCTGCGCCAGCGGCGGGAGGTTCGAGCGTGCGCGATGTGCGGCAAGACGAGGGAGGTCCGCGCCTCCGCACTTGCCGCCGGCCGTGGCAAGTATTGCTCGCGTCGTTGCTACGAGCTTGGGAAGCGGCGCCGGGTCGAACTGATCTGCGTCCACTGCCACAAGCCGTTTGCGGTGGAGCGGTCGCGAGCTATCGGCCGGAAGTCGTGCACCTGGTCGTGTCGGTACGGCGGGAAACTGGGCCCGATCGGCGTTGACTGCAAGGTGTGCGGGAAGCACTTCGAGGTATCCCGCGCCCGCGCGGCGAGCGGGGTGGTCGCCTGCGGGCGCGCATGCCTGACGGTCTGGCGCCGGCGGCATCGGCCGCGGCGATCGTGTCGTCAATGTCGGCGGATGTTCTACCCCGGGGGTGGCCGAGTGACGGCTGGCGGCGGTCTGTATTGCTCGCGGGCCTGCGTCTACCTGGCGCGAGCCCCCCGACGTTTTGCGTGCCGGGTGTGCAAGACGACGATCATGGCGCCGGCCTGGCGTCATCGGCTATACTGTTCGCTGCGGTGTACGAACCGTGGTCGTGACTGCCATCGCGATCCGGTGCTGGTTGCTCGAGATGCCCGGATCCTCGAGTTGCGCTCGCAGGGGTTGAAGACACCGACTATCCAGAGGCGCCTCGGGGATGAAAATCCGGAGTGGCATACGTCGGCCGCATCGGTCCGTCAGGTGATCTCGCGGGCTGGTTGAGTGCCTCTCTAGCGACGTGTCACACTTTTGGCGGGTATGACGGAAGGCCCGAAGAGCGGGCATCGTACAATCCTCTCGCCGGCCGCGTTGGCTACCTGGTCCTCGCGGTCGGCACTTCCGGACCGTCGCCTAGTCCGCTAGGCGGCGGTTTCTTTTGGGTCGAGCATCGTTGACTTGATCTCCTCGATTTGTTCGGGAGACCAGCGGCGATATCCGCTCGGCAATCTGGTCACGGGGATGATGCCGGTGTCCGCCCACCGCCTCAGGGTGTTCTGGTGGACACCTAGCTCCCGCGATGCCTCCGCGATCGTCAGTAGTCGCATTGCACCTCCTTGGGGCACCTTGGCCCGAACGCAGTATAGCAGGAATAGTGAGACTTGATAAGAAAAGGGTTGACATTGTAGTAAGACTTTGGTAGACTTGGTATGTCGGGAGTGGCCGGAAGCGCTCCCGAACAATCACCAGGGAGACGGACATGACCGTCACGATTGACTCCGCCGACAAGCGCAGCGCGAAGGCGCTCGCGCTCCTGGCCCGGGCGCACACCTGGACCCACGGCCGCCGGAAGTGCGATGGCCTGCGGTTCGCCATCGTGGCCGGCTCCAAGCCCGGCAGCACCTACATGGTCTCCCAGCTCGGCTGCACCTGCGCCGATGCGAACCGTCGCGGCGCGATGTGCAAGCACCAGGTCGCCTATCGGCTGTGGACGATCCAGCAGAACGCCGCCGGCTGGGAGCCGGCGGCCGCGGACGTTGGCCTCGGGCTCTGCACGGATGCGGAGCTGGCCGAGACGATGCTCCAGATCAAGGCGAACCACCTCGTCCGCGACGCCGATCGCGACGAGCGGGCGGCGCATCGGGCGCGCCTGCGGGCGGAGCTCGGCATGATCGACGAGGCGGCGGCGTGATGGCCGTGCAGATCGAGGTTTCTACCATGGTAGAAACGATCCCCAACCCCGCGCCGGCGCGTACGTTCGCCGCCGGCTGGGCGCCGGCCGCGCTCACCGATCGCGGCGCGGCCATGTGCCGGCTGATCGACTTCGAGGATGCGTTCGTCGCGCTGGGCGTCGCGGACCGTGCGTACTTCGCGTACCGCCTCAGCGAGCTGCTGGTCGAGGCGTGCGACGCGGAGACGAGACTCCGCTAAGCCGTTCGTCGGGGGACGCACGGCGGGCCGTTTCGCCAATTGGGGAACGTACAGAGCACGAGCCCCGGTTATTTCCGCCAAGCTGGCGGAAATAACCGGGGCGACGGAGGGACACGGATGTCTACCGAAGCCACCACCACCACGAGCGCCGGGCCGGTCGAGCCGGCCGACCCGCTCGCCAGGATCAGCCTGGAGCTGCTCGCGGAGTACCGCGTCGCCTCGGAAGCGCGCGACGCCGCCGACCGCGCGCTCGCCGACTATCTCAGCTCGACGGCGCAGGCGCTCGAGCGCGCCGTCTCCGACGCGGTCAGCGACCTGCACGGCGCGACGACGGACCTCCATGTCAACGAGCTGTGCCGGCACCTGCCCGGCCTTGCCCCCGCCATCCGCATCCTCTGGGTGCACGTGATCGACGCGCGCCTGGATCGGGTCGGGGTCTGCTGCACCGATGGGGGGATGATCGACCCATGAGCGCTCCGTAGCGTTGCCACACGGCCTCGAGTCAGCGTCGATAACCCCCGTCACTATGGACGGAATGTGCAAGGGAGCACATGGCCGGGCGGGCCCATCTCGGCCCGCCCGGCATGGGAGCTGCGCCGCGTGGCGCGGCGAGGTGTACGCGGGATGGGGGACGAGAATGCGGGTCTACCACGGATGTCGCGAGTCGGACGGCAACGTGCGGGTTGCCGTCGCGATGGGCGGCTGGCGGGAGCCACTGGAGCATCTGGTGCGCCACAGCCCGGACGGGTTCGACTACGGGTCGCTCGCGCCGGGCTCGATCGACTTGGCGCGCAGCATCCTCGCGGACTGCCTGGGACGCGTACCCGAAGGTGCGGTCGCATTCGCGTTCGCGCAGGACTTCATCCTCACGCTCGACGGGCAGGTGCCCTGGACGATCGCCGGCGCCGAGGTCGAGGCATGGATGGTCGTCATCGACGCCCTGGGGTGTTCGGGGCGCCCCTGACGGCCCCGTAGCGCGGCCACACGACGCGGAGGCGCCCTCGATAGCGGAGGCCGTTGGGGTAGAGCTCGGCCGGCATCTTGCTACACGTGTCGTCGGCTGGGAGGGGCGACATCCGACCCGGTGTTGTGGGAGGAAGGACACGGCCGGGCGTCGCGTGCAGCGGGTACTCACGATCGGTGCCGTCGTCGGAGGGGGGCGATGTTCGAGGAGGCCATCGAGGCCGAGGGGGCGTGCCTCTGCCCGTGCGGACTGCCCGTACTGCCAAGGAGCCGCTTCGTTGCCGGGCATACCACACGCCTGCGAGGGCTCGTGGCGCGGGTCAACCGAGGCGAGGATCACCGCTCGTCCATTCCTGCCCGGTCGTGGGTCGTGCTTTCGACCTGCCGGACGTGCGGCACCATCGGTTTCAGTGGGCGAGGTCCGCACTGCGGGTGCTAACGGCTCCGAGCGACATGTAGCGCGGCCACACGCCGCGAACCCGGCCCCGGTGTCCTGGGGGCATCGGGGGCTTCGCACGTCCCGGATCTCAACCTCCCTGCCACGCCGCGTGCCCCCCGCCGTGCGTACGCTTCCGTCAGGTTGCCGCGACGGCACGTAGCATGCGTGTGGCGTCGCGGCGGAAGAGAGGTGCTCATGGCGGAGGATGATGCGCCGGCATCGTGGCGCCGGCGCCACGATGCGCGGCCCGCGCCGATCGAACTGGCGGTGCTCCGCGCATCCGTGACGGGCAGGAGCTCGGCCGAGGTGGCCGGCCTCCTCGGCCTGAACGCGGAGGCCGTCCGGGCGCATATCGCCGGCGCCATCGTCGCGCTCGGGGTGCGCTCGAAGCTGGAGGCCATCGTCGTGGCCCTTAGGGCGGGATGGATCGAGATCGAGGGGGCCTGACGGGGACGCGGGGCGGTCAGGCCGGCCGTCGCAGGGTCGGCGCGCGCGTCCGGGCGACGTCGCGGAGCGACGTCAGGTCGCGGAGGACGCCGCCCCATCGCGCCTTGGGGACGCCCCCCGTGGCCGCCAGGTGCCGCAGATCCTCGAAGTCGGTGAGCGCGATCTTGGCGGCCGTCGCGAGATCGAGTCCCGCGAGGAGATCGGGGGTGGCCCGCCCGTCCACGTCCCCGGCGTCGAGCAGGGACCGCAGCTCGGCGGCGACCGGGACGAGGGCATCCCCCGGTGCCGTGTTCTTCACCCTGCGGCGGCGTCCGGTGGTCACCATGTTCTCCGTGTCCGCGCTCGAGCGCGACTCCTTCAACAGCGGTACAGGACATCCTCGGCTATGCGAACGTTCGCGACCCCGCGTCGGTCCCGGTGCCGGAGCACTGTGATGAACATGTAATAGGTTTCCCCACACCGGCCCGACCCGGCGTCGCGGTAGGCGTAGCAGGCCGACGAACGAAGATCCGCCCACACCGGCCCCGCTCGGTGCTCGCGCCGGCATCGTGCGCTGTGACTCTGCTGTAGTGCGGACTCCGCGGACTTGGCTGGTACGCTCCGCAGCATGAGTGCGTACCTTTCCGCTCGCGAGGCTGCGGACTACTGCGGAGTGTCGGAAAAGACGGTGCGGAACTGGATCGCTGCGGGGCGCCTCTCCGCGGAACGGTCCGCAGGGTCGTTCCGTATCGACCAGGAGAAGCTGTCCGCGTTCCGCAGGGACACTCCGCGGAGTCCGCATGGTGCGGACTCCGCATCCGCGGACGTCCGCGCGGACTCGGTCCGCGGACCGAGTCCGCACCCGGCATCGTGGAGCTGGTCGCGTTGCTCCGAGAGCGCGAGGCCAAGATCGATGAACTCGGGGTACGGGTCGTCCAGTACGCCGAGTTGGCGTCGATGTGGCAGGCCCGAGCGGCGGTATTCGCGCACCAGCTTGAGGGCGTCCATGCGGAGCTGCGTGCGCTGAAAGCTCCGGAGCCGCGGCGACCCGACCCCGACCCGTAGCCGGCGCCCGATCCGTTCCCGGTCCCGAACCCGCCCACGCCGAACGTCGGGCCGAGCCGGTGGCGCCGGTGGTGGCTGGCGGTCGCGGGGGACAGGCCGGCCTAGCCGATCTCGTCGCGCAGCCGGTGCAGGTCGGCGAGTAGCAGGCGGCGGCGGTTCACGTTGAATGGATCACGCCGCCGCTCGAGGGTCAGGTCGCGGTCGTGGTCCACGTCGGCGAGTATGGTGCGCGCCGCGTACGCGACGGGGAGCCGGCCGACGCCCGCGTCATAGGTGCCGCAGTCGTCCAGCTCGCCGCGCGCCACCCGGCCACGGAGCGCGGCGACCCACGCGACGAGATCGTCCGGATCGTCATGCACGAGGAACCTCCTGCCGGCGAGCGGGTCATGCTCGGCAGGGGAGTGCCGCAGTGGCCGGACCACCATCGCTCGATGGTGGTGTGCAGGATAGCCCAACAGGGGCTATCCTGCGCCCTCGGAGGTGGCCCCATGGCCCCGGACTCGGCGCGCGACGACGCGCTGCTGCTGCGCATCCTGCACGGCTTGCTCGCGTCGGATGTCGCGACGCTCGACGACGCGATGCAGCGCGCGTCGGACGACCTGGCCGCCGTGTTCCGTGCCGACAAGGTGGACATCTTCTTGCACGACCCGGCCGACCTGCTCGTCGCGGTCGGCCTCAGCGCGACGCCGATGGGCGA
>JAABUS010008119.1_pt1 | contig 11648 bp, 2 predicted proteins | sample 5560161 | NCBI WGS metagenome assembly JAABUS01 (sample SAMN10711885, study PRJNA513376) | rock metagenome | isolation source: Antarctica rocks | place: Antarctica: Victoria Land, Trio Nunatak nord | collected 2016-01-04 | reverse complement strand
ATTGAAAGCAGCTCCGTCGTCGGTGCTCAGCTTGCGCAGCACGGGCACGAGCGCCTCGTCGATGCCGACGCTGGTGAAGTCCCGGTCGCGGAAGGCGTCGAACAGGCCGGCCACCGCCGCGTCCTCCCCGCTGACGAGCGCTTCCACCCGCTCCTGCACCGTCGGGACGTCAAGGATCTCGACGATGCCGGTCACCGCGTTCACGCCGAAGCGCTGTCGGACCGCCCAGTCGTTGGCCTCGTCGTGGCCCATCACCCGGAGCAGCGCGTACCGACCCTCACCGAGCCGGACCACGATGCCGCGCCAGTAACTGTCGACACGAACGGTCCGGACGCGGTCGTCCTTCTGCGCGTTCAGTTTCTCGAGGTGGACCCCGCTCGTGGTGGCGTGCTCGAACTTGTCCGGCAGTTCGCGGACCTTCTGGCGGACCGGCGGCTGCAGCTTGGCGAAGTCGTCGAGGAACTCCTTGGCGAACACGAGGGTCGGCATCAGGTGGCTCCGGGGGTGAGTGCGGCGAGCAACTCGGACGGGGTGGTCTGGTCAGCGTGCAGCAGCGTCCAGCCGTGCGCGTCGTTCGGGAGCTCCGCCCCGCTCGGTAGAACGCCGACCCGCAAGCCGGGCCAGGCCACCTCGATGAGCGTGCCGTCGGGCCAGCCGGGCTCGTGACCGACGACGAAGGAGGCGAAGCCCGCAGCGCCGGCGGCGCGAGCGAGGTCACGGGCCGCGTCGTCGAGGACGTCGGCGAGCAGCGCGTCCAAGCCCGCGTCGGGCGCGCCAACAGGGGCGGCCGTGCTGCCGGCCGGCGACAGGGAGAGCTCCGTCTCGAAGCTCCGCGTCGTGGTGATCACCGCGTCCTCGCCAAGCCCGGCGAGCAGGTTTCCGAGATGCAGCCAGTCCGTCCACTGATCCTGGCTGACGTCTGCCGCGGTATCGAGCGACACCACCGCCGCGCACCGTCGCGGCTCCCGGCGCAGCACAGAGTGGGCGAGCAGGCCGCCGGTGCTCTCCCAGGCGGCCGCGCGGGTCTCGGTCGGGATCGATGCGTGGGTCGGGCTGCCTCCGAGCGCGACCTCCTCGACCGCCGTCTCGAACATCTCAACGTCCACGGCGGGAGCGTTGCGCATCGCGCCGACCGCGACGGCGAGCCCAATCTTCTCCCAGGCGTCGGCGTCCGGTTCGCGCAGCCGCTGCATGAGCTGCTCGAACGCGCCCAGCTTCAGCACACCGCCGAGCGGATGCTCCTTCCCGAGCTGCGCGACGACGGCCTGCCCCGCCTGCGCCCGCACCGGCCCCTTCAGCGGGGTTGCCGCGCCCACCGCGCCGCCGCCGGCGTTCGCCGCGTCGAGCGCCGCACGGACGTCACTCCAGGTGAGGGTCCACACGGCGATGCCGGCCGACCGGAGCGAGACGCGTTTGCGGGCATCACCGTCGACGCCGGTCGGGTCGGCGCCGTGGTAGGCCCAGCCGTCGAGGTAGATCGCGACGTCGGGCGTCCCCTGGGCGTCGACGCGGGTCGCGTAGAAGTCCGGGATCGTGTGGTAGGCGGCGAGGTCCACCTGCTCGCGGATCTCCCAGTGCGGCCCGTCCTGGAAGCGGACGTCGAAGCGGCGCAGCATCGGATCGGCCGGGTCGACCCGGCTCGTCACGTGTGCGGTCGTCTTCTCCGACCAGCGGTGCAGCAGCACCTTGAACATGCGCTCGAGCTCGGACTGCACGACCGGCGTGAGGTCGATCCCCGTGATGTTCGACACCCGCTCGAGCTTCCACTCGGTGAGGATCTCGTCGAGCAGCTCGAGCGCCACCGCGCGCGACACCCGCGGTAGCTCGTGCCGCTCGATGCCCCCGTACAGGCACTTGTGGCAGCCAGGCTTTCCACTTGTCTGGCACTCGCAGGCGGTGACGAGGTCCCGCGCGCGGGTGAGGATCTCGCGCAGGCGGTCGGGGTCGGCGAGGCGGGTGAGGTACCCGGTCCCCCCGGGGACGGTGTCGTGCAGCACGACGAAGCGGTTGCGGTCGTCAGGGTTGCCCCCGGGGGCGGGGAAGTCGGACTCGATCACCCGGAGGTGCGCCGGGTCGCCGCCGAACGAGTCGCGCAGTCCGAGCATGAGCACGGCCTTGAACGAGGCCGTGCGCGTCGTGTGCTCGAACTCCGCGACCGGGAGGAGGATCCGGATCGCCTCCGTGCTCAGCTCGTGCACGAGCGCGAGGTCGTCCCACTGCTCGTTCAGCGCGCCGCTGCGCACCTTGCACCAGGCGCGGTGCGCGGAGAGATCGGTGGGATCGGCCACCCGGTTGCGGACCCCGTCGACCCCGCCGCAGTGGCGGCAGACCCGGAACAGCCCGGACTGCGACTCGGTGCCGGCGATCCTCAGGGCGCGCGGGGTGCGGCTCGGGGAAAGCCCGAGGTTCAGGTATCGAATCGTCGCGCGCCGCGCGAACTCGACCCCGAAGACGGTCTTCGTGTGGAGCCACGCGGCGTCGATGTCGACCGGGTCGATGTCGACGAGGGCGCGGACGTCGTGGTGCAGCCGGTCGCGGTCCTCGGTCTCGTCACCGACCCGCGCAGTGCTCTCGCGCTCGGTCGAGAAGACCTTGCGCAGGGGCAGGACGTCGAGGATCGCACCCTGGTCGGCGACACCGGGTGCCCCGCACCGCGGGCAGGCGGTGTGGGCGGCCACGGCGTCGTCCGTCGCCCAGGCGCAGCTCGGGCACAGACGCCACGGTGCATGTGCGGGCTCGTGCGCGGTGCCGTTGTCGACCGCGTCGATCTTCACCTTGTGCGCGTCGACGTAGAACGTGTTGCCGGGCGCGAGCTCGCGGATGGCGCGCGTCGCGGCGCGCGCGTACTCGCCGCCGTCGGTCGTGATCCGGCGGGACTTCTCGTCGTTCGGATCGTGCTGCTCGTTCGGTGACCAGAGCGAGACGTCGAGCGTCACGGTGTCGTCGAAGAGCGTGTAGTTCGGCATCAGGCCGAGGGCCTCGAGCGCGTTGAGCGGGTGCGCGTCGCCAGCTTCCTTGATCCGGCGGAGGATCGCCCGGAGCTCCGCGACGACCCGGCCGAGCGTCTCTTCCTCCTCGGCCGTCAAGGGCTCCTTGTCCTTCAGATCCTTCTCGCGCTCGCGGAGCCGGTCCCGCTGGTTCGCGAGCAGCTTGAGCCTACGCTCCCACCGGCGGAGCACCCCCTCGACGTGAGGGGTCATGTCCGAGCCCGCCCACTCAGAGAGGCGCACCTTCGTCTCCTCGCTGAGGCTCGCCCCGAAAAGGCCCGTAAAGCTCGCCACGCGGGACGGCGAGGTGCCATCCGCGAGGATGACGTTCATCCAGCCGCCGGGATCGAGCCCCTTCGCGGCGACCTGGCGAATCGACAGGGGCATGTCGCCGGCCTGCGGGATCGGCCCGTCGGCCCCTTCGGCGGCGCGGTCGACCAGGAACGCCAGGTACTGGCGCCGCAGGATCTCGATCGCGTCGAGGTAGCAGTTGGGCGCCCCGATCTCCCCGGCGATCATGAGCTCGGGGTCGCTCAGGAAGTACAGGGAGCGCGGGTCCCCTTCGGCGAAGGTGGTTACGAACGCGTTGCCGGTCGAGCGGCCGGCGCGGCCGACGCGCTGCACGTAGTTGGACTGCGTCGGCGGGACCGCGGTGAGCATGACGGCCGACAGGTCGCCGATGTCGATGCCCATCTCGAGCGTCGGCGTGGCGGTGAGGACGTTGGGGGCGTCGGGCCGCCCTCCGTCCTTGAACCCGGTCTCGACCCGCTCCCGGCCGGCGCGCGTGAGCAGGCCGGTGTGCTCGGCGGCGACCACCCGCCGAATCCGCCCCTCCCGGTAGAGGCGCCGGTAGAACTGGGCGGGCGCGGGAGGTGCCGCCGCGTAATGGCCCGTGCAGCGCAAGCGCAGGCAGGGCCGTCCGACCCAGGCCGCCGCGTGCTCGGCGGGCGAGTGGTGGCGGGTGGCGCACAGGTCACAGCGCAGCTCGGTCTGCGGCGCGTCCTCCGGGACGTCGACGAACACGATGCGCTCCGGCGGGAGCCCCCAGACCCGCCCCTTCGTTGTGGCCCGCTCGCCGAGCACGCCGAGCTTCACGAGCTCGTCGAGGACGTCCCGGACCGCGACGTCAGCGCCGCCGCCTTCGATCCCTAAGGCCTTCTTGGACCACTGCGCGACCCAAGTCTGCGCGCCGGCGACGGCGTCGAGGTCCTCCGACGGCGCGGAGCTGAAGAACGTGGGGGCCGAGATGCCGCGTGGGAACTTCGGCGCGAGCGGGTGCCCTCCGCCCCAGATCCACCAGCGCTTGGCGTGCTCCGCGAGGTACTTGTCGAGGTAGGGATGGAAGATGCCGCCGCGCAGCCGGAGGCGCGCGAGCAGCCCTTCCACCCAAGTCCGGATGTCGGCCGGGTCGGTGATGAGCTGGCCGGTGCTCGCCTGCACCGCCTCCACGGCGAACGGCACGAGCTGCTCCCACTCGTCGTCGGTGACGACCACCTCGGCAATGGCGGTGTTCGTGGTCTCGAGCGTGCGGCCGAACCGCGAGCGCAGGCCCGCCTCGAGGCAGGCGTCGAAGGAGAGCCGCTGAAGGAGCCCGGCCCGCGCGCGAGCGGCCTCGTCGGTACCCGGCTGCTTCCAGGCCGCGTCGAGTACGCCTTCCCACAGCAGGTCGGCGGGGACCAGTGAGAACAGGGCCTCGGGCGGGCGGGGCTCGGCGTCGGCGCGGATCAGCGTGGCGTCCGCGACCTCGGTGAGCGCCAGGCGGCCACAGTCCTGGACGGCGCGGCTCATCGTGGCGCGGAGGTTGAAGCGCTGCGTGCGCCCGGAGAAGAACGCGGCCCGGTGCGAGGCGTCCTGCACCGAGTCGGTGAACGCGAGCAGCTTCCGCTCGTCGTCGGCGACGTGGGAGGAGCCGAACATCTGCGTGATGCCGACGGACGCGAGCGTGGTCACGCGGGAGCCGAGGAAGCGGATGGCGTCCCTGCGCCCGCAGGATGGGCAGCGCTGCTGTTTCGCCGCCTCGTCGCGGCCGGCCTCGTCCCGGTCCCCGTCGGTCATCCCGCCGACCAGGACGGCAACGCGCTCACCGTCCTCGTCGGCGCCGTAGACGAGACCGTCCTGCACGTCCAGCCACAGCACGTCGGGTTCGGACGGGTCGGCGCGCAGCAGCGCGCGGGTACGGTCACGGTCCGCGATCGACGCGCGGTAGATCGCGATCGGCTCCTCGTGGACGAGCTTCTCGATGGCGGCAGCGCCCACCCCGCCGGCGCGGTTCGCGAGCCCCATCCAGCCGGCGCGTCCGCACTCGGTGCAGTACACGGACGGCAGCTCGATGGTCGAGGCGTCGGGGTCGGCGGCGGAGTCCGTCCAGCGAAACCCAGGCTGCTTGGAGACGGAACGGAGCAGCCGCGTCACCTCGCGGATCCACACCTGGACCTCGACGCTGAAGAGCGGCCGGGAGCCACCCGAGCTCGTGCGCCCGCGCGCCTGAGAGATGAGCGCGACAAACCGTTCGAGGGCGCGCGCGACCGCCTCTGGATCGTCCGGGTGGACCTTGCCCCAGGCAGGGGTCTGCTGGGCGATCGCGGCGACGGCCGTGCCCCAGCTCCGCGGGCGTTCAGCCGTGACGCGCAGCAGCGCCGCGGTGAGCGGGTGGCGCAGCAGCCGGTCGCCGACGGCCTGCGGATCGTCGAACCCGCTGCCGGTGAAGGCCTGCGCCAGCGCCTCGCGGCCGGTCGCCGGGTCGTCGAGGTCGATCGCGGCGAGCGTCGCGGGGTCGGGCGCGGGAAGCGAGAAGTCGATGTCGGGGCAGACCTCCTCGACCGTCTTGCGCTGCTCGCCGACGATCGCGGTGGCGTCGAAGGCGACGCCGAACACCTTCCGCGCGAACTCGAGCATCTCGCCGCCGGCCGCGGCCGAGGAGCCGAGCGTCGCGGACGTCCCGACGGGCGCTACCCCGGTCAGGGGCGACTGCGCGGTCGCGGTCCCGAGCCGGTGGCCGAGGCGACGCAGAAGCATCGCGACGTCGGTGCCCTGCGCGCCGTCGTAGCTGTGGAACTCGTCGAGGACGAGGTAGGTGAGCGGCTGCTCCCAGCCGCCACCCGCGGGGGGCGGCGTGTTCGCGGCCCACAGCCGCTGGCGCGACGGCGTCGTGAGCAGCCGGTCGAGCATCTTGTAGTTCGTCAGCAGGATGTCGGGCGGGTCGGCCATGAGCGCCGCCGGATCGGAGAGGAGCTTGGTGTCGGTCATCGCCGACCGTGTCCCGACGCTCTGGTCGTTGCCGATCCACACCCCGGCCCGGACACCGGCCGCGACCGCCTCGGGCGCGGTGAGCAGCTGCGCGATCCGGCGTTCCTGGTCGGTGACCAGCGCGTTCATCGGATAGAGGAGCAGCGCCTTGATCCCCCGCTGTCCGGCGGACCGGCGGCTGATGCAGTGATCAACGATCGGGATCAGGAACCCCTCGGACTTGCCGGAGCCGGTGCCCGTGGTGATGAGCGTCGGCTTGGGTGCGACGTCGCGACCGGCGAGCCGCTGCCACGCCTGCACCTGGTGGGCGTAGGGCCGGAAGCCGGGCGGCGTCCAGCGCAGCCCATGGTCGACATCCTCCGGGGCGTCGACGAAGGGGAGCCGCACGCGCAGGTACGGCCCCCGGAAGATGCCGTCCTCCTGGTCGAGCAGGAACTCGGTGAGCGCGGCGTAGGTCTCGTCGTCGGAGAGCGCGAACGTGGTCGCGAGGTACTCGACGATGCTCGCCTTCAGCTCCCCAGCGACGAGCGACGGAATCACGACGGCCGCTCCGCGATGTCAGGCGGGGTGAGGTCGTAGCGGTCGACGAAAGTCCAGTAGGCGTGCGTCATCGCCGTTACCCTGTCGGCGGGTCGAAACGGCGGCTCGAACGGGCCGAGATCGACGCCTCTGTCTCCGGCAAGGTATTGCTGGACGCGATCCCAGATCTTCACCCACCCCACTGTGCGGCTCTCTTTGGCGTCGAGTTCGAGCTGGGCCTGAACGTAGCCGTGGTTGTGGTGCGACAACGCGACCTGCCGTCCGTTGCGGTCGAACAGTGCGCCGCTCTCAAACCCGACCAGCACAGGGAACTGCGACCGATAGGCGGCCTCGAGTCCGGTGACGTCGACGCCGACGACGAGCGCACCGAGCGCGTCGAGCTCGGCACCGAGCAACCAGCGGTCCAGCTCGCCCCGCACCGGGACGTCCGTGTTCCAATCTGCAGGCGGCTCCGATATCGACCGCGTCGAGCCCTCCTGCGTGAATTCGTCGTCCGTCCATGCGCCGTTGACCTGCGATTCCCAGAGTTCAGCGAAATGTCTGGTTAGGCAGTTCAACCGAAGCGTCCGATGAACTAAAGGGGCGACCAACGCGTGACCCGGTGCGGGCACCGGGAACCTAGCGATCACATTGTCATGCAGGTCACCCGCACCGGTTATGCGAAGGAGGAAGTCCGACAGCAACCCGGCGAGCATCCCGGCAAAGGCCGCAGTCAGCTCGTCCGTCTCAAGCGCGCCGAGGTAGCAGACGCTGACGGCGTTGGCACCCGGCGGTAGTAGCGCGCCGTACAGCGATCTCGCCGTCGTGAAAGGGACCCGGCGGCGCACGATCAACCGGTAGCGCTCGGTGTTAGGCCTGCCGCCCCAAGCCGCGATCTCCCGTGCGAACGCCGTTCGATCAGTTGCACGCTGCCAGTTGGTACGCGGGATCACCACCTCGGGAAGGTGCTCGAGGTCCCACGGCACGTAGTCCTGGATGCTCCTACAGATCGGTCGCGGCTGCTTTGCGAACAGGTTGCAGATGCCGATGTGCGGACCCTGAAGGATGAGTTCGTCCCATGACTCGGGTATGGCAGTGCGCTCCTCAATTACCCCCTTTCGAGGAGCCGTCTGTTCGTGGAACCCGGGTGTCCAAAAGTACTGCGTCCCCGCAAGGCGATAAGGATGAAGCGCGAGCGCGTCAGCGGCCGACGCCTCTGCGGAGGTAACGAACTTCACAACCGGTGGCGAGGTCGAGTCCGCATAGGTGAGGAGAGCGGCCCACGACCTAAGTGTGTCATTGGTCACGCTGGCGAGCCGCTCACTGTGCGGGCGGAGGTCCCATTCACCGGTGGGGAGCTTTCCGCCGGGCAAGTCTCCGGAACCGTCGTGCTCGCGGCTGCGGTCGACGACGAGCGGGTGGTACAGAAACGCCGCTTGCGTAAAGTCAACGGTGCTGCGATCGCCGCTGTAGACGTTCACACTAAACGGTCTCGTGTGCTCAATGTCTTTGAACAGCTTGAGTTCGTTTATGAAGTGGAAGGCCTCACGGCAGCGAAGGTACGCAGCGGCACGCAGATCGCTGGCTTTCGGGTTGCTGAGGTGGCCATCCGGATGAATTAATGCCGTGGCGCCTGCTGGAGCTGCCCGGCGCCACGAGCCGGTGATAAACATGAGGTAGAGATTTGTCTGCTGGCCGGCGAGCAACGGCTCGCGCGTTGATGCGCCGAGCGCGCCTCCCAGAGCGGCGTTTTCCGCCCGCTCCGCGACGTACTGCGCGCATGCCGCATTGTCCTTGAGGACGACGTCACGACGTGCGACGCGTTCATTCTCAGGGATGGGATCCGTGACACCAAACCACGGGTCGTGTTCAGCGAGGGCGTCCGCGTCTGACCAGCGCGGCCGGACCCAGGGAGGGTTACCAACCTGCAGATCGAACCCACCGCGAGCGAAGACGGGAGCGAACTCGAGCTCCCAATGAAACCAGCCTTGGAGCGTCGCGATCTCGGAGGTGGCGGCGAACCACGGATGGGCCTGCGCGATCTCCTGGATCGAGGCGCCCTCGGGGAGCGGGAGTTCGCGCTCGTCGGCGAACAGAGCGTCGGACTCCCAGGCTTCGTCGACACGCAGCAATGCCTCAATCACCACCAGCCATCCGTCGAGGGTCGGAGGCTTAAGGCCGTGCTGTGGCGCCCACAGCCATAGCGAACACCAAGCGTCCATAACCCCGCGCAGCCGGCTCGTCGCGGACCGCGGGTCGGAGAGGACCATGCGGATCGCTTCCTCGCCGAACCGTTCGCCGGCAACGGGAGTGTCCGCACCCCACACATCGACGTGCTGGCGCGTCGCCTTCCAGAACCGATCGACTTCGGCGGCCGATTCGGCCCACAGCTCTTCCACGCGCGCCGACAGCGCCTCTAGCCGATCGAGCTGACGCTCGGAGGGCGCCTTATGGATCGCGGCTCGCCACTTCTTCACCTTCTCGACCCAGTCCGGCTCGAACTCGTTTACCTCCTTCGCGTCGGCCGCGGCGCCCCAGCCTTGGCCGGGCACGAGGAAATGGTGGATGCCGCAGGCGTGACCGAGAGGCTTTGCGAGGACCGCGACCGGTGTCGGAGCGGTCGCCGCGTTTCCCGCCCAGGCGCTCTGCGCGACCTGCGCTCGGGTGTAGGTCTCCCGGCGCGCGCCGACCAGGCTGTTGCCGCGGCGTAGCCGCGCGCCGAACCAGGGCGCTTGCAGACCCTCGTGCATGCACGCCAGCCACAAGCTCACCTCGGCCAGTTCGACGGCGGTCAGGTTCAGGTCGACGCCATACGACTGGTTGACCGCGAAGTGCGCTTTCGCCTTCTGCAACTCGAACTGGTAGTGGTCCGCGTCAATGACCTCGCCGGACTCGTCCTGTGCCGCCTTCAGATACCGCTCCGCAAGCTGCGCAATGGCCTCCGTGAGGAACGCGCCTGAGCCGAGGGCGGGCTCGCAGACCGTGAGGCTCAGGATGTCGTTCGCGGTGAGCCTGGCGTTCTCCTCGAACAGCACATCGAGCGCGTGACGCACCGTAAACTCCGTGAGCACCTCGGGCGTGTAGTAGCTGGCCGAGCGTTGGCGATCACGACCCGAAAGACGAAAGACGAAGTCGCCCTCCTCATACCGGACTCGGCGCTCGCCGTCGTCGGCGGTCGGCTCTTTGAGAAAGACGCTGTCGGAGAACTCATCGGCCCGCTCCACCGGGATGACCCACGAGCCGTTGTCCGCGTCGCCGTCGTTGTCGATCTCGTAGAGCGGCTCGGTCGCGAGGAAGCCGCTGTAGGCCATCAGCCCCTCGTAGACGGCGCCGAGCTGGTTGATGCCGAGTGTCGAGTAGCTGACCGGCTGTCGGCCGCGACCCGCGCGCTCCCTGGTGAAGCAGAGGTGCTGCATCACCTGCTGCAGAATCTCGTCGCTCAGGTGCGCGCGATCCAGCAACGTGCAGGACGCCGGGCTGAAGAGCTCTGAGCGCAGGCCGGGAAACACGAGATCGCGCGCGTCGTCGCCGAGCGTCTGCTCCTCCGCGTGGCCCTCGTTGACCAAGCGAAAGAGGACGTCGAGCGAATGCTGGATGTGACGCCCGTGAAGGGCGTTGTCGGAGAGCAGATCGGTCAGCGCGACGTCCCGCAGGCGCGCCACGCTGTAGCCCGCCTGGTAGTCGGGATCGTCGACCGGCAGGATCCCGAGCTCCGGCCGCGCCTCCGCGAACAGCAGGACGATGACCCGGTAGAGGTAGCGCAGGGTCTGGCGGGTCAGTTCCCGGGGATCGAGCGCGGTCCACTTGCCCTTTTGCCGCTCGCGGACGTCCTCGACGACCGCGTTCGCGAGCAGCTCGACGCTCCGGCGAATGCCGTGGCGCAGCTCCTTGCTCACGCCCGCCGACTCGGTGCTCGCCTTCTCGAGGAGCCCGGTGAGGACGCTTTGCGCCTGGTCACCGGGGTTGATCGCTCCGGCTCCGAAGAGGGCGCTGATCGCGGCGAGCTCGCCCTTCGGCTTCACGTCTCGGCGGGCGACCGCGTCGTCGAGATTCGCCCCGAGGCTGATGCCCTCGCCCCACCGCTCGCGATCGAGCAGCGTGATCGCCCCGCCGGAGACGAAGAGCAGGTAGCTCGGCGGATCGTCGGCGGTGAACACGAGCTGCGCGGCGGCAAGCGCGGTCTGCGCGGCCGGCTTGCCGTTGAGAAGCAGCGGCTCGACGAGCTGGCCGGCCGGCGTCGCCTTGCTCGCGATCACGGCGGCGGGGTCGGTCGCGAAGACGGTGTCGAGGGCGACGAGCAGGACGCCCGTCGGCGTCTGGGCGACGTGGGCGGCCGGGACGGTGATCGTCTTCTCGCCGGAAACGAGCTCGAGCGGCTCGGCCTCGCGGTCCGGCCCCCATCCGAGCGCGGTGAGGATCGCGTCGTCGAGCGCGAGCAGCGCCGCCTTCGCGTCGGCCCGCAGCTCGCCGGGCAAGAGCGTCCCCTCGTCGAGCATGTCGGCGTCAGGCGCGGTCAGCTCAGCCTCGGACCGGTGCGCGGCGAACGCGGTCGAGAGCCCCCGGACGCGCGTCCGGTCGGTGGGCTCCCCGAGCTTCTCCAGTGCGTCCCAGCGGGCATAGAGCTCGGCGAGCCCGGCGTCGAGCCGGTGCGCGAGGTAGTAGTCGCTGAAGTACCCGGCGTTGCTGAGCGACGGGAGCTGCTTGGCCGTCCCGGGTCCCGACGCTGCGGCGCGACGTGGTTGCGGCATCAGGCATCCGCCTTGGGCAGGAGCGCCCCGACGATGCGGACCAGCGGCGCCTCCGCGGGTTGGTAGTCGAGCAGCAGCGCCTTCATCTGCTTGGCCCGGCCCTCGATCTCCTCGAGCCGCCGCCGCTTGTGGACGTCGGAGCGCATCC
>JAABUS010008117.1_pt1 | contig 11651 bp, 20 predicted proteins | sample 5560161 | NCBI WGS metagenome assembly JAABUS01 (sample SAMN10711885, study PRJNA513376) | rock metagenome | isolation source: Antarctica rocks | place: Antarctica: Victoria Land, Trio Nunatak nord | collected 2016-01-04 | reverse complement strand
CTCCTCCTTCACCTCCCCACCACCCCAAAACCCCTCCCCCCCCCCTCCCCCCCATCTCATCCCCACCTCATCCCCCTCTCCCCCTCTCGCCATCCCTCCCCCCATCCCTCCCCCCCCCCTAACCCCACAACTCCCCCAGCCCTCCGCCCCCTCCAGTCCCAGAAATCGCCCCGATACCCCTCCCAGAAGCGCATCGCAGGCACATCCTCCACCCCGCCGCCCTTTCGCCCAAACCGTAGCGTATCGGTCGCCGCGTCGTAGCGCGCGTAGCAGGCGCGGGCTCTGCGGTCCGGAGGCGGGGGCGTGGCGTGTGGATGGTGGGGGTACACTGGTGGGTGTGGGGGGTGTCAGCGGTGGTTGTTTCGCTTTTTGAACTTGGGGCTGGAGGGGGAAGGGGGAAGGGGGGGCAGGGGCAGTGGGCTGGGGATGGATTTTTCCCCCCCTCTTCGTTTCAATCCGAATCTTGAGGAAGAGAGAGAAAAAGACGCGAGAGGGCGGTTTGGTTCGGAGACTGGCGCGGTTGGGGGAGGGAAAGGGAGGTCCGGGGGACACTAAACTCACTGTTGATGGTGCCGGTGCCGCAGGGCGTGTAGGCGTGGCCGAAGTGGCCGGAGGAGGTGCCGGGTTCGAAACCCCAGGGGGCCATGTTGCTGTTGATGCTTGGAGCTTGCACAGAGGGAGACACAGAGAGGGCTCTGGGAAAGGGGGAAGGGGGGTTGGAGTATGTGGACAAAACCCGCCAAAAACAAATGGATTCGGTGATTCTTGTGGAAGGGGGGAGCGAGTCAAGGAGGGATAATGGTTGTGAGATGAGGGGAGACGGAATGGTAGAGGATAACCCAGGGAGAGAGGGAAACCTGGGAGTGGCAAACGGGGGCGCAAACATGAATTGTACAGCGGGTTTCTGTGTGGAACATTGTCAGCAAACATACAGGTTCGCACTTTTGAGCTTCGGGTTTTCGGGACAAGCGCCCAGGGGGCGTTCTTCTGCCCTACACTGCTTCGTGCATCGTGCTTTGATGAGCGCGCAAGGAAAGGAGCCGAGGAAGGAAAGCTATGGAGGCTTCTAATCAGGTCGAGGCCACGCATCATGAGGGTGCCAGTCTCGAGGAAAGGCAGACCTGGGAAGTAAGCGGTAGACCAAAGGGCTATCCTACAGGCTTTGGGCAATGGGTCTTCGGGCGAAAGATCGGACCTACTGGGGAGATTTCGAGGGACGAGGCTTGACTTGTCTTCCGCGTGCGTTTCTGGTCTGTGGGGGCATGCTTGTGGCGAGAGAGCTGAGAGCTCGGTGAATGAAGATGGAAAGGATGGGCTCGAGCTTTGGAGGTTTTTGGGGAAATGATGTACGCGGTGGACTTTAGGCTGATTTCGTAAATTGGCTTCTCCCTATGTACAGCAAGGTGCCGATGAGCCAGGGCAATGAGCTTCAGATGTTGAGGAAGGCTTGTTGGAAGGTATCGAGGGTCAACGCTTCGCCTCCCATGACCGATCTCTGAACGAAAAGGAAAATGAAGTTCGAGAGGGGCAAATGCAGAGTGGCCGCAAATGTTGCAGAGCGAAGGCCTTGTGGGATAAGCCGAGCAAATGGAGGAACGGAAAATTCTCGGGCTGGGAATATGCTTGTGGTTCAGTAGAGGGATGTGGGTGAAAGGGAGGTTGTGGAACAATTGTGTTCCCAATTGGAGCGTCGTATGTAGAGATATTGAGCGCTCATCATACGAGCCATCAATGCTTTTGAGCATCGCGAGTATAGCACAAGTACTCGTGCAATTTGAGATTAGGACCGTGCTGGTTGAACACGTAAGGGGAAAGCTGGATTATCAGTTCGATGAATGAAGCTCGGGAAGATTATGCTGAGAATGGAAGTTCGTAAATATTATTGTACTCCACAGCTTTCGATAGATATAGGGAGCTTGTGCTGGGGCGGGGACACCATTGATAGTGGGAGATGAACGCCATGACGAGGCACGACAAGGTGCGAACATATTCCCTGTGCTCTATGAAGCGTAATGTGTCTAAGAAGAAGTCTAACCTACATCATCTTACTGGTAGCTCATGCGATCTTCAACCATCGAATTAAGCCCAACAAAAAAGCAATGCCTATAGCTAGACTCGTCAGCAAGCCATAGATGCCCCAAAGCTCCATCCAACGACCTAACTTCACCTCCGTCACAATGGGCTTCTCGGTCGATGGGAAACTGCCAGTCTTGGCATGCTGCTCCAGAAGCCCTTCCTTCTCGTTCCACCGTTCTCGCAACCATGCATCGAACGCCTCCAGCGACTCCAAGGGCATGTCAGCGACCTTGTGGCGGCGCCAGTGGAGGTGCACAGGCGGCGGGTGACCTTCGAAATACGTCGAGCGCAATGTAAAGATGTCTTGTCCGTACTGTCCTTCCCTGGTGCGCTGTTAAAACCAGGCGCACGTTCAACCCGACCCGAATGCAGAGCAGTCTCAAAGCAGAATGATCGAAACGAGGAAATGGGTTACTCACGGCACCCCATCATAAGCCAACGTGCAGTCATAGACCCACTCCACCGTTCCCTCCAGCGCCTTCAGACAGAAATACGTCCCGGCACTTCTAGGAATCAACTGGTACTGCAGGTCCTGATCGCCCTGCTTTCCCGCCCATCTAACGCTCGCCGCCCGCCCGTTCTTGCTCAAGTTCGTCCCTTCGGGAAACATGATCAACCACATCGGAGTCAGCGCTCCATCCTTCTGACTTCGCCGCGAGAGCTGGCTCAGTCGTCGCGAGAGGCGCGCTTTGTCAGTCTGCATCTTTCGTGCCATGAAGACAAAGCCGGCAAAACGGAGCCCGAGTCCAATGAGCGGGATATAGGAGATTGATTCTTTGAGAACAATGTACACATGCCCGTGCACTTGGGGGAGGTTGGCGTAGGCGGTATGCCAGAGGTAAACCCAGTCGTTGTAGAGCTACAGACAACCCCACGATCTCAGAATCCCAGACCGAGAGAGACATGGAAGAAGAGAAGAGTGGTCAGAGGTAGAAAAGACGATACCTGGTGATTCGAGATCAAAACTATCCGCTCCGCAAAACGATACTCGACCCTCCCGTCGGGCAGCTGGCGAATCTGCCCGCGTACACTTTCATCTCCGGAAACATAGACTCTGGTTGTTGTCCACCACTGCGTCATGGAGAGGATGAAGAGTGCCATGGATTTCTTGGTGTAAGCCATGTAACGGTAGTAAGAGTCGCGGTGGATGATGTAGAGGGGAAGGCCGACATATTGGGTTATTCCGATGCTGGCGGGCGTTTTAGATGCCCTAGTGGAGATGCGAGAACGGAGGAAGTAGATGATGGCTTACACGAAACAGCAAGAGCAGATGTATGTAGCGAGGAGGAGCATTCGGATGACGCGGGTACTGGCCGTGGGCTCGGGCACGGGAATGCTTCGTGAGAAGGCTTCCTTGAGCCGAGGAGTGGTAGATTTGGGTGTGATGCTGAAGTCGGTAAAGCCATTGGCACTACTCTTCACAGCCCCGTCCACGCTTCCATTGACGCTTGCGTTTGCTCTTTTCGTAGCCATAGTCGAGAGCTTAGGAAATAACGCGAAGGCGGTCCAGTACCCGAGCAACGGAAATCTATAACATCTCCTTTGGTACCACAAGAGTATGGAAGAAGACTCGGATATCCAGAAGTCGTGACCAGCCGACTTTGGGAGAAAATTAAGGCTATGGTGCCTCCTATACCATCATGTACGAAGTGGGAGAGCGCGTGAGTCGTAACTCGGGTCTGGCTCTATTCATGAATTGAAGACGCCTACTTGTCGGGGAGGTACATTCACAGGCCGAGAAGGCTGAGAAGGAGAATTGGGATGAAGAACATAGGCTTGAAAGCTCATTCATGCGGTCAGAATCTGAAGGAACGTTAGCTCACCAGTACCTTTTCAGGTAAAGGTCCGTTCCGCCGCTAGACCCTATCAAGCTGACCGAGGCTGCCCTGACCCAACCAGCTCACCAAGGACGTAAAACATGGGAAGCGTTGAGCAGTGTACTTTAGCACTTCTATATCAAAGCAACTGAAGCAAAGAGCTCTGCGTTCAGCGCGGAACGAGGTCTGGAACTTGAGCTGGCTGGCTCGGCTAGTATATTTAAGGGTATCTCACAAAGGCACCAACAATCCGGGTCTGTATGAATTATCTTCGACCGGCATCGGAGAGCGTGTTGGAAATTGTGAGCGGCAGGAACGAAAGTAGATGCTGGTTGTTTGGCTTGAAGCTAAGTTGCGGCCGACACAATCTGTCACTGCGCAGCTTGCGAGCGCATCCGACGTATTGATTGTTCGCCATAATAAATTGCCATTACTTGATGATGGTACGGTATCCTCAAAGCAAGTCCAGCAAGGGTTCCTATTACCAAAGCTGTCTGCCCGTGTTTGTCTTATTGTGAGATCGTATCGCACGGCCTAAATCTACCTCTAGTGGTCGATGATTGCGTGGCCAATGATGGGCGAACCCAAACTTTATGAAAAAGTAAACCGGTATGACAGAATAAGAGCCAAAAGCCTCAAAGTTAGCAATCACTATACCAGGCCATAAAAGCATGGTTCCAGGGCAATAGCCTGGTTTCACACGCAGTAAGACTTGATACTTCGGATGATGAGGTGTGCCGGGGGAAGGCTCAGTCTGCATTAGCAGTCCCTTACTTATTGGTCGCTTGGGACTGACACACTATTCTGTAGCCCTGGAGAAAGGATCAGTGGGCGGTTGCGATCGTTACGATACTCGAGGGCCAATTGGAGGTCTCTCCACTGAGTTGCTGCAGCCGGCCAAAGGAAAAAGCACTTTCCGCCCTTGCATGATCTACGTTCCCAGCGCCATAGATCCTCTTCCGTAGCATGTCCTTCCTTACCCAATGAATGCAGTGCTCGCTAAACCCTGGTTGCCTGATTCACAAATTATGACACTGCTGAAGGCATTTTGGGTCCGGTTTCTTCAACTCGCGTGTCATCGGTCATCGGCCAGCGCTTCCCTTATCGTTTTAAGCGCCGACTTCTGTACCTCCGTCAGGCTCGCTCCGCAATCAACCTCTAGTACATCCCTTCTCTGCTCCTCTTTGTCTGGCTCTTCCAGCATTTCCATTTGAGATCGCACCATGGAGCTCTTCATATAATGACCCTTGCGGCCTTGTACCCTGGCCATCAGGATATCTTCGCTCGCGCGGAGATAAATAAAATGCACTTGTATGTTCTGGTCGTTGTAGGCTGCGATCCGAACGACATCACGGTATTTGCGCTTCAGGGCGGAGCATGCCACTACGACGCCATCGTGCGGCTTGGTCGCCGAGCTACCGGTCCGGGAGAGTCTGCTCGCCGCAACCTCGCGTAGAGTGATGAGCCAGTCCCATCGATCGGCGTCCGTGAGGGGTTGGTTACTGGACATCTTCTGTTTGTTGGATTCGGAGTGGTACTGTGTTAAGAGAATGGGTCAATCAACTGTCATGGTGGAAGCCTTACACACGCATATACTCACATCATCGCCTTCAATGTATGGAATGGACAATTCCTTGGCCGTGTACTGTGCGATAGTGCTTTTCCCACATCCTGCTGGTCCGGTGATAATCCACATGTGTCGGTGATGCGGCGATTCCAAAGCGCTATTGATCTGCTTGAACGACGAAGTCGCAGCAAAATCCATCTGTGAGGGAGGTGACGGCAGATGGTGTCTCCCGTTAATGGCGATCATTGTTATCTAGAGAAGAATAGAAATTTGGTCCAGGATAATATAAGCAATGTCAGCAGCGAGGAACGTGAAGGAGATGGTTTGCCTGGTCAACGCAAGCAAGCAAGAATGAGAGCGTGAATAGAAATTCCCGACCCATGTTTCCACACGACATAATCGAAAACGTCAACGTTTGCGGGGTGGTGTCTTATTTATTAGGTATTCACAAACAATGGTGACAGCGTAACTGGATCTTGAGCTTAAAAGGACGACGAATCAATTGACACCCCCAAGCGTTCTTTCCAGTCCACCCCACACTAAAATCGAGACGAGAGCATGGATATGGAAAGTAAAAGAGGGAAAAGCACGGGCAGGCAAGGTCCGTAGGAGGTTTGACATCGAAAGAGGGCAAGTCATTGGGCCCGGTCGAAAGTGGCATCTGTGCGGGAGAGGTCTGAGCGTTGACGTATCTGCTATTTAGGCTTAGATTCGCTAAAGTACGGATACGCCTGAGGTAGATCACCAGAGATCCATCGAAGGCTTCACAGTCCATGCCGAGATACTTCCCCTGGCTTCCGAGCAGATAGCTATGATTAGCTACTTCACTGACGAGGCGTCTGCGCGGACGAAGCCAAGGTCGAACAATGCGTCTCGACCTGGTGAGCCGTGTGAGGAAAGGTTTGAAGATCTGCAAACGGTGCCGGGGAAAGACATGGCACCAGACGTCACCGGGCTTGTCCTTAGGCCAATGGAGGGGAGTCGACAATGACCCAAGATCCCGCAACTGGCATCACGGCCGGGTGGGCCGAGGGCTCGCCATCTCACACACAAATATAGACCGTTTAAGGCAAAGTACGTAGAAGTACGATACTCCGTGCGTCGGATCCTCCTTCGCTAAGCGAGGACTGTACAGCATCCGCAATATCCCTGCATGCCTGGCAGTAGAAGTACTAACGCCTGGTCCAAGCGGTTCGGGTGGTTTGCAGATTATCATGGGGGTCCAACGTGGAGAGATCGGACTGGGAGATGCTATCAACAAGAAGGGGCCTCGGCCGCGCTGACTGCACCCAGAAAGGAAGGATCCGACGATGCTGCTCAGCATCTGCTTCCCAATTGAATTTCCAACGCAAGATCCACCCTCCGCACCCATGATCCCAGGCTGTCGGGATTTCTGGGGATGCCCTGAGAAAGAACCAGTTGTTGGGTTTGGGCTAGTGTGGGGGTCGACACTACTGTTTCCAACCTCCATTCGGAGAATTTCTTGACACTCTAGCGCAGGCGCTCGTGCCTCAGCGTCCAGGCTGCAGGTCACTGCCCAGACTCCAGAGTGAAGCATGCGACCATCTGCAGCCATACTCTTACAGTCAACCCCGCATTCGACGAGAACACCATGATGCGCGTCTGTTCGACTACGGCACGAAGAAATCTGGGGTACAGCGTGTCTATCATCTGGTGACCTACAACCTGCATATATGTGTACTCGCGCACCGATCGGAGCAACTATTTAGGCTAGGGCGCTACTTTTGCATCTCGCTCTACACATAGGTAGCCCTGCTGCTCAAGAGATATGGGCATCAGTGCCGTCGAAGGATCAAGCTAACATGACGGCCCCGAACCGCAATGGCCGTCCACCCGCTGTTCGACGCTTCTACATCTACTTGTCATGGACGAGCTGCGGCCGAGGAAGAAGTGCTATTGTGTTTTGTTTGGCTGGCCGGCTGTAGCGAGCATCTGCTGAAGGTGTCAAGATGTGGCCGTTGGAGGCCACGACGCGCGTTCAATCCAAGGCTAGGAGCATTGCATGGATCTCAGTGCAAGAGTATCGGAAGATTCCTAGCCTTTGTGTGACGAGCCGTGTCCAAGTATATGTAGTCTGTAGTTTGCATTCCTCGAGGTAAAAACGGATGGGGACGGCACATATTTAAGCGCTTGCTACGGCTTGCATCCTTTAAGGCGGAAACGCTGAGAGACTGCGCATCTGTGTAACTAGTCCGGTGCCTTTTGAACCGACCAATTGCCACAATAAAGGCGTACAATTGGCAAATTCAAGCTGCAATATCAATGGAATCTCGAATTGGAGGCTTCGCGAATGGTCTTGCCGCAACTCTCGTTCGCTTAATCTTGACACCAAGCTAACCGCTTCGGTACGTTGGTACATCAGGTCGGGTCTGCCAGAGTCCACAGACGCACAAATTCAATTATCGTCTGCTGTTTGAGGGCGATACTACTCTGTATACGGTGCAGACTGATCTTCAGCTCGAAGAGGTCATCCACGATCACTCATAATCATGTCTTACTTCTTTTCTACACCTGTCGACATCGACATCGTGCTGGAGGATACTGACGATAGGGCTATGGTGGACATGAAATTGGACAAGAATCGAAAGGAAAAGGCCCCCTTATACATGGATGGCGAGTCTGTCACAGGAGCTGTAACGATTCGGCCCAAAGATGGCAAGCGATTGGAACATACTGGCATCAAGGTCCAATTCATTGGCACCATCGGTACTTGGAGCCTGACTCTATGTATATAGGGTAAGCGCTGACGACGAGTGTAGAAATGTTTTTCGATAGAGGCAACCACTACGAATTTCTCTCCTTGGGCCAAGAGTTAGCTGCACCCGGCGACTTGCAGCACCCGCAGACCTTCGATTTCAATTTTAAGAATGTGGAAAAGCAATATGAATCCTACAATGGCATCAACGTGAAACTGCGCTACTTTGTACGAGTCACGGTCTCGCGGCGGATGGCGGACGTAATTCGGGAGAAGGACATTTGGGTATACTCATACCGCATACCCCCAGAGACAAACAGCTCGATCAAAATGGATGTGGGTATCGAGGACTGCCTGCACATCGAATTCGAATACTCAAAATCCAAATATCACCTCAAAGACGTGATAGTGGGCAGGATCTACTTCCTGTTGGTGCGGTTAAAAATCAAACACATGGAGTTGTCCATCATTCGACGAGAAACAACAGGGGTGGCTCCTAACCAGTATAACGAGAGCGAGACGTTAGTCCGGTTCGAGGCAAGCCATCTGCGTGTCCAATTGGAAGCCATCATGCTAATGCCTGACACAGATCATGGACGGCTCACCATCCAGAGGTATACTAGCTTGCCTTCCGTTAAACTTCGATCTCTTGCATTTCCGTGATCCCGGCGTTGTCCTTGCTGCATGGTGTGGGAGACCGGAGCTGACAGCCATCAACAGGAGAGACGATCCCCATCCGACTATTCCTTGGGGGTTTTGACCTTACACCCACTTTTCGCGAAGTGAACAAGAAGTACTCAACTCGGTACTACCTCAGCTTAGTACTGATCGACGAAGGTAAGGGAAATCCCGTTCTTGTTCCGATAGAGAGTCCGGGTCCGGCTGAGGACTTCTGCAAGCCGCTTTGACCTCTGCATGCTTTTGCTGATGGTCCGAGGGTCTCCATCTCTCTCCCCCAAATTCTCAAGCACCTTCATTCCAAAATTCAGGCTAGGTGTCGCTAACTCTTTCGATGCAGACGCTCGTCGATATTTCAAACAGTCTGAAATAGTGTTGTACCGACAAACACCTGAAGCGGCTTCAGCCCAACAGCTCCAAGCGCAGTCGCAGCCACAGCAGATCACTGGGGCAGCAGGGTAGCTTTCTGTGAGTGTGGGACCTTCGTGAGAGCTGTTGCATCTGAGCAGTGAGTACGCGGCACGGTGTCCGGTAATCGAAAAGGCTCGTTCGGCAGTCGAGGCGGCTGCAGCAGCCATCACCTGTACAGAAGATCGGCCAGAGAATTACAGCCACCAATCCGGTCCGCCGGCAGAGTGCTGTCGAGCATTCGCAGGAAGCCAATGAAACATGCATAAGCCTCGCTCCGTGGGTGCTTGTGAGCGCCCGACTGTATCACGATCGTTGACTCTAGATGCTCACATTTCGGCCCCTGAATCTTCTTATCACAGACCCACTTCGACTTCCGTAGACTGCATATCCATCGATTATTCCTGTCAATGGATGCACATCACTCCCCGGAGCTACTGTCCTAACGTTATCATCAGTCTCTGAGTTAGTGCGGGATGCCATGCGGCCCGTCGTCTTCGACGGCACGCGGATCCGTAGCGGTAGCTATCACAAGGTTGCACACTTGGAATACAGAGCAAATTATCTCATCAATCTCTCTAAACACCAATCCACTCCACTTCCGTAGTGGCGCTGATATCACCTTCTCCTTCCTTCGTATGCGAGCTACCGAAACCAACAAGAAGGGCAAAGGCGCCGACAAAGCCTCCGAAGAAGTTTCACATGTTGGACAATGTTCGAACAGGGTTTGTGAATGTTTCTTGATTGGGAGCGGAAGCAAGTGAGGAGGACACGTCACCTATGAGTGTCTCTCCGCCTCGAGCATCCGAACCGTCGCATATGCCTGTACCTTCGCTCGACGAGAGACATCTTACCCTGGCTAGCCGGTGATCATCATCGAACACCTCCGGGTGAGAACAGTGGTGGTCGACCACCTCTAAAGGGGTACGATTGAAGGCTGGGAAAGCCAGAAACACCGCTGTGGGGGATAGATCCACTACCTTTATCAGACAGAAGCACCAGGGATGCCAAAGCTACAGGTTCAACACATTTGTTTCGAGCCAATTCATCGTGACCTTAGGGATCGTCAATTCACCCGGCCGGCAAGTCATCAGACCGTCGAGTGTTAAGATTGTTAAGCTGTCAGATTGCCGTCTTGTCAAGTCAACGAATCTCAATTCATCAAGCTGTGAGGTCACCAAGTCAGCAAGTAGTCGTCAACTCATAACCTAGTCATTCCGTGGATAGGCCCTACGGGACATCTCAGGTATCGGCATTTCGGCCGTGGGTATACTCAACCACATTACTATCCAATCTCACAGTTCACCACACGAGCAGACGTTGGTTCGATCAAAATGTCCCAGGCTTCTATCCATCGAAAGCTCCCACAGATGGACCCTTCGCATATACCAGCATCCAGAACCACTAGATTCAAGGACAATCCGCAATCTCTCATCCTTCACGTCCTTCGTGTGAACCTGACGACCTCGAAGACCCTAGCTTTCCATTCTTGAAGAATTATACACTCGCCAGCGGCGAAGCCAAATACATTATATACCTCCAAGCCACGGCCTGAAGCAGTATGGCCCATTTGTAATCGACACCCCAACAACCTTCGTCACACACGCCCAACCCAACCTTGAAAAACGCGCGATGCAAAACCCGGTGAAGAATAGACTTTGCATCTCCCATTCACGCAAATTTGTCGAGGTCCTCGATATACACAATGCTACCTACTCGGCGACAAGGGCCAGACCCATTGTTCTCACCGCAAATACCAGATGTGCAAATACCTCGTTATGCATCAGCTGGCCGGTCCTGAAGCCGACACAAAGGATAAAGTCCTGCCAAGGCATCTTGGGCACGCCAGGCCCACTCCCAATGCTCGATGGCTTCACAGGGTGAGATGCTGAACGGATACTGCGTCGGGTCTAGGCGATCCTGGCTGGAAGGAAACGGAGCTTTCTTACGTTGCTGTTGGATCTCAGATACCATGAGGGACAAACTACGATGGTGTCCTTCCAACCGAGTCTTATGAGGGACTTCCATACCTCCTATGCTTTACCGTTGGGCACGATTTGTGTCACTCATGATGTCGTCTCGCGAGCAGGATCATACTCACAACGTCTTCTACTTTGATGTTCACAACCCCGGTAAAGGAGGCCACTACTTTCGATTGTGCCGCTTCCATAGGTATCTCTCGCGACAGCGTCCCGTGAAACTTGCGCCATTCAAGCCTTAGCCCTCCACCCTCCAAGCCATAGAACGAACCCCAAATTGCCCCCCCTAGTCAAAATCTTCACCACCTCTTCACCCATCAGGCAACAACAGCCCCCCCCAAAACCTCCCTTCCCCACGCACCCCCTCCATCCCACCATCCTCCCCCACCCTAAGCCCCAACCCCTCAACC
>JAABUS010000698.1_pt1 | contig 11651 bp, 4 predicted proteins | sample 5560161 | NCBI WGS metagenome assembly JAABUS01 (sample SAMN10711885, study PRJNA513376) | rock metagenome | isolation source: Antarctica rocks | place: Antarctica: Victoria Land, Trio Nunatak nord | collected 2016-01-04 | reverse complement strand
ATAACCGCTACTCACTACTCGAGTAGAGTAGTGAGGGCGCTACTCACTACTCGATTATTTTAGGGCTAGCCTACTCGAATAATTCGATTAATATTCGAGTATTATAAATAGAAATCCAAAATTTTCGCTTAAACTCTATATTTACTAGTATATCCGCTTAATAAACTAAAAAAATTTAATGAATCTATATATAAATATAACTTAAAAGTATTTATATATATAGTATATAACTATATTTAATTATTATTAATATAATATATATTTAAAAAGAGTATATTTAATTTTATTTATAAGATATCTAATTTATTATTAAGAATTCAATAAAGGTTCTTTAATTAAAAGTTATTAAAATAGCCTAAAGAATATATATATATATTTTAGATTTAAGGTTATAACTAAGTAATATTAAAGCGGGATCTACGGAGCTAGTAAATAAAAGAATCTTCTATTTCTTCTTCTACTCTTTACTTTTTTAATATTCGTCTAAAATAACCTAAATTCAAAAATTAGATACGGGGTAGATCTATTTATAGATTCCTTTATAAGTTTATTAAAATGGCCTTTTCTAGACTAAAATACGGCTCTAATTACGAACTTCCTTTTATCGAAAATCAGTCTTATCTCTTTAAAGATAAATTCTTTAGTTAGACTCTATTTATTTATTTTAAAGATTAGCCTAGAAAGGTATATATAATAGCTATTTTTAGCTATATATAATTAATTTTTATTAATAGGTTACTATTCGCTATTTAGCTCGAAATTATCGATATTCGAAAATTAAAAAAATATCTTTCCTAACCAGTAACCTATTCGTTTATTATTCGAATTCTTATAAGAGTACTCCTATAAATAGAACTACTTTTATAAGGCCTAAAGTCCAGATAGAAGGTATTTATTACTATAATAATCGATTTTTTTTTATTTCTTTATTAATTCCTTTTAGAATCCGAGTTAGGTCCTTCGATTTAATCTACTCTAACGGCTCTTCCTAGCCTTTGAAAAAAACCTTCGGATATAGGTCTAAATTAATACTATACTTAAAAAGGTCTAGTTCGAAAAGTATTTAAATTCTTTCTCGAAAATAATATCTCTTAGAAAGCGATTTCTAGTAAAGCTTTTCGAAATCTATTAAACTATACCCGAGAGTAAGTTTAATATCTATTTTTAAATATATATATATTAATCTTTTCAATAGTAATATTCCGAAGCTTTATTACGAGAAAATTCGTTTAAAACTTTAATTCCTCTTCCGAATTAATTTCGAAAAAATTTAATCCGAGATCCAGATTATAAGTTCTATTTATAGAATCTATTTTTTTATTACTTTCGACTTTTAGATAGCCTCGAATTAAGCCGAATATATAATTATTACTATTTATTATATAGATAAAGACTAGAGTCTTAAATCTAGATTTCTAGAAATTACTTTTATAGACGATCGAAAAGAAGCTACCTATTTATTAGGAATTCTTAACGAGACTCTAGCTACCTAGAGTATAAAGGATAAAATTCTCTCGTTAGTATTTAATTTTTTAAGAGTTTTTTATAATTAATTAATTTTTTAATAAAATAACTATAGATAAAGCCTCTAAAAATCTAACCCTTATTAGGGCTTTTAAAAAGACTTATTAAAAGAAATATAATACGACTATATTCTCTTTAGGCTGTATAGCTCATACGTTTAATAACGTTATCGGAGACGTATTAAACTAGCTATTACCTACGAAAAAAGATAAAGAATTAATAGTAAACGTTATTAATTCAGAATAACTAGAAGAGGAAGAAGAAGAAGAAAATCGGGAGTTTATTTCAAGTTAGTTTTTTTAATTTCTTTATTTATTTTTTTATTAGTTTTTCTATTAAATTTTTAATTAACTCTTTTATTTTTTTATTTTTTTATTTATTAATTCCCTTATTAATTCTTCTATTAATTTCTCTACTAAATTTAAAAATAATTACTTTATTCATTTTTCGTTAATCTTTTTATCTAATTTTTTAACTAATTATTCTATAACTAAATATTCTATTCGAAAAATTCGAAAACTAGCCTCAATTTTCAAAAATCAGTACGAATATTCTAGGACCTTAGAAAATCAAATCGAGGTTCTGAATATAAAAGGATCTACGAAGCTAAAAATTAATAGGTTTTTCTAATTTTCTTAATTTTTTTTCATTTTTTTAATTTTTTCGAATAGATATTTACTAAAAAATCTATTAGATACCGATATCCGTTAGAATAATACTTTTCAGCTATTAAAGACCTTTTTTAGGCTCTAGCCGGTTATAAAAAATATTATTCAAATTTCTAGAAATTTTCCTAGTCGATAGGATTATCTTCTAAAGAGTAAAGAATTTATTTATATTCGAGAGACTCTCGATATATTTAAAATCTTTATTAAACCCTTAGTTATATTTTAGGGGGAAAAGTATCCTACTTTTAACCTAGTTTATCCTTATATTTATTAGATAAAACGAAAGTTAAAAACGAAGAGAGATAATCCTACTCTAGTAAGTTAATTATTCTTATTAATTATTAATAAAATAAATATACTAATAAAAACTAGCCCTAGATTCATCGAAATTCCTGCGTTAACGGGCTTAAAAAACTTGAAAAATAATTTCTAGAATTTAATATTCGTAGCTAGAAAGTTATTTATATTAATATCTTTTTCGTTATTATTCTCGACCCAAGATTTAAAGCTTAGGCTTTTAGAAATTTCGGTATATTAAATCAAGATACTTAAGTTATATTAACTAAATTTCGAAGCTTTTTTAAAAAGTAAGTTTATTATTAATATTAATTTTTTTATAAATAAGAAACTAATTTTATTATTAATTTATTAGAACCCGAGACGAAATAGTTAACTAAGAGGTTACTACTAGTCTAGATCCAGAAAATCTAGATCTAGATAATGAAGATGAATTTAATAACGAATTTCAAATTCTATTTATTAAACTATCTAGCTCTAGTAGTAAAAAATCGGAATTAAAAAAATATCTTTCCGAAGATTCTTTATCAAGAAAGGTAATAACTCCCTATTATTTACTATTTTTTTATTATATTATATTAATTATATATATATAGATTAATTCTTTCGAATATTAGAAGGCTAGAGCTTTAGATTATCCTATTCTAGTTATTCTAACTCGAAGATATCTAGCTATACTAGTTACTTCAGGTCCTTCCGAATCGATTTTCTCTATAACGGGGGATATTATTACGAAAAAACGTAATAAGTTATCTAATAAGGTTTTTAGAAGGATTCTTCTTTTAAAAAACTAGGGTATTATACCCGATAATAACGAAGATAACGAGGAAGAGTAGTTTTTTTTATTAATATTAGGCGTTATAAGCGTTTATATCTTTTATATATAGATATTCAATATATCTTATATATTTATATATAGATAACTAGTTAGTTAAGTTATAAATATAGTTTTTACCTATATAAATTCTCTTTTAAAAATAGGAAAAATTTAAGAATATAAAAGAAAATTTGAATTTAATCTTCCTAGATACTTTTTATAAATATATATATAGTTTATATATATTTAATATAACTAGTATATTATATAAATCTATCTTTATATAGATTTTTTCTAATTTTAAAAAGTAGTAGAGAATAAAAAAGACTTACTTTAATTTATTCTTTTTAGATACTATTTATAAATAATATTATATAAATCTATATTTATATAGTCTTCTTTATAATTTTAGAAAAGAATAATAAATATAAGAGAAAACCTTTAATTTTAATTTTTAAATAATTTATATAAATATATCTTACTATTAATAGATATAACTTTATTATATATTTTATATAAGTCTATTTTTAGTCTTAAAAGTATAAAATATTACTAGAAAAACTTAACTACTAGTAGAAAATTTAATTTACTAGATATTTACTTCTCTTAATAAAATAGTCGATTAGTAGTCGATTACTAATCGAGTAATCAAATCCGCTACTTAATAATCGAGTAGTAAGGGCGCTACTTAATACTCGAATAACTAGTCGATTAGTATTCGATTACTAATCGACTATTGAGTATTTTTGTTACCACAGAGCCCTACGACACCTAATTGAGACTAGTGTCCGCTGCTATACCCGTAAGCCGAGGTTTCTCCCACTTATGCCAAGTATCCTTACCAGCCACCCAGCTGCCAAGGCCGGTTTCCAGTACTTATACTGCTAATCTGATTCTGAGATTGAATACTTTATCTTACGCTATTTGCCATGCCAATGAGGCATGTTAATCACTTTTGATCAACCTACCCTCCCATCTCTAAGAAACTATCTTTCATGGCCCTCACTCGTCTACCTACCGAGCTCCTGGAAACCATCATCACGCATGTCTTACCCGAGGGCTTCGAGAGCGTGGCAGTGACCTGCAGGAAAATCTACACACTATGCATCCCATTTTTTCAACACCACAACGCCCTCCGCTCGCGCTTCCATCACTTTACCTACCATGAGAACCCGAAGGACCCGTCTCCCACCATCGCAACAGCGGGCGATCTGATCAGACGCATCGCTGTCGAGCCTGTCGTGGCACGTTACGTTCGATACGCAAACTTCAAGCTTGACAGCCCACGCAGTCATATCATACCCCGAGGGTTTGTAGGAGATGCCGATTGTCGTGAAGATGTGATTAGACTCTTTGCTAACTGCCCTTATCTAGAGCAGGCAGGTCTCGACTGGAAGGAATACCTTGACAAGATCGAAGAGGAGCTTAATGTCGATAAACTCCCCCGCTACTCACAACACGCTGCTGCTTTCCTTTTGACACTCCTGCCAAATGTCGAGAGGCTCACTCTACCACAGTATTGGAAACCGCTCGACGCAACCGATAAGCTCATCGATGCCGTTGTTCACAAGACCAAGCAGTCCCATTCCCTTTGCGACAGGCCTAGCCTGGCCCAGATCACCAGATTCGAGCCATATGTCTCATTAGTACCCCAAGATCGGTTTGATTTGGGTTTGGCAAGCCCCTTTTTGGCCCTGCCGCGCATACGGTCTTTCCGCGGCCCCAGCTGCGTAGTTATGGGCGACAGTCACAAGAGCATCGTACCTAAATATCCACATTACGGCTTCGGAGAGACACTTGAATCGGTTTCCTTCGTGGCCTGTTGTGTGGACGAGGTGGGTATCGCCGACTTTCTCAAAGACACCGAACGCCTTAAAACGCTTAGGTACTCACACTCGACAAAGTATAATATTAGCCCTCAGTGCTGGGATATCTGCAAGTTTGTAGCGGCAATTGAGCGTCAGGTAGGGAACCACCTCGTGGAGCTTTCTGTTTCCATTGGGGAACCATTCGGCTCGATTGCTCCTGGCAAGGCATCGATGCGCGGCTTCCCATGCCTCCGACAGCTCGAATTCCCTCTCGAAATTGTGATGTGTAATTTTACTGTCGCTGCATGCCGGCTTTCTACGCCCAATGAATCTCTCGTCGGAGGCTCATCGGACCACGAACTGGACTGTGATGCGCAGTTCATTGGCGACCTTATACCTGCCTCAGTCTCTATTCTATCATTGATCTCACATGGGACAGACCATCATGACAAGGCTCTCGACGTAATGTTTCGGGACTTCGCGGCCAGGAAGGAAACCACATTGCCTGCTCTCAGGGAAATCCATCTGATCTGCCCGAATGGTGCGGACGACGCATATAAGGATCATTGTACCAGGCTGCTTGCAGAGACCCAGAAGGCGGGCGTGGTTTTACATTTGGAGCCATGGCCGCACTCAGGCGCTTTGACATGGGATGGGGAATTGTGACCTTTTTTTTCAATGACGATCGTGTTGTCCGATTCTAGCATACGAGAACAAGATAGGGACATTGCATGACGACATGGCTACGGCCTACCTGGTTGTACATGATACAGGAAAGATTATATTTAGACTCAATTCTACGTGTACTCTAACTCCGATCTATTCTCAATGGCATTTGCAACAATGTTGTGCTGAATATACGATAGACTGGATTCTTCTCACTACATAGCCCATACTCACAAAAACGCCAACAATCATAGAAACAGCTGCGAACAGCTAGAATGCAAACCGTGTTGGGACTTCTGAGATGTCGTCTTCGTCAATGAACGACCGGAGAAAATCCATCGAATCCATCGAATCATCTCCATGAAGATGTTATTAGGCAGACGTGGCAGACGAGACAGCGCGTGCTTTGTCAAGAAGATCCTGACACCCTATATAGTTAATATCAGCTGGCTTGGACTCTAGGGGATGTAAAGAGACACGAAGAGGCGGAGACCCTACGGAGGCAGACGTTGTAGACGAGATAGCGTCAAGGCTCTCAATAGTATAAATGGTATAGTATGAAAGGTATATCACACCATTAACGCTAAAGTTAAATGACGTAGTATAGTACAGAGGGTATACTATACTGACTTTTTATATTATAATATACTAGTAGTAAATAAACAGTATAAATAATACGCCGGACTTAGCGGAAATAGTAGGTTTTGGATAGAAGTATCTTAGTAACGTTTCCCTCAATAGCGCCGACGACTATAGTCTTTCCATTCCCTATACCGATAGCGGAGCGTCAATGGCGCTAGGCAGTCACAGTCTATTTGGGCGTTAACGTCGCAACGTTTATTTTAGGGCCAATAAATCCCCAAATAAATCGTTTTCCAATAAAAACCTGGGGGGAAAAAGCGACTAAAATAGCCGTAAAAGCCAATTCCAATTCGGTCTTCGAATTCTTTTCTTCCTATCACAATTATGGACTATTTGTATACGTATTACTTATTTCCCCGTAATCCGGGTCTTTACACAACGTTGTTCTTTCCTTCCAGATGGAATACGCTGCCCCCCCCACTTATCAAGACATCTCGGACCTTCTCGCGTCCTCAACTCAGAAAGCTGGTGGTGGCGAACGATGGGTACCGAGAACTTATCGACGAAACTCATATCTATATCGCGAGACTGGACAAAGCTAGTCTCGATTTGATTTCTATCAAGCTCGAAATCCTGGCCTATAATAACACGGTCAGCCCACCTAGTCGGAAAAAAGTACTCGGCCGACGACGCTTTTAGTAAAATCGCCGAAAGCGGAACGCGAATCGTTAGAAAGGCGTCACGATTGACTTAGAGCAATAAAGAAACCCGATCCCGGTGTAGATTAGTGATAGACACAATGAAGAACCCGTCATCACCGATGCTGGAGTCGCTGGTGGTAAGTGAAATAGCATTGGCTGTTTGCGACGAGAAAGCCAGCGGATCCATGATGACTGGGCACTCGTGAGGAAGCGAATAGGCAACGGCGATGACCACGATCATGCAGCAAGTGAGATTCATAACGACTCGAGCTTCGCAATCGGTCGATTGGAACGAAGAACAAAGATAACACGCGGCCTAAGGCGATGTTGCCGCAGTCTGGCGGGCCTCAATAGGACGCACCGAGCCTCATTAGGACGCATCTGAATGCGGCTCTCTCCGCCGCAACCAACTGATATACGCGGACAGACACGGGAGGCACGCTTTGAGTGGCCATGCACCAGGGCGGTCTACACCAACGATCGGCGCCGGTGCGAAGGAGCTTGCGATGACGCATTGTCTGTCACAGGTATTCTCTTCCAGGGGAACCTCAGAAGTACTTGATGGTCATACAGCAGTAGAAGGCTTGCGAAAGCACCTGTATTACCCGCGCGCTTCACACATAATGTGTTCAATGCTACGTTCGCCTCTATCACAGGCTTTCTAAGGAAGGAGGACAAGAATTATGCAAATGTTTCGAAATCAGGCACAGGTAGATCCATCAAAATCTGTCTGAAGAAACAAGGAGTCGTAACCCACTAACACGCTTCGCGCAATCAGTCGTCAGAGGGACCGCGAAAACCACCGCATCTGACCTCCTTTGCATTAGCAGTGGATTTCGCAAGCAACCTTCAGAATTTTGTCTCCTCGAGAGCGCATCCGGCCCCTGTCAAACTTTTCCGGAGCTTATTTAGGTCTTCTTTTGTAGAGTCTAGGCGCTTTCCGTAACCTTCGGTCATAAAGGTAAACGCCTCTTCAACGAGCTTCGTTGTCCGGAACTTCTCAACCTCCTTCCGCAATTTCGTGCGGAAGTTGGTGTTGTGTGTTCCAAAGTTCCAATTGACGAATTTCAATACCCGCGAGCTCTTTTTTGGTTTTGCCCAGCAACTTGCTCAATTTGTCCTGCAGTGAGTTGAATTGTTTCTCTAGTTTTACGCTTGGTTGTTCGTAGCTGAGGTTTAAGCGAGGCTTTTTGGATCGTAGTGGGCTATTATCTCCTGAGCCGTGTAAGAGGAAGCCTAAGAGAAGAGGCAAGTAATTCACCTATACTTGACCTAGACTGTTCTCTATCGTCTTTCCTTTTTGCGCTGCCACCAGAGCTAATATTCGGTCTGCCCTTCTGTAGTAGTGGCACCAAGACTCTCACGCCATCGCTCTCGGAAAAAGCCGCCACCTCTACGACATCGTTGTCGGTGGAGTCTCCCTCGGCGTCCCTGTCCTCTCTTTCCTTTTGACCTCCTATCCGCGAGCCGACGCCGTTGGCAGACGGATCTTTTTCCTCCTACGCTCGAGATTGCGGCTCAGACTCAGCTGCAATGGGCAGGTTATTTTGCGGGTCGTTGGTCTCGCTGACGCTTCGTCTATCGCCCATTGGCCCTGCAGTCAAAATAGAAGCCATGGGATTTCCACTAAGTGATTGAGGCTTATGAGCGGGAGACTTTTCTTGAGCGCAGCTGCCAAGATCGTTCTCCTGAGCTTCACCACCTTCGTCGGAACTGATCGAGCTTTCAGGCGCCTCAGGGCCGTCGGTTGGCTTCTCTGAGCCACTGAGGTTGGAGACCCTAGTGTTGTCGTCGACGTGGCGATCCTTGAGTCCGATATGCGCGCTCTCGACGGCCTGAGCAAGACCCTCGTGGCTTTTAGAATTTCCTTGCATGTCAAGGAATAATGCCTTTCGCGGTCGGACAAGCTTGGAGAGTTCTCCGCGTCCGTTGTTTGCCAGACCCTGGGCGGGTCCCGCACCTCAATCGAAGGGACAGAGAGAAGGGTCTGCTGGGTCTTGGCCTGTTCTTCATTTGATTCGTCAGACTCGTCGGGGGTTGGTCCTGTGTACGCATCCTCTCAAGGCTCGCTTCGAGCTCTGCTCGTCAGCAAAGGAGTGTTACAAGTGACGTCGTCCCAATTCCAAAGGGACTGTGTGATGTCGTCGTCCATTGACGCAGGCGATTATAGAAGGCGATCCGGCGAGAGTTCAAATGAGTGAATTGGCCCGAGCTTAGAGGTGAAAGGCAAGGTCAGGGGCGTAGTTCCTACGAAATTAAGAGTTAGGGAACTCGAAAGAGAAAAGAATGAAAAGCGTCTAGGGGAGCAGGCAGCCTTTGGTAGACGTGAGAGGGGCGCAGTTCCTGCTTTCACCGCTAAGACCTGCAGCTCCGGTGGATTTCGAAGGCTTATCGGCAGTCCAGCTTCGATCACTGCTGTCGGACACGTAGCGTGTTCTATACAGCGAAAGCTACAGGGCTTGAATAGCTTGGCAAGCCTGCCGCCGAAACTTATCAGATGTCTGCTTTTGCGCAGGCTGCAGATTTCGGTATTGAGCATCGAGGCTTGATATTCTTCGATACCAATAGTCTCCGATTTCGAATGGTTTCGACGATTTCACGTGGGCGATCGCCTTTCCTATACCCCCACGAATTTTGTCAAATAGGAAATATCTTTCTTCTTTATCAAGCGCAATATATTGTCCCGGTCATGTTCCAAAGCGGGCTCCCGTGTCCAGTAACATTCGCCTCCCCTAGGGACACTTGTGTAGCCTAGTGATCTCTTTTCGGCATTCATCCGTCCAACTCTTCCCGCTCGGAATGGTGCGTAGACCGTTGAACGTGGAACCTATGATGTGGTTCGAGAATGCAGGAAACCAGAAACGGCGCATGCCGCTCCGTACGCATTCACCCTTCAATGTAACCTTTGAAATCCCGTGTTGTTCATCAGAGCACTTGGCCAAGTATGATCTCTGAGTGTAGGGTTCGAAAAAGGTCGGAACGAATTCGTCTATCATATGATCGCATTCACTCGTGTCTGATTTTGCGCTCACCATAGATTAAGATAAGGTTTCCGCCACTTTCTCCTGGCGATCGCTTATGAACTGTTAAAGAGGATAGGTGCTTTCCCTCTCTCTTTCGTGACCTTTCTCACCGTGCGTAGTTGCGAAAGATTAAACTCCACAAGTCGACGACTGTTCTCCACTCCGGCATCAAGAAAAGCTGTGAAAGTAGAGATCTGCACGAGATGCCGCCGACATACGAGAGAGAGCGCTGTTCTAGATTTCCTGTGGGAATCTGCGTAGGACACCTTCGGTTGCTAAAGTTTGAGGTTCATGGCGGAGCCACGAATCATAAAATACTAAATGAGGCTATATTTAGCAGTCAAGGCTTGGAAAAGCCATATGCGGGGGCTAATCTTAGACCTTCAGCAATATTGCCCTACTGAACCTGTCATGACAGGTCTTCCCTACGGGACCTGAGTTCGGACATCAACTGGGATTTCCAAGCACAAAATCCTTGAACGGGGACCGGTGGCTAGAGACACCTTGATACCCCAAGGATTCGAAAGCCACCCTAGTGACATACCTTGGGGTCTAAGGAGCCTGGGGTCACTGCTAAATCAAGATATCATCCTGAATCCTAAGGGGCCTTTTGGACCTCGGGGTCTTATTTCGGACGGGTCTTAGGGTTAAGGGAGGCCTTGGGGTATTGATAAGCGAAACTTCCCTTATACTAGCAGTTCCCCTGCGCGCCACACGTCCTAGTGGCACTATCTAGGTATAAATACACTAAATTTCCCTTTAGCTAAATCAACAACTTCGAAAATACCGGGCTCAATACCTATTATTCCCTCTATTCCCTCTGTATATACCTGTTCAATATATAATATGTAATATGCTACTCTATATATGGGTTCTCAGCATTATGCCCCGCCCTGCGCAGAATATCTCTGTACCTAGTCCTGTGTATATAAGATATCTCTTGTACGTATTCTTGCATGTACCATGTGCTTCATACTCTGGGCACGACGTCTGCGTCTTGGGCATAGCCGCCAAATTATCCCCTAAATCGCAGGTGTCGACCGCCTATGTATATCCCTCCTTTTCTTCCTACTTTTATCCATAGGTCATCCAGCCATGGTCTCAGGCTACGGTCTCGAAGGGAAAAGAAGGAGGTTGGACGGGGCGGTTGAGGGGGCTGTCTTGATGTTTATCTAGGTAAAGACTCTGTCGTCGCCTGAGGGAATTGTATCGAACTGCGGCTCTTCTTTTGATTCCTATAGCGTGTTAATGGCACCGTAGTGATATCAATTCAGAGGGTCACTGGGTTGCTTACCGATATATGTAGTAAGAGTAACTCAATATTTTACCCTCTTATACACGTAGTAGTCCTTAGCCTAAAATTAGTAATTAAATATAGGACATTTCGGACTAGAGATTCACGTCCCTTGACAGAAGGTCTTTATATGCCAATAACCGGGTTACACATTGGAAAGTGGCCGGTAGTGGACCTAGCAAGTTAACGAGTGAAGAGGCTTTCTTAGGGGGCACCAGTCATTATGGAATTAAAGTATATTAGTTGTCGAACCCGCTATGACAGGGACTCA
>JAABUS010008115.1_pt1 | contig 11653 bp, 14 predicted proteins | sample 5560161 | NCBI WGS metagenome assembly JAABUS01 (sample SAMN10711885, study PRJNA513376) | rock metagenome | isolation source: Antarctica rocks | place: Antarctica: Victoria Land, Trio Nunatak nord | collected 2016-01-04 | reverse complement strand
GTGACGCCGGCCGAGTCGCGCCCTACAGGTAGCGGTCGAACCAGCCGACCAGGTGATGGAGCCGGGCCAGGCGGCGGCTCGGCGTCCCGGTCCGGCTCAGGTCATGGCTCTCGCCCGGGATCCGGACGAACTCCGTCTCCCGGCCCAGCCGCTTGAGGAAGGTGAACATCTGCTCGGCCTGCTCGATCGGGCACCGCAGGTCCTGCTCGTTGTGGACGATCAGCAGGGGCGTCTGGATGCTGTCGACATAACTGATCGGCGAGTACTTGAGCAGCTTCTCGGCGTCGGCCCAGGGTGTGCCACCGGCCTCGTGCTCGCCGAACGTCCAGCCGATGTCGCTCGTCCCGTAGAACGAGTAGAAATTGCTGACGCAGCGCTGGGTGACAGCCGCCCGGAACCGATCGGTGTGCCCGACGAGCCAGTTGGTCAGGTAGCCGCCGTAGGAACCGCCCGTCACGCCGACGCGGGCTGGATCGACGTCACCACGGGCCAGCAGGGCGTCGAGCCCACCCATGATGTCCGGCATGTCGCTCTCGCCCCACCGGCCACGGGTCGTCGTGGTGAAGTCCTCGCCGTAGCCCGCCGAGCCGCGGGGATTGGTGTAGAGGACGATGTAGCCCCGAGCGACCATGAGCTGCATCTCGTGGAACATCCCGAGGCCGTACATCGCGTGCGGACCACCGTGGATCTGGACGATGGCCGGATGCTTTACGCCACTCCCTGGTTTGACCCCGGCCGGGGTCAGGACCCATCCCTGGATCTCGCGGTCGCCGGCGGCGCTCTGGAAGCGGATCTCCTCGGCCGGGCTGAGGAAGACCTCATCGACGAAGGCCTGATTGTGGCTGGTCAGCGCGGTGTCCGTCCCGACGCCAACGACGCGAAGCTCGAACGGCCGGTGCGGTTGCCCCGCCATGATGACCAGCCGGGACGGGTCGTTGCCGAGCACGCCGAAGGCTGCGATGCGGCGGTCACCGTGGGTGACCTGGGTGACGGTCGCCTCGCCGCCCGCGTCATCGCCGAGGTCGGCGCGGAAGACGTGAGTCGCGCCGGAGTCCGAGGCCAGCATCAGGACCGCGCGGCCGTCCGGCGTCCAGACCGGCCGGACGTCGCCGCCGACGTAGACGTCGCTCATGCCGGCGTCGCCGAAGGAGCGGTCCCAGCCGCGGGTGTGGTTGGTCGGCGTCCCGCCGCCAGCCGGGATGGTCCAGACATGATCGTTGGCGGCCGTTCCCGGCCGATCGCTGCCGACCACCGCAATCCGACTTCCATCCGGCGAGAAGGCCGGTGAACCGAGATTGTAATCGATGCCGTCGCCCGTCAGGGAGCGGACTTCGCCACCCCCGGCGGGCACGCTGTAGACGAGCGAACGGCGGATGAGGGAACGATCAGGCTGGCGGTTGCCAGTGAAGACGAGCCGGGTGCCATCCGGCGACCACGTCGGCTCCCCGAACTGGTAGAGCCCGTGCGTGAGCTGCTTCGGCTCGCCGCCAGTGGCCGGGATCGTCCAGATGTGGGAGTAGGTCTCGATGAAGCCACGACCGTCGAAGCGGTAAGCGATGTCGGTGATGACGCGCTCGTCGGCGACGGCCGGGGAGCGGTACTCGCCGCCCTGGGACGTGACGTCCTCCTCCTCGCTGACGCCGGCGGTGAAGGCGATCGTCCGACCATCCGGCGACCAGACCGGGTCGGACGCGCCACGAGGGAGCCGGGTAAGCTGGGTCGCCTCACCGCCGGCCGGCTCGATCAGCCAGATCTGGTTGACCGGCTTGGAATCCTTGTCCACAGTTGCTGTCGCGGTCGTGCCGCCACGCTCCCTGCCATCGCTGCGCTCGCCTGGGCGGTTGGAGACGAAGGCGAGTCGACTGCCGTCCGGCGACCAGCGTGGATTCGTGTCTCGAGCCGATCCGGAGGTGAGCTGACGCGGAGCGCCGTCGGCCGGGTCGGCGGTAGCCAGCCAGATGGCGGCGTGGTAGGCATCGGCTTCCTGATCGAGCCGGGTCAGGACGTAGGAAACCCGACGCCCATCTGGCGACGGGCGCGGATCGCTGACGAGCGCGATCCGGAACAGATCGTCAGGCGTCAGGGGACGACCGTGGGCGGGGGACGCGGACATTGGCGGGGCTCCTCGGAGTCGTGGCGACGCCAGTGGCGCCGGGCGGGTACGCTGTCCCGCAGCATACCGAACGTCACCGGGCGTCGCCACGGACACGGCCGACGCCTGGAACGATACGATGGGGTAGTCGGGGACACCGCCCATTGAATGCGCGGCGCCCAACGGCTGACCGTGGCGCCGGGTGAGGGCTGGATGAGCAACCAACGGAGTCGACGGCCCGGTGGGCGACGAGGCGTCGTCGTGGCCCTGACGATCGCGACCATGCTGGCGACCGGCACAACCGGCAGTCCGACGGCCGCCGGTGTGGCGTTACCCGCGCGGCAGGCCGGCACCCCGACCGCCGTCGGACTGCCGGTTGTGCCAGCCCCGGCCGAATGCACCGTCGCGCCGGTCCCGTTCGCCGAGCTCCCGGCGGTCCAGGCGGCGGACCGGGCCGCCACACCGCCAGCCCCGTTACTCCCAGCCGGCGGCGCTCCGGCCACGCCGGAGCAATCGGCGTCCTTCCTGGCGACGCTTCGGCTCCAGATCGCCTGCCTCAACGCCGGCGACATCCCGCGAGCCCTCGCCCTGACCGGCAGCGCCTACCGCGACCGGGTGCTTGCTCAGTCCGGCACGCCGACCGAAGCCCAATACGCCGTCCTCGCCACGCCGCTGCCTCGCACCGACGGGACCGTCATCGCGATCACCGCGCTGGACGGCATCACGAGCGGGCCGGACGGCACCCTGGCCGCGACGGTGACGACGTTGACCTCCGCGACGACCGTCAACCTCGTTACCCTGTCGCCGTCCTCGACCAGCCCGACCGGCTACGTCATCACCGATCAGCGCCAGCTCTCCCGCGCGACCCCGACGCGAACACCGATCACCTGAGCGAACGGGCATCCGAACCGTGCGCGAAAGGCGACGGCGCCGTGGTTGCCGGGTGGGATGCGCAGGTCATGGCCCGGAGGCCCGGTCGCGAGCGGAGCGCGCGAGCCAATACGCCTCGGGCCGCTCGGGTTGGGCAAGGGCGGGCCTTGCTACGTCGGCGCCAGCTCGCCCGGCCCGAGTCTGATTGGCTCGGTGCATGGCGGGAACGGTCAGGTCGACCCTGAGCGCGCCTGAGCCTGAGCGGGCCGCACCCGCAACCGCGCTCGGAAGAAATCCAGCAGAACGCGGATCACGACGAGCACTGGCACCGCGGAGACTACCCCAAGCAACCCATAGGCCTGCCCCGCCCAGATCACCGCCAGAAAGATGATGATCGGATGCATATGGACCACCCGGCCCTGGACCCGCGGGGTAAGGATCTCACTCTCCAGTTCCCGAAGGACGACGTAGATGACCAGGGTCAGCACCGCCGCGAACGGAGAGATGGTTAGCGCGACCAGGACCGACGGGATGGCACCGAGGTACGCACCCAGGTACGGGATGACCGAGGTGATGGCGACCCAGGCGCCCAGCAGGAGGAAATAGGGCACGCCGAGCGCCCAGAGCGCGACGGCAGCAAGTCCGCCCTGGACGGTGGCGATGAAGATGACGCCGATGAGGTAGCGCGCGATCGAGTCGCTGAAGGCGTCCCAGAGCGCACTGGCATCCGCCTGAAAGCGAGCGGGCGGGAGCCCGAGGAAAACCCTCCGGATGGTGCGGACATCGGCGAGCAGGTAGATCGCGATGAACACGATGCCGAACAGCTCGACCGCGAAGCCGACGGCTCCGCTCACCACGTCAAGCAGTCTCGCCAGGACGTTCTGCGCGAGCGCCTGACTGCGTCCGTAGAGGCTCTCGCGGAGCCGTTCCGACAGGTTGAGGTCGGTATTCGGAAGGAGACCGCGGCTCCGCAGCAGCCGCTCCCCATCATTCAGGAGTCGGTCGAGGTCACCTAGAACCGCCGGCCAGGCGGCGACCAGTTCGGTCAACTGTCCCGTCACGAAGGGGATCACGACGACCAACGCGAGCACGAAGGTCCCGATGAGCAGCAGGAAGACGAGCAGGATCGCGACCGGACGGGGCATCACTCGGGCCAACAGTCGGACGGGGAACGAGAGGACGAACGCCACCGCCACACCGCCGAGGGTGATGGTCAGGACGCTGGGAACCCTCCGAAGTGCCAGGACCAGCAGCACGACGCCAATGGCGATGAGTGCCAGCCGGAGCCACTGGGGAATCCAGATCGGCGTCGGGACGGGTGCGCCTTCGTTTGGCGCCGGCTCTGAGTTGGCGGGTGGCCCGTTCGTCATCGCCGCCGTCCCTTTGCGGAGCGACATCGCCCCTCGCCGTTGCTCTCTGGCGAGACGTCCCTGGCCCGGTGGGAGCGAGCGCACGGCCCGGCGTCCGCAAGACGATTGACGCCGCGTAGCCCAAGTGGCAGGTCACGAATGCGAATCTGGCACGTCAACCATGTAGTCATGGTCGACCTCCATCTTCTTCCACGAAGCTGACCGGTCCGCAACTCCATCATGCTTCCAATCAAGCACGTCTCGCACGAGGCGGACACTCTATCAGTATCCACATCGGTACATCCTGGGAGCTCCATGCGTGCTGCCTCGTCGGAACAGACCTGTGGCCAGAGCCGATCCGGGGTCGCTGAGACGAGCAGTGGTAACGCGGCCTGAACCGGACCCGCACGTGGCTAGTCGCATGACGCCGTCCGGACCAACCACGTCAGGGATGCGATGAAGAGCTTTTTCGACATCCCGAAAGCCTCCTCTCCGCTACCCATGGAGAGGACGGCCGCCTTGACACGCCGTCGCCGGCTCGGTACTATCTCTCCCACGCGAAACGCGTCTGCGGAAGTGGCTCAGTGGTAGAGCATCTCCTTGCCAAGGAGAAGGTCGCGAGTTCGAATCTCGTCTTCCGCTCCAGAGAATACGGCTTTCCGAAGCCAAAAACGGCCATCCTTCACGGGGTGGCCGTTTCGCTTTAGGCTTTGGATACTACCGCTTGAACATCCACCGGCCGAACCATGCGACTCCCGCCGCGGGTGCCGGGAGGCTGGCCACGATCGCTCCCTTCGTTGGGGAGACGTCTGATACGTGTGCCGTTGGCTGGCAGCACCGCCGTCATAGGGGTCGGCGTGCCGAGAGTGAGAAGGTGAGCGGGAGTCGATCACGTCTGGACGGAAGAATGTGGCCCTCGGGCGTGGGTATGAGCGTCTGGAGAGCCTGCCACGGTATCGTGCGGTGCTCGTCGAACGACGTCAGGAACAGCCCGGCCTGGAGCAGAGAGTTGATGATCTCCGCGACTGAATGCCTCCATTCGAACGTCGTTCGATTGCTCAGGGTTATCTTCTCGTCGGCATAGGTCGTACCGTCGTCGTATCGAAGGGGTTCGCTCGTCGGGAAGTACGGCCCTTTGATGACGAGTTCATCGTCGTCACGGTCATAATCGACCGCGCTCAGCACAGGATGGACCTCTCTGATGAAGAAGATCCCTCCGGGGACCAGAAGATCATGGATGGCGGCCGCCCAGGAGTCCAGGCGCGGAAGCCACATCAGCACCCCGATGCTCGTGTAGACGATATCGAAGCGATCATTCACCCGTGCCACGGCATCATCGACGGAACTCTCGACGAACTGTGCCGGCAGGTCCGCCGCCTCCGCCAGCTTCCTCGCCGCGGCAACTGCTTCTGATGAGAAATCCAACCCGGTTACGTGCGCGCCCAGGCGTGCCCAACTCAGCGTGTCCAGACCAATGTGACATTGGAGATGCAGAAGCTTCATCCCACTGACCGAACCAACAGGTAGGAAAGGCGCCATAAGCTGAGCGTCGTCCCGCACGATGCGGGAGATCGAGGAAGGATCGGCCACGAATTCATCAGCCCCGTACGCAGTGAGATGTCCTTCGACTCGTTCGTCCCAGTTCGCGCGATTCACCGCCAGGTAGTCGTTGATCACCATGTCTCCGGACCTCATCTCTGTAGCAGTGGCAGCCAACCGACGAGCGGCAGTATTACCAATGCGCGGCATTTCCGCGGCGAACCCTACGAGACGCGGTCCGCTACTCAGCGAGGGCAACCACCAGCGACGATTGGGCGGGTGCGTGGATCGGTAGGACGAACGCGAGCAGGTCGACAAGGATCGCGACCGCCATGATCAGGACGGCCAGTGGGTGGATCGCACCAAGCACCATCAATCGGCTCGGATCCCGACGACGCCTGCGGGCGTCCAGGCGATGGAGCAGATCATCCCGTCGCCACTACCAGATGACGTCCCGGGGAAAGAGATGTCGAACACTTCGACGCCCCAGCGGTGACACACGAGGTGCCGCCGCTGGGGCGTCGGGGCAAACTGGACGAGAGCGGCTCCGGCGCCGGTCGTCGTTGGGAACAGGGAGTGGTCGAGGGATGGAGACCTAGCTGACGATGAAGGGACCGGCGATCGCGAGGACCTCGTCCGGCGTGCGCGGGGCGTCGACCGCGTTCGGGAACGGCTGGTTGTCCGCGTCGTTGATCAGCGCGCCGACGAAGGACGCGTGGCGGGCCTCGACGCTGTGGATGCCCAGCGCGGTCGCCACCAGCGACGGGGCCAGCACGGCCACCGACGGAGCGGCACCAGCGTAGGCCGAGACGCCAACATTCTCCAGGGCCACAGCCGTGGTCAGGAAGGAGGTGGCATCGCTGTAGCCGAAGTCGTAGCTAGCTTCCTCGACCGGCGTGCCGCCAAGGTCGTTGATGGTCGCGGTCAGGGCCTCGACGTGAGCGGCCTCGTGGTCGCCGATCTGGGTCAGCAGATCGTAGACGGCCTGCCCGCCGAAGTCGTCGGCGGTGAAGGTCGAGAGGCCTTCCCGGTAGAAGGTGGCCTCGAGGTGCTCCAGGGTCAACGCGTAGTTGAGGATGTTGATGCCATCGTCCTCGAAGTACGGGTCGGCCGCGAGGGCGTCGCTCTGCGCGGCGGCGCGGAACGTCGGGAGGGCGGTCATGGCGAGGGCGGCGCCACCACCGATGAGGGCGGACGTACCGATCAGGCCGCGACGAGACGATGTGCGCTCGGTGTTGATGGCGGCCATGAAGCGGTCGGCGAGATCCTGGGACATGGTGAAACTCCTTCGATCGATAGAGCGATTGCGGTCCCACTGGCGACGACGACAGCCCTTTAGGCTGATGTCGGTTCGTCCCGGTCGGTGGGTCGTCATCAGTTGGCCGCGTTGCCAGGAGACCCCGTTGGCCTCATGCAGGTAGTACGGGGGCGGTCAGCGCCCGGATCATTCCTCGTCGATTCCAGGTTGCGTCTGACCAACGCAGGCAGAGAACCCCTTCGTGGACATGTATATCGGTTTGATGGTTCTATTCCGTGATAATTAGAGAAGAGGATAACTCCTTGAGGGAGGACACTCCAACGTTCCATCCTTTGGACCGTCGGGTATCCTTGGCCGGCGTCGCGGTCGATCCCGCGACAGGACGCGGGCGTGGCGGAACGGCAGACGCTGCGGTCTTAAACACCGCTGGGGCAACCCGTGTGGGTTCGAATCCCACCGCCCGCACCTCCCCAAACTCCCCGTTTCTACGCCCTTTTCGGCCGACGCTTGGCATTGGCGCGGACTCGCCTCCCCGGTCTGACAGCAGATTTGACAGCAAAACGTTCTGGAACCGCCGATTCAGCGAGCAATTCGTCCATCATGGTAGCGGCCTGGTCGTGCAGGACCGGGATGTAGTGGCTGTAGACATCGAGGGTCAGGGTGACGGTCGAGTGGCCGAGCATCTCACTCACGACCTTGGGATGGGTGCCGCTTCCGAGCATGAGCGTCGCCGCGGTGTGGCGCAGGTCGTGGAAGCGCATGGGCGGCAACTTCGCTGTAGTGACAACGTTCTTGAACACCGCGGTCTGGTGGCTGGGGTCGAGCGGGCCACCAGTGGCATTCGAGAAGACGAGATCCTGATCTTGCCAGAGCTCGCCAGCGAGCAGGCGGTGCTCGAGCTGGGTCCGGCGGTGCTCTTTGAGGACACCGACCAGCCGTGGGCCCATGTGGATCGATCGGCGTGACCGCGAGGTCTTCGGTGTCACGAATAGCAGGCCCTTGCCCTTCTGCCGCTGGAGCGAGCGATGAACCGCGAGGCGGCCAGCGGTGAGGTCGATGTCCTTCCATTGCAGACCGAGGAGTTCCCCCTGACGCATCCCAGTCTTGACCGCGAGCGAATAGAGCGCGTGCCTGTCCCCAGTGACCGCGGCGAGTAGGACGGTCACCTGCGTCTTGTCCAGGACGTTGAGTTCCCGGCGAGTCGTCTGGGGTAGCTTGACGTCGTCACAGGGGTTCCGAAGCAGGTACCGCCACCGGACGGCCTGACGGAACGCCTGGTGCAAGACGCGATGGGTATGGACGACGCTGCGACTGGATAGCCCACCGCGCTCCAACGTGCCATAAAGCTCTTGCAGATCCAATGGCGTGATCTTGTCGAGTCGACGGGTGCCAATGTGGGGATCGACTCGGATCCGGACGATACTCTCGTACCCGACGTACGTCCGGTCCTTGACCGAGGACTTGACCCCGGTCTCGAGCCACTTCGCCAGGAACTGCTTCGCCGTCATGTGTTCTGCGACGAGGAGCGTGCCTTGCTGCTGCTGACTTAGCGCGGTCTTGAGCTGGTCGCTGACGTCGCGCCGGGTCTTGCCGTAGAACGTCTTGCGTTGCCCTCCACCGAGCGTCATGGCCGCCGACCAGCGACCGTCCTTGCGCTGGAAGATGCTGCCCTCGCCGTGCCCACGCCGGCGCGTCTTCTTGACCTCGTCTGTCATGGCTCACCCGTCGACCTTGTAGCTACCGAGAGACGACCGGAATCACGTTCCTGGCCGAGCCCTACAGCCCCCTAAAAACACTAAATACCCTGTCCTCTAGACTTTCCCACCGGGTTCTTAGGGTTCTTAGGGGGTCGTTAGGACATCCACGACCCAGAGTCCATCACTGCCCCGTTCATGGATGCTGCCACCGTTGTGGCCCCGCTTGCCCCTCCTCAGCTCGTCGGTCATGCCTCACCTGCCTTGGTGCGATTCGGCGACGTGGTGCGGTATGGTGCGGTTGGGGTGGCCCGGTATTCCACGGGTGGCACGGTATGGCACGGTTCGCGGCACGGAACTCCTCGCTGACTGCGAGACTCACCCGTCCCGGCGTTCCAAGTGGACGTCTCTACTGGGGCTCGTCGGATGCCGGTTATGAGTAGCCGCATCCGTGTCTTGGTGGATGACGGTGGCTTCGAGACCGTGGTCAGCGGCGAAGCAGGCGAACAACTCCGCACGTTCTCGCGAGGGGAAGTCCTTCTCGATCGGACCGGACTCCGTCTCGATACGCACGGTGTAGATCGACACCATCAGGTCGTCTCCGATTGACACGAGAGGGATCACCAAAGCGCCGCGGCTTAGCCCTATTTCTTCCGGTAGCGATTGAACGGCATCGCGCCGGCGTCCGGCTGCTGGCTGGCGACATCCGTAACCTCGACCAGGGGAATGTCCGCCGACGCCGGCAGGTCTCCGGTGTCGCGGTAGTGCGCTAGCTGCTCCTCGGTCATCTGGCGAATGATGATCGTGTCACTGTTGGTGGCCCGCCATCCGCTTTGTGCAGCGTCCTGCGAGACGTCAGCGGCCTCACTGCCGGCCTCAGGTAGCGGTAGCGGCGTGTCGGTCATCGCAAAGAACTCCTGCATTGTCCTAGCCCTCGAGCGTCTGGTCGTCGCTCCATGGCAGCCCCGTCACTCGGTTCATGCGCTCGCCAAACTCGTATCGCCGGAGTTTCCGACCGTCTTTCCGGTTCCCGCTGGGCGGCACGTCCCAGACCTCCGTCCACTCGACGCCTGCGCCGGTGGCCGAAGTGTCCCGGGCGAACCACTCGGCTTCCTCGAACGTCTCGAAGTGCGTCTCGGACCGCATCTGTTCGTGGGCTTGAACCACAACGGAGAAGGTCGTCATGCTGGGCTCCTTCGGTACCGCTGGACGGAGGGCGCGTGCGATACGGGATCGTTACGACCGCTCACCATCTGGTACCAGCTTGCCGTTCTCATAGGTGCCAACTGGCCGGCGGCGTCGCGACGGCCCGATCGCATAGACCGTCGACCGCTTGTAGGTCCGGTGGTGTGTTGCCTCCCGAGAGCCCTGCACGGCGGCGCCCGTCCAGTCCTGCGACTCCGTGATGGCGCACTGGACGGCCGCATCGAGGTCGCCGAACTGGAGGCTCTGGCGCTCGCCATCCCAGAGCCACCGGACCTCGTACCGGACGACACCGCGGTCCGTCATGGATCAGCCTCCTTCCCAGCATCGCCTTAGAGGTCCCCCTACCTGCTACCGGGATTACCGTCGTCGGTGCGGCCGTCATACCAGGCTGCCGGCACCTCGACTTCGAGGCGTAAACGAGCCGGACGATCGCCGTGGCCCACGAGCAGGCGAGTGCCGGTGACGACGGCCTCGAAGTTCGGCTGGCTCAGCTCTACGATCGACCCAATGGGAAGCGCCAGGCGACCGCGGATGACCATGACGACGTTTTGGCGGGCGATATCAACCACGTAGGTGTTCTCGTCGAGATCGAGGGCGAGATCGAGCGGGTGCGTCTGGTCCACTGAAGCGCCTCTCTTGTGATTGTGACCGCTTCGTCATCCCGACCGACAGCGGACCGCGTCCATCCTCATAATGACCAAGGACGGCATTTCCTGCGTTCGACGGATCCCCGCCGGGCGACTCGACCACCTTCGTCCACTCTCCTCGCTACACTGCCGGTGGATCGCCGATCTCGATGATCGGTCGGCCCGAAGTCCTCAGGCGGCCCTCGCCGCCCCGCAGCTCTTGCAGAATCGCTCCTCACCGCTGAACTCAGCTCCGCAGTTGGTGCAGTAGCGAGCAGCGCCAGCAGCTACCTGAGGCGTCGACTGCGGCATCATCACCAGCCCGGCAATCTTGACCATGTCGTCACCGTCGATCAGGACGATGTCGTGCTGCTTCGCGAGGCGCACCGCCGGGACGCTGTAGTCCGCAGTCGTCATGTAGATGCCACGCTCGGCCTGGTGATGGACCGACTTCATACCGATGAACATCTGGAGCGCCGGAGAGCCCACCTTTGTCCCAGGCTTGTACCGCTTGCACTGCACGACAGTGGATCGGCCCATGTTGTCAGTCCCGAAGATATCGGCTGTCAGGTCGCCTGCGCCGCCGACCCTACGAACATCTTTGTAGCCGATGCCTTCGAGCGCCGTGACGCAGAACTCCTCGAAACCGGTGGGCGTCATGGCCAGCAGGTGATTGATGGTGATGAGGGATGACTCACGTCGTGGCGCCACCGGGATCGGGCGGTGCGCGGTCTCGGCGAAAGCTGACTGTCCGGCGGGCAAGAGCTGCTCCGAATCAGTCTTTGCTGACATTTGTTGAGGCGTCAGATTCGTGGCCTGTTGCGTCGTCGAAATCGATCCAGTCTCCCGGCGTTGGATGTCAGCTTCCCGCGCCGCAAGATCTTGCTCACGTCGAGCTAAATCGGCGGCCTGCTGGTCGCGTTGGTGTCGAATCGTGTCCGAGTTCGTAGTCGGCATGGCCTTCGTCCGTCGACCTGGGACAACGGACGTCGGACCACCATCCCCAACGAACCGACCAG
>JAABUS010008114.1_pt1 | contig 11653 bp, 12 predicted proteins | sample 5560161 | NCBI WGS metagenome assembly JAABUS01 (sample SAMN10711885, study PRJNA513376) | rock metagenome | isolation source: Antarctica rocks | place: Antarctica: Victoria Land, Trio Nunatak nord | collected 2016-01-04 | reverse complement strand
ATTGGTGCAAACACTAAATTTTATAGGGTAAAAGAAGCATTGGTATTTTTTCTTGTATAAATTTAAACAGGCTCTAACACTGTATTTGAGAATCAAGATTTCTTAAATGAGATTTCTCCAAATTATAGGTTTATGCATTGCGATGAAACCAATTCGATTAAAGAGTTCTACAAGGGGGTACGTTTCAGCAGGTCAAAAAAACACCGTTCGCATGACTATGTTAACTACAGCTGTTATAAACTGTTTTCATCAATAAATTATCCTTTATTTTTTAAGCAGAATGAGCGAAAATGACTTTTATGTTCTTTATTCATATAACATACCGGTAAGAGGTAGTGACAAAAGTGTAATTTATAATTTACACAAAAGTAAATTAGTTTTTATTCCAAATTCTATGCTATATTTATTGGAACTTTTAAGAGAAAAATGTGTAAAGGACGTCTATTGCCAAATAGAACTTGATGAGGATAAAATGCTCTTTTCTGAATATCTTGGATTCCTGAAAAAGTATCGACTGGGGATGTTCACGCAAAATCCGGAAGAGTTTCCACCAATGGAAAAAGAAATGGAGAAGTCCAAGCGAGGTGATGACTGCGATTATTGAATATGATTCATTAAGCAGTTATGACGTGAAGGATGTAATATGCCAACTAGTGTTAAGTTAAATGTAGAATGACGTAATTTGTTATATTTTCGTATCTTGGTAAAAAAACAAATGATACGATATAGCATAAAACTAACGAAAACAGAAGTAGAAGAATTGCATAATATCATTAACAAAGGGTCTCATACTTCGCAGATGTTCCGCACAGCGTATATATTATTGAATTGTGACGAAGGGGGGTATTCAGAAAAAATCACCAATGAACAAATAAGCAAAGTGCTTAAGATAGGGATGCGTACGATAGACCGGGTCAAAAAAAAATTCATGGAAGAAGGATTCGAAGCCACTTTGGAACGTCGCCCGACAACCAGGAAGTATGAGATAAAGGTAGATGGTGACATGGAGGCAAAGTTAGTATCACTTTGTTGCAGTGGGCCGCCTAAAGGCTATGCGAAATGGCCATTAAGGTTGCTGGCCGATAAAATGGCGGAGTTGGAATATGCAGAAAGCATATCCTACGTAACGGTAGGCAACGTGTTAAAAAAAATGGACTTAAGCCCTGGAAAGTCAAAGGTTGGGTAATACCACCGGAGAAAAACAGTGGGTTCGTGGCCAATATGGAGCGTGTGCCGGATGTTTATAAGAAGCCGTATAATGAAAGCTTTCCTGTGGTATGCATGGATGAACCGCCTAAACAACTGATAGAAGAAGGGAAAGTGGGATTGCCCTTAAGACCGGGACAAGAGGCAAGGGTAGATTATGAATACATCAGGCATGGGGTTGTAAATATCTTCATGGCAAATGAGCCATTGAAAGGTACCCGGCTGGTGGAAGTTACGGAGTTTAAGACAAAAAAGGACTGGGCAAAATTCGTTAAAAGAATAGCAGACGAGCTGTATCCGGATGCGGCAAGGATCACTTTGGTTATGGATAATTTCAAAACCCACGCAGCTTCGGCATTTTATGACACGTTTGAACCGGAAGAGGCCAAACGTTTGTGGGATCGGTTTGAGTTCATATATACCCCCAAGCATGGAAGCTGGCTGAACATGGCAGAAATAGAACTGCATGTGTTAAACGGGCAGTGCCTGAACAGGCACATTGCCACAATTGATAAAATCAAAGCGGAAGTGGGTGCATGGCAGGAAAACCGAAATAACAAGAACGGTAAAATTAACTGGCAGTTTACTAATGGGGACACAAGAATAAAACTGAAAAGACTTTATCCGTCAATTTATGATTAACTTAACACTATATCGCATTAATAATTCTGTCCGTTGAAATTAGTATCTGCGATTTTACCTATTAACTGATGTTACGCACGAAAGTAGTTAAATTGGGAACATGGATGTGGACAACATATTGGATTTATACACGGACTATTTGTTGGTATCGCCAGGTCAAACTACAGCGACGGGGCTGCCGGTATTAAGCGAAGGTGCAATCAGCCATGACCAGGTGACCCGCATGCTATCTTCCGGCACCATTGATTCTACGGCCTTATGGAAAGGGGTGAAACCTATATGCTGGGAGATTTCAAGTCCCGATGGCGTATTGATCATTGGCGGTTCGGTAGAAGAAAAGAAATATACCGACCGGAATGAATTGATATGCTGGCATTACGACCACACCCAGGGCCGGTCGGTCAAAGGGGTTAATTTTCTTACCGCGTTATATTACAGTCAGGATATAAGTATGCCGGTAAGTGTGGAGTGGGTCAAGAAAGATCAACAGGTAACAGATAAAAAAGGTAAAGTAAGTTTTAAGGGTGCTAAAACAAAGAATGAATATTTTCGTGAAATGGTTAGCCGGGCCACCGGGCAAATAAGTTTCAAGTATGTGTTGGCCGATAGTTGGTTTTCAGGGGCAGATAGCCCGGAATGGGCAGTGAACGATTGTAAAAGGGATTTTATCATCGCCATAAAGGAAAACAGGAAAGCTGCATTAAGCGAAGATGACAAAAAGACGGGCAGTTATGGTAGTATCCGGGATATGGGGTCAGGAGGGTGTGTTCAGCGGGTTTATATGGAACAACTGGAATTTCCGGTGTCCCTAACTAAGCAGGTCTTCAAAAACGGGGATGGGGGTACTGGCACACCCTACCTGGCTACCAGCGATGGAACGCTGTCGGCTTCACAAATTACTACAATCTATCAAAAACGGTGGAAAGTAGAAGAATATCACAAATCAGTTAAAAGCAATGCATCCTTTGCCAAATCACCTACAAGAAAAGTAATAACCCAAACCAGCCATTTCATCGCCGCTATTATGGCTTTTGTAAAATTGGAACGGTTGAAAGTACGTACCGCTAAAAATCATTTTGCCATGAAAACTCAAATTATGGCCGCTGCCACTAAAGCAGCTTATGGTGAATACCTGAAGTTATCAACACCTAATCCATTTTTGACCCAAATTAGTGCGTAACATCAGTTATTGATACAGGATCAGCAGAAGAAAAAGAACTTTTTGATGACATTTTAGTTCCTGCCGATAAAAATGCGGATCTCTCTGCTCTAAATCAGGTATTTAACGGTAAAAACCTGGATGCCCGAAAACTAAGGGAGGAAGCATGGCGCAGGGCAAAATAATTTGCGATACTGATGTCTTGATCGATTATTTTGACAGTTTAAAAGTAAGATATTCTGCCACTCTGAATATTATTAACGAAAAGATAAGGACCGGAAATGTTGTTTTGTCTGCAATAACAAAGATGGAACTGATTGCAGGAGTTGGTAATAACCATGAATTACAGTTGTTAAGTTCAAATATAAGCGGTTTTCAGTTGCTGCTGATTAATCCGAAAATTTCTTCAACCGCAATTGGTCTTTTTGAGATATATAAGTTGAGCCATAACTTGGCACTGCCAGATGCTATTATTGCCGCTACAGCTATCGTTACAAAAGTTCCGCTGTTCACTTATAATCTCCAGGATTTCAGATTTATTGATAACCTGCAATTGTATCAATTTAATAGGTAGAAGAAATCAATTGCTCCCGATGCACTAAATTTAGCGCTATGAAAAATATCGCCCCGATGCTTCTTTTATGCCTGTTTTTTTGGCAGGCATCAGCTCAAAACCAAAACCCGGATGCGGCCTACGTAAAAGAAAACTACCAGAAATACGAATACCAGATCCCGATGCGCGATGGCAAAAAGCTGTTCACATCGGTTTATGTGCCGAAAGATCAATCGAAAAAGTATCCGTTTATGATGGACAGAACGCCATACAGCGTTGCGCCCTACGGTATTGATTTATATAATAGAAGTTTAGGCCCGTCGCCTTCATTTTTGCATGATGGTTATATTTTTGTTTATCAGGATGTGCGCGGCCGATGGATGAGTGAAGGGATTTATGAGGAAATGACACCGGAAAAAGACGCACATCCTACCAAAAATGATGTGGATGAAGGCACAGATACTTACGATACCATCGATTGGCTGCTCAAAAACATCCCAAACAACAATGGAAAAGTTGGCGTTTGGGGGATTTCTTATCCCGGATTTTACACCACAACGGCTTTGCTGAGCCGGCATCCGGCATTGGTTGCCGCTTCTCCGCAGGCACCAATTGCAGATCTTTGGCGGGATGATGGCTGGCACAACGGCGCATTTATGCTGGTGGCCAACTTTGGTTTTTATCCGGGTTTTACCAATCGGCAGAATGATAAACCAACGCAACAAAGGGCTACAGAATTTAATGCAGGAACAGAAGATGGTTATGATTTTTTTATGAAAATGGCTACCATGAAAAATACCAACGATCTTTATTATAAGGATACAATCCGGTTGTGGAACGAAATGCTGGACCACCCGGATTATGATCAGCATTGGAAAGACCGCAACGTGCTGCCGCATTTAACCAATATAAAAACAGCAACGCTGGTGACCGGTGGCTGGTATGATGCCGAAGATTTGTACGGCGCGATCAATACTTATAAAACCTTAGTAAAAAACAATCCAAAAACGCCGGTTTACTTTGCGATGGGGCCGTGGGTGCATGGTGGTTGGGCAAGAGGAAATGGTGATCATCTGGGCGATGTTGGTTTCGGCGGGGCAACGGCTGCTTTTTATCGTGAAAATATTGAGTTTAAGTTTTTTAGTCATTATTTGAAAGGAACGGAGTTAAATATTGCACCTGTAAATGTTTTTGAAACGGGCAGCAATCAATGGAAAACTTATCAAAACTGGCCGGCTAAAGAGGCGAAAGAAAAAAACCTGTATTTCCTTCCCAACGGAAAACTTTCTTTCGATCCGCCAAAAACCAATGCTTCTTTTAGCAGCTATATTTCGGACCCGAACAAACCGGTGCCTTTTATAAACGGTACTTCGATGGATATGGACCGCGAATACATGACTGCCGACCAGCGTTTTGCAGCCACACGACCCGATGTTTTAACCTATCAAACCGATGTTTTGGCGGATGATGTAACGCTTGCCGGAAACATTTGGGCAAATTTAAAAGTATCAACCACCGGCACCGATGCTGATTTTGTAGTGAAAGTGATTGATGTTTACCCGGATTCTACGCGCAATACTTCTTTTACCGGCATAAATGTTGCCATGTCGCACTACGAGCAAATGGTACGGAGTGAAGCCATGCGCGGCAAATACCGCAACAGCATTTCTAAACCCGAACCTTTTGTGCCCGGCAAAATCACGCCGGTAAATTTTGAATTGCAGGATATTTTGCACACTTTCAAAAAAGGGCACCGCATCATGGTGCAAGTGCAAAGTACCTGGTTCCCGCTTATCGACCGCAACCCGCAGCAGTTTATGAATATTATGAAAGCCAAGCCGGGAGATTTTAAAAAGGAAACGATCAAGGTTTTTGATGGTGCGGGTGAAGGGAGTTATTTGAAGGTTAAGGTGATGTGATAACATTTGGAACTCGTAATATTTGTAAGCCTGATATTCAATTCTTAACTTAGAAAAAATATCTATCATGCCAGCTTCAAATCAACAAATCAGCCTCGCAGATTATTACTTCGACTTTTTAAAAAACCTTAATTCGGATAGTAAACTTGATCTTATTTCAAAACTTTCTCAATCGCTAAAAGAACAGGAAGCGGCACCTGAACCTTCTTTGCAATCACTTTTTGGAGCTTACCAATCAGAGGACACTGCGGAAGAAATCATTGCTGAACTTCGGGCATCAAGGATGTTTCACCGTAATATAGAATCACTTTGAAAAAGTATTTGCTCGATACAAACATTTGTATATTCTTTATCAAAGGACAGTATGAACTAAATAAAAAGATTGCAGAAGTAGGGGTGCAAAATTGCTTCATCTCAGAGATTACTATTGCAGAACTAAAATATGGTATTGAAAACAGTAAAAAAGTCGAAGAGATGAGAACAATAGTTGAGGCTTTTATACCAAAGTTTGCTGTCATTCCTATTTATAATGCATTAAGTATTTATGCTAAAGAAAAAGCCAAACTAAGAAAGCAAGGCTTAATTATTGACGATTTCGATATTTTAATTGGTTCAACAGCAGTTGTCAACAATATGATAATGATAACTAATAATGTTTCGACATTTGAGCAGGCTTGAAAATATAACAATAGAGGATTGGACGACACTGTCGAAAAGGTGATTATATAGTTATTAAAATAAAAGGGCCTGTTCTCTAATGTATGATGACTATAAAGCCAGCAATATTTCTTCAAAACCGCAGGTACTTTTTAGCTATAAAAATTGAAATAACCTATTATGGTTTATCTGTTTTCTTAACCAAAATTCATCCATTATACATTTAAGAACACAACCAAATAAAATAGAACTAATCTATAGGAATATATCCAGCTAAATATCTTCAAAATCTAAGTCCGCCGCGGCGGACTTTTTTTATGCCGGTAAAAACAGTATGCGTGCAAATTTTCGCTCAAAGAAAGGTTAAAAAACTTTGTTGAAAACTTTTAGTGGGGAATTGTGGTAAAAGGTGGTAAATTTTATACTTTTACTCATTAAATATTACCATAATCTGATAATGCCACATTTTTTAGGTGAGTTTGAATGCAAGCTTGATGCTAAAGGGCGGATGATGGTCCCTGCAAACCTCAGGAAACAGCTTCCGGAAGCTGAGCGTGAAGGACTTGTGATCAATCGTGGCTTTGAAAAACACCTGGTGGTTTATCCGCGCAAGGAGTGGGATTTGATATTGGATGACCTGTCGAAATTGAATCAATATGAAAAAAAGAACCGTGATTTTGTTAGATACTTTACCCGCGGGGCAACAGAAATCGTTCCGGATGCGGCCGGAAGAGTGCTTTTTCCTAAAACTTTGCTTGATTATGCAGGCATCGGAACCGATGTGGTGCTGACCGGGAATTTAAATAAAATAGAAGTTTGGGCGCAAAGTGCTTACGACGCACAACTGGATAACGAGCCGGAAAATTTTGCCAAACTGGCGGAAGAAGTAATGGGCAACAAAGCAAAAAGTACGAATGAGTAACTATCACACACCCGTAATGCTGCAGGAATGCATCGATGCACTGGCCATCCGGCCGGAGGGTGTTTATGTGGATGTAACTTTCGGCGGTGGCGGCCATTCTCAAAAAATATTAAATGATTTAGGTAAAAATGGCCGTTTGCTGGCCTTCGATCAGGATGAAGATGCCAAACGAAATGTGCCCAATGATGTTCGTTTTACTTTTGTGGAACAGAATTTCAGGTATCTGAAAAACTCGTGCCGTTTGTACGATGCGCTTCCGGTTGACGGGATTTTGGCTGATCTGGGCGTTTCTTCGCATCAGTTTGACCAGGCTGAACGTGGTTTTTCAGTTCGTTTTGATGCCGATCTGGATATGCGGATGAACAAAAGCGGTGATCTGACAGCAAAAACAATCATTAATACTTACACGGAAGAAGAACTGCACCGCATTTTCGGCATGTACGGCGAATTGCAGAATGCAAAAACATTGGCAAAAACAGTAGTGACAGCGCGGTTAAACCAGCCAATTAGAACGATTGCCGAACTGAAAAATGCGATTCAGAATTTGATCCCGAAAGGAAAAGAGAATAAATATCTGGCACAAGTTTTCCAAGCTTTAAGAATCGAAGTAAACCAGGAACTGGAAGCTTTGCAGGAATTTTTGGCGCAATCAGCAGATGTTTTGGTTTCGGGTGGAAGATTGGTGGTGATGTCTTATCATTCGCTGGAAGACCGTTTGGTAAAGAATTTCATTGCCAAAGGAAAATTTCGCGGAGAAGTAGAAAAGGATTTCTTCGGAAATGACCAAAAACCCTTTGATGCAGTAAGTCGTGGTACGATTACAGCCTCAGAAGAAGAAATAAAAATAAATAAACGGGCACGCAGTGCTAAATTAAGAATAGCTGTAAAAAGATGATCAATCGGTTAAAAGCAGAAATTCTGGAAGATGAGGAACTGGAGAAAGAGCTGATTGTGGAAGAAAAACCGCCTGCCGGTAAAATTCCCGATAATTTTTTCACCTTATTGCTGCATAAAGGTGTGGTTTCTACGGATGCCGCTACCCGGATGTTGCCATTTATATTTTTTGTGGCTTTTTTGGCGATGATCTACATTGCCAACAGGCACATGGCCGAAAATAATATCCGGGATATTGATAAACTGTCCAAACAAGTAAAAGAACTAAGCTGGGATTATAAAACAACCAAAGCCGAGTTGGCCTTTAAAAGCACTTTATCTGAAGTAGAAAAAAAGACGGATACATTAGGCTTAAAAACTTCTGTAGAACCGCCGCAAAAAATCATGATACCAGCTGATGAGCATTAGGACCAACATATTGCTCCGTGTATATCTCGCCTTTGGCCTGATCGTATTCTTTGCTGCGGCAGTGATGTTTCAGCTATGCCGCGTGCAGTTTTTACAGGGTAAAAAATGGGCTGCCATGCAAGATAGCTTGTCGATCAGATATGTAAATGTAGAGGCCGCCCGCGGTAATATTTTTGCACAGGATGGCAGTATGCTCGCTACTTCTGTGCCGGAATATGAAGTGCGGATGGATATGATGGACGGAACGATTACCGATGACAAAGTTTTTTATGGCAAAGTAGATTCGCTGGCTATGAAACTTTCTTCGTTTTTTGGCGACAAACCGGCACGTGATTATTCCCGCTATCTGCGCAACGGCCGCCGGAATAATTCACGCTACCTGCTCATCAAACGCCGGGTTTCTTTTCAGGATTTAAAGCAGATCAAGAAATTCCCCATATTTAATTTGGGCAAATACGGTGGCGGACTGATTATCGCACAAAAAAATAAACGGATTTTGCCATACCGGTCGTTGGCTGCCCGTACTATTGGTTATAAAAATGAGAATGTTAGTAACGCTGTTGGGCTGGAAGGTGCCTATGCTTCTTTTATCAATGGAGAATCCGGCAAGCGGTTGATGCAGCGCATTGCGGGCGGCGTTTGGAAACCGGTGAATGACGATTACGAAATCGCCCCGAAAGAAGGCGCGGATATCATTTCTACGCTGGATGTGAATTTTCAGGATGTGGCACAAAATGCCCTGCGCAAACAATTGATTTTGAGCGATGCTGACCACGGGACAGTGGTTTTGATGGAAGTTGCAACCGGCGAAATCCGCGCGATTGCCAACTATACCAAAGTGAAGGATGGCGTTTATGAAGAAAAATTAAACTACGCCATCAGTGAATCTGCGGAACCGGGTTCTACTTTCAAGCTGGCTTCCTACATGACGGCTTTGGATCAGCATAAAATAGATACCAATACTTTGGTGGATTGCCAGGGAGGCGCATTCACAGTTTATAAAAAAATTATTAAGGATTCTCATTTGGGGACCGGAGTAATCACTGTAAAACAAGCTTTTGAAAAATCATCAAACGTGGCTGTGGCCAAACTGATATACGGGCATTACAAAGATGATCCGGCTGAATTTACAGACAATCTGTACAAAATACACCTGAATGAGAAGCTAAACCTGCAAATCCCGGGTGAAGGTACTCCACTGATAAAAAACCCGAATACAAGCAAAAGCTGGAGCGGTTTGACACTGCCGCAAATGGCTTATGGATACGAATCCAAATTAACACCTTTGCAAATGCTCGCTTTATATAATGCAGTGGCCAACAATGGTAAAATGATTGCGCCGCTTTTTGTGAAAGAGATCCGGCGTTTTGGTAGTCCGATAGAACAGTTTCAGGCACGTGTGATCGACCCGAAAATCTGTTCTGATGCCACACTGGGCAAATTGAAAAAGATGCTGGAAGGCGTGGTGGATGACAAAAAGTTTGGTTCCGGTTATAATATTATTCACAATCCTTTATATCGGGTGGCCGGGAAAACAGGTACAGCGCAGGTGGCAAACGGTACTTTAGGATACAAGGGAAAACGCTCTTACCAGGCTTCTTTTTGTGGCTATTTCCCGGCAGATAAACCTAAATATTCGATGATCGTGGTGATCAATAATCCGAAAGGGGCTTATTATGGTGCCTTGGTTTCCGGACCGGTTTTTCGGGAAGTGGCTGATAAGGTTTATTCAAGTGATCTGGATTTGAACCAGGTGCCAACAGAACATTTTGCCGCGGCAGAACAGCAATCACCCAAAACAAAAGCCGGACAGCAAAGAGCGGTGCAGGAAGTTTACAGTAAATTTGGTTTGAAGCCAGTTTTCACCAAAAATAAAGAAACTGAAATCGATAGCAGTGAAGGCATCAACAGCGAAACCACAACTAAAAAAGGGGCTGTGCCATCAACGTTGGGAATGGGTTTACGTGATGCTTTGTTTATCATGGGAAATTCGGGTTATAAAGTTTCGGTAGTAGGCAGCGGAACAGTAATTCGTCAATCGGTGGATGCAGGCAGCATGATCCCGAAAGGTTCTAAAATTGTACTCGAACTGGAATGAAATTATTAAGGGAAATATGTGCAGGAATACCTGGGGCAGCTGGTTTAAACAAACCGGAGCAGGAAATTACTGCGCTTGTTTTTGATTCACGGAAAGTAGTTGCCGGAAGTTTATTTTTTGCAGTGCGCGGAACTTTAGTTGATGGGCACAAATTCATCGATCAGGCCATCAGCTCCGGTGCAGTAGCGGTTATCTGTGAAGAAATCCCGGAAAATCAAAATCCCGAAATTACCTATGTAAAAACAGCATCGGCTTCCGAAGCCTTGGGTTTGGCTGCGGCAAATTTCTACGATCATCCTTCAGCCAAATTAAAATTAGTCGGCATCACCGGCACTAACGGCAAAACGACGGTGGTAACTTTACTGTTCAAGCTTTTTCGGGAGCTGGGTTATAAATGCGGTATGCTTTCAACCGTAGAAAACCGGATTAATAATGAAGTAATTCCGGCCACGCACACCACGCCCGATCCGATTGCATTGAATCAGTTGTTGCAAGAAATGGTAGAATTAGGTTGCGATTATGCTTTTATGGAAGTCAGTTCGCACGCCATTGTACAGCACCGGATTATGGGATTGAATTTTGCAGGAGCCATTTTTTCTAATATTACCCACGATCATCTGGATTTCCATAAAACCTTCGATCAATATATAAAAGCTAAAAAAACTTTTTTCGACGAATTGCCGGATACTGCGTTTGCATTAACAAATCTGGACGACCGCAATGGCAAAGTGATGTTGCAGAATACCAAAGCCGTTCAAAAAACTTATGGTTTAAAAAGCATGGCTGATTTCAAAGCAAAAATCATCGAAAATCAGTTTGGTGGCTTGTTGTTAAACATTGATAATCAGGAAGTTTGGTTTAAACTGGTCGGAAGTTTCAACGCTTACAACTTGCTTTCCGTTTATGCGGCGGCAATGCTGCTTCGTCAGGACCAGGAAAAAGTTTTAACGGTGATGAGCCGTTTATCCGGTGCGGAAGGCCGGTTTGATTATTTGATTTCTGCCAACAAAATTATTGGCATCGTAGATTATGCGCACACGCCGGATGCCGTGCAAAATGTGTTGGGCACGATCAAAGACATCCGCAAAGGTAGCGGGCAGGTAATTACGGTAATTGGCTGCGGCGGAGACCGTGACAAAACTAAACGGCCGGTAATGGCCAATGTAGCCTGCGGGTGGAGCGATAAAGTGATCCT
>JAABUS010008111.1_pt1 | contig 11655 bp, 8 predicted proteins | sample 5560161 | NCBI WGS metagenome assembly JAABUS01 (sample SAMN10711885, study PRJNA513376) | rock metagenome | isolation source: Antarctica rocks | place: Antarctica: Victoria Land, Trio Nunatak nord | collected 2016-01-04 | reverse complement strand
CGCCCCCCCCCGCCGCTCTCTGTCCGGGACTGAAGGGGCACTACTCGGCTGGGGCCGGACCGGGCGTGCGACCGGACCGTAACGCCTCATCGGCCCGGGCCTGTTCCTGCTGCTGCCGAATGCTCTTGCGGGGCAGGAGCAGCGCGGCAAGGCCGGCGAGGCCGGTCGCGACACCGAGGAAGAGGAACGTGTACCGGAACGCCTCGGACCCGGCGGCAAGCGTGCCATCCTCAGCGCCGAGGTCGGTGACGAGCGACGAGTGGGAATCGACGTAGCCGAGGAAGAGCGTCGTCGTGACGGCGATGCCGACCGAACTGAAGACCTGTGCCGTCGCGTTGTAGAGCGACGTCGCCCTGGCCAGAGCCGGACCGGTGATCTCGGAGAAGGCCGTCGTCTGGAGGGGCAGGTTGCTCCACCCGAAGCCGATACCCCGGAGGATCAGGATCGGCACGAACACCCCGTAGGCCGTCGCGCCGTCGATCGCGGCCAGCCAGAAGGTACTGATCGTCAGGACCGCGAAGCCGGCCAGGACGAGCCAGCGCGGCCCGACCCGGTCGTAGAGCCGTGCCCCGCTCTGCACGCCGAGCACCGCCCCGATCCCCTGCGCTCCCAGGATCAACCCGGTCTCGACCGCCGAGAAGCCGCGGTACTGCTGCATGAACAGGGGCAGCAGGAAGAAGCTGCCGAAGACGATCCCCCGCACCGCCCAGGTCAGGAACGAGGAGATCCGGAAGGTCAGCGACCCGAACAGGCGGAGATTCAGGACGGGATCGGCGGCCCGACGGAGCTCGTACCAGGCGAAGAAACCGAGCGTCGCGAGCCCCGCCACAACGAGCGCCCAGAACGGCCCATACCCCCAACCGTTCACCTCTCCCATGGGCCGGTCGGCGCTCTGCGAGCCGCCTCTCGTCGCCCCGACCAGACTGAAGGCGTAGACGATCAGGACGATCCCGGCCATGCTCGTCACCAGCCCCGTCCAGTCGAACGGCTGCCGGACCCGGGCGACGGACGACGTCCCCGTCTCGATCCGCGGGGCGGCGTCCGGCCGCAGCACCCGGGCGATCAGGACGATGCCGGTGACGCCGATCGGCACGTTGACGAGGAAGATCCAGGGCCAGCCGAGCGGGCTGTCGACGATCAGCCCGCCGATCGTCGGACCGAGGGTCGGCGCGATCAGGACCGGGATCGAGATGAAGGCCGAGGCCGAAGCACGCTCCTCGGGCCGGAAGGACGCGAAGGTGATCGCCGTCGCCAGCGGGAAGAGCGCGCCACCGCCGATGCCCTGAACCAGCCGCGCCACGATCAGTGCCGGGTAGGCAACGTCGCCGGGCAGCAGTTTAGAGGCGCCGCAGAGGATGCTCGCCACGACGAAGATGCCGAGGAACGCCATGTACGTCCGCTTCTGGCCGAACCAGATCCCGAGATACCCGGCGACCGGGATCACGGCAGCCTGGGCGAGGAAGTAGGACGTGATGATCCACTGGGCCTGGCTGAGCTGGATGCCGAAGGACTGCTGCATCGGGACGAGCGCAACGTTGACGACCGTGTTGTTGAGGACGGCCATGAACAGCCCGATCGCACTGATCATGGCGACGGCGTACTTGTACGGGATCCGGTTCATGGCGGCGAACGCTCCCTGTCACATCCAGGACGACTGATCGGACGACGGGGGAGGCGCATGGCGCATCGTGGCCCAGCCGGGTCCATAGCGCTACCGCAGCCTGCCTGCCCCCGGTCGAGAACCGCCGCGCCGGGCACCCCCGGCAGCATTCAGCAAGATCGGAGAAGTACCCCCCTTGCGTCATCGCTGCCCGACGGATACTGTACGTACATAGAACAGGTGATCGGGCGAGCGTCGATGGCTCGTGACGCGCAGTTCGTCGGTGAGCAAGGAGAGCAGAACATGAGCGCTGTTCGGGTACTGGTCGGCACACGCAAGGGCGCCTTCATCCTGACCGCGGACGAGACGCGAACGGAATGGGACATCGCCGGTCCGCACTTCCCCGGCACCGAGATCTTCCACCTCAAGGCGTCGCCCGTCGATCCCAACCGGATCTACGCGTCGCAGGCGAGCGACTGGTTCGGCCAGATCATGCATCGCTCGGACGACGGCGGGAAGACCTGGCAGACGATCGGCAACCTGTTCGCCTACGACGGCGAGACTGGTACGCACCAGTGGTACGACGGCACGCCGCACCCGTGGGACTTCAAGCGCGTCTGGCACCTCGAGCCCTCATACCACGACGTCGATACCGTCTATGCCGGGGTCGAGGATGCCGCCCTGTTCAAGTCCACCGATGGCGGCCAGACCTGGAAGGAACTGAACGGCCTCAGGACCCACACCACAGGGAATAGCTGGCAGCCCGGCGCGGGCGGACTCTGCCTGCACACGATCATCCTGCACCCCGACAACCCCGACCGGATCGTCGTCGCGATCTCGGCCGCCGGTGCCTTCCGCTCCGACGACGGCGGCGAGACCTGGCTGCCGATCAACAAGGGGCTCCGCTCCGAATACATCCCGGACCAGGACGCCGAGGTCGGCCACTGCGTCCACAACCTCACTATGCACCCGTCCCGGCCGGACACCCTCTTCATGCAGAAGCACTGGGACATCATGCGGACCGACGATGCGGGCGACCGGTGGCATGAGGTCAGCGGTAACCTGCCGAGCGACTTCGGCTTCCCGATCGGCGTCCACGCCCACGAGCCGGAGACGATCTACGTGGTGCCGATCACCAGCGACGAGCACCACTTCCCGCCGGAGGGCAAGCTGCGGGTCTACCGCTCCCGCTCCGGCGGCAACGAGTGGGAAGCCCTGACCAACGGGCTGCCCCAGGAGAACTGCTACGTCAACGTCCTGCGCGACGCGATGTCAGTGGATCGACTCGCCTCGTGTGGCGTCTACTTCGGCACGACCGGCGGTCAGGTCTACGCCTCGTCCGATTCCGGGGATAACTGGACGGCGATCGTCCATGACTTCCCGGCGGTGATGTCGGTGGAAGCGCAGACGCTGACATGATCCGGGTCAAGCTCCCACCGCACCTGCGCGCCCTGGCCGGAACGGGCCGCGAGATCGAGGTCCAGGTCGACGGCACGGTGACACAGCGCTCGATCGTCGACGCGATCGAAGCGGCCCATCCCTCGCTGCTTGGCACGATCCGGGACCACCAGACCAAGCAGCGCCGCCCGATGGTCCGCTTCTTCGTCCTGGAGCAGGATCTCTCGCACGAGCCGCTCGATGTCCCGCTGCCAGATCAGGTGGCGAGGGGCGACGAGCCATTCTGGATCATCGGCGCCATCGCCGGCGGGTAGACCTTTGCCCGGCCCTGGTGGCGCGTCCATGATCATTCGCGAGGGATGACTGGTCGCTTTCGCCGCGAACGTACCCCCTTCCCCGGCTCCCGTCGCAGCCGACGGTCGGCTTTTGCCGATCGGAGCGCGACGAGTCACCCCGGGCTGGGGGTGGGGACTGCTCCCAATCAACCAATGACGACTGACAACAGCTAAAAACGAGGAGACCCCACTAGCTCAACTGAGCCAGCGGGGTCTTCTCATTATGTCGCTCTGAAGCGTTAGGCCAGACTACGCGGTCGCGGTGGCAAGGTGCGGCTGGACGCGGGACATGATCGCCTGCTTCGGCATGGCGCCGATGATCTTGTCGACCGGCTGGCCGTTCTTGAAGACGACCATCGTCGGGATGCTGGTGACGCCGAGCTGCGAGGCGTACTGCTGGTTCTCGTCGATGTTGACCTTGGCGATCTTGACCGTGCCGGCCTGCTCGGCGGCGATCTCGGCGAGGATGGGGGCAACGGCCTTGCAGGGGCCACACCAGCTAGCCCAGAAGTCGACGAGGACCAGCTCGTCGGCCTGCAGCACTTCCTGGTTGAACGTGGTATCGGTGACGTCGACGGGCTTGGTCATGTGATTGGGTCCTCTCTGGCGCCGGGGCGCCTCCATTACTTCCCTAATGATAGCACGGGGGTCAAGGTGCGGATCGCGCTCGACACGGGGTTTCTGTCGCTTCCTCCATCGGGAACGGGATTGTACGTCCGGGAACTGATCGCCGCACTGCCGGGCGCCGCCGAGCGGATTGGGGTCGGGCTCGACCTCGTCTCTCTCGCACCACACAGGCCGCTGGCATCGCGCCGGCTCCGGCTCGGCTGGGAGTCGGCCGGCGTTGCTCGGGCGGCCCGGCGACTCGACCCGCCGGCCGACGTCGTCCACATTCCCCACCAGATACCGCCCGTCGTCGGCCCACGCCGTGGGACGGCCGAGGTCGTCACGATCCATGATCTGATCCCGTATCACCTCCCGGAGTATCAGGGTAGCCCGGCGATCCGCCTGCGGCTGGCACTGGCGCGGCACTGGCTCCGGCGGGCCAGCCGGATCATCGCACCGTCGCAGGCGACCGTCCGCGACATCGTCACCACCCTCGACATCCCGCGTCACCGGATCGCCCTCATCCCACTGGCCGCTTCCCCCGGCTACGGACCAGCCATAACTGATCACGATCTCCAGAACGTCGAGCGGATCCGGCAGCGTTACGGCATCCCCGGCCGCTACGTCTTCAACATCGGCGGCTTCGACACCCGCAAGAATCTCCCGGTCCTCGTCGAGGCATTCGCCCGCAGCGTCGCCGTGACCGACTCAGATCGGCGCGAGCAGACTCCGGTCACGCTCGTCATCGGGGGGGCTCCCCACTCTGGCAACGAGCGTGTCTTCCCGGATCTCGGCTCGGCGATCCGGCGGCTCGGCCTGGAGCAGCGCGTCATCCTGACGGGGAAGGTGCCCGCTGAGGACGTCCTGCCGCTGCATCAGGGCGCAACGGTTTACTGCACGCCCTCCAGCTACGAGGGGTTCGGGCTGACGCCGCTGGACGCGATGGCCTGTGGCATCCCGGTGATCGCCGCCAACCGGACCAGCCTGCCGGAGGTCGTCGCCGACGCCGGGCTGCTGGTCGAGCCCGCCCCGGATCTTGTCGCCGCGGCTCTAACCCGCGTCCTGACCGACGACCTCCTCGCCGGACGTCTCCGCAACCGCTCGCTGGACCGCGCGGCCCACTTCTCCTGGGAGTTGACCGCCGAAGCGACGCTCCGGGCGTACCAGGAGGCGATGCGCCACCCGTAGGCGGGCACCGTTGGATCAATATGTGGCAAACCACAACGTCGAAGGGTGGCGATGGTCTCGTAGGGGCGATCCCTTGTGGTCGCCCGGCCGCCGCGGCGGCCATCGCCCCGCAGGGCGATAACCGTGCTACCCCGTCGACCCGTTCGTCCTTGAACGGCTGTCCCCGACCACCGGGACCGCTACGCGGTATGGCGCCTGGCGGCGCGGACAAGGCGAGCCATGTCCCTACGACGACGGTTCCTGACGGAGCAAACCACACGAGACGACCCTCCCCGTGCTGCGATGCACGGGGAGGGTCGTCTGTTGCGGTCACTGCGACCGCGCTCTAACCTTGCCCAGCGTCAACCAGTGGGCACCCCTCGTAGACGGTCATCTGGATATCCACCCGTCCATCCTCGTTCGTGTTTGCCGCGGAGTAACTGCCAGCTTCCCCGGCAATGTCGGGAAACTGCTCTTGGATAAGGCCGAAGACACGATCGGCCAGTGCGTTGCCCTCGGTGATCCCGGAGTTTCCCTCGAGGATCATGAATCCGATCTGACATCCCGCATCGGCGTAGGGACCGATCTGAGCCTCGATCTCCTGCTGGGCCTGGTCGAGGGCGCCCGGGCTGTTGTTGGCTATACCCTGCCGGTCGAACTGCATCGTTAGTGAGATGACCTGATTGCTGAGACCACCCGCCGTCGCACCTTGTGCCTCATTGGTTGCCTTCGCGCCGGCCGCCTGGGTCTCGAGAATCGACTGCGACTGATCCTGCAGCGCGATCCGGGCCTGGGCTGTCTGGAGGGCAACGGCCTGCTGAGTAGACTGCCCGGAGATCGCCTGCGCGTTGGCCTCAGCGGTCTGGAGTGCCCCGGCGTCGGCCTGGCTGGCCACCTGCTGGGTGCTGAGGGTGTCGATGGTCGCCTGCGCCTGGACAGCCTGCGCCTGAGAGGTCGCGGCGGACTGCGTCGCGGCGGCGTTGACCGTCGCCTGCTGGCTGGTCAGGTCCGCCACGCTGGAGTCCTGCCCGGCCTGCTGCGTAGCGAAGGCCGAGATCGTCGCCTGGGACTCCAGTGCGGCCTGCGTGGCCTGCGCGTCGACGGTCGCCCGCTGGCTGTCCGTCTGAGCGGCGCGGGTCTGGGCGGCCTGCGCGGAGGCTGTGGCCCGCCGAGCGAGGAGGGCGTCGGCGGTGGCGTTGGCCGCGACCGTCTGCTGGAGGACGAGGGCGTCCGCGGTCGCGGTCTGGGCGTTCTCGGCCGCCTGCCCCTGGAGCTGGGCGATCTGGGCGTCGGAGGTTGCCAAGAGGTTGGCGGTCGCGGTCGGCGTCGGGGTCGGTGGCGGGTCGCCGGTGCCGCTGACCATGAAGATTAGCGTCAGGGCGAGCAGGAGGTCGGCGAACACCCAGCCGCCGATCTCATACATGGAACGTTCGCGCCGTCGCGGTCTCATGCGACTCCTATCGTTGGGGACACAGCGTGACGAGGGGGATCAGCCCGGATCCCGGTCGATCTTCCCGACCGGGAGTTGGGCTAGGCAATGAAGGACGCGACTACTGACCGGGGCGACGGCCACCACCGGACCAGCCACCGGAGCGCTCACCGGCGGCCGGACGGTTGGCCTGGTCGTTCGGCTCGAACCGTTCCGGCTGACGACCGTACGGCGCGTTGCCGGTCGGGACGGGGCGCGGACCCTGCCCGTTGAGCTCCTGTCGAAGCGCCGAGGCGAAGGCCTGGTGCATGGCGTCGGTCGTCGGGAGCTGGTGCGCGAAGCGGTCGAGGGTCTGGGTGACGGTGCCGAGCTGCTGCATCAGGTGGCCAAGCTCACTGCGGAGCTCGCGCTCGCGCTGGGCGACGGCCATCCCGGAGGCACCGAGGTCCCGCGAGACCTGGGAGAGCTGTCCGGCGACGCCAGTCTCGCTCTCCAGCATCGCGGCCAGCCGGGCCGTCTGCTCCGACGAGTGGTCCGAGAGCTGGGCGAACTCGTCGCGAAGCTGAGTCAGGATCCGGCCGATGTCGCCGAGCTGGCTGGAGCTGTTCGAGACCCCAGCCATGCTGCTGCGGAGGACTTCGGCCAGCCGGGCCGTGGACTCCGACTCGCGGGCCGATCCGTCGCTGTCCCGGGCCTGACTCTCGGCCAGCATCGCGGCGACCTCGGCGATCCCGCGGACGGCCTCACCGGCCATCCGGCCGGCCTGCGCGGCGGCTTCGGAGCCGGTCAGGGCCCGGTCGGCGGCATCGGCCAGATTGTTGGCCGCGTCGCTGAGCTGCCGGGTGACGGCCTGGTCGCTCTGGATCCCGGAGGCGACGATCCGTTCCAGGTTGCCGACGGCCTGGAGCAGCGTCCGCTGCTGGTCGCCGGAGACGCCAACCTCGCTGGTCATGTCCTCGAGCGCGTTCTGGAGGCTGATCGAGACCTGGCGCAGGTCGATCAGCAGTCGGTGGGTCTCCTCGGCGCCGGAGCGCATCCCGGAGGCGAAGACGGCGAAGTCCGAGAACTCCTGCTCGCGCCGGTTGGCGACCAGCTCCAGCCGGTCGTGCTCGACTTGGAGCCGGTTGAGCAGCTCCTGGCTGTTGCGGTCGAACCGGAAGGCGAGCCGCTCGACGTTCTGGGCGAGCAGCGCGGTCCGGTTGGCCCGGTCCGGCGCGAGGACGACGGTCGCCGCGCCGAGGACGTTGTCGAGGTCGGTCTGGAACCGGTTGGCGGTCAGCGCGATCTGGTCGTCCCGCTTGTCGCGCCGGCCCTCGGAGATGAACGTCATCACGATGATCAGCCCGATCAGGATGACGTCGATCAGGGCGATCGAGGAGAACCGGCTCCAGGCTGGCAACTCACCGCCGAAGCCGCGCTGCCACAGCACCAGCATCGGTGTACCGGATTGCTCGGGCACGCGGGTGAGGTAGTCGTCGTAGGCCCGGGACGCCTCATAGAAGGCGTACCAGGTCACGGCGAGCGGCAGCAGGACCAGCACGTTCCGGATTCGGGCGATCGTCTCGATCAGGGCGGAGGCGTAGCCGCCTTCCTTCCGGACGGCCCAGGCGTGGGCGATCCGCTCCGTGTTGAACGCCCGGCGGAGGTCGACGTCGGCCCAGCGGGTCCTCGACTCCTCATTGCCGAGCGCGCCGGACAGGTCGGAGAGACGCTCGGCGGCGCGGGCGTCGACCTCCTGGATCGAGGCGGCCAGGCCGCCGATCTCATTGGTCAGAAGTTCGAACTCGCGGCCCGGCGTCCGGTAGATCGGCGTGTCGTCCGGCTCGAGTGGTGGCAGGGTGGCGGGGGCGTTCCGGCCGTTCTCCCGTTCGGGTTCGGGCGACGGGATCCGGGCGGTCTGCTGGTCGATGGCCGGGGTGTTGGTCACCATGGGTTTGCTGCCAATCGTTGGCCGGGGAGCCCCGGTCGGGCGGGGATGACCACGGTCATCGGCGTGTCGCCGGGCGCGCCGGGCAGGCAACGACCGCGAGCGCTACTCGGGGGAAACGCGTCTCGTCCGCGAAGGAACTGTCCGGCGGGGGAACCGCCTGGGGGGCGGGACAGGCAGTCGCGGGGACGGGGTGAACTACAATCGCGGTTGCTCCCTGCCAATGTACCATCCTGTCATGGTCCGGATCACGCCGCGCTGGCCCCGCGCCCCAACAGATCAGGTTACCCATGCCCACCCTCGAATCGCTCGATGCCGCCATGCTCGCCCCCGACCGCTGGGTCATCGCGCTGCCGCGTCTCGGCGGCGGCCAGATCGCCGCGACCGGCCGCCAGCTGTTCCGCCTCGCCGGGACCGACGCGGCGGTCTACCAGCTCAGGCAGGCGAACGGACGCGCCCTCGCGCTCCGGGTTCCCTACACGGATACGCTCAACCCCACTATTGCGGATGCCTGGCGCCGGATCGGGAGCGATCCCGCCCTCGCCCCGCTGCGCGACGGCAAGTCCGCCGTGCTGGTCCGCGACACCCAGCTGGTTCTGGATGCGCTGACCGTCCCGGGGCCGGACAGCCGGCTCAAGCGCTACCCACTGATGGCGATGAGCTGGGTGATGGCCCCAACGCTCCTGACGACCGTGATCCGCGCCGCCGCGGCCAGCGACGGAGCCTACATCGGCCAGCTTGCGTTGGCCTGGGCCAGCACCGCCGACCGCCTCCAGGGCGCATCCTTTGCCCACGGCGACCTGACCGGCGACAACATCCTCGTCCGGCCGGGGATCGACCTCGCGCTGGTCGACTACGACACCGCCGAGTGGCCGGGCCACGTCGCCGGACCGCTGACTCGCGCCGCCTCGGCCTACACCCACCCGCGAGCCAACGCCAGCGTCGGCGCCCGAGCCCGGGACCCGTTCGTCGCGCTCCTGATCTACGCCTCGCTCCGTGTCCTCGCCGAGCATCCGGAACTGCGCGGCAATCACGGCGACGACGGCACGAAGCCCAACGGCGCGCTGCTCTTCTCGCCATGGGATCTGCAGAATCCCGGCTCGTCCGAACTCATGGGACAGGTCCGGCAGCTCACGCGTGACCCGGCTACCCAGAGCGTGCTGACCCGTCTGATCGAGGCTTGCGCCGCCGCGCCGGAGGACGTGCCGGCACTGGGCGAGATCCTCCGTCCCAACTCCGGCGCCGCGACGGCCCGGCCGACCCCACCGGCTCGTCCGGAAGTCTCGCCAACAGAGACCGCGCCACCCGCCGAACCAGGCGGCAGCAGTTGGGCCGGGATTGCCAGGAACGCGCCATCCGCGACACCAGTACCTCCGGCACGCCCAGCACCGCCGTCACGTGACCGACCCACGGAGTCGCAGGCCCCGGTGGCAACACCGGCTCGGGCAACACCGGCACCGGCAAGGCAATCACCACCTCAGGCCAGCCCACCTGCCCCGGCCATCGACGAACGACCGGCTCGGGCGCCAGCTCCTCAGTTGCCGACCCGGCCCCGAACCGCCCCATCGCAGGAGCTGGTCCGCTCAGCCGACCGGGAGCAACTCAAGCGGCTGATCGGTCGTGGGGACGCGGTGGCGATCATCGCCCACTGGCGAGAACACCGACTGGCCGACGACGAAACGGCCGTTCGACAATACGGCGAACAGATCAGGACGCTGGAGCGGGAGGCCGCGATCGGCGACGCCCAGCGGGCAGCGCAGAACAACGACACCGTCCAGTTCCTCCGCCTCTGGCACCGCCACCACCTCGGGTCGTTCCCACCAGCGAAGCGGCTCCAGCCCATCGCCGAGGTCGCTCGGCGCCGGTCCGAGGCGGCGGACCGCGTCCGGAGCGCGATCGCCACCCGCGACGTCGGAACGGTCGCCCGGTACTGGCCGTCGCTCAAGGGCGACTCGCTCGTCGGCGACCTCAGCATCCCGGCCGCCGACGCCCTTCAGGTCCACTTCGGTGCCCAGATCGGCTCGGCGCTGACCCACGGCGACGACGACGCGCTGATCGAGGCGGTCCGGGTCGGCGAGGCGCAGGGCGTGATCGTCCCTCTCCAGACCCGCCGGGCCGTCCGGGCGGCCCAGACCCGGGCAACGACACGAACGCAACTCGACGATGCGATCCGGCAGCACGACCAGGAGGCGCTGGCCGACCTGCTGATCTCCGGGCGGCTGGCCGAGATCGGCGACATCCCGCCGGAGATCAACCGGCGGGCGCTCCAGGCACTGGCCTGGCCGCACCTAATGGCCGCCATCGACGCCGACCGCGACGACGCGATCCTCGGGGCCTACGACGCCGCGCTCTTCGACCTCCGCGGCCCGGGGACGGACATTCTCTCGACCCGCGAGCGAGCCCGGGTCAACCTGGCCGCGCGGCGACTGGCCTGGCTGGTCGACGTCCGGGAGGCGCTGCGGGAGCGCGACACCCGCGCACTGGGCCGCGCCTTCGCCGACGTCCCGGACGGTGCCCTGACCCGCCTGAGCGCCGTCGAGCGCCGTCGGATCGAGCGGCTCGCCTCCCGCGAGGAGGCCGCGTCGACGCTGGCGGCGGCGATCGGCAGCGGTGACGACGTGGCGATCGTCAGCGCGCTGACCCAGGTCGCGTCGATCGGTGGCAGCCTGCCGGACGAGCTCGACTGGGCATCTGTCCGCGGCGTCGTCGACCGGGTCACGCTGGCCGAGGCGATCCGCGATGCGATGGCGCAGGACCCGCCCGACGCCGCCCGGCTGGCCCGGCTCCTGCCCGTCGCCCGGGCCGCCGCCGAGGCGGAGCCAGACCGGACCGACATCGACTTCGCCGAACTGGAGCGCGAGGTCCTGCGGGCCGCGCACGTGAACCGGATGCGGACGGCGATCGTCACCGACGACGACGACGTGATCGCGACGGCGGCGACTCCGGACCCATTCGGCGCGATCGACCGGCTGCCGGCCGAGCAGAAGGAGCGGGTCGAGCGGGCCCTCGCTATCCGGGCGAAGGCGACCGGCAACGCCCCGAAGGACCGCTTCATTCCGACGATCTACGGCTCCGAGACCGCGAACTCGAAGTAGATCCCTTCCTACCGGAAGCGCACAGAAGGGGCAGGGACAACAACCCTGCCCCTTCTGTGCGTTCTCCTGCCACAATCTGATCCTACAGCGGGGGTCAA
>JAABUS010008110.1_pt1 | contig 11656 bp, 8 predicted proteins | sample 5560161 | NCBI WGS metagenome assembly JAABUS01 (sample SAMN10711885, study PRJNA513376) | rock metagenome | isolation source: Antarctica rocks | place: Antarctica: Victoria Land, Trio Nunatak nord | collected 2016-01-04 | reverse complement strand
CAGCAGTTTCTCGTAGTCGGCGGCGGAGAGGAGATCCCCTTCGCCGGAGACACGGAGCTTCAGGATCCAACCTCCACCATAGGGATCCTCGTTGATCTTCTCCGGCGCATCCTCCAGTGCCGAGTTAACCTCGACTACCTCGCCACCAACTGGCGCATACAGGTCCGAGACGGCCTTGACGGACTCTACAGCGCCGAAGGAGTCACCGGCCTCGAACGATGTTCCACCCTCGGGTAGCTCGACGAAGACCACGTCGCCAAGTTCTTCCTGGGCGTGATCCGTGATGCCGATAGTGGCAACGTCATCTTCGATACGGACCCACTCGTGGGTTTTCGTGTACTGGAGATCCTGCGGTACGCTCATGCGCCCTCCCCCTTATTTCCTGTCGCGTTTGTAGAAAGGCAGCGGCACGGTTTTCGTCGGCACGGGTCGGTCCCGGATCACCACCGTGAACCTATCTTGTACTTCAGGCTCGACGAGCGCAAGCCCGATGGCCCGTCCCAGGGTCGGGGAGTGCGTCCCGCTCGTGACCTGGCCCACGATCTGGGCCCCATCCGTGACCGTATGCCCATGACGCGCGATGCCGCGTCCCTCCACCTCGAACCCGACGAGCTTCTTCTTCAATCCCTCTGCGTCTTCGAGAAGCAGCGCGCCCTGACCGATGAAAGGCGGCTCCTTATCAAGATGGACCGCGAAACCTATGCCGGCATCGAGCGGCGTCGTCTCCGCATCCAGCTCGTTACCGTACAGGCACATCCCGGCCTCAAGCCGCAGCGTGTCACGCGCCCCGAGCCCCACCGGGTCCGCGCCGGAATCCAGCAGCTTCCGCCACAGGGCTGCGGCGTCGCCGGGGCGGACGAAGACCTCGAACCCGTCCTCACCCGTGTAGCCGGTGCGTGAGATGGTGGCCGGTACTCCATCCACCTCGCCCTCCACGAATCGGTAGTACTTGAGCCCGGACAGGTCCGCGTCGGTTAGGTTTTGGAGGATCTCTACGGCGTCCGGTCCCTGGAGCGCTAGCAGCGCCCAGTCGTCTGACTCGTCGGCCAACCCCACATCGAGGCCTGAGACGTTCTCCCTGAAATGGTCCACGTCTTTGTCACGGTTGGAGGCGTTGACGACGATCAGGAAATCATCGGGGCGACGGTAGACGAGCACGTCGTCAACGGTTCCGCCGTCCTCGTAGCAGACCGCCGCGTATCCCGCCTGTCCGGTTTCTAGCCGTGACACGTCGCGGGTGACCAGTCGCTGCACGGCGGCTTCGACGTCAGGGCCGCTGAAGACAACCTCGCCCATGTGGGACACGTCGAAGAGGCCGGCGCGGGTACGGACCGCCTCGTGCTCGGCCTTGATGCCAGCGTACTGCACCGGCATCTCCCAGCCGGCGAAATCCACGAGACGGGCTCCCGCCGCTTTATGTTCTTCGTAGAGCGGGGTGCGGCGGAGAGAGTTCCGGGCCACGTCTACCACCTGGCTTTCAGTTGCCTGGCGGCGCGGGTCTCGTCGAGGCGGCGGGTTGGCGCGTGGATCGGGGCCTCTTCGAGATCCTCCGTCGCGCTCTCGGCCAGTTCCAGCATCGCGCCTACGAAGTCGTCGAGGGTCTCTTTGGACTCGGTTTCGGTCGGCTCGATGAGCATGGCCTCCTTGACGACGAGGGGGAAGTAGATCGTGGGCGGGTGGTAGCCGTGGTCTATGAGTCCCTTGGCGATGTCCAGCGCCTTCATACCCTTCGGCGGCTGCACGACGACCTCGTGCTTGCACGGTCCCTCATAGGGTACGCGGTACACACCCTTGAGCCTGGCGCGCACGTAGTTTGCGTTCAGTACGGCCATCTCCGTCACGTCCCGAAGCTCGGGGCCGTGCATCTTGATGTAGTTCCACGCCTTCAGGATGACACCGAAGTTGCCGTGGAAGGTACTCATCCTCCCGATGGATTTCGCCGGGCGGACGAGGTGAAATGCATCGCCGTCTTTTTCGACGGTGGGATCCGGACGGAATGGGGCGAGCGCTGCGGAGCAAGCGATTGCGCCGCAACCAGGACCGCCGCCTCCGTGCGGTGTGGAGAATGTCTTGTGCAGGTTGAAGTGCATGATGTCCACTGCCGCGTCAGCGGGGCGCATGCGGCCCAGGTTGGCGTTCATGTTCGCGCCGTCCATATACAGGAACGCGCCGTTCTCGTGCAGAACCTCGGCGATCTCGGCTATGTTGCGTTCGTAGACGCCGCAGGTGTTGGGGTTGGTGATCATCAGGGCGGCTGTGGTCTCGTCCACCTTCTCCCGCAGTTCGTCAACGTCCACGCAACCGTGCTCGTCCAGCCCGACCTCCACGGACTTGAAATCGGCCATCGAGGCCGTCGCCGGGTTGGTGCCGTGGGCAGTAGCCGGAACGAGGACCGTGGTTCGCCCTTCATCGCCAGCGTCCTCGAAATACTTCTTGACCATGAGGATGCTGGTCAGTTCGCCCTGCGCCCCAGCCATCGGCTGCAACGAGACGGCTGGCAGCCCGGAGATCTCCGAGAGGAAACCTTGAAGCTCGTACATGACACGCAGCGCTCCCCGCGCCTCTTTCTCGGGCTGTAGCGGATGGAGACCAGAAAATCCGGGGACGGCTGCGGCTGCCTCGTTGGCGCGCGGGTTGTGTTTCATAGTGCAGGAGCCGAGGGGATAGAAATTCGTGTCTATGCCCCAGTTCTTGCGGGAGAGGTTGGTGTAGTGACGGATCACGGCTGGCTCGTCCACCTCGGGAAGCCCCGGCTTCTCCTTGCGGATGGATTTCTGGGGAAGAACCTTTTCGAGGTCCGTCTTCTCGACGTCGAATCCCGGGAGGGTGTATCCACGGCGGCCTTCGCGGCCTTTGTCCCGGATCAGGCTCCCAAGCGTCTTTTCAAGCATTCGCAACCACCTCCACGAAGGCGTCGAGTTCTTCCCTGGTCCGTTTCTCAGTCACCGCCACGAGCATCGTCCCCTCCCCGAGATCCAAACCCCCGACTATATTGTTGCGTAAAAACGCGTCACTGGCACGACCCACATCCGGCAACTCGACAGCGAACTCCCACAGGAACGGCGCGTCGGGATACCGGAGCTTCAGCCCGGCGTCTTGCAGCCTGTCTGCGAGGTAGTGGGCTTTGGAGATGGAGAGCTCTGCTACCTCGCGCAGCCCCTCCGGCCCCATGAGAGCCGCGTAGACCGTGGCGGCGAGGGCTGTGACAGCCTGGTTGGTGCAGATGTTGGAGTTTGCTTTGGCGCGCCGGATGTCCTGCTCGCGGCCTCGGAGGGTGAGGACGTAGGCTAGCTTTCCGTCCTGATCCACCGTCTCCCCGGCGATGCGGCCAGGTAGCTGGCGGACGAACTTCTCACGGGTAGCCATGTATCCGGCGTAAGGCCCGCCGAAGAGGAGCGGCATTCCGAGCGGCTGGGCTTCGCCGACGGCGATGTCCGCGCCGAGGTTGCCTGGGGCTTCGAGGACGGAGAGTGAGATCGGGTCGCATACAGCGACGCACAGGGCGCCAGCATCGTGCGCCGCATCAGACGTTGCCTCGATATCCTCCACAACCCCGAAGAAGTTCGGGCTCTGCACGAATACGCCAGATACATCGTCCGGGATGGCGGAGTAATCCGTGGTCCCGCCATCGAACGGCAGTTCCACGACCTCGACGCAGTAGGACTCGACGACCTCGCGGTAGCGGGGGTTCAAGCCGGCGGAGACGGCGACTTTAGGATCTCTTTTTGTCAGGCGGGCGGTCATCAGGGCGGCTTCGGCGACGGCGTTGGCGCCGTCGTAGACGGAGGCGTTGGCGACGTCGAGGCCGGTGAGCTCGGAGATCACCGACTGGAACTCGAAGATGGCCTGGAGGTGTCCCTGGCTGACCTCCGGCTGGTAGGGCGTGTAGGAGGTGAGGAACTCACCCCGGCTGATGATGGCGCCGATGGAGGAAGGTGTGATCCTGTCGTAAGCCCCACCACCGAGGAAGATCGGCATCCCCGAGACGTTCTCCCCGGCCCGCGCCTCCACGTCTCGGAGGGCTTCATATTCGGAGAGGGTTGGCGGGAGGTCGAGATCCCCCTCGAACTTCGGCGAGACGTCGGAGAAGAGATCATCGAGTGTCTCGACCCCGATGGCATCCAGCATCTCGCGGATGTCGTCCTCGGTGTGCGGTGTGAATCGCGCCACGCGGCTATACCCCCTTGTCGGGTGAGCGTTTCGTTTTCCGCCCTGTCCCAAACCTGAGAGTGTTACCCCGTCGGCGCCGGTCCTCGACCAGACTCTCCAGGACGCCCTCCGGCGCGCGGTCCTTCTGCCTGAGAGATTCGGTCCGAGGCAGCGTTCGCTGCCTCGGACTTTTCACCTTCGGCGTCCGCTGCGGAGGGCTCCCCCAACCTCCCGCGGCTCTCTCCCGCGCCCATCTTCGGACAACGCAAAGGCTAGCATAGGCCATCCCGGATGTCTCCGGCGGAGGAGGCAGGCTACTCGTCAGATAAGGCTCGCGCGGTCGCTCCCGCGGCGCTGCTCGTTATTCGTCGTGGCTCAGGGCCTCCGTGATGGCCTCATCGAGGTGCAGCGCGTGGCCCTTTGCCCACGCGGACGCGAACTCGTCTTCTCCCAGCGCGGCGCGGGCCGCATCCACGATACGGTCGTGCTCGGCGCGCCTGGCCGGTGGGAGGGGCCAGCCGGTATCCTCGCGCAGCGCGACGGCTGCCCCACTGAGCCGCGCTACCCGTTCCATCCTCCCTTGCGCGACCGCTACTCGGGCCAGCCCCTCCAGGCAGGGCAGGATGGTATGTTTGAGGCCCACCCACCGTCCCAGCTCCAGGCTCTCTTCGTACAACCTCGACGCCCGCGCATCTTCGCCTGCTTCGCACGCCACGTTCCCGAGGCTGGTGAGCGTGCGCACGATGCCCCACGCGTTCTCCAGGCCACGAGACAAAGCCAGGCTCTCTTCCAGCAACGTTGTCGCGCGTCTGATATCTCCCTGCCCGCGCACCGCGTCCCCCAGGGCGCGGAGGCTCCAGGCGACACTAAACGTAGTACCAAACTCACGGGCCAGGGCGAGGGACTGCTCGTGCAGGCGCACCGCGCGTTCGTAGTCTCCCTGCTCATAGGCCACAAACCCCAGCTCGCGGAGTGCAGCACCCACACCTTTTTTATGGCCCAGCTCCCGATACACGGTCATGCCCTCTTCATGCAGCGCCACCGCGTGATCGTGGTCCCCTTGCGCCATGGCCAGGATACCTGCTATCTGGAGCAGGTACGACTGCGTGCGTGCGGGCAGCTCGTGCGGAGCTTCTCCGGTCTGGCCTTTCGCTCCATCTAGCGCCAAGACCGCCTCCATCCACTGGCGTCCATCGCTCAGGTAGCTGTGCTCAATCCAGAACCGCCACAGTGCCAGCGCCAACCGCGCTCCCGTCTCAGCCTCCCGATTCTGTACGGCCCAGCCCAGCGCTGCTCGCAGGTTATCGTACTCTCCCCCCAGCCGAGTCAACAACAACGACCACCACTCTACCCCGTCCAAGCGCCCAGAGGCTTCAGGCTGCGCGGCCTCCGCCAGCGCCAGGTAGTACTGGGCGTGCTTCCGTTGCACCTCCTCCACCTCGCCGCTCGATGTCAGGCGTTCCAGGGCGTACTCCCGGATCGTCTCCAGCATCGTGAAGCGTGTTTCCTCTTCGTCTTGGCAGGTAGAGGAGTCGGATATCGGTACCAGCAGGCTGTTGTCCACTAGCGATGCCAATGTCTCCAAGACGCTGCACGCCGCATGCTCGACGGCCCCGAAATCGCAGACATCCTCAGCCGCTTCCAGGGTACAGCCGCCGGCAAAGACGGCGAGGCGACGGAACAAAGCCTGCTCACCGGCATCGAGGAGATCGTAGCTCCACGCGATCGCGTCGCGCAGCGTCTGCTGCCGCTCTGGCAGGTCACGAGCTCCTCCCGTAAGTAGCTGCAGTCCAGGAGCTAGCCTCGCAAGCAGCGCCCGCAGGGGAAATAGTTTGACCCGCGCCGCCGCTAACTCGATCGCCAGCGGCAGCCCGTCCAGCCTCCGGCAGATCCGTGCCGCCGTGGCCACGTTCGTGTCCGTAAGCTCGAAGGTGGGCACGACGGCCTGGGCACGCTGGCGGAAGAGTTCCACCGCTGGTGACTGCTCCAAGACCTCCATCTGCATCGGGCCTTCCGCGTCGGGAAGGGGCAGCGGCGGCACGGGGAACTGGCGCTCCCCGCCGAGGCGCAGCGGCGCCCGGCTCGTCACCAGCACCGTCAGCCGCAGGCATCTCCCTACAAGCTCGCCAACAACCTGAGCAGCCGTTGGGAGATGCTCGAAGTTATCGAGAACCAGCAGCATCTGCCTGTCTTGCAGCTTCCATGTCAGGGTCTCCCGTAGCGTCTGTCCCGCCACCTCCTTGATCCCAAGCGTCACGGCGAGGACCGAGGGAAGCAGGGCGGCATCTCGCAGGGGAGCCAGCGGCACGAAGGCGACCCCGTCCGCGAACGCCCCGCGCGAGCGGCCAGCCACCTCGACGGCCAGCCGGGTCTTGCCGACGCCGCCGGGACCGGTCAGGGTCAGCAGGCGCACGTCCTCGCGCAGCAGGAGGCGGGCTACGGCCGCCACTTCGTGGTCGCGTCCGACCAGGGGTGTGGGCGGCGCGGGAAGGTCGCGGCGGGAGGACTCTGGCGGCGGGCGGCGGATGGAGGAGCGGCGGGCAGCAGCCTCGAACCCGGCGAGGTCCTGTCCGGCCAACCCAAGGACTTCCGCCAGCTTCCCTACGGTGTGCCTGTGAGGGCGGCGCCGCTCCCCGCGCTCGATCAGGCCGATGGCCTGGGGGGTGAGGCCCGTCCTTCCGGCCAGGTCCTCCTGGGTAATGTTGGCCGAGTTGCGGTGGCGCCGGAGTAGATCCCCGAAAGTGAGGCCGGTGCCGGTTTCCACTTCTTCTGCCTCCTGCCCGCGGGCCACCCGCCGACATCCTAGCACACGTTTTTTGGCGATTGTTTGGGTTGTTGTTTGGGTTGTCTCTGGGAGCGGCGAATCGCCAGGAGCATGATCCAGACAGGACGGAACGCCCGAAGTAGCACGGGGAAGGAGAGCAGTGAACCATTTTTGCGACATCTCGTTCTGGAGAGCCTCGGATCAGGCGGCAGTGGCACAACACCTCACGGATCGGACCCGGATGGCCGGTGTGCCTGACACACAGCGGCGCGCCGGCCTCCTCCGATCTGCCTTACTATCCCTGCTGCGCATGGCGGGGCTGGCAGAGCAGCCGGTCGCGAGACCGGTCGAGCGGGAGGAGACCCCGGTACGGGAGAGCTGTGACTGTGGTGGTGAGGAGTTCGAGTACCGGGAGCCAGTACTCGACGACGGAGAGTGGGTTCTTCGATGCCCCGGGTGCGGACACCTGGATCGCCTGCGCTGGCTCTCGGACGAGGCCAGGCCTTTCGTGCTGGCAGTGGCGCAGCGAAGGAGGCGCCTGCTGCTGAGGAGGAAGCGGCCAAAGCCTCGCCCTACCTGCGCGCGGAGTCCGAGTTCGGGATCTCTCAGACCAAAGGAGCCCGCGACGTGATAGAGCGTTTCGGACGCCACCCGCACCGCAACGAGATACTGGGGCGCACCTCCACGCCCGAAGAACTGGAGTACCTGAGGACCGAGACGCCGCCCCACATGCGCCGCCCACCCTTTTGGGGAGAACTGTTCGCCGAAGCCCGGAAATATTCCTTTTCCGTCAAGGGTGCTGTACGAGCAAGAGTGGCGGGGGGTCCTTCGCGAACCTGACACTGCTCGCGTTCGTCGCGCGGATCTTCGCCACGAGCGCCGTCCTCTCAAGGCTGCCGATCCTCGTCTGGCGCAACGGCAATGCCGCCGGCCAGACGCCGGCATGTCACTTTCGGCTCAGGAGTAGTTCTCGGAGGTGACCCGTACCTCATCTTTCTGGGCGAAGTGCTCGCTGATGTACTTCTCTCCCTCGTCGCAGAAGAGCGTGACGACCGTTTTCATCTCGGGATGGGTCTTGCGGACTTTTCGCGCGGCGATCAGGTTGGCCCCGCTGCTGGGTCCGACGAAGAGACCGTGGCGTTTCGCCAGGTGGCGCATGGTCTCGACGGCCTCTTCGGACTCGACGCTCAAGGTGTCGTCTACGAGCTTCTTGTGGCGGCTGAAGATACCGGGGACGAAGCCGTCGGCTATACCCTCGATCAGGTGCTCCCCCACCTCGCCGCACAGGATCGTACACGACTCATCCGGCTCCATCGCGAACAGCCTGACACCAGGGTTGACCTCCCGGAAAGCCTGGCCGACCCCCACGAGCGTCCCTCCGGTCCCGATGCCCATCACCAGCGCGTCCGGGACGGCTCCCTCGGGTAGTTGAGAGAGGATCTCTGGCCCCAGCCAGGTCCGGTTCTCCTCCACGTTCCACTCGTTCTCGAACTGCGAGGGGCAGAAGTAACCGTGCTGGCCGCCAAGTTCCTTCGCCTTCGCCAGCGCCTCGTCCACGTGGAAGTGTCCTATCTCCATCACTTCGGCTCCGAAGGCGCGGCTTATGGCGACCCGCTCACCGCTCATCCCCTCCGGCATCACCACGAGCATCTTATATCCCTTGACCGCGGCGACCATCGAGAGGGCGTTGCCGGTGTTGCCGGACGTCGCTTCCACAATAGTGTCGCCCGGTTTGAGCAGGCCCTCGTCCTCGGCGCGCTCGACCATGTACTTGGCTATGCGAGCCTTGACGGAGCCTGAGGGGTTCAGGTACTCCAGCTTGCAGTAGATACCTTCGATCTCTAGCAGCGTCGTGCCCCCGATCGCGTCGAGGACGCTGTTGGATAGACCGCTCTTCATCTCGACCTCCTTACTCCGGCGTAACGTATGCCCCGGAGAGGCCGCCGTCAACCAGGAAGGTGGAGGCGTTGACGTAGGATGACTCGTCGGAGGCCAGGAAGAGGGCGGCGTTGGCGATCTCGACGGCCTCCGCGAACCGGCCCATCGGCAGGTGTACGAGCCTGCGCTGGGCTTTTTCGGGGTCTTTGGCAAACAGCTCTTGCAGCAGCGGCGTGTTTACCGGGCCGGGGCACAGGGCGTTGACCCGTATTCCCTGCCGGGCGAACTGCACGCCGATCTCGCGGCTCATGGCGAGAACGCCGCCTTTGGATGCCGTGTATGAGACCTGGCTCGTGGCGGCTCCCATAACTGCGACGAACGACGCGGTGTTTATGACGGAACCGCCGCCGCGCTCCAGCAGGTGCGGGATGCCGTACTTGCAGCAAAGATAAACGCTCTTGAGGTTCACGTTCTGCACCCGATCCCAGGCTTCCATCTCCGTCTCGAGGATGGAATCGTCGTCTGGCGGGGAGATACCGGCGTTGTTGAAGAGCACGTCTATGCCGCCGAACGCCTCCGCTGCTTCCCGGTACATCCGCTGCACGTCGTCCGGGTCGGTGACGTCGGCGTGGACGTAGAGACCGTCAATCCCGACCGCGGCTTCTTGACCCGGCTCGTCGGCGAGGTCCACGACGCAGACCTTCGCGCCCTCATCGGAGAACCGTTTTGCGGTCTCGCGCCCGATGCCGCTGGCTGCGCCGGTGATGACAGCTACCTTTCCTTCCAGGCGTCCTGGCATGTCAGTCCTCCGTGGAGATGTAGACGTTCTTGACCTCGGTGTACGCGTCGAGGGCGTGCGGGCCCAGTTCGCGGCCGACGCCGGACTGCTTGAAGCCGCCGAAGGGCGTGGCGACGCGGACGGAGGTGTTGGAGTTTATGGAGATTACGCCGGTCTCGATGCGCCGGGCCACGCGCAGGGCCTTCGCGCCGTTCCGCGTCCAGACGGAGCCGGAGAGACCGTATGGCGTGTCGTTGGCCTGGCGGATGGCGTCTTCTTCATCATCGAACGGGATGACGGCGACGACGGGGCCGAATATTTCTTCCCTGGCAGCCTCGTCCTCGTTGCTGACCGGGGCAAGCACCGTGGGTGGGTACCAGAAGCCGTCGCCTTCTGGGGCTTCGCCCCGGACCGCCACCGGCGCATCGTCCGGCACGTAGGATGCCACCTTCTCGCGGTGGTCCGCCGAGATGAGCGGCCCCATCTCGGTCGCCTCGTCGAACGGGTCACCGACCTTCATGCCGGTGACGGCCGGCTGCATGAGGGAGAGGAACTCGTCGAAGACACTCCGCTGAACCAGGATGCGCGAGCGGGCGCAGCAATCCTGGCCGGCGTTGCCGAAGACGGCGACAGGTGCGGAGGCTGCGGCTTTCTCCAGGTCGGCGTCGGCGAAGACCACGTTGGCGGACTTGCCGCCGAGCTCCAGGGTGACGCGCTTTATAGTATCGGCTGCGCCCGCCATGATCCCACGTCCCACCGCCGTCGAGCCGGTGAAGGCGACCTTAGCCACGTCAGGGTGCTCGACGATCCGGCGCCCGACCTCGCTCCCCGGTCCCACGCACACGTTCACGACGCCCTCCGGAATTCCCGCTTCGAGGGCGATGCGTTCGAACTCCAGCGCGGTCAGCGGGGTAAGTTCGGCTGGTTTCAAAACCAGCGTGTTGCCTGCGGCGAGGGCCGGGGCCATCTTCCAGCTCGCGATGGTGAGCGGGAAGTTCCACGGTACGATCAGGCCGACCACCCCGAGCGGCTCGCGGAACGTCACATCCACGCCGCCGGAGACCGGGATGGTGTCGCCGAGCAAACGCTCCGGCATCCCGGCGTAATAGTGGAACGTCTCGGCGACCATACTCATCTCGCCCCGCGAATCCCCGATGGGCTTGCCTGTGTTCCGGGATTCGAGCCGCGCCAGATTCTCCTTCTCGTCCTCCAGCGCGTTAGCGAGGCGGCGCAGCAGACGCGAGCGGTCCGCGGGCTCGACGGCCCTCCATTTCGGGAACGCTTCCTTCGCGCGGGCGATGGCGGCGTCCGTATCTTCCGCAGTGGCCTGTTCGATTCTCTCCAGCACTTCGGCGGTGGCGGGATTTAGCACTTCTAGCAATCTAGGAAACCTCCGAAATCAGGGCCTCTATGATAAGGCTTTTCTCGTCCTCTTCTGGATGCCAGAGAACACCGAGCACGAACGGGCACGTGGGATCTTCTATGGCCTCGACCGCGCCATCTTCGGACCACCCGGTGACAGCGAGCCCGGGCCCGATCTCCCGAACCCCCTGGTGATGGTGCGATTTGACCGGCGTGCGATCCGAGCCCACAGCCCGGGCTGCGACGGATTCTGGCTCCAGATCCACGTCGTGGTCGGCGAAGACGCCAGGCGTGTGACGATGGTGCTCGTGACCGACCACGTCAGGGAGATGCTGCTCGATGCCGCCGCCGTAGGCGACGTTCAGAACCTGCATCCCGCGACAGATGCCCAGGACCGGCATCCGGCGCTCGATGGCGGCGCGCACGAGCGCTAGTTCATAGGCGTCCCGCTCCTCCTGCACGGGCCCGGTCTGCGGGTGTGGCTTCTGATCATATAGGGCGGGGTCGAGGTCTCCGGCCCCGCCGGTGACGATCAGGACGTCGAGGAAATCCAGAACCCCGGCCGGGTCTTCTGTATCCTCAGGGTCCGGCGCCAGCAGTATCGGCCTTCCCCCCGCTCGCTGCACGGCCCTCACGTAGCTCACCGGGCTGATGACGGTTGGCATCTCCTTCCAGGCACCATAGCTGACGTTCTCCGTCGCCGCCGTGACGCCGATGGTTGGTCG
>JAABUS010008109.1_pt1 | contig 11656 bp, 10 predicted proteins | sample 5560161 | NCBI WGS metagenome assembly JAABUS01 (sample SAMN10711885, study PRJNA513376) | rock metagenome | isolation source: Antarctica rocks | place: Antarctica: Victoria Land, Trio Nunatak nord | collected 2016-01-04 | reverse complement strand
GGCGCGTCCTTCTGATGCCGGTTCGCAACCTCGGGAGAGCCGGGGGCGGCGGTGTCATGCTGGCCCTCGCGGAGCGACCAACCCAGGCCGTCACCCCGACCCTCGCCGAGTCCTAACAACAAGCATCATTCCGATGCCCGTCAAGAACAGGGTGCACCAGTGACCAGACAGGGCATCCCACTCGCCACGGCGTTGGTGGTGCCCACGAGCCGGAACCCGGCTCGTTCGAAGATCGACTTGGTCCCAACGAACGCCATGGTCAGGTGCATCCGTCCCGGTCGGTCGACCGGATATGCCTCCACCGCCGGCACGCCATAGGCGACTGCACCTTCGAGCAGCGGTGCCGTCACACCCTGTCGGCGATGGCCCGGGCGGACGACGACGCACACGATGCTCCACACGGGCAGGTCGTCGATGGATTGGATGAGACGTGAGCGGGCCAAGCGCGTGATCTGGGCCGCATCCTCAGCGGCACCCACCCGGACCCCACCGCCGCAGCCCCCACCGGCCACCACCACACCGTCCTCGTCCTCGACCCCGACCGCGGTCCCGGCACTCCCCCGCACCTCACCCCACCGACGAACACTGCCCGCTCCCCCACAACGCCCGCAGATGACCCAACCACCCAGGCGGCCCGACCCTGGGTGAGGTACCGGTCCGGCCACGCCGACGAGCATGGAAGACCGCGCCATTGAGTACCTTTCCGCGCACAGCAGCGGCAGCCCGAATAATGTTCGGAGACCATGCAAGCCAGCACCAGGCCACCGCGCGTCCGCCTCTGGCAGCATCCCCGAACGTCCGATGGTTCTCCCACAGTGGAGGCGCGACCTGTGCGGGTGATACCGCGGCGGTGCTGGGGGGTTCCCGGGTGATAACGACCGGAGTCCCGGCCGCAATCACCGGACCCCATGCGCCGGACGAGCTGCTAGCCGGCCATCAGCTCGGTGCGACCGGCGGGGCTGCCGTCCGGCAACCACTTCGGGAGGATCTCGGGGGAGAGCAGCGCATCTGCTGCCATGAATGCGGCGCCGCGCAGCCCTGCTTGGTCTCCCAGAGGCGACCGGCTGATCTGCAGCGACCGGGTGGCCAGCGGAAGGGATCGGCTGATGATCGTTTGCCGAATCTCGGCGAGATAGGCGTCGCCTGCCCGCGAGACTCCTCCGCCGACGAGGACGAGCGACGGGTTGAAGAAGTTGACCATCCGGGCCATGGTGACGCCGACCAGACGCGCGGACCGGGCCAGGAGGTCGATCGCGACGGGGTCGCCGTGCGTCGCGGCGTCGCTCACCGTCTTCGCCTCTAGTCTGCCGTCACGCTCCAGGGCGGCGGCCAAGAAGTTGCTCCGCCCTTCCAGGGCCGCGCTCTCCGCGTCACGCGCGATGGCCGCCCCCCCGGCCAGCGCCTCGAGACAACCGTACTTTCCGCAGCGGCAGAGCACCGTGGCCGACTCCTCGACGGTGACGTGACCGATGTCGCCGGCGCAGCCCTGCGCACCGCGGTGCAGGCTCCCCTTCGTGACCAGGCCTGCGCCGATCCCCGATCCCACCTTGACGTAGACTAGGTCACTCTGTCCCTGCGCCAGGCCAGCGCGCAGCTCGCCAAGAGCCATGACATTGACCTCGTTGTCGACCCACACTGGCGCGTGGAAGCGATCGGAGAGGAACGACCTGACCTCGAAGTCGTCCCACCCCGGCATGACGGGCGGGGCTACGGGACGTCCGGTCGCGAACTCGACGGGGCCAGGGAGCCCGATCCCGATACCCCAGATTGCGACGCCATCGTCACGGCTGCCGAGAAGCTGCTCCCACCGCTCAGCGACACGGGTCAGGATGGGGACCGGCCCATCGCTGACCTCGGCGGGCTCCTCGTGTTGCACCAGCAGGGTGCCTCCCAGGTCGCTGATGGCGACCCCCAGGCTGGTGATCCCTAACTCCGCGACGAGGAGGCGTCCTGCCTCCGCGTTGAAGTGCAGGCCCCGGGGCGCCCGGCCGCCGGTCGACCGCTGAAGCTGGCCCTTGGCCAGAAGGCCGGCGTCCACGAGCTGCGTCACGCGTTGGGTGACCGCGTTTCGGCCCATACCGGTGAACCGGACGGCCTCAGGCTTAGTCGTGACCCGGCCCAGGCGGACGGCGTCGAGCACTCGCACCAACCCGGCGGCGTGATCCTGGGCTTCCGCCGCCGCTCTCACTCCATAGGCCACTGTTGCCCCTTTCGTCTTGCCGAACTCTATATAAGCCCCGCTGGCGCTTGACTTTGGGCCGCAAGAGTCTTTAGTTTGCACAAGACGGGCCACGAAGCGCCGAGTGGCGGCGCATAGAGCAAGGGGACTCATCGATGAGGCTGGGGTACCACACCATTACCTGGGGCGGCGTCGTTGGTGACCCGGTCGGTGTCACCAGCGTGAAGGACCTGTTCTACAGAGTGAACGGCCCAATGGACCTTGCCATCCGCGAGATCGCCGCGGTGGGCTACGCGGGCGTCGAGATGTTCGACGGTAACGTCGCCGACTTCGCCGACCGACCGGAGGCTCTCAGGGCGACGTTGGACGCCGCGGGGGTCGAGCTGGTGGGCGTCTACACCGGCGCCAACTTCATCTACGACCAGATCCTGGCCGACGAGCTGCATCGCGTGCGCAGGGCGGCCGAGCTCGCTCGGACCTTCGGTGCGACGAACCTCGTCGTCGGCGGGGGTGCCAGGCGCGCCGGTGGGGCGACCGACGCCGACTATGAGGCCCTGGCCACCGCGCTGGACCAGGTGACCGACTTGGCGCAGGAGCACGGGCTCAGCGCGTGCTACCACCCCCACCTGAGCACGATCGTCGAGAGCCCGGACGACCTGGACCGGGTCATGCCGCACACCCGGATCGGCTTCTGCCCGGACACCGCCCACCTCATGGCCGGCGGCGGCGACCCCGCCGAGCTCATTCGGAAGTACCCGGACCGAGTGCGACACGTCCACCTCAAAGATCTGGACACCGCGTCCTCCACCTTCTTGCCCTTGGGCCAGGGTGACGTCGACTTCCACGACGTCATAGCGGCTCTCACGGACGTCGCCTACGACGGCTGGCTCGTCGTCGAGCTCGACTCCTACGACGGCCGCCCCAGGGATGCGGCCGCCACGAGTAAGGCATACCTCGACTCGCTGCTCGACACCTGAGCTACACCACCCCGTCAGGAGACACCAGATGAAGAGAACCACTTTCCACCTTGCGGCCTTCGCGACCGCCTTGACGCTGGTCGCGGCCGGCTGCAGCTCCGGCTCGGCCAACACGGGAGCTGCCGACTCGGGCGTCTCCGCTAAGGCCGACGCCGCGCTCGCCCAGATGAAGGGCAAGGTGCTGAGCAAGGGCCCCAACGGCGAGGAGCCGTCCCCGGCGACGGCCGCCGCTCTCACCCCGGACGAGCTGGCAAAGGTCAAGGGCCTGAACGCGAAGGCCGCCATCGTCATGCACTACGGCGGCAACGACTGGGCCAACGCCCAGATCGCCGGCCTGAAGGACCAGTTCGCCAAGATGGGCATCAACGTCGTTGCCGTGACCGACGCGAACTTCAAGCCGGACAAGCAGGTCTCCGACATCGAGACGGTCCTGAACCTCAAGCCGGACATCATCGTGTCGATCCCCACCGACCCAGTGGCGACCGCGTCCGCCTACAAGAGGGCCGCCGCCGCCGGTTCCAAGCTCGTGTTCATGGACAACGTTCCCAAGGGGCTGACCGCTGGGACCGACTACGTCGGGGTGGTTTCCGCCGACAACTACGGCAACGGAGCCACCTCGGCGCACCTCATGGCCAAGGCCCTGGGCGGCAAGGGTGACATCGGCGCGATCTTCCACGAGGCGGACTTCTTCGTGACCAAGCAGCGCTACCAAGGCTTCAAGGACACCATCACCAAGGAGTACCCTGACATCAAGATCGTCGAGGAGAAGGGGATCGCGGGACCGGACTTCGCCGGTGACGCGCAGGCCGCGGCCAACGCCATGCTCAGCAAGCGCCCCACCCTGGCCGGCATCTGGGGCGTGTGGGACGTCCCCGCGGAGGGGATCATGGCGGCAGCCAGAGCTTCCGGCCGCACCGACCTGAAGATCGCCACGGAGGACCTGGGGAAAAACGTCGCCATCGCCCTCGCCAAGAACGAGCTCGTCGTCGGCCTGGGCGCCCAGGTGCCCTTCGACCAGGGGGTCACCGAGGCCCTGCTCGGCGCCGGCGCTCTCATCGGCAAGAAGGCTCCGCCGTACGTCGCCCTGAGCTCGCTGCCGGTCGACCACTCGAACGTCCTCGACGCGTGGAAGCAGGTCTACCACGTGGACGCCCCGGCGGACCTGGCCGGCGCCTACAAGAAGTGACCAACTGGTCGGGACCCGCCCCGTGGCCGGGTTCCGCCCCTGCGCAGAGAGGCAGCTCGTATGGTCGAGCAAGAGATCGCCCACGACACGAAGGCCGTCGAGATGCGCGGCATACACAAGGCCTTCGACGGCGTCGTCGTGCTCAAGGACGTTGACTTCGAGGTCCGCCGGGGGGAGGTGCACGCGCTGGCCGGCGGGAACGGGGCCGGCAAGTCCACCCTTATGAAGATCCTCCAGGGCGTCTACCGGGCCGACCAGGGCGAGATCCGGGTCAACAGCGCTCCGGTGAACATCACCTCCATCCACGCCGCTCGGGCAGCGGGCATCGGCATGGTGTTCCAGGAGTTCAGCCTGGTGCCGAGCCTGACGGTGGCGCAGAACATCTACCTGGCCGACGAGCCCATGGGGCGGCTGGGCCTCATCGACGACCGCCAAGCCGTGGCCAAGGCCCGAGACGTCTTCGCGGACATGGAGGTCAAGGTCGACCCGCGCGCGACCGTGTCGCGCCTCGGGACGGCCTACTGGCAGCTGACGGAGATTGCCAAGGCGCTGGCCCAGGACGCCCAAGTCCTCATCATGGACGAGCCGACCGCGAGCCTGGCCAAGCAGGAGACCCAGGCGCTCTTTGAACTCATCGCCCGGATCAAGGACCGCGGGATCTCGATCATCTACATCTCCCACCGGATGGACGAAATCTACCGGATCGCCGACCGCATCACGATTCTGCGGGACGGGCAGCGCCTGTTCACCGAGCCGCTGTCAGCGGTGACGCCGGAGCAGATCGTCGAGGGGATCGTCGGAAAGAAGATCGAGGGCCAGCTGAGCTACCGCCAACGTCAGGGCGTGGAGGAGAGGGAAGCGCTGCTCGAGGTCTTCGGCCTGACCGGTGGCCCGTTGGTCCGTGACGTATCCTTCACCGTCCATGCCGGCGAGATCGTCGGCCTGGCCGGCCTCATGGGCAGCGGTCGGACGGAACTGGCCCGGGCCCTCTTCGGCATCGACAAGACCAGTGCGGGCACCGTCGATCTGCGCGGCCGGCGCGTCGTGATCCAGAGCGCACAGGATGCCATCGGCCATGGGCTGGCGCTCATCCCGGAGGACCGGCGCGAGCAGGGACTGGTGCTGGACCACTCCGTCCGCGAGAACCTCCTGCTGCCGCTGCTGGACAAGCTCCGCAAGGGCCCGTTCCTCGACGGCAAGGCGGCCCGCGGGCTGTCGTCGCGACTGATCGAACGGTTTGCCATCAAGGCTGCCAACCCAGGACGCCCGATCCGGCTGCTTTCCGGCGGGAACCAGCAGAAGGTCGTCATCGCCAAGTGGCTCGGCACCGAGCCCGACGTCCTCATCCTCGACGAGCCGACTGCCGGCGTCGACATCGGCACCAAGTCGGAGATCCTCGACATGGTCCGGGCCCTGGCCGACGAAGGCAAGGCCGTGATCATAATCTCGTCGGAGTACCCCGAACTCCTCGCAGTTAGCGACCGCATCCTCATCCTCCGTGACGGCTCCGTGGTCCGCGACGTGCGGCGGAGCGAGATCGCCGACGAGGAGTCCCTCCAACTTGCCGTTCAAGGAGTCTGAGCCATGAGCACCGTCACGCCCACCGAGGAGATCACCGCCCAGAGCTCGACCCGGAGCCGCCTCGCCGACATCGACTGGCGCCGGTATGTCATCTACATCGGCTTCGTCGTCGTCTTCCTCGTCTTCGCCTTCTTCCTCCGGGACCAGGGTTTCCTGTCCGCCAACAACCTGCTCAATATCTTCCGGCAAACAGCGACCATCACCGTGATCGCCGTCGGGATGACCTATGTCATCGCCTGCGCGGAGATCGACCTGTCGGTGGGGTCCGTCGCCGGACTGTCCAGCGTCGTCACCGCGATGGCCCTCTCCCACTGGGGCCTGATCGTCGGCGTCGTGGCCGGACTCGCGGTCGGCATCGCGGTAGGCGCCGTCAACGGGGCCCTAGTCAGCCTCCTCGGCATCCCCTCGTTCCTGGTCACCCTCGGCATGCTGGGGATCGCGGCGGGGGTCGCCCAGTGGATCACCGCGTCCGCGCCCCAGCCAATTCTCGACGACCTGTTCAACAACGTCTTCGGCGGCGGCAACTTCGGCCCCGTCCCGGGTCTCGTGGTGTGGAGCGCACTCTTCGTAGTCCTCGGGGCCGTCGTCCTGGCCAAGACCCGGTTCGGCCGCCAGGTCCTCGCAACGGGTGGCAACCGCACCGCTGCTCAGTTCACCGGCGTCAATACCCGCCGCATCAAGTTCCAGGTGCTCCTGCTCTCGGGGACCGTCGCCTCGCTGGCGGGGATGCTCTATGCAGGCCGGCTGCAGTCCGGCCGCTTCCAGTGGGGAGCGGGCGACGAGTTGTCTGCCATTGCCGCGGTCATCCTCGGCGGCACCAGCCTCTTCGGAGGAGCGGGCTCTGTGGTCGGCACTCTCTTCGGCGCGCTGCTCATCGGGCTGATCAACAACGGCCTCATCCTCGCCGGGCTGGACAGCAGCCAGCAGCAGGTCGTGCGGGGCGCCATCATCATCCTCGCCGTCGCCCTGGCAAGGAAGAAGTGATGGGCCGGAGTCTCCCGCTCCGTGCCGGCATCATCGGCGCCGGGTTCATCGGCAGTGTCCACTCGTATGCCGTGCGCGCGAGCGGCTCGGTGGTGAGCGAGGTGGCCGACTCCAGCCCGCAGTCCGCCAGGGAGGCCGCGCGGCGGCTGGGCGCCGAGTCAGGGGCGGAGTCCGCCGAGGCGCTGATCGCTTCTGACCGGGTCGACGTCGTCCATGTCTGCACTCCGAACGACACCCACTACGACCTGGCGATGGCGGCCATGCGGGCCGGCAAGGCGGTCATTTGCGAGAAGCCGCTGGCCACGTCTCCCGAGCGCGCGGCCGAGCTGGCCCAAGCTGCGCGGCGCGCGGGCAGCGTAACGGCGGTGCCCTTCGTGTACCGCTTCTACCCCGCGGTACGCGAAGCCCGCTACCGGATCGCGGCGGGAGAGGCCGGGGCCTTGTGGATGCTGCACGGCACCTACCTCCAGGACTGGCTCTCCGGCGCCCAGGAGACGAACTGGCGGGTCGACCCCACGCGAGGAGGGGGGTCGCGCGCCTTCGGCGACATCGGCGTGCACTGGTGCGACGTCATGGAGTTCACCACCGGCCACCGCATCACCCGGCTGGTGTCACAGCTGTCCACGGCATACACCAGCCGCGGCGCCGGTGCGACGGTCGGCACCGAGGACGGTGCAACGGTGTTGTTCGAGACTGACCGTGGCGCGAGCGGTTCGCTCGTCGCCAGCCAGGTGTCCCTGGGTCGCAAGAACAAGCTCTGGTTCTCATTCGACGGCACGGAGGCGGCCTTCATCTTCGACCAGGAGCAACCGGACTCCCTGTGGATAGGAGGCCGTTCGTCGAACCGGGTGATCCCACGGGGCCCGGACACCTTCGAGGAGCACGGTGGGGCCCGTTATGCCCGCCTGCCGGCAGGGCACCCACAGGGATACCAGGACAGCTTCACCGCTTTCATCGCCGACGCGTATGCCGCGGTGCTCGGAGAGCGGCCGGACGGGCTTCCCAGCTTCGACGACGGATACCGGGCCGCGGTGATCACGGAGGCCGTCCTGGCCTCGGCGGCGAAGGAGACCTGGGTGGAGGTGCCGTCGTGAAGCTCGGATTCCTTACAGCGTGCATGCCGGACCGGTCCCTGCGCGACATCGCGGCGTGGGCGGGCGGCCACGGTTTCGAGGCACTGGAGGTCGCGGCCTGGCCCGCCTTGGGCGACCGCCCGTTCACCGCCAGCCACATCGCCGCCGAGTCCTTCACCGAGGGCGACGCCGAGCGGGTGACGTCACTGTTCGCGAAGCACGACCTGACGCTGTCGTCGCTGGCGTTCTACGACAACAACCTGCATCCGGACCCTGCTGAGCGTCGGGCCATCAACGACCACGTCGTGGCTTGCATCGACGCCGCCGCCCTCCTAGGCGTGCCTACCGTTGGCACGTTCGTCGGACGCCACCCCGGTCGGACGGTTGCCGAGAACCTGCGCGACGCGGAACGGATGTTTCCGAGGCTCGTCGACCACGCGGGCGAGCGGGGCGTCAAGCTCGTGATCGAGAACTGCGTCATGGAGGGCTGGCATCCGGACGGCTACCCCGGCAACCTGGCCTACTCGCCGGAGCTTTGGGAGTGGATGTTCGGGCTCGGGCTATACCTCAACTTCGACCCGTCCCATCTGCTGTGGATGGGAATGGACCCGGTGGAGGCACTGCGTCCCTTCGTCGACCGGGTGGCCCACGCCCAGGCGAAGGACATCGAGCTGTTTCCCGAGAAGCGTACCCGCTACGGCTGGCCTGGCATCGCCGACAAGAGCCGCGACCCCTGGAACGTTGGCTGGTGGCGTTACCGCGTCCCTGGACGCGGCCAGGTCGACTGGAACGGCGTGGTCGACACCCTCTACGAAGGAGGTTTCGACGGCGTCCTATCGGTCGAGCACGAGGACCCCGTCTGGGGAGGCACCGAGCCCAAGATCGAGACCGGCCTCCTCGTTGCCTACCGCACCCTGCGCCCGCTCATCGTAGCCAACCACACCGAGAGGACAGACGCATGAACCCAGCCGACCGCTCTGCTGACCGCGGCCACTCCGGTGCCGACCCCGCCGACTCGTCCGACGACCGATTCTTCGACGAGCACCAACGGGCGACGATCGCAGCAGCCATGGCCCGGATCATCCCGACCGACGACACCCCGGGCGCGGCGGAGGCACGCTGCATCGACTTCCTCGACCGCTACCTGTCCGGGATCGGGTACATCTACGCCAAGCCGGACGGCAGCGGGTTCGAGACGCTGGCTGGACGGCAGGCCCAAGCCTGGCGGCAACGTGTCAACAAGGCCAGAGCCAAGTATCTCTCCGGCGTGGCCGAGCTCGACCGCCGCTCCCGCGAGCGGGACGGATCCGACTTCGTGCAGCTCGGGCCCAACGCGCAGGACGGCGTGCTGAGGTCCCTCGAAACCCCCGAGACGGCCGCGAACGAACCCGCTATCGCGTATGGCAAACCCGAGGAGCCGGCCCTGCAACAGACCAGCGCCGAGTCCGACCTCGACTTCTTCCCCCTCCTGGTCGCCCACACTCGGCAGGGCTTTCTCGCTGATCCGATCTACGGCGGCAACCGCGACCAGGCCGGCTGGAAGACCATCGGGTTCCCCGGCCCGTCCAGCCTCGACGAGGTCCACACGGGTAGGTACAGCACACTCCAATACTTCGCCGACAACCGGCTTCACCCCGGCCAGCAGGACCACCGGTGACGCCCACCTCCAGACCCGACAAGGTCGACGCCGTCGTCATCGGCGCCGGAGCCTCCGGCGCCGCGGCGGCCAAGGTCCTCACGGAGGGCGGACTTCGCGTCGTCGCGCTCGAAAAGGGACCGTGGCGGGCCAAAGAGTCCTTCGGCGGTGACGAGCTCGCAAACGTCAACCGGTACAACCTCTGGCCGGACCCACTGCTGAACCCCCGCACTGCACGGACCTCGCCGGACGAGGAGGCGAAGGTGGACCTCTTCTGCCCGGTCCCGCAGATGGTCGGCGGAGGGACCGTCCACTGGCAGGGCTGGTTGCCCCGGTTCACGGAGAACGACTTCCGGCTTCGAAGCGTGGCCGGCGAGTTGGCAGGAACCACCCTGGCCGACTGGCCCATCACCTACGCCGAGCTCGAGCCGTACTACGACAGGGTCGAGTGGGCGTTCGGGGTGTCCGGGCAGTCCAGTGCCAACGTGTTCGAGTCCTTCCGCAGCCGCGGATATCCCTGCCCGCCGATGCCGCAGTCGCGTTACGCGCAGAAGTTTCACCTCGGCTGCGACAGGCTGGGCTGGAACTCCTTCCCCACTCCGCAGGCCGCTTTGTCCCGACCCTTCAACGGCCGACCGGCGACCGTGGTCAGCGCGTTCGCGCAGCAGCACGGCGACCCCACGGGCACCCGCTCGAGCGCGTTGAACGTGTTCGTCCCCGAGGCGGTGGCCACCGGGAGATACGACCTCCGGCCGGGCAGCTATGTCCGCGAGCTGACCCTAGGCGGGCGTGGGCGAATCACCGGCGCCGTCTACGAGGACGCCGAAGGCCGTGTCACCGAGCAGCAGGCAGACGTTTTCGTCCTCGCCTGTGGGGCCGTGGAGACCGCCCGGCTGCTCCTGCTCTCGACATCCGGGCGCTTTCCCCACGGTCTGGCCAACGGCACCGACCTCGTCGGCCGCAACGTCACCTTCCACGAATACAGCGCCGCGGTAGGCACCTTCGACGACCCGGTCTACGCCTGGGCCGGCGGTGGCTACGTCAGCGCCAGCAGCTTCCAGTTCTACGAGCACGACCCCTCGCGAGGGTTCGTCAGCGGCGGCCACATCGCCGCCGCCGGCGTGGGCATACCCCTCCCCATCAACTGGGGACTGCCGGGCCGGCCCACCTGGGGGGCGGAGGCCAAGCAGGTGGACCGCGACTACTTCAGCAACAGCATGGCCGTCGCCATGGTCCTCCACGACATGCCCCAGCACGACAACCGCGTCGACCTCGACGAGTCCGTCGTCGACGCGTGGGGCCTGCCTGTCGCGCGGATCACCCTCTCCCCGCACGAGAACGACCTGGCGATGGGACGCTTCCTCGTCGACCGCTGCGGCGAGATCCTCCAAGCCGCCGGCGCTAACCAGGTTGATCAGGTATACCCGGACCGCGTCACCGGTAACTGCTCGCACCAGCACGGCACGACGCGAATGGGCGACGACCCCGAGACGTCGGTGCTCGACCGGAACTGCCGGGCACACGAAGTCGACAACCTCTTCGTGGTGGACGGGTCACCTTTCCCGACGGCGACCGGGGCGAACCCGACGCTGACGATCATGGCTAACGCGTGGCGGGTGGCGGCGCACATCGTGGCCAACCGGGATTAGGTCAAGCCGCTACCCGCTGCGGATGGTTCGGCGTATCGGGGCCTCGACTCCACCCAAGTCGTCGCTGCCCGTGGTCATCGGCTGACACTGCCGAACATATGCCGCGAGGGCGTCCAACTGTTACGCAAAGGAGGACCGGGTCGCGAGCCGCTCGACCCTGTCCCCCGAGGCCATCTTCACGACCAGTCGGTCGTCAAGGTTCGGCAGTACGAAGTCCGCGGCGGTCGCCTCGCCGCGGTGCCGATGATGCGATAGGTCATCCCGAGGGCCGGGCCAACCATGTGGCATCGCGCTAGGGCGTGTCTCCTAATGCGTTGAGCCAGAGGACGACGGCGCGCAGGACGACCCCGGCGCGGTAGGTCAGGGCGAGCTTGTCGTAGCGGGTCGCCAG
>JAABUS010008106.1_pt1 | contig 11661 bp, 20 predicted proteins | sample 5560161 | NCBI WGS metagenome assembly JAABUS01 (sample SAMN10711885, study PRJNA513376) | rock metagenome | isolation source: Antarctica rocks | place: Antarctica: Victoria Land, Trio Nunatak nord | collected 2016-01-04 | reverse complement strand
CAGCAAAGCTCTGAGCAAAGCTTAAGCTGCTGAGTCATCAAAGCAGCACATTCGCACAGACTCTGTGTCAATTGCCATCTCGCCAGGTTTGACATAGGCAACGCCAGGTTTAGGCAACGCTGCGACATGGCACTCAATGCGTACTTGATCGGTTGCAGCCTGGCTTTGACTTCCGAAGTCAAAGAAATGGTCACGCTGCCGTCGGTTCCTGACCGTATAAGCTAATATAGACTGATGCTGATCGTTGGGTCGCGTCCGAATTTGGAGCTGCGGCACTCGCGCAATGGCCAACAGCAGTGATGATGAAGTGCACAGTTCACAATACGTGGACGCGGAGTCCGATCTCGATGGGAACTTCGACACGCACGAGGAAGAGACTGCCCGCGGCCGAAAGGGCGTGCAGCATGCGCAACCTTCATCGTCAGCTACATACAACGCCGATTGGTTGTCAGACCTCATCGGTGAGGCATATGCGGTCTCATACAAGGTGTATTGTGTTCCCGGCATTGCTTCGTACTTCACTGCGAAGGCATGCAGGCCACTTGTGGAATCCGGAGCTGCGCAAGGCGTTCAAGAAGCTGGCCTGGGACATACTTCCTAGACTGTTGCAGGAAGCTTCCCCTGCCTGGATGCACACAGTCAAGATGACACGGTACCGCTCCTATGCAGTCAGTGCTCCCACTCAGGAAACCACTGTGACAAAGAATAGTGAAGTCAGTGTTTGATATCTATCAGTTTTGTCCTGGGGCACTCACCTCCAGTTATCACAAATGTGGTGAGCTTTAGAGACAACTCGCATGAGGAAGACCTGACGGTCGCGCTTGAATGCGATGTAACCTGGGAAAGCAAAATGGTGAGCACAGAGCTGCAAAAGCACTTCCATGCATGATCATGCACCCAGCACAGGGTTTCAGCCACGCTGTTGGAACAAATGTGAGTGTTTGCTGTATACATGTACCATGAGAACAGATGCAACTTTTGCAGAGCATTACAAACAAGCACTGAAACCTCTCTCTTAAGCTAAGTTCCACAGCCGATTTGTTGTGTCAACCAATCTGTAGGATATAGAGCTGCACATCAAGCCCATGCCCAAGCAGGTGCCTTTCGTGCCTGACCTGATTACCAAAGTCGTATCCAACGCTGTTATGTTCACAGTAAGTTCTTCACGGCCTAGTCGTGTCTTCTGTCAGGATTGTTGCATCCATCGATGTGATCAGCATCAGCACAGCCCTCAGGGTCTTGGTCCCTGTGTTTACATCAAATTCTCCACTCTTTTTTCAGGCTGCATCCGAAAATTTGCTTTTGTAGGTCTCTTCTTGCACGCATATACATCGCACAGATCTACCACAGCCTTTGGCATTGTAAAGAGCATATCTGCAAGCAGGTATACTACTGCAAATCTGCCCTGTGAGTTAGGTATCAGAACCTTTGGTGATTCTTATGTGTGAACTGTTAGAATCACAACATGCTTGAAAGCTATGCTGCTATAGGCCGGCATAGAGAAGCTGAAGATCAAAGGACGTGTGCAAGTCATATTCAATCCTCTCATCCAGCGGTTGCCTGTCATAGCAGCTATCAAGGTGCATATGCCATATATTGCCATGTAGACCAGAATGTTTTGGAGCATGGGAAGCTCAGATGCATATGGCATGCTTTGCATGCTTCAGAAACATTCACTGCTCTGTTTTAGAGTGCATGAATTCATCGAAGCCTGTTCTTGATGACAGCTACAGCAGCAGGCTTTGCTGAAAGCAACATGCCAGGCATTTGTGCAAGCTCTTCCTCATAGGATTGAGCATGAGCAATCTGGAGCTGAGCCTTGTCAACATGCAAACATGCCATCTCATCAAACTGAGCCATCAATCATGCATGCACCTATTACTCTTTCATGTTGTTCCTTCATTCTTCCATGGTTGTCTGCAGCTGCAGCGACACTTCATGATGTCTTTTGCCCAGGCTGCAGTTGCATTGAGATTGCACTGAGACATTTCAATAGTGTCTTTTGCCCAGGCTGGCTTTATAGAGCAGCCAGAAGTGGTAGACTTTGAGGTGACTGTGATGGGGGGACCCACCCTGGCGGGTCTCATACCCAGCTTGAAGGCCTGGCTGATCAGATTTGCCAGGGATGCCATCATCAGCCACTATGTCCTGCCTGAGCAGTGGTGCTTCCGCCTGGATCCAGTAACTCACACTGCCCTGTCACCTTGTTCATTTTGTCTCATTACTGCTCACGAAAACACAAAACTGTACTTGCACATCTGAGGTTATTGTTACTTGCGTTTTTGGTCATTGTGACGACCAATGACACCCCTGGAACTTGGTGTGCTGCCTCCTGCTTCTGTTGGTGTCGATAGGACAATGCCTTGTGCCTGTCCCTTGGCTTGCTTGCCGTACCAATTGAGTTGTTGAAGCACTTGCAATAGCTCAGAATATTGCAGACAATGCAATGAGTAAAGGAATATGTACATGCAAAAAGCAGGCAGCATGGACACTCGGCCACAAAATCAGCACAGTATGTTTCTACTTATGACAGCTGAAGCTAGGTAGCTGTCACATATGCATCAGCGTCACTATCAGCGACATCCATTGACACAGTGGATACTCTGTGTGAACCTTGTGCAAGCTATACTTGTGCCATTTACATGTTTGTGAAACGCAGTGATCACATGCGTAGCAGTGTGACTGACACGCAATGTGGTTGCAGAAAGTTCAGGATGTGGATGTACCTGATGGAATGCTGGAGGTGACAGTTGTTGAGGCCAGGCACATACCAAAGGGCGACTACCTGTCTGACTCAGACCCCTACGTCTCGTAAGTTTACCCCTGTACCTGTGTAGACAGCACTTGATAGAAGCACATGACTGATCTGGCAAGGCCAATACCTTGCAAGGCTTGCGATGGCAAATTTCATGTGCTTGTGTGGAGTATGTCTGCAACCTGTGACAAGTGTATGTGAGGTTGGCAAACCATGCAGTACAGTCTGTGATATGAAAGCTTCACCTGCATGATGTGCAATAACAGGATTGCTGGCAATTTCTCAATCGATTTGTGAGACACTGTATCATCGCTGATGTTCCTCTCATCAATGTCGTCGTCACCAGAGACTCATAACAACATGAGTTGTCACCAACATTGCTGTCATGGTTGTCAAAGTCCGTATGGATGTCATCACATGTGTTGTTCCAGGCTGTGGTTGAGGCCGAGTCAGAAGCGGCGGACATCTGTGCAGCCAGAGGGCAAGCATGCCACCTGGAATGAGTCCTTTCATCTGCCTGTGGACATAGTTACACGCCAGAAGCTGGTGGTTGTCTTGTTGGACCATGACACCATAGGCTCTGATGATGAGCTTGGCAGGTCGCTACCTCCATGCTCCATGCTCTTCACTCGCTCGCTCGAGCAGGCCCGCTCCCTCGCTCGCTCGCTCGCTCACTCACTCACTCAGTGTACATCTCTCAACCGTTCCGCTTGTGTTTGCCAAGTTGAATGGTGCATAAACGGTATACCAATGCAGGCAGTGTATATGCAGGCTGCTTGTGCCAATCAAGGATCTGCCTGATGGGAAAGAGCAGGACTTGTGGCTGGACCTGCAGGACCCCAAAGAGAAGGTAGGCATGAGCTTCATTCTACTGGTACAGTCTCTCCCCAGATACAAGTTGCTACAATCAAAGCTGATGCTTAGCTCAGGATGCCATGTCATATGACGGCACAGCTGTAGATCAGCACCTCAATCAGATACCCTTTGTGTGGCAATTACGCTACATCTGATCTCTCAGCTTATGTCAATAAGCCAATGTTATTGCCAATGCTATGCTGTTGTCACTAGAAGGGTGAAAAGCTTGAAAGTATGAATTTGACAGAAATTGCGTGTATAGCATGTATATGCTTCTTGCACTTGATGCATGGCATGTCTCAATGCATTGCCCTAGTCAATGCACCAAAGAGGATATGATCTGCAGTTTGTTGGTGCTGAGCAAACATGTGCCTCACAACACATCAGTGATAATTGCCAGTGCCATGCAGATCAAGCAAGATCAGAGGAAGCAGCAGCATGACCCAGTAGCACAGGCCACAAAGCAGTATCAGCAGCACCAACAAAGCAAGTCTGAACAGTGCAGAGTGCATCTCAAGGTGCGTCCATTCTCAGATCCTCAGCCCATATCAATAGTCAGACACCCACTGTGGATTGAATGCCGCTGTGCTACAACATTGTGATAGATCCATCTCTTCTTGTGTCGTTATTGCAAGTCACTGTGGCCATACACTACAGCTCTTCATCATGTCCAGATGACATCTTTGCTTTCAGTGATGTACACATCTCCTTCATGGCTGCACAGATAAGCATGCAAGTCACTTTCAAGTGCTAGCATTCAACAGTCAGCAGGCATGCCAACTTTCACCATAGCTTATGACTAACCCTCCAATTTGCATCTCAGCCTGCAGAACAAAAGAAAGCTTGGTACTGAGCTTTGTATTGCGCTGTTCATAAGCTATACCTGGATGCTGTCAAGCTGTTTAGTTGGACGCTGTTGAGCTGTTCGTTTGGACGCTGTTTAGCTGTTCATCTGGACAGACGTAAAACTGGTGGTACATGCAGTTGCGGTACCGAAGTATGAGCAAAGAAGAGATGAGGCTGATTGCCAAGGCCCAGGTTGAACAAGACATGAACATTCTGTACCGCCACCCCAAGCTGAGGAACATCGCCAACCAGGGCGTCATTGACATCCAGCTGGACTTTGTGGACCGTCTGGTTGCTGCCGCCTGGTGGCGGGGCCCCCGCAAGCGCTTGTGAGCCCACTTTCATCCTTGTTCTTGGTCCATCTGATTGTCTCAACGTTGCTACTTGCTGCTAGTTTGTGGCAGATGCTTGTGACCCTGCCAAGAGTCGGGCCCTGAGCTTGTGCCACCAGTTAGCAGCAGGTAGCCTGACCACATGATCCAGCTCAGCGCCAACACTGCATGCTTTGTCATCTGTTTCATTCACATCATAGTACTCAGCAAGAATCACCTGACATATGCCTGACAACAGATCTCCACATCAAGCACCTCTGCTAAGGCACCTCAGAGCGTCTTGGGCAACAGTCAGACCTTGCTCATGCTGTGCGATCATGCATGCTTGTACTTGTGTTGAGGCTGTGCAACTATGCTGCTGCATGCAGGCAAGTCAAATGCAGCTTTGGTAGTGAGCACAGATGCACTCTGATGAAGCATGGGCGGCGGCACAGCTGCAGAGTAGATGAGGCCCTTCAGCTACAAGTCCACCACCGACATCTGACTGGCAAGTACAAGCAGACCCCTTGAACTGATTTGACCACTGTGTGACCATCTCTGCTGCACAACCTGCTTGATGTCCTCAAAGTGTTGCTTGAGTCCTGCTGGGGTCAAAGTATGCTTGATTGACATGGTAGCATTTGCCGCGTGCATGAGCAGCATCTCATGCAGAGGCTGTTTGAGCATCTGGTGCCATGGTCTAGCATACCATTTAGGAGGAATGCAAGGAGTGATGATGAGTGCCTATTTCGCACAAATGCTGACTGATGCTTGACAGATGTGTAGAGATGCCTTCTCCAATATTCATTACGCTGCAGGTGAGCATCAGAAGGATGCTATTGTCATAGAAGTACGAGAGCGCAAATGGTGGCGCAACGATCTGGAAGTGGGTCCAATCTCTCTGCATTTCTGCGTGGATTATGTCACATTCATTTGTCATGGTCTGTCTACAAGTTGCAGCTGACTGCATAAGCTTGAGTCTGTTTACCACAATTTGCAGGTCACAAAAGGTATCTTGTTGTGTTTGCCAGGTGTTGCCTAATTGACAGATGCCTTGCCTCATGCAGCATGCTTCTGACAAGGCGGCTGCGCAAATGCAGCATGCTGCATGCTGTGTGCAAGCTGTGCTCAATGGCAGTGCATTGCTGCAGGGAAGAGTGGTAGTGTCTTTGGAAGACCTGAAGCAGCAGGGTGTGATGAAACACAGGGCACCTTTGCAGAACGGCAAAAGTCAACATGGTAGGCTAGATTTCACCATAGAGTGGAGTTCCTATTTAGGGATAGACAGCGTTGAAAAGCAACAACAAGAGAGCCAGTCTGATTGATAGCTTCCTTCCCAATTGTTTGTTGCTTCTATCACATGGCTGCATCCTTTGGCCATGATGCTGTCAGCGCAAGTGATCTTGCTATGCCAAGGCATCCATGTGAATAGCTTTGCTGACAATTAACCTTGCTCTGCGTTTTATACTTGGCCAGCGGCTGTGATTTCCTGCTTCCTTCTGTGTGATGTTTGGGCGCAGAAATGTACCTTCACTGTTGGCATCAGGTCCAATAATGCACATCATGATGGCATCTTGTATACAACAGACTTGTCAACAACTGCGCTCCCAAGCGGTTTTTCTCAGTCTCTGCTCACATAAAAGACCTGGTGGTCAGGCTTGTAGTAGCCATTGGGAATTGCCATAGCTTGTGTAGTCTTGCGCTATTACGATATGTGCACGTGGCCCGATGCATGATGCCAACTTGTGTATGTCACGACCACCAGTCGGCATGAGATCTCAAGAGCATGAGCTTGTGTACGTTGCACGCCTTGAAGAACTATATAAGTGCGTTGCTGACTACTGACTCTAATCCTATATTTTTAGGGTGGTCTGCAGGTGCTGTGGAAGCTTCTGTAAACCCTGTAGGTTTCAGATACTCATGTTAGTCATATCATCAGAACCCTACCATTTTTCAGATTCCAGGGTTTGCAGGTAGGGTTGAGAGTGAGCGTAACTCAATGATTGTACTCAAGACTCATTTGATGCTGAGTAAGACTCAGGTTCCCAACTCAAAGATTATATAGATAATGTACAGCTTACAGTACTATATATTCTTAATATTTTTCAAGAGAACTAATGAACCTACGAACCAAGCAAGCCTTAATCTCAAAGATAGAGATTTTATAGATAAATGGAGTTAGGGCCAGGGACTGGTGAATCAGTGCCACAGTCAAACCCTAGAGAGTCAACACTATAATAATCACCACCCTCCCTCCTCCTGCTTGGCTTTTCCCACCGTTTTGGGTTCCAGAGGGCGGCCGCGAGCTGTGAAAGGCTCCCATACAGAGGAATATAAACATTATACAGTAATTACGGTCTGTAACAGATCACTTACAGAGTCTAGAAGCTTCTGCATGCAGAGGGATGCAGTGTTTTGTCATGCTTTTGTGCAGAGTGCAGAGCGCGATTAGTCAGTGTTTTGTTTGCTTTTTGGCTTACAAGTGGCTAGAATTGAATGACTTTAATGCGCATGGCTTCGAGCGTGCTCCGCCGACACATAATGTGGCAGTACGGCCTGTAATAATATTTGCCCTGACTTTCAAAGCAAGGAATTCTGTAAACAGGGTCCCGGGTACAGACTTTTTGGTCCAAAGTTCTATTTTGAGCTATCAGAAACAGGGTCTTTCGCTTGAGTTGCTTGTATCTGAACAGCCTCAGACGCACAATCCCATGCAGACGGTTCAGTGGTCCAGAGCACAGCTTTAGTCAGCGGCGTGTGACTCGTGGCATCTAGCTCGTCTATCCTTTTCCTCAGACGCTCCTTCAGCTCTTGCAGGCTGAAATCAAACATTTCCTGTACCTTTGTGCCATTTAAATAAATGACAGCCTTGTAGCGATTCCACATCACATTGAAGTAGAGCTGGCAATCGACATGTCTGATCACTTGTAGTATGATCTCGTACACGGTATTGTTGTTGAATCTCGGAATGGCGTCAATCGACTCGAAATGCAGAGCACATCACAGATCTGCTTTCATATCTCAGGGGAAAAAACTGACAAATATCATGATGAAATTGTCAGAACAGAGTGATTTTGAAAAGTCTGAAATGCTGTCCATATATGCTAGTAACACCTGCTACAGTGTCATTATGGCTGGCACATGCACAGCTTTGCATCAAGAAAGCATTCCTGATGACTGGGCAGCCTGATCGCTTGTAGAGGCATCCTACTACAAATTCAGGGGGGTAACTTCGCCAGTACTTTGCCGGTTTCCAGAAGACTTTGCCAGAAGTTAGCCAAAACTGGCAGAGTGACGGCTAAGCATGGCTAACGCCGTTTGCCAGTATGACTTTGCTGGCAACTGAGTGCAGTAGCCAAACTTTGCCAAGCTACCAGTCATGATTGCTTTTTGGAGTGATCAGTTAACTGCAGTAGCATGTCACTGCACAATCAAATGACTTGTAATACAAGTTGAACGTATCAATGTTGGACAGGCCTGACTTTTATTACTTTGCTTGAAGCTTTCAAACATGTTGTAAGTGTACACACGTGTCATCTACAACGTTGTGAACAAGCTAAACTTAGCAACTTTAAAGCAGCATAGACAGAGCGGTCAAGCATTTGTGCAGATCGCTGCATTGCGCACAGAGACGTGACCAGCAATAACATTGTAGTGTACAAAGGCATGGGTGTTCTTTGCGATTTCAGTGCTGCAAAGGTAAGCGAGGAATGTGCGACGCTGCCTGGTGCATCAAGTATGCCTGTATTGCTCATCTCAGCAACGAGAAGCAAACTCTTACCAAATTGATGCAGCACTAACCTGCGGCTTCTTGTTTGTCCATGCAGCTTCTCATAGTTGTTAGGATATACATCTTCTGGTGTATTTGTAATTGGGGGGGGTGCAAATGTCATTGCAACTTTGTTGTTTTCTGAAACATGTGCTCATCCCATGATGTTGGAGCCTCCAAAGTGGTTGGAAATGGACTTTCTGTTGTGCTGCTGAAGCGTGCATTGCAATACTGTGCTTGATTGTGCAACCATTGCCATTTGCAGACTAGCATTGCATTGTTGGTCAGGTTTGTACATTGTGGCTAGATGTAATGCTATAATGATGTTTGTGCGCACGACCTTCACATAGTCATGTATGCAGATGGTTGCAAGCTTTGATGACATGCCAAGCCCTACTGGAAGAGTGGACGCGATCACCGGAACTCCCATGTTTGCAGCAGCATCCACTTTGGCTGGGGGAGCGCACACCATCAGCAGCATGTGCGAAGGCTTGTTCTTGAGTATACTGTTCAGCAGCAGTGGTGGCATTTTGCCAGATGCTGAGGGCTTTAACAAGGGGCTGTCGCTGCAGTAAACTACCTGCCATACCACCGTAACAAACCGTAAAGTGACCTTAACGAAACCTGCAGCAGTCTCCTACAGCTTGCGCATAGGTACTAAGAATTGTCGCTCAACGCGAGCACATCTCAGACAAGCGTTTTAGGTGATATAACAGCTTCAGTCGACAATACTGAGCCGATTGATATCAGTGATGAGCCTGAGCATGTCAAGAAACAGTTGATGGGTGGGATGATGCCTCTGGCAAGTCTGTGTACACTTCCAACACGGTCTTCACCAAACGTGAGGCGCAAGTGTGGGACTCCAAGGATTTCTCTGCAGAGAAGCATACTGCAGACAACATAACTGGCAAGTGTTGCTATGCAGGGGCCTGGTGTACTGCGTTTTCACCCTGCTTTTCTCTCATACTGAACGCCTGCTTGCAGAGTTGATACTGGGATGGATAACAGAGATGGGACCCAAGCATCAAACACACAATTTTGACACTGCCTGTGCATGTGCAAAGGCGAGCCAGCCAGAGTGTGGCCACCATCAACAAGCTCACCACGGTGAAGGCAAGCCTACAGCACCACATTCCTGCGCAACCAAGGCGCAACCCTGGTGGCTTTGCTGCTGCACAGAATGACATGAGAGCCTTTGCAGCCTCATTGCTTGACGGCACAGAAGAAGTAGTTGAGCAGCCAAACAATGAGGAGGACCAGATTGAGCATGCTGAGATGGCACACCAGCTCAATGAGTGGTTCATGGCTGATCGCAACAGCCGCTGGGGGAATGTCAGCTCAGACCAGATGTTCTTGGGTGATGAGGCTGGCTTTGATCTCAATGACCCTGCATGGCAGCCTGACTGGGTACCTACAAGGGCAGCTGCAAGGACTGCCGGCAATCTCGGTGCTGCTTTTGGAGGTGGAGGCTTTGATTCTGCTGCACTTGTTGCTAGAATACTGTAGATGCAGAAGTTTTTAGATTGGAATTTTGTCTAGGCATGGCTCTGCATGCGGGAGACATTGGCATGATGCAGAGACTGTTGAAGAGTATGTCGCTGACTGTTTTTACTGAGGATCAGCAACTCATATGTGTTCTGTGTCAAAAATTTCTCATGTCATGCCAGGGTTAGAGAGTTCTGTATGCAAAAGATCATGATTCACCTGTCTCACTTTGTGAGAATGCCCTGTGTATGCTGTAGAACAGATTCCTGATCCGAAAACACCAAAATGTCAGCCATCTCAATATTCTTGGGGCATGTAAAGATTGCACAGTGGCTTCATCATTTTGCCTTGTACGCAGTCTCAGGACTTGCTGGGCACAAAAGCACTCAGCAGACGCAGCTTGAGCTAAAGCGAATTAAACCGCCGTCAGATTCCAAAACGCCCAAGGTTTCGCCAATTCGCCAGCCGAACTACCGTCTGGCGAAACCCTTTCGCCTAATTCGCCATTTCGCCGAAGCCCAAACAATATCGCCATCAGCACTGCTCCAGAGACGGTTTACAGGCTTTCTGTCGCACAACAGGAACGGGCGCGTGGTTGCTCCGGAAGACCTACTCGCTCAGCGACTGCATTGTCCTTACTCTTGCTCGCTGAGGATAGTTGCTTCTGCAATATGTCACGACCTTGCCGTTGAACCTACAGAGCACACACTGTAGGCATGCTTTGTCACGCTTTCGCCGTCTACGCTACGCTGTGCGCAACCGTTGAGCGGCAGGCTGCTGAAGTGCAAAGGCTTCAACACTTTCTGCAGGAAAGCTGACAGGACAAGTCTTGCAGACCGCCAAGTCGTCGCAACAACTTGAAAACAGTGAGTAATTTCTGGTTCTTGGGGCCGCTTACTGCAACACTGGGCCGGTCAGGGCCGCCAGGCGCGAGCCTCTGTTGCGCTGGGGCATCTGCAACGCCTCCGGACCTGGCAGAAGCGACAGGTGTAGCTTGAGAGAAAAGTCAGTCTCTCAAGGTTCAATATCAAAGTTGTTGCTCTGCCTGGAGACTGACTGTATCACACAAGCTGCATGGCCACCTCTGACTACTACACACAAATTGCATGTCATAGTGTTGCAGATGTTACTCTATACCCAGTATCCCATCCCAAACATTGTTTTCCACTTGTGTGCAAACTCAGCAAACCACTGAAGCAAATAGAACCATACTGGGTGGCCTGGCTAGGGCGGGAATGTATTGCTAAGCATCTTTGCACAACACTTGGCATCATTTGTGCAGGCTCGTAAGCATGGCTCGCTTTGCAAGTGCAGCAGAACTTGAGTCCTTTTTGCGCAAGCTTGAGCCAGACTATGCTCAGTATGCATCTGCACTGTGGCAGCACCAAGTCAGGACAGCACACCAGCTTGCAAATGCCAGCAAGTCCCTCCTCCTCTCTTGGGGGTTGTTAGAGCTGCATGTCGACAACATTAAAGCCAGAGCTAACAGTGCAGGTGAGCACTTGCAGTGCAGTCTCCCATCCTTCTTGCCCTGCACTGCACTGCACGCTTAGCAGCTGGATGTTACCTCAGCAATCATTCTGCATCTGCTTTCATCTCCTGCAATAGTCTGATTTGCAGGCTGTGACTGTACAGTCGTG
>JAABUS010008105.1_pt1 | contig 11662 bp, 8 predicted proteins | sample 5560161 | NCBI WGS metagenome assembly JAABUS01 (sample SAMN10711885, study PRJNA513376) | rock metagenome | isolation source: Antarctica rocks | place: Antarctica: Victoria Land, Trio Nunatak nord | collected 2016-01-04 | reverse complement strand
TTGATATATCTTTGAGCTCTAAACATTGTTTCGACCTTTCTTCAGGCGCGATCCTTGCACACCAACCTCGACCTCGATCGCAGCCTAATTTTCCTGGGTCAAAGCTGACACTTCCTGAACCTCTAGTTTCCTTGTGGACGTGTCAAGCGTTTCCTGAAGAACAACACGCAGAATAAGATGCGCGTCGGCGTCAAGGGTTAGTACTCAGTCCCGTATTCCACCCTGTCACAACTTCGCTTTCCAACCTACCCCTCCTTTACCACCCATCGTCCCGGATTTCCCCAGAATTCAGCTAACCATCCCACCAGCCGCCGTCTATGTCACCGCCGTTCTCGAATATCTCACTGCCGAAGTTCTCGAACTTGCCGGCAACGCGGCCAAAGATCTAAAAGTCAAGCGCATCACGCCTCGTCATTTACAACTCGCTATCCGCGGTGATGAGGAACTGGACACACTAATCCGCGCCACGATCGCGTTCGGAGGGGTGCTGCCGCATATCAATCGCGCATTGCTGCTCAAGGTCGAACAGAAGAAGAAGGGGAAGGGTGAGGCATAAGGGGTGCGAAGAGGTGTTTAAGATGGAAGAGAAAGCGGCGGTGTTGTATTGGTATTTCAGCAAGGGAGTGGCTAGGGAACAATGCGACACTAACAAATATTTGGCTGGTCAAATTAACAGCTCAGCCTGTCTTCGTCAGGAAAATCAATTTGGGGCTCTCTCATTATGTCGCTGATTGCTAGATTGCTAGATTTCTCGAAGAGGCGCTAGCATTATGCGGCTTTCTAAGTACTCAAAGTGACGGCCGTGGACCTAAAGCAAAGCAAGAGCCTACCTTAGCTAGCGACTGTAATCATAGAAAGTCAACTGTTTTTATATTCGCTCAATTGCAATCTTGTCCAACATCGAAACTTCCCAGTCATTAATCATCATGCATTCATTCGCGTATGGAAACATTCCGTTTTACGCCAAAATCCGGGCGCTTTCCAGTCAGACCCTCGATCTTTGTATCTATTGGTGTGGTTGTGTGTGGGTGTGTGTGGGTGAAACATGCGCGAAAGAAGCAGTAGAGAGTAACAGTGAAGGGAGTGAGTGAACAGGAAAAGAGGGGAAATGGCAAAGCCAAAAAAAAAAAAAAAAAAAGCACGAAGAGTATATAAAAGCTTTTTTGTGTACAAAGAGCGAAACCATTTCCCATTCAGCTCGATTTTGAGGAGTGCAAAAACCTTCAATTCGTCTAAATCTCAATCCCTCGCGTCTCCACCCTCCGCGCTCACTCTCATGCCCCGCCCCCCTCCCCCTCATATAAATCCACATTTCCCTCTCCCATCTAACCCCCGCTTCCCCTTCCCCACCCCCCCCCCCCCACCCCAATACCCCGACCCCATCTCCACCCCCTCCCCAACCCCCCCAAAAAACCCCCCACCTCTCCATCTCCCGTTTCCGCCATCTAACAGGAAAAAAAAAGCGCTATCCTTCTATCCCCCCGGTTCCCCCGCACGTTTTGGGACTTTTGGGAAAATGGGGGGGTGGGTGGAGTTATGTAGTAGCTGGGGATAGAGATATTGGGGGGGGGGTATGGGTTATGCGGTTATGGGGTATGTATGGGATTAGACGAGTTGGGGAGATGCGAGCTGTGTGGGGTTTTGGAGAGAGAGAGGGAGAGGGAGAGAGAGAGAGTTGTAGATGAAAAGGGAGTAAAAAAGAGTTTGGATATACTTGGGATAAGAACTAGGGTTGGGAAGCTAGTGAGGTCGCCCATCTTCATTAAGATGAGTCCGTCTGCTCCCGTCTTTCGCGCAGACCGAAGCAGGGCCTATTTGCGGTGTTGAGGTGTCTGTGTTTGAAAGGGATGAAGCGTGATTGGTAAAGTGATACAGTAGGATTCAAGTGCGCTGCGAAATTTGCGTTTGTAGTTTGGTTTTGTGTTCCATATCGTAGGCGAGATGGTACAGCAAGATTCATGTGGTTATACACAAGTCATTACCTAACCTTCGTTACGGTTGTAGGGAGGGTGTTTTAGGTAGAAAGTAGGAGGTGTAGATGCAGGAAAAGGGATGTGTACCAGTATCCGGCTGCCTGCATGATTTTTGCAACCGGGGGAACGAGTTGATGTTTGGGGAGATGGGGACGGGACTGGTGTCAGTTTCAAAATGGGGTGATAACGACAAAGGAAGGCTTGCAGTAGAGCGATGTGGTCTTGGTTATTCTGGAACGCGCACCGGTAAACACACACTCAAAGATCAATCTGGTATTAAATTCATATAGGGGTTAAGAGAACAAGGTAGAGAATCAAAAAGGTGGTACTGGTAATTACATGGGATTTGTCTGCGTGCGTATTATTAGTTGAAGACTGTGTATGAGATCCCGTAAATTCATCGCGACAAAGGCCCATCCACTTGCTACTTTCTGCACGCAAGAACGGTTGGTGCTTCCGGTCTCCCGGTCCAAGACTCGAAAGTTTTGCATCCCTATAGTACTCGGGTGGATGAACAGGTGATATAGCGTACAATGTCTCGGTCCTGGATAATAATCCTGTCGTCAAGCGTAAACTGTATTGAGTCGTAAGCAGGAGGGCGTTCGGTGCATGTGTTTCTTGAACTACCAAACAGTATACGCGTAAATTTGCCTGGAGAATTGCGGTCGAACATGATAAAGCCGTGGGAAATATGCGGTAAGAAATCGATATGGTGAACAAAAAGTCTGACAAAATTTCGGAAAGATCTGGAAGTCGGAACAACGCATCGATTCGAGTCCGGCATGAATGGGTTGCCCCGTATAGTTGATTTTCTACTTCGTATCGTCATCCGTTCATAAGTCGTGTTCGGGATAACCTAAAAAGCCTCCGACGCACCACCGTCTCCTACTCGACGATGATTTCCACACTCGATGATGCCCTCAACTCGTCACTCCCGCGGCCTTGGTGCCCACCTTGTCGTCCTCTAGAGAAGCCGGTGCCACGCTCAGCTCCAGGCCCACGGGGTTGTCGCATAGGTAAGCTCTGGCCTCTCTCCCTGGATTGATCATCATAGTTCATGCTAAACGATCTATTGCTACCAATCGGTGCGGTGGTTGGTTGCTGGTGATCTTGATCCCAGGAAAACATCCCACGGAGTCGACGCGGACTACCGCCATTCGGACCTAGGTTGCTTCCAATAGACATCCCACCAAGGCCATTAACAAGGAGACCTTCGTCAAGATGTTGACCAAGCGACTGGCCTGAAGCTGTAGGTGTCAAGGTCGGGGTCATAGAAGCGGCGCTACCAGGTCCGTAATCTTGGAATCTGGCCATATTTGACTGGAGATTCGGAGGAAAGCTGGCCGAGGATGGCACAGGCGACGGTGAATAAGATCGAAGGTCCGCAAATGACTTGGCTGGGCGGAGATTTTGCTGGACGCCAAAGAGTCCTGGGGAATCAGGGATGCCCAGAAACCCCGAGGATTGTTGACCTCGGAGAGTATTGTACGCCCCTGAGTCGGAGTTCCTGGCATCGTTGAAATCGATAGTTGCCGCTCGGTTGAGCCCTCTTCTTGAAGAATCTCCTCCATGTAGCGCAGATACCTGCGGGATAGGGGGACTTATGTTGTTGCCCTGAGACGCCCGGTATACATGAACTTGTCGTTGCTCTCCACTCCCACGCGAAACGTGAGCCAGCTGCATGTGATGCGCTAATGTATGTACAATACGCCTTTGGATCGGAGATAGATTGGGAGGGAATATCAAAGCTTCTCGGGAGTGATCGTCTTTGAAGAGGAGAAGCTGGGAATAGTATTCCAAGGTCTGGGGATCGTTAAGATCTACGTCTTGACAAAATTAGGTTAGCTCAATTTGACAGTCTCGACCATGCTTCCCTTACCTGGCTTCTCATTCCTGGACGATATTGGTGATGGTGACGCTGCTGGAACATGTGAGGACATCGAAGACATTGAGGGTTGATTATGCAGCTGAGAGTTGGCTATTGGCCTGTGCTGTTCCTCAAGTTGCCCACGTCGCTCTCTCTTCTCTCGTTCTATACGTTCCCTCTCTTGCAGTGGCAGCATCTTCTTGTATTCGACCCTTAATTTGCGGCCTTGTAGCTCGAAATGATTCAGGTTGTCAATGACAGTGGCGGTCTCATCCGCCGAGGTGAAATTTGCGAATGCAAGTCCACGAAATACACCGTTGTCAAAATGGTAATTGAAAGCGTATGGCAGCGGGAGGTGCATTTGAGTCATCAAATCCACAAGTTGTTCCTTCTTCACAGCGAATGGTATATTCTTGATGACAATTGCAGTTGGTATAAGCTCCTCGTCAGGATCCGTCGTATATTGTTCGGAGCGTAGCTGGGAACCCCCAAGTGGAGAGGGGCCAATTCCACCATAAGGATTCACGGAAGGTAGCTGCTGCTGATCAAGCCATGTCTAGTGAGCCTACAATTAGCAAGTATTTCCGACATGTCTTCAGATCACATGTCGCTGGATGGGCTTACAGTTGGGAGGGCACTCCGTCCCCGAGAGGTTGACTTCATCCTTCCGGTGGCGCCAAAGTTGGAAAGGTTGTTCCCACCACCGAACGCACTGGGGTTCCAAGTCTGAGCACCTGGCATCTCATAGCCATATCCTCCGCCCTGCATAGTCGCATTCATCCGATCGAACCTATTGCCGTCGTATCGAAGTGTATGATCCTCAGCGGGATACATGTTGTTTGGCATCTGTCCATACGCGTCGAACTGCCGTGAGGGCTGTCTATGGAGGGTTTGCTGTTGGTGTCGGTGAGCGCCTGGAGAGCGCGAGGAAGGTTGGTCGTAGTACATGTCGTGATGATGAAGATGGCTGTTCATGTCGCCTTTTGGTTGCTAAGCCGGTCGCAGTATGTATGGTATACTTAAAACTGCTCTAGGAGTTCCCTGGCTGGCCTGGAAACAATGACCAAAGATCAATTCAACGGGCAATATTGCAGAGCTGCAGTTCGAATACTCTCAAGTAATAAGTCGTAGGCAGTAGACTCTAGCGTAGAATATACAGTTCACGGTGAACTTGCTGACTTTTGGTGACGATCTATGCCGGTCAGTCGTTTTGGTCGTTTCGTTGGTCGTCGTGTCGTTTCAGCCGTGGGAGTCGTTGGATTTACAAAGATTGTGTGAAGCTCATAAGATCTTATGATATGGCGACTTGGTGGTAGATCTATTTGGTAGATGTTCGAAATCCGCCAATAGAGTGGGACTTGAGCTGCAGCTTCATAAAGTGCGAGCTTGTGACACAGGCACTAGAATATTAGTTGAGGGCCAGGTAAATAGATGTCAAAAACCAGTCGTCCCAAGGTTGGCAGTTTTGCGCTTCAGGACGTAGTACAAAGTGCAGAATACAGGAAGAAACAGTCTTGATCGGACTGCGACGTGCGAAATGTGCTGTAGGAAGGAGGTGAGCAACGAAGGGAGAGCTTCGAGTCTGAGGTTAAATTCGCACGAGGCGCACTAAAGAGATTTAGCGTCTCGGTAACAGCGCTGCCTGTGTACCTATCACAAAATTAAAAATTCTGGTGGAAAATTGGAAAGAAAGGGGATATCCGGCTTGACTGGGAATAATCACGGCTTGTATTTATTCAAAGATCCATGAGGGCCATTTGCTTTGGATTTCATAGATACGCATTGCGACGTATTAGTCTCGGAAGATCTCGTACTTGCATCTGATCTCTATAAAGTTTCGAATCACTGCTCACTCGACCATACAGATCCTAAAACCTGCGTCTTCCTGGCTTGATTGGAGCGCCGCTGTACACTAAAGAGGTACCTAAGTCCCTTCTCACACACGACGTAGGGAGATAAGTGGTGGATCAAGTTTCGCGAATTTTGAGAATAAAATGTTCATGACTTCCTAACTGGCGCAGATGCCAAATAACGGGAGCTGCCATTAGGGGCCGAATTGGACGATGGTATGATGATACCCTTGGATATGACTAACGGCAGGAACCCCCTTTTACTGCTAGATGCTGCTAATTTGTTCTGGAAAGAAAGCCGATTTGCAGCAGGTCTGGTGTATATACTCTGTAGATGTTGAAGGCAAAGCTATCAACTGGATCGCCGTTTGTATATCTCCTCCGTTTCCGCTGGGAGTACCCTCGTTGTTGTGGCGACTTGCAGGCGATTGCAAGGGGGAAGCTTCGCCGTGGCCGTCATGCTCTTATTGCGCTGCTGCAACCCCCTCCTTTTGACAGGCTTGATGCATAGGAGCGATGGAAACGGAAAGACCTTGCCGCTGCACTCACTTGCAGTATTCCATATGCAGATGTCATTATGGCAGTAATGCAGACTACCTCAGGTGATGAGCCAAAGCCAAGAAACCCTCGAGACCAAGTACCGTCACCGTGCGCAGCGGGGACGATGGATATCAACTTATCAACTCGTCCAAGTGTTGGACGTTGTTCCTAGCGTGCGCCAACAACAACGTTCTTTGAATTTGACTGGCTAGGAGTCTGTGAATCCCGAACCCACAGAACCCAATGCAGAGGTCCACGCATGAAGCCGCCTCCAAGCTTGAGGATCGACGGGTCGATTTCAGTCATGTGATCCTCGGGGTCTCACTCAACTCAATCCACTTTTCCGATTGGAGCAAATCCTTAAAACCTCCTGCTGTAGATTGGGGGTAGGTTTGTAGTAGATTAGGGTTAGGGTCATGAATCCACTCGCGATTGATGCTCTGTAGATTGGATATTCAGCGAATGAGCTAGGAACCCGAGCTCTTGCGGTCTGGCTTTTGGTACGGAATATTGCTCGTGAAAACGTGAAGTGACTGTACTTTAGAATGCACAACTTCGGCTCGGTAGATCTTTCCCTTTTATTACATAAGCCGGTTGTTCAAGCAACCTAACTTCATGTCTGCGAGACCAGTACCAAGGGTTCTTCCATCCCAACGGCGTATCAAAGTGCTGTGGAACTCATTCTAGGCCGCATTGGGGGCCACTGTGACCTTGTTTTTGGCCCGTTATGAGTTCTCTTTATAATCTTGAGCCACAGCCGACGGCCAAAGTCCTCCTGGAAACCACATCTGGCGACATACTCCTTGAACTGTTTGCAAAGCAGACGCCTCTTGCGTCGCGCAATTTTCTTCAGCTATGCCTCGATGGTTACTACACCGGCACAATCTTCCATCGTCTCGTTCCAGGTTTCATCGTTCAAGGGGGAGATCCAACAGGGACGGGCGAAGGCGGTGAGGCTATCTACGATGGAGGATTATTTGAAGACGAGGTTCACAGTCGATTGAAGTTCAATAGAAGAGGTCTGCTGGGGATGGCCAACTCTGGGCGCAAGGATGATAATGGGAGTCAATTCTTCTTGACGTTGGGGGCGACCCCCGAATTGCAGGGGAAGAATACCATGTTCGGAAGAGTAGATGGCGAAACGATTTACAATCTTATGAAGATGGGCGAGGCGGACTTGATGGATGGGGAGGGAAATGAGAGACCTTTGTACCCAACAAAGATCAATGGGGTGGAGATTTTGGTAAATCCATTTAAGGATATGCTGAGAAGGGAGAAGAAAGGGAAGGTTGGTGGCGGAGCGATGGAAAAGAAGGGCGAGAAGAAGAGGGTGAAGAAGAATGCAGGAAAGCAGTTGTTAAGCTTTGGGGCAGATGAAGGAGTGGATGCGGATGGCGCATCTTCAATCAAAAAGCAAAAGCTTAATCCTAAGCTGGTCACAGAGAAGGGTGGCTCTGACAATACGAAGGAGAGTAATGGTGGCCCTACAACGGACGCAAAACCCATTTCTTCTACGAAAGCTATTCGAAGGAAGACTTCTAGATCTAGATCTCCTCCTTTGATCACAAGACCGGATCCTAATACCCAGCTTCCGTTGCCTAATGACGAAGAACCATCTCGTGCTGCCTCAAGCTCTCCGGAACCAGCAGATGTCCGGAAAGTCTCCACTCTACTTGACCGCACAAATGCGCAGATTGCAGATCTAAAGGCTTCCATGAAGCGCAACATCCATATGCCAGCCGCGGAGCCTCGCAAGACGTCAGCGCTGGAGCAGATGATTCCGGCAAATTCCGTACGCGGGCGTAAAAGGAAATTTGGTGGTAAAGGAGACGCGTTGAAGGACGCACAAGCTCTGGATATTTTGGCTGCATTCCGCGCAAAGCTTGAGAAAGCCCCACCAGAGGCAGAACCATCCGCGACGCTTCCACAGGAGCTCCGTGAAGAGCAAGTGACCGACAATGGCGCTCGCATTGATGAAGCAGCAGAAGACGAAGAGGCTGCACTCTGTGACCTTCATTTCATTGCAAACTGCCAATCTTGTCAGTCCTGGGACAAGCAATTGACAGGCGATGCAGAAGCAGAAAATGAAGAAGACAAAGGCTGGATGTCGCATGCTCTCAGTTTCAACAAGGACCGCCTTGGAAAGGACCTGAACTGGAAGAAAAAGAACGAAGAAGACCTTGTGGTGATTGATCCGCGAGAAAAGACGAAAGAACTTGTTGAAGAGCAAAGAGCAAAGAGACAGGCAAAGGGCAAGGTGGTGAGCAGTAAGGCTTGGGATAAGGACCGAGATAGGGGGCGTCTGCCAGATCGAAGAGTAGGAGAATGAAAATAGTCAACAATGTATAGATGGAGTCCTTCTGTTTTGTAGACAATAATCTGGATTTATTATTGAACCTTTGTAGAGAGCTTGAATTCATGTCAGGAATTATATATATTACCTATTGACTAAAGTGAGTTGCAGATTTATGGTCTCGGTATTCCGCCCAATCAAAAGACGTTAAGGTTTTCTTACAACACAGTAGCCTGATATCATCGCCGGAGCCTTCTGTGAACATAAGAACAGCTCTCTGGTCATTGATTTGAAAATCTCTCTTGTTCCTAGATACCTACCATCTCCTTTCATGCTCTGCGACGCTGCAAATCAGAGTCTGCTTGTCTTATCACTTTTCCTTCGTCTTGTGAAGCAGTTGACGCCTGCCTCCTGCAGCTTTCCGAACTATCGCCTTGGGCACAGATAATAGCTCTTTCAAGTATTCTCGGTCTAAAGAAACTTGTCTGGAACAATAGCTTAGGTCAGAACACCCAGCATCACCTATTTTTGACGACCGTATTTCTTTTCAATCACGGACGACTTTCCGTCCATCAGACCCTCCACTACCATCTTTTACGAACAGACCCTACTCTTTGCTACCGAATTCGCGAAGCAAGGAATTAGACTAAACAACTTCAAATCTACGTCGGTTTCTGACTGCCTGTGGAAGCGCGTATTGGACACTACTTGAAGAAAGCCGGTAGACTCGGCTTTGCCGGCGACTTCTCAGAGGTGCTACTTTACTACTCAAGACCTGGTCGATATTGCCGGAAGCGAAGGAACAAGTACTGCAGCTTGGATGGGGCTAGCAGGCTCCCGGAAACGAGCAGCACCAGGAGCATCACCAATTGTCCAGCATCAGCAGCGATCGGGCGTCGAACACAACGGTGCGATGGCTGCGACGATGCAAGATCAGTACATGTCATGGGACCAGCAGCCTGTATCAAGCTCAGCCTCTACCTACCCTGATCACATAGGCAGCTACTCTTCGAATCTCTACAATGGTGGCACTCAGCATCACGCAGCGCCTGTTCCAGGATCAAACCAACTTACACGAAGGGGATTAGGCCAACAGCTAGTTCCGAGAGCAAATCACAACAACGCTGGGAATGATACGTGGCCGTTGGCCGCAGATGAGGGCATAAAACAGGCGAACGAGGATGCATGGATGAATAATGGGGATGATCTTGAGCAAAGGGCAATGATCGCCAAAAGGGAAACGCAAGCAAAGCGGAAGCAGATTCCCCCTTTTGTGCAAAAATTGAGCAGGTAAGTTTCCCGAATTTTACACCCTAATTCAAGCTGACCCATACTACATCTAGTTTCCTCGATGAATCCAGAAATACAGATTTGATACGATGGTCCGATAGTGGTGACTCCTTCATCGTTGTCGATGAGGACGAATTTGCGAAGACGTTGATCCCAGAATTGTTCAAACATAATAATTACGCTTCCTTTGTTCGGCAGCTCAATATGTATGGCTTCCATAAGAAGGTTGGGTTATCCGATAACTCAATGCGAGCGAGTGAGAGGAAGAATAAAAGCCCCAGCGAATATTCCAATCCATTTTTCAAGCGCGGACGGCCCAGTTTACTTTGGCTGATACAAAAGCCAAAGAATCCCTTAGGTAAAGGGCCCGGCAAAGGCGGGACGAGGGTTAAACAAGAAGATGGAAATCTAGATGATGATGGTGAGGAAGGATTTGACCGGGAGAATTCAGCGCCGCCAAACCACGCTCCCATAGAGAATGGAACGAACATGCGAAACGGCCGCCAGCCTCTCCTGATAGGCGATGGAGCTACAGGACTACCACAACAAGACTTTACAGGCCTGCAGCAAGAATTACAAGAAGTACGACATCAACAAGACATCATTAAGAGCATGCTGGCTCAAGTACGAAGAGATCACGAGCAGCTATACGGACAAGCTGCAGCATTTCAAAACTTGCATGATAGGCACGAGAGTTCGATCAATGCGATCTTGACATTCCTTGCCACGGTCTATAACAGAAGTCTGGAGGGCCAAGGTGGGCAGAATTTTACGAGCATGTTCTCCGGTGCAATACCGCAGGATTCCAAGGGTCAAGGGAATGTGGTGGATGTGGGAGATGGAGACTATGGAGATCAGAAAACGAGCAACGCCAACGGTCAAGCCCAGCGACCCTTCCGAAGACAACCTTTACTTATCAAGGGCGCCCCGCTGCAGACCTCAGAGACACAGACTGGGAGAGCATCAACGATTTCGCCCGCCGCCTCCGCTGAAAGTCCTGGGCAACTACCGCAAACCCGGGTCTCAGGCATGCAAGGCCAAGTGCCACCCTACAACATGCGCAACGAAGCAGCTGGGCACTCTCCCGGTTTTCAGGAAATTTTCGACCAGACACCTTCGGCACGTGCATCGGAAAGCCCACAGCTCAAAGCAGATAATGAACAAGAGGGTCAAATACCAGAGGCCGACATCATGTCGATGATCAATTCTACCAACGCGAACAATACCAATTTTCCAGGCATTAGGATGGATTTCCCTCAGGCACTTTCCCATCTTGAAAACGCTGACGGCAAGACACCCTTGACGCACAACCAGCGCAACAACGTTCTTCAGCTCATGGCAAACGGAAGTGCCAATACGGCCCAAAACGGCAACAATAACGCATTAACATTCCCTAGCCCCCCTGCTGTACCCGACCTAGTAAATTACAACGCCACGAAAGAAAGATTAGAACAAATCCACAACTCCATCCAAGCCCAAACCGAACGGGTAAACGAACTCCACGGCCTCCTCGCACCCCTAAGCCCCAGCGGCTCCATCCCAGGCGTCACAGACGCGCAAAACTTCAACGGCCCCGGCGCATCCGACCTCCTCGACCTCGACCAAATCTTCAACAGCAACGACTACTTCAACGAGTCCCTCAATGGCGCCGATCTCGACTTCGGCACCACCAACGATAGCGAAATCCCGGATTTCACCTTTGACACTTCGGCCGCAGCCCAGGGTGATGACGGTGGGTTGCAGGATTTCGACGCAGCAGATGGCGAGGATGGGGGTGGAAGCGATATTGTGCATACAACGGATGGTAGTGAGGTGGCAAGTCCGGCGGATATGGTTGTGGAGGAGGGCG
>JAABUS010008104.1_pt1 | contig 11665 bp, 12 predicted proteins | sample 5560161 | NCBI WGS metagenome assembly JAABUS01 (sample SAMN10711885, study PRJNA513376) | rock metagenome | isolation source: Antarctica rocks | place: Antarctica: Victoria Land, Trio Nunatak nord | collected 2016-01-04 | reverse complement strand
CGGGCTGCTCAGGGCGAGCGGCAGCTACGACGGCTTCGACGTCGACCGTGAGGCGATCGGCTGGTGCCGGCGCGCCTACCGCCGCCACCCGAGCTTCCGCTTCGTCGTGGCCGACGTGTACGACGCGAAGCGCAACCCGGGCGGCGCGCATCGCGCCGACGAATACCGCTTTCCCTACGCCGACGCGTCCTTCGACGTCGTGCTGATGACGCGCGTCCTCGCGCACCTGCTGCCGGAGGCCTGCGAGCGTCACCTCGCTGAGAGCGCGCGGGTGCTGCGGCCGGGCGGGAGCCTGCTGGCGACCTTCTTCGCGCTCAACGACACCTCGCGCGCGCTGATGGCCACGGGCGCCGCCGGCCTGGTCTTCGCCGGGGCCGACGAGACCGTGGCGGTCCTCGACGACGAGCTGCCCGAGGAGGCGGTGGCCTACGCGGACGAGTGGATCTTCGAGCGCCTGCGCGAGCACGGGCTCGTGCTGACGGGGCTGCACCCCGGCTCGTGGTGCGGCAGGGAGGAGTTCATGGGCTTCCAGGACGTGCTGGTCGCGGTGCGCGATGCCTGACGGGGACGGGATCGTCGAGCTCGACCTCGAGCACTGCGGGACGCCGCGGGCGATCTGCGCCTACGTCCACCCCGACGAGGGCTGGATCCTCGACCCGGGCCCCGAGTCGACGGCGCGGACGCTGCTCGCCGGGTTGCCGGAGGGCTGGGCGCCCGAGCGGATCCTGCTCACCCACGTCCACTTCGACCACGCGGGGGCCACCGGGCGCCTGCTCGAGCACTTCCCCGACGCGGAGGTGTGGGTCCACGAGGTCGGCGCGCCGCACATCATCGACCCGTCGAAGCTGGTCGCGAGCGCCCGGCGCCTCTACGGCGATCGCTTCGATCGGCTGTGGGGCGAGGTCGTCCCCGTGCCCGAGGAGCGCGTCCGCGTGCTCCACGGCGACGAGTCGATCGAGGGCTGGGAGGTCGCCTACACGCCCGGCCACGCCCGCCACCACGTCGCCTACCTCCACGGGGCGAGCGAGACGGCGTTCTGCGGCGATGTCGCCGGCGTGCGGATCCTCGACGGGCCGGTGTTCCCGCCCACCCCGCCGCCGGACATCGACGTGGACGCCTGGCACGCGTCGATCAAGCGCGTCGAGGCGTGGGACCCCAAGGTGCTCGCGCTCACGCACTTCGGGTGCTTCTCCGACGTCGAGACCCAGCTCGAGTCGCTGCGCCGCACCCTCGACGAGTTCGCCGGCCTGGCCCGCGACCTCGACGCCGACGGCTTCGAAGCCACGGTCCGCGCCTGGATCGCCGAGCGCACGAGCGGAAAGCTCTCCCAGTCGGCCTACGAGCAGTCCAACCCGCCCTCGACGCTGCACGCCGGGCTGGCGCGGTACTGGTCCAAGCGCGAAGGTACGGTCTGAGCACGTGAGCCAGACGATCGAGAGGCCGCGCGTCGGCGGGCCGGGCACGGGCCTCGGCGGCGCCTGGAACGTCATCGTCAAGAACGACGACCACAACACGTTCGACGGCGTCGCCCGCGCGCTCGCGCGCCACATCCCCGAGATCGACCTCGACCGGGGCTACGCGATCGCCGAGCGCATCCACCGCTCCGGCCTCGCGATCGTGTGGACCGGCCACAAGGAGGCGGCCGAGCACCACTGGGAGATGCTGCGCGGGGAGGGCCTGACGATGGCCCCCCTCGAGCAGTCCTGATCCGGGCTCCTACGCGGCGGAGTCGAGCTCGCCGCTGGGCACGAGAGCGGGCATGGACCCCTCGGCGGCGACGTCGTGCGGGGCGTAGAGCACGGGCACCTGGTACCAGCTCGAGTGCAGCGTGCGGAAGCGGACCATCTCCGGGCCGTTCCAGAAGGCGACCCACTGCGCCTTGGTCTGGAAGTCCACGATGTGGGTGAACTTGTAGCGGTCGTCGTGGGCGCGGTACACCGCGTAGTGCAGCGCTCCGTAGTTGAGCGCCACCGGGGCGACCTCGGCGAGCGCCGCCTGGAGCTGGTCGGGACGGAACGCCGTCGCGTACCAGGGGATGTGGACGGAGTAGATCATTCCGTCAGGCTCCCACGTCGGCGCGGATGGCGCCAGGACCGTCGGCGCTGCGGCCCTGGCCTTCCGCGGTGGCGCCGACCAGGACGGCGATCTTTCCGGAGTGCTTGTTGTCGCGCATGAGCTGATGGGCCTCGGCGACGCCGTCGAAGCCGAGCGTGCGCCACAGGACGGGGCGGATCTGCCCGCTCTCGATGAGCTCGTTGGCCTTCGTGCACTCGTACGCGTTGGCGAAGTGCGAGCCCAGGATCTCCTTCTGCTTCATCCACAGGTAGCGGACGTCGAAGTCGAGGTTGAAGCCCGTGGTGCCCGCGCAGATGACGACCTTGCCGAACGGCTTGACCGTCAGCACCGAGGTCGGGAACGTCTGCGTGCCGACGTGCTCGAAGACGACGTCGGGCGCGTCGCCGAGAAGCTCCTTGACCGCGTTGGCGAACGCGCGGGAGGCCTTGAAGCGCGCCTTCTCGTCCGCACCGGTCTGGGGCGGCGTCGAGCGCATCATCCCCTTGAAGTCGTCGCGGTCGATGAAGCCCTTTGCGCCGAGCTGCATGACCAGCTCACCCTTCGCCTGGCTTGACACGACCCCGACGGACTCGGCGCCCGCGGCCTTGCAGATCTGCGTCGCGAAGACGCCGAGGCCACCCGCGGCGCCCCAGATGAGCACCTTGGAGCCGGCCTTGATCTGGGCGCGCGTGATGAGCATCCGCCAAGCGGTGAAGTACACGAGGCCGTAGGAGGCGGCCTCCTCCCAGCTCAGTGCCTGCGGCTTGGGGAGCAGCTGCTGGGCCTGGACCTTCGTGAACTGCGCGAAGGAGCCCCACGTGGTCTCGTAGCCCCAGATCTTCTGCGACGGAGCGGCCATGGGGTCGAGGCCGTGGACCTCGACGTCCTCGTAGGAGGCCTGGTTGCAGTGGACGACGACCTCGTCGCCGGGCTGCCACCGCGTGACGCCCGGGCCGACCTTCCACACGACGCCGGCCGCGTCCGAGCCGCCGATGTGGTGCCCGAACTCGGGGTGGTCGCCGTACTTCATGACCGAGACGGGCTCGCCGAGGGCGGCCCAGACGTTGTTGTAGTTCACGCCGGCGGCCATCACGCGGACGATGACCTCGAAGGCGGCGGGCTCGGGGACGTCGACCTCTTCGAGCTGGAAGGCGTCGCGCGGCTCGCCGAACCGCTCCGGCCGGATCACCCACGCGGCCATCGTCGGTGGGAGCTCGCCGGGCTCGGCGTCCACGCGCGTGACGTCCGTCAGATCGACTGCCATGGCCGCGATCCTACCCGTCAGCCCTTGAAGAAGCCGCTCCGTGAGAAGTACACGGCCAGCACGGCTCCCGCGAGCACGAGGCCGCCGACGCCGAAGACCAGGAAGTCGCTCTGCGTGCTGATGCTGTCGACCATCCAGCCGAAGTTCATGCCGAAGAACCCCGTGACGACGGAGAGCGGCAGGAAGATCGTAGAGATCAGCGTCAGGCGCTCGGTCACCACGTTGACCCGCTCGGAGACCGCGGAGGCGTGCAGGTCGAGCGCACCCGAGATCTGGTCGCGACTGGACTCCACGCCGTCGGTGATGCGGATGAGGTGGTCGTGGATGTCGCGGAAGTAGTCGTGCGCCTCGTCCCCGCTAAGGCCCGGCAGGCGGTCCAGCGCGGTGCCGGCCTGGAGGAACATGTCGCGCTGGGGGACGACGACGCGACGGATGGCGCCCAGGCGGCGGCGCAGGGCCAGGATCCGCACCCGGATGTCCCGGTCGGCGTACTCCAGCGCCTCGTCCTGCAGATCCTCGATCTCTTCCCCGATCTCGTGGAGGTTTCCCAGGAAGGAGTCCGTCAACGCGTCCAGCACGCGGTAGATCGCCTCCTCCTCCGACTGGGGGTCGACGTTCGCGAGGCGCTCGTGCGCGTCGTGCAGCGTGGCGCAGTGTCCGCGGCGTAGCGTGATGATCGCCTGCCCGGTGATGTAGACGTGCACCTCGACGAGGTCGCGGCCGTCCATGCCGTAGTAGACGAGCAGGACGTGATCGCCGTAGTCGTCGACCTTCGGGCGCTGGCCGAACTCGCGCGAGTCCTCCATCGCGAGCTCGTCGAACTCGAACAGCGTCCCGAGCTCCTGGACGACCTCGTCGTCGGCGGAGTGGAGGTCCAGCCAGAAGAACTCGTCGCGGGCGCGCAGCTCAGCGATGGCCGAGGCGTCCATGGTCGTGAGCGAGCGCACGATGGGCACGCTACGCGCCGCTCCGGTCGCATCACCGGACCGAGGCCGCTCAGCCGGCCGCGCGCACCAGTCGCCGCGAGGCGGTCCGGCGGAAGAGCTTCGCGCGGCGGTCGTAGACGTAGGTCCGCTCCAGGCGGGCGGCCGGGCAGCAGACATCGTCGCCGCGCGCGTAGTCCGGCGTGATGACGACGAGGGCCCCGCGGCCGGCGCGGACGACGGCGCGGTAGAGCGACTGGCTGCGGTAGATCACGCGCAGCTTCCCGCCGCGCGCGCCGTCTGCGCTCAGGACGTAGGCGGCGACGGCGCCGGCGGCGCCCGGGGTGGAGACGAGCACGACGGCGTCGGAGGTGCCGTCGGCGGTGAGGTCGCCGAAGGCGGCCGGCTCGGCGAATGCGCGCCCGTCCTTGAGGGCGCCCTTGATCGCCGGGATCACCTTCGCGTCGGCGGTGAGGATCGCCTCGAAGTCGGGCCCGGTCGGCTCGGGTATGCCCGCCTGGCCGTGCGCCAGGGCGGGGGCGACGAACGTCATGAGCGCGAGCAGTGCGCAGGCGAGCCGGTGCTGCCGACGGAGCATCCCGCCATCCTGCCACGGGCCCCGCGGACAGCCGCGGCCTGCAACGCGCGTGCCGGGGGCTCTACGGCTGGAGGGGCTCGTCTCGGGCGCTGGCACGTCGCGGGCCGACCGTCAGCCGCGCGGGCTTGATCCCATTGCCCCGGACCTTGACGACGACCTTGCCGGGCGGGACGTCGGCCTTGAGCGTCGCGGTGTCGCCCGGGTTGATCGGCCCGGTCGTCTACGTGAAGCCGGCGGTGCTGCCCGACGTCTCGAACGTGATCTCCTGGGCGGCGCTGGTCTCGTTGGCGATGACCAGGCTGACGGGACCCGCGCCGAACCTCGGCGGGGAGACGGAGACCTCCTCGGCGTTGATGGAGGCGGTCAGCACGATCGCCGAGGGCGGTCGCGGGTCGTTCGAATAGCTCTCGTCCTCGCCGCACCCCGCAGCGCGGAGGACGCCCTCGCGACCACGACGATCCTCCGCATCGAGGGCTCAGCCGGCCGGGTGCTCAGCGGCGGCCACCTTGACGACCGCGCGCTCGGCGGCGATCTCGAGCAGCTCGACCTGGAGGTACTCCCACTCCGCGCGCTCGGCCTCGTCGTAGGCGATGCCGTGGAGGTCCACGAGGTTCTCCCGGTAGCTTGCCCACGCCGTACGGGCGCGCTCCTCCAGGTCGGCGAGCTTGGGGTCTTCGTGGGTGGCGAACGTCGACATGGCGGTGCCTCCTGTGCAGAGCGGACGGGTGTCGCCTGGGGACGGTAGGGGAGGCTCCGGTCGGCTTCGTCGGACGGGTGCGTGCAACGCCGGCTGCATGCCGTCTGACGCGGGCGGTAGAACACACGTTCGATGCTTCCCAATGCTCCCCTGCGTACCGCGGAGTACCTCGTCGTCGACACGGAGACCAACGGCCGTTCGGGCGCCGAGTGCGAGGTCACGGAGATCGGCGCGGTGCTCGTCGGAGGCGGTGAGCTGCACGAGCGCTGGGAGACGCTGCTGGCCGTGCGGGCCCCGCTCGGGCGCGGCATCCAGCGCTTCACGGGCATCTCCCAGGCGATGGTCGACGAGGCGCCGCCGGCCGAGGCGATGCTCCCCGACCTCGCGGCGCTGCTGGAGGGGCGCGTGCTCGTCGCCCACTCCGCGCCGTTCGACGTCCGCGTGCTCCGCCAGGCCTTCGCGCGCGAGAACGTGGCGTGGCCCGACCCGCCCGTGCTGTGCACCGTCGCGCTCGCGCGACGCCTGGCGCCCCTGGCCCGCCAGCGCAGGCTCGGGCCGCTGGCCGAGCACCTCGGCGTCGAGGTGGGGGTGACCCACCGCGCCCTGGCCGACGCGGAGACCTGCGCGCGCGTGCTCTGCGCGCTGCTGCCGCGGCTGTGCGCGCACGCGGCCACGCTCGCGGACGCGTGGGCGCTGCTGACGCCCGTGCGGCCGCGGCGCGCGCGGGCGGGCGCGACGGACGGCGGGCGCAGCCTGCGCGGCGTGCGCCGGCGCATCCTCGATACGTCGCACCTCCCGCGCGAGCCGGGGATCTACGTCTTTCGCAACAGCGCGGGGCAGCCGCTGTACGTGGGCAAGTCGGTCGACGTGCGCGCGCGGGCGCGGGCGCACTTCGCCCCGAGCTCGCCCGACTCCGACTGGGTGGCCCAGGTAGAGGTCGTCGAGTACGAGACGACCGCATCGGAGCTCGGCGCGCTTCTGCTCGAGCACCGCCGGGTGGGTGAGCTCAAGCCGCCGGGCAACGAACGTCTCAAGCACCTCGACGCCGGCGTCTGGCTGCGCTGCCGGCTGGACATCGCGTTCCCGATCCTCGAGGTCGCCGCCGAGCCGGCCGCCGGGCGCGCTGTGAACGTCGGCCCGCTGCGCGGCAAGCACGCGGCGCTGGAGCTCGTCGAGCAGCTCAACTCGCTCTTCGGCCTGCGCCACTGCGGGCGGACGCTGCCCAAGCGCGAGTGGCCGAGCGCCTACGGGCAGATGGGCCGCTGCCTGTCGCCGTGCCTGCGCGACCTCGATCCCAACGCGTACCGCGGGCGGCTGGACCAGGCGCTCGCGCTCGTCGGCGGTGGGGACGCGGGGCGGCCGCTGCTCGCGCACGTCGAGCGCCAGATGCACGAGGCGGCCGCGGCGCAGGCCTACGAGCGCGCGACCTGGCTGCGGCGCCGGGGCGTGCGGCTGCGCGAGCTGCTCGAGCGCCTCGGGACGGCCGTCGAGGCGACGCACGCGCGGCCGCGGCTCGTCCTGGCCGAGCACCCCGACGGTGACCGGGCCGACGCTGTCTTCCTCGTCGGCGGGCGCGTCGTCGACTGGGGCGAGGTGGGTGGCGCGGACGACCTCGCCACCCGGACGCAGCGGGCGCTCGCCCTCGCGCCGGGTCCGACCGAGGTGCCGTCGCTCACCGCCGCGGAGGCCGCGGCGGCGCGCATCGCCGCGAGCTGGATCGTTCGCGAGGAGCCGCGTGAGCTCGCGCTGCGCCCCGCGCCGGACGCCGCGCGCGTGGTGCGGTTTCACACGCGCGTGCTGGGGGAGCGGGAAGGCGAGCGCTCCGTTCGTGTTCGGGCTCGCGACGCGAGGCCAACTACGAACGGAGCTCATGGCGAGGCCGTGCGGAGGCCAGTGGCCCGAGCCGAGCCTCGCCCCCGAGGCGCCGCGGAGCCGGCGGCGTGAGCTGCTCGCGCGGCTCAGGCGAACGGCAGCTCGACCACCGTGGCCGCGCCCGCGCCGTCGACGGTGACCTCGTCGCCCGGCCCCGCCTCGCGGCGCATGAGGGCGAGCGCGATCCAGCCGAGCTCGGGATGCTCGACGACCGACGAGACGGCGCCGACCGCCTTGCCCGCGGCGGAGGTCAGCCCCGCGCCGTCCGCCGCGGGCCCGGGCAGCCGCAGCCCGCGCAGGTGGCGGTTGGGCTTGCCGCGCCAGTGCAGCCGCGCGACGGTCTCCTGGCCGACGTAGCAGCCCTTCGTGAAGCTCACGGCGCGGTCGTTGAGGCCGGCCTCCTGGGGGATCACGCCGTCGTCGAGGTCGGTGCCGTAGCGCGGGCGCCCGGTCGCGACGCGCAGCGCCTCCGCGGCCGCTTCGGGCACGGCCTGCGCCCCGGCCTGAAGCAGCGCGGCGCGCACGCGCTCGGCGTCCTCGGCGCGGCAGAGCACGTCGACGCCGACGTCGGTGGCGATCGCGCGGGCCGGCGCGTCCGCGATCGTCACGGGGAGGTGGACGTGCTCTTCGAACGGGAGGTCGGAGACGCCCGCGACGGCGCGTGCGGTCGGTCCGATCAGCGAGGAGAGCGCCTCCTGCACCGTCCGCTTCTCCAGTTCGGCCTGCCATCCGATCGCCGCGCGGCGCAGCTGGTCGAAGAGCGCCTGCAGCGCGACGCGTTCGCAGTCGAGGTGAAGCTCGGGTGCCGCGCCGCCGATGCGCAGAACGCGAAGGTCCCCGAGCATCTTGCCCTTGTTGGTCAGCAGCGCGGCGTAGCAGCCCCGGCCCTCCTCCAGGGCCTCCACCTCGTTGGTGACCTGGCCGGAGAGCAGGCCGGCTGCCTCGCCGCCGGTGAGCGCGAGCTTGCCGCGATCGGAGCGGTCGACGAGGCCGCAGGCCGTGGTGAGGACGGTGTGCGGCGTCTGCGTTCCCGAGACCATGCCTCGGACGGTAGCGACGCGCGGGATATCAGCCGAAGATCGTCTGCTGGATCAGGAAGAGGTTGAGGGCGATGATCATCGACGCCACCGTCCACGCGGCCGCCGTGGTCGACCGGTTGTTGACAAAGGCTCCCATGACGTCCGCGCGTCGCGTGAGCAGGACGAGCGGCACCAGCGCGAACGGGATGCCGAAGCTCAGCACGACCTGGGAGATGACCAGCGCTCGCGAGGGATCCAGGCCGATGGCCAGCACCACGAGCGCCGGGATCATGGTCAGGAGGCGCCGAGCCGCCAGCGGGATCGCGCGGCGGATGAACCCCTGCATCACGATCTGGCCGGCGTAGGTCCCGACGCTCGAGGAGGCGAAGCCGGAGGCCAGGAGCGCCAGCGCGAAGGCCAGAGCGGCGCCGGGGCCGACGAGCTGCTCGAAGCCCGCATGGGCGCTCTCGATGGAGCCGACGTCGAGTCCGGAGCCGTTGAACAGTGAGGCCGCGATGATGAGCATCGACATGTTGACCAGCCCGGCCAGGGTCATGGCGATCGTCACGTCGACGCGGTTGAAGCGGAGCATGCGACGGCGATCGGCGTCGTCTCTGAGCGCGATCCGGTTCTGGGTCAGCGCCGAGTGCAGGTAGATGACGTGCGGCATGACCGTCGCGCCGAGGATCCCGGTCGCCAGCAGGATCGAGTCGGTGCCCGCGAAGCCGGGGATGAAGCCCTTGGCCGCGTCGCCAGCGTCGAAGCCGATCTGCAGGGTGTCGTAGAGGAAGCCGGCGAGGATGATCGCCAGCAGCCCGACGATGGCCAGCTCGAAGCGGCGGTAGCCCTTCGTCTGGAGGGCCAGGATCGCGAAGGCGACGATCGCCGTGATGATCCCGGAGGCGAGGAGCGGCACCCCGAAGAGCAGGTTGAGCGCGATGGCCGCGCCGATGAACTCGGCCAGGTCGGTGGCCATCGCGATGAGCTCCGCCTGCACCCAGAGCCCCCAGCTCACCGAGCGCGGGAAGTGCTCGCGGCACAGCTCCGCGAGGTTCTGCCCCGTGGCGATGCCGATCTTCGCCGTGAGGTTCTGGACGAGCATGGCCATGAGGTTGGCGGCGAGGATCACCCAGAGCAGCAGGTAGCCGTACTTCGCGCCGCCGGCGATGTTCGTCGCGAAGTTGCCGGGATCGACGTAGGCGATGCAGGCCACGAACGCCGGGCCGAGCAGCGGCAGGACTCCCCGAAGCCCTCCGCGGCCCCTGATCTGCGTCAGCTCGCTCGGCTCCGCCCGGGACGATTCGTCGGAGAGGTCGAGGCGATCGAGGACCTGGTTGCTCATGCCCTTGACCCATCGGCCGGATGGCCAGCGAGGGCGCCCCGTCGGCGCGCGACGAACCACGTGCGCGGCCTTGCGAGGGCGCTCGTGGGCGTGCCACACTGAAGCGCACATACCGGGGAGTCCGAGAGGGCTGAGAGGGCGCATCCGGCGCCGACCCGCCGAACCTGATCTGGGTCATGCCAGCGAAGGGAGAACCACATGCCGCACCGCCACACGTTCGCCGCCGACGCGTCCTGCCGCACGCAGATGCACCTCGCGCGCCAAGGCGTCGTCTCGCCCGAGATGGCGCGCGCCGCCGAGCGCGAGCACCTGTCCGCCGAGCTCGTCCGCGAGGAGGTCGCCCGCGGCCGGATGGTCATCCCGGCCAACGTCCACCACGGGGCGCTCGACCCGATGGCGATCGGCCTGAAGGCACGGGTGAAGATCAACGCGAACATCGGCTCCTCGCCGACCTCCTCGGACACCGACGAGGAGCTCGAGAAGCTCGTGACCTCGCAGAAGTGGGGCGCCGACACCGTAATGGACCTGTCGACGGGCAAGGGCATCCCCGAGACGCGGCGAGGCATCCTCGAGCGCGCGAGCGTCCCGATCGGCACCGTGCCGATCTACGAGGCGCTCGAGCGCGTCAAGGCGATCGAGGATCTTGATATCGACGTGCTGCTCGAAGTCATCGGCGACCAGGCCCGTCAGGGCGTCGACTACATGACGATCCACGCCGGCGTGCGCCTTGAGCACCTCCCGCTCTGCCAGCATCGCGTGACCGGGATCGTCTCGCGCGGCGGCGGGATCCTCGCCAAGTGGATGGTCCACCACGAGGCCGAGAACCCGCTGTGGGAGCACTTCGACGCCGTTCTGGCGATCTGCCGCGAGCACGACGTGACGATCTCGCTCGGCGACGGCCTGCGCCCCGGCGCGATCGCCGACGCCTCCGACGCCGCGCAGTTCGCCGAGCTCGACACGCTCGGCGAGCTGACGCTGCGCGCCTGGGAGCAGGACATCCAGGTGATGGTCGAAGGGCCCGGGCACGTCCCGATGGACCAGCTGGAGGAGAACGTCCGCCGCCAGCAGGAGGTCTGCCACCAAGCGCCGTTCTACACGCTCGGCCCGCTGGTGACCGACATCGCGCCCGGTTACGACCACATCACCTCAGCAATCGGCGCGGCGATCGTCGGCTGGCACGGCACCTCGATGCTCTGCTACGTCACGCCGAAGGAGCACCTCGGCCTGCCCGACGCCGAGGACGTCAAGCAGGGCCTGATCGCTTACCGCATCGCCGCCCACGCCGCCGACCTCGCGCGCGGCAACAAGCGCGCCGCTCGCTGGGACCGCGAGCTCTCCCAGGCGCGATTCGACTTCGACTGGCGCAAGCAGTTCGAGCTCGCGCTCGATCCCGCGACCGCTCGGTCGATGCACGACGAGACGCTCGCCGACGACTACTTCAAGCACGCGGAGTTCTGCTCGATGTGCGGCCCGAAGTACTGCCCGATGCACAACTTCCGCGACCTCGACTGGGACGGCCTGGCGGCGATGGTTGCGGCGCGCAAGACGGCTGAAGCGGCCTGAGTTGCAAGCCAGATGTACAGTCTGCGTCACGAAGACCGCGCGCCTGATCTTCTACATCGACAACGCTCCGACGACCGAGTGCGACGGGCCATCGAGGGGTTCGGGTGCGGCGTGAAGGGGACTTCGACGCCAGATCATTCGTCCCGACCGGCGCCGTCTGGCTGGGGCGTGCTCGAGGGGTAGATCGCCCGACGTAGTCTTCGGCGGTCTGGCTCACCGATGGCACGTTCGCGTTGTGTGGTGGGCATCCCGGGTCAGGTGGCGACGAGGAGCCCGGTGAGGTAGAGCGCCGCGCCGCCGACGAGGATCCCGCCGATGCTCGCGGGGTAGAG
>JAABUS010008103.1_pt1 | contig 11666 bp, 15 predicted proteins | sample 5560161 | NCBI WGS metagenome assembly JAABUS01 (sample SAMN10711885, study PRJNA513376) | rock metagenome | isolation source: Antarctica rocks | place: Antarctica: Victoria Land, Trio Nunatak nord | collected 2016-01-04 | reverse complement strand
AACAAAAGGTTTGGCAAAAAACTGGCCGACAGTTGTTGTTCAGGTTTTGAATTTCTTTTTTATCTTTAGTTCGGGTTTCGGCTGACGGGTTTCAAATTCCAGTCCTTCGCCAAGCCCGGAACGTTGCACGTAATTTTAAAGGACTACATAATTTACTATGACTTTGACAATACAAGACATCTTACTTTTTTTATATTTAGTTGTTAATATCGTAGTGTTTTTTATCCAACGTGAGGAAATTAAAAAACTAAAAAGTATTGTTTCATCTATTAAAGATTATGTTGAAATAATTGACATTAAAAAACTGAAAGAATATGTTGAAATTCGTGAAGAAACTATAACTCATAAATCAGCAAACATTTTGTTAGACGATAAGAAAATGCAAAAAGTTATTGACTCCAGCATTAATAACACAATAGAAGAGTTGACTGAAATATATTTGACACAAATAAAAGAACAACACATAGAATTAATTAGTTTCACAGTCGAAACATTAAAACAAATTGATGAAATAAAACAGAAACAAATAATTGAAACTAAGTTTCCTAAATGCAAAGACTTCTTGACTAAAATCATGAAGGATGAGAACAATAGTAATTCTTAGTTTCTAAATAGTATATTTCATTGATTATATCATTTTTTACGAGACTAAAAGTTTTTCGACAATTTAGTATATTTATTTAAGAGAGTGTTTTAAATAGACGAATTATACAAAAACTACGTGCAACATTGGTTTGGCAAAAAACTGGCTGACGGAATTTATTCAATTTTTGTTTTACTATTTTGCTTCAGTTCCGGCAGAAGGAACAAAATTTAGCTGGTAAAAGAAGCATCAACATTTAAATATAAATTTAACTTTGGTTTCGGCCAACGGGTTTCAAATATCGGTCCTTCGCCAAGCCTTCAACGTTGGTGGCAAGCCTAAAGAGACAACGTTAATGTTGCAAGACAGGATTTAAATAATTTAAAGATTTATGGAAAATATAGTTATTGCAGGGGGAACATCAGGAATGGGGCTTTCTGCCGCAAAACTCTTGGTTAATAAGGGTTATCAAGTAACAATTTTAGGAAGAAATACTGACAAACTAAATAAAGCTTTAGCTGAAATTGGACAAAATGCGACAGGTAAGAGTGTTGATGCCACAAACTCTGATTCGCTTAAACAGACAATGGCTGAAATAGGGCAAATTGACCATCTCGTAATCGCACTTAGCGGAGGAAAAGGAATTGGGGTTTTTAAAGACCTGGACCTAAATGATTTGAAAAAAGGGTTTGAAGGAAAGTTTTTTCCGCAGTTACAAGCCGCTCAATCCGTATTGCCTTACATTAAACCAACTGGGAGCATAACCTTTATCACCTCAATCAGTTCTCAATCCAAAGCGACTGGGACAGCAGGTCTTGGGGCTATCAATGGAGCAATAGAAATTATGATTCCAACTATTGCTAAAGAATTGAAACCTATAAGAGTAAATGCAGTAGCGCCTGGAGTTGTAAATACCACATGGTGGGACTTTTTAACACCTGAAAAAAAGGAAGAAACTTTTAAACAATATTCAGCTACAATTCCACTTGGCAGAGTTGGAGAGCCCGAAGACGTTGCAAAAATGATATTGGCATTTATTGAAAATGATTACATAACTGGACAAATTATCGCAGTAGACGGTGGACTTAGTTTAGGACAATAATCTTGGACAAGCCAGCCACCAACAAGCGGTTTGGCAATATGGCGGGGCGACGAATATATTCTCAACTTTTTGTTCGCTATCAGCAGCAGTCTGGGCTTGACTTTTACTATTGAGCTTTTGTAGTTGTCTTCATTATTAGTAATTCTATTCGACTGCGGTTCCGGGCTGGACGTTTTTCAAATACCGCCACATCGCCAAGCCGTACCGTTATGTGCAATTCTCTCGCCGATTCTGAGATTGTTCAAATTTTCAAATTAAGGAAATATTACAGATTTAAATACTTGAAATATTAAATTTAACATGTAAGTTTTAAGATAAATAATCATAAAAAATACCAGTCCAAATAATATAAAAATATGGCAAGATGTACAGCACCAGTAAATGGTCATCGAACAGCAAGTGCAGCGGCAAACTGCCCCGCATGTAGTAGTCGTTATAATCGTAGTTACAATTCGTATTCCCCTTATTCCTCATCTTATTCTTCATCCTCAAACAGTTCTGGAAGTCGTAGCGGTAGTAGCGGACAAATTAGAACTAAAGCACGTTGGTCTTCAGCCGGTTCTACTATTTTATATACACCTGCAGAAATTCGAACACTTACACCCGTGCGTGAAAATGTAGAAAAACGTTCGGATTCACCAGACCTACGAGATGTTTTTCTTTGTCACGCTTGGGATGATCGAAAAGGTGCTGCTAAAGAGCTACATGATTTACTAGAATCGAAGGGTGTCTCTGTTTGGTTTAGCGAAAAAGATGTTTTGTTAGGCTCATCGCTACTACGTGAAATCGATAAAGGATTGGCAAAGTCTCGTGTTGGTATCGTATTAGTTACTCCTTCTTTTCTTAAACGCATTAAAGGAGAGGGAATCGCCGACAAAGAACTCTCTGCTCTCCTTGCTCGTGATTTGCTTGTTCCTATCATTCACAACACAACTTTTGAAGATTTACGTGAGGTAAGTCCTTTACTTGGCTCACGAAGTGGTTTAAGTACTATAGAGGAATCAATGGTAGACGTTGCTGCTAAGTTAGCGGAGTTGGTAACTCCAGAGCCTATTTTGAATTAAAGTATAAAAATGAAATTAGATTGATTTAGCATAAATACTTTGATTAATTGAATTCTTGTAAATTACGAAAGATAAAGAACTGCACATAACATGGGTTTGGCAAAAAACCGGCTGACAATTTTTATTCAACTTTTGTTTTGCTATTTTGCTTTAGTTCCAGCTGAAGGAATAAAATTTAGCTGGTAAAAGAAGCATCAACATTTGATTATTAATTTAGCTTTGGTTTCGGCTGACGGGTTTCAAATATCGGTTCTTCGCCAAGCCGCGAACGTTAGCGGCAAGCAAAGACAAGCAGCGTACAAATTGACAAATCGCAATGACTGACAAGAAAAATGTTTTTGTAATTAACGGAAGTGCGAGCCGTAATTCATCAAATCAAAAACTGATTGAAAATTTTGTAAACTTGACCAGGGACTATTTTAGTTTGACAGTTTTCAATGATTTAAAAACGCTTCCTCATTTTGACCCAGAACTTTCTATTGACGATACACCAAAAATAATTTTAGACTTTAGAGACAATATAAAAAATGCAGATGGAATTTTAATTTGTACACCCGAATATATTTTTAGTATTCCAAGCGGACTTAAAAATGCAATTGAATGGTGCGTTTCAACGACAGTTTTTTCTGACAAATCAATAGGACTTATCACAGCTTCTGCAAGTGGGCAAAAAGGACACGAAGAATTACAGCTCATAATGAAAACCGTGATGACAAAATTTACAGACGAGACAACTTTACTAGTTCAAGGAGTTAAAGGTAAAATAAACGAACAAGGCGAAATAAACGACAAAAAAACATTGCAAGACTTGACAAATTTTATTGACGCATACAAAACACAAATAGAAATTGCCTGCCGCTAACGCTGGTTTGGGAAAAAACCGGCAGACGGAAGTAAATTCAGCTTTGTTTCGCTATTTTGCTTCGGTTCCAACTTACGGAACAAAATTTAGCTTGTAAAAGAAGCATCGGCTTTTGAACATTAATTTAACTTTGGGTTTCGGCGGAAGGATTTTAAATTCAGTTCTTCGCCAAGCCGCGGCACGTTAGCGGTCATTGTAGAGCGACACCCAACAAATCGTAAAGTTCCCGACGACCTTTTCCTGTTATAACTAACTCTCTTGAGAATTCAACTTTTTTAAACCATTTTCTTTCAAGCATTCTGTTTAAAAATTCTGCACCAAGCTGCCCAGCTAAGTGTGGACGTCGTTCAGACCAATCAAGACACTGACGAGTTACAGGGCGACGATTATTGTAAAGTGCATTTTTTGAAATATTAAAAAACTGAAACCATTCCCAGCCTTTTTCAGACACTAAATAAATGTTCTTTGATTTTGTTAAATAGCCTTTTGCTTCTAATGTTTCAACAATTTTAACACCAACAAAACCTGCTAAATGGTCGTAACAAGTTCTACAATATTTTACACCATTTTGTTCGGGTTGTTTCTGTACACTTTTAATAGAATTATTATTTGCAAGATTTGCCAACCCTTCAACGGCATAAGCAACTTCGGAATTTGAAAGTGAGTAATACCTATGACGTCCTTGAATTTCAACTTTGACTATTTCTGCTTCAAGCAACCTTGACAAATGATTACTTGCAGAAGTAGGCGAAGTATCTGCAACGATAGATAACTCACTTGCAGTATATGCTCTACCATCAAGTAAATTCCAAAGCATTCTTGCCCTTGTAGGTTCACACATTAAAGCGGAAATTGAAACAAATTTATCTTCTACATTCATAGTTCAATCTTAAATGAAATGTAAAAGTAATAATTGTATTTCCTTTGCACAAACAAAAAAATAAAAAAATGCAAGACATCGAAATTTTATTAGAGAACAAGCCAGGTGCATTGGCTTTGATGGGTGAAACATTAGGTAAAAATAAAATCAGCCTTGAAGGTGGCGGGGTTTTTCAAAATGGAGAAATATCAATTGCTCATTTCTTAGTAGAAGAAGCAGAAAGAGCCAAAGAAGAATTAGCGAAAGTTAAAATTGAAGTCGTGAAAATAAATAATGTAATAATTCAAAAGCTTCGACAAGATGTTGCAGGACAATTAGGAATGTTTTGCAGGAAATTGGCAGAAGCCAACGTAAATATTTTGGTACAATACAGCGACCATTCTAATCAATTAATTGTAGTCGTTGACGACTATGAAAAAGGCAAAAAAGTATCGGAAGAATGGATAAAAGAATGGTGGGGCTAAATAACTCAAAAAATAAATTATGAAAGGAGAACACAATTACAAACTGACAGTAAAATGGACAGGTAACAATGGAACAGGAACTTCAAGTTATAAAGAATTTGAAAGAAGCCACTCAATTCTTGTTGACGGTAAAATTGAAATCCTTGGTTCTTCCGACCCTGCATTTCGTGGCGACAATACAAAACATAATCCAGAAGACATGTTGTTAGCATCTATTTCATCTTGTCATATGCTCTGGTATCTGCATTTGTGTGCTACGGCAGGTATTATTGTAACAGACTACATTGACAATGCGACAGGCATCATGATTGAGACTTCAAATGGTGGTGGAAAATTCAAAGAAGCAACATTAAATCCCACAGTTACAATAACAGATATTTTAATGACAGAAAAAGCAAACGAACTTCACAAAAAAGCAAATGAGTTATGCTTCATTGCGAATTCATTAAATTTTCCTATCTACCACAAACCAAATTGCATAACAACCTGACCGAGAAGAACAACGAACCGCTAACATGGGGTTTTGTGCAAGCATGGCAGGACGTTGTTAGTTTCGGCATTTGTTCGCTATCAGCTTCAGTTCCGGCTTGACAAACATCGCTGAACTTTTGCAACTTATCTTGTACATTTGTTTTTCAATCAGCAGCGGTTACGGGCGGACGTTTTTCAAATCCCATGCCTGCACAAAGCCCTGTCCGTTAGCTGTCAGGCAAAAAACATAGGAGAATTCAATAAATAAAAAAGATTAAAAAATATGCCATTTGTAAGAATCAGTTTGCCTAAAAAATTTTCTCAGGAAACGAAGAATAATATCTCAATTTCTATCCATAATTCGTTAATTCAAGAATTTAATATTCCGAAAAATGATTATTTCCACGTAATTGAAGAACTAGAATTAGAACAAATTAAATTTCCTGAAAATTATTTGGAAATCCAACACATCGCAGATATTGTTTATGTTCAAATAATTGCTGGGCAAGGACGGACTTTAGAACAGAAAAAGAAATTATATAAAGAAATCGCTAATCAAATAAGCTCTTCAACCACAATTACCAAGAATAACGTAATTATTGTACTCCTTGAAAACGATGGAATGCAAAATTGGTCATTTGGCAATGGGGAAATCCAAGAACCTAAACATCTGAATAAATGAAAGTAACTAATATTGACCAAACATTAGATGAAGTTCAACAAGACCAAAATGTAGGTATTAAACTTGCTCTTTTAACAGGAGATAAAGATATGTCCATTTTTGCAATTGAGTTAAATAAAGACCAATTTATTCCTGCTCATTACCATAAAAAAGGTATTGAAACCTACTTTATTTTATTAGGTAAAGGAATTGTATCATTAGGAAAGTTGAAAGGAGAACAATTAGTCTGGGAATGTCAAAAACAAGTAACGACTGGAGATTGCTTTACAATACATCCAAATGAAGTTCACAAATTTGAAAACATATCGGAACAGACTTTAAGAATAATCGCTACTACACCTTTAAGTCACAGTGAAGAGGATAGATTTTTTGTGCAAGAAAATGAGTAAGCCCGAACAGCTAACATTGGTTTGGCAAAAAACCGGCTGACGGAAGTTATTGGACTTTTGTTTTGCTGTTTTGCTTCAGTTTCAACGGAAGGAACATAAATTTAGCTAATAAAAGAAGCATCAACATTTGAATATAAATTTAACTTTGGTTCCGGCCGACGGGTTTCAAATGCCAGTTCTTCGCCAAGCCGCCGCCGTTGTGCGTTACTTAAAACCTACCAACCGTCTATATAAATAACGTTTACAAAAGTTTCAAAGTTTGGAAACTTTATTATTTTTGTTGAAAATATATTGGGTGAAGTATTTTGAAATAAGGTTTTTAGAAGAAGCTGACGAGTTTATCGCCAAACTTGATAAAAAATCTGCAAGCAAAGTCTTTTACAATATTGACTTAGCAGAACAAACGAATGACCCCAAATTGTTTAAAAAACTAAAAGACGAGATTTGGGAATTCAGAAGTCAGTATTTTGGCAATCAAAACAGACTTCTTGCTTTTTGGGATAAGACCGAATCAACCGAAACTTTAGTGTTGGCAACTCACGGTTTTGTAAAGAAAGACAATAAAGTTCCAACCAAAGAAATTGACAAAGCGGAACGGATAAGACAAGAATATTTTAGAAACAAAAAGAAAAGATAATCATGGCAAAGAAAGAAATGAAATCATACTCACTTGCTGAAATGAAAGACAAATATCTCGGCAAAGTTGGAACAAATGACCGGGATGAATACGAGTATGAACTTCGTATGGACGTTTTGGGCAGAATGATAAAAACAGCCAGGCAAGAACGCAATTTGACACAGGAACAATTAGGCCAACTAATTGGTGTTCAAAAATCGCAAATTTCAAAACTTGAGAGCAGTGCAAACAGTGCAACAGTCGACACTATTTTGAAAGTGTTTAAAGCATTGAAAGCGGACATAAACTTTAATGTAAAACTTGAAAACGAATACATTCAATTAGCGTAACAAAAAAAGGCGATCACCCAACATTGGCTTGCCAAAAACTGGCCGACGGATTTATTGAGCTTTTGTTTTGCTATTCTACTTGAGTTCCAACTGAATGTTAAAATTTAGCCGATAAAAGAAGCATCAACATTTGATTATAAATTTATCCCTAAAAAAGACATACGAATAGTTTTTGTTATAACTCTGGCAATCCTATCTCAACAATTATTCGCTTAGTGCAGAATTAATTTAGATTAACATTGCCAGAAAAAATATTAAGCCACAACAATACGCCGTATACAATCAACATCAATTATATCCTAATTAAATTTGATCTAAAGCCTTGCGCCCGGTTTTTTCCGGCTGGTATTGAGAAGGTGCAAAACCGGTTATCTTCTTAAATTGTGTAGATAGATGCGCGCTGCTGCTATAACCCATTTTGTACGCAATTTCATTTAGGTTCAAATCGCCATATTCCATCAGCTCCTTAATTTTTTCTACTTTTTGCTGGATAATGTAATGTTCAATCGTATTGTCTTCCTGTTCTGAAAATAAATTACTAAGGTAACTGTAAGTTTTTTGTAGTTTTTCTGCCAGCAACGTCGAGAAATTGATGTTCAGCTCGCTCATGTCCGAATGCTGCACAGTTTCAACAATAATGTTTTTAATCTGCCCGATCAACTTGGATTTATAATCGTCGATCAACTCAAAACCAACAACTTTGAAATCAGAAGCAATCGTAACCAGTTGCTCTGCACTTGGTTCTGGTTCTATTTCAACCCAACCTAAACCAATCGCTTTGATGTTAAAATCCATGGCTTGCAACTGTTGTTTGACTACCAGGATACAACGATCGCAAACCATGTTTTTAACAGCTAATTTCATGTTTTAATAGATTAAAAGATTTATAAAAATAAGTGCAATAAGTTGATTTAGAAAGAATTAATCAGTTGTATTTCCGCCCTGGTTATCAGTATGAGTATTTTTATCATCCTGGCCGCCGGTTTCGTTTTGAGAGCTTTTTCCTTCTTTTTGATATTGGATGTGATCTCCGCTGGTATGGTTTTCTTCATTCTCGCCAACACCTTCTGCTTTGTCCGTTTTAGAAGTGCTTTCGTGTGTATCGTTGGCTTCTGTTGTTGGTTTCTGGTGCTGGTTTTGGCTGAACTGATCAGAATTTTGAGTAATCATAATCGTTAATTTTAGTGTTTTTCTGTTGAAGCACATGCTTCTTTTATGAGGATAAAACTGCTGAGCGGCATAAATGTTTATCAACCGCAAACTACTGTTTAGCAATCAGGATAAATAGCTTTCGCAAAAACAAACCAGGTTTTAAGGTTTTGTTTAATTTTGATGTTAAACCAACAACCAGACATAGGGATTTAAAATGGAATATAAAGATTATTATAAAATTTTAGGCGTAAGCAAAACCGCTACCCAGGATGAGATTAAAAAAGCTTACCGCAAGCTGGCTGTCAAATATCATCCCGACAAAAACGCTGGCGATAAAGTTGCCGAAAATAAATTTAAGGAGGCAAACGAAGCAAATGAAGTGCTGAGCAAGCCGGATAAGCGCAAGCAATATGATGAGCTGGGCGAAAACTGGCAAAGCTACCAGCAAGCGGGCGGCTATGCCAACCAAGGCGGCAACAGGCCGGGCGGCGGCAGGCGAAGCAGCGGTGGTGCAGGCGGTTTTTCTACCGAAGATTTTTATGGCGGTGGTGGCCAGTTTTCTGATTTTTTTGAAAATATATTTGGAGGCGGCGGGGCACCGGGCGGCAGGCGCGCTACAGCGGGCGAAGATTTGCAGGCCGAAATGCACATCACGCTGGAAGAAGCTTTTCACGGTGCTTCCAGGCAGGTTACCATTGGTGATTCTAAAGTAAATATGAAGCTGAAACCCGGCCTGGGCGAAGGCCAGGTTTTGCGCTTGAAAGGCAAAGGTGAAGCCGGAAGAAATGGCGGCAGCAACGGCGATTTGCTGATTACAATGCACATTTTGCCCAACAACAAGTTTGAGCGCAAAGAAAATGACCTGTATTTCGATCAGCCAATAGATATTTATACAGCTGTTTTGGGCGGAAAAATTGCCGTGCAAGGCATCAACAAAACCGTGAACATGACCATTGCAGCCGGTACAGACAGCAACAAAAGTTTTCGGCTGAAAGGTTTAGGAATGCCCGTTTATAAAGATCCTGAACATTTTGGCGATGCTTATGTGCGCGTAGTCATCCAAACACCAAAAAACTTATCCGAAAAGGAAAAAGCACTTTTTGAGCAGCTTTCCGGCTTAAAAACGACTGCAGCTTCTTAGGCTGATTTTAGTATTTTTGCCAAATTTAAAGCTGATCTATGTTTTTTACCCTCACTGCGCAACTGGTTGATATTGCCGCCCGGCAGGTTTATCCGGCTGAAATAACGGTTCAAAACGGGTTGATCCAATCCATCAAAAAAGTAGTGGTAAAAGAAGCATCGGCACTTCCATTTCTTACGCCGGGCTTTGTGGATGCGCACGTGCACATTGAAAGTTCTATGCTGATCCCTTCTGAGTTTGCGCGTTTAGCGGTTGTACACGGAACTGTTGGAACCGTAAGCGATCCGCATGAGATTGCCAATGTTTGCGGCTTGGCCGGCGTAGAATTTATGATCGAAAACGGTAATTCTGTTCCCTTCAAATTTAATTTTGGTGCGCCGAGCTGCGTTCCGGCAACAACTTTTGAAACGGCAGGTGCTGCGCTGAATGCGGAGGAAGTGGATTTACTTTTATCAAGGCCGCAAATAAAATACCTGAGCGAAATGATGAATTTTCCTGGCGTGCTGAACCAGGATACGGAAGTGATGCAAAAAATCGCTTCAGCCAAAAAACATCAAAAACCGATAGACGGACACGCGCCGGGTTTGCGTGCAGCTTTGGCCGAAAAATATATTTCAGCCGGAATAAGTACCGATCACGAATGTTTTACAGCGGAAGAAGCTTTGGATAAACTTAAATCCGGCATGAAAATCCTGATCCGTGAAGGAAGTGCCGCTAAAAATTTTGATGCTTTAATTGGTTTGATGAACGATCATGCAGATCAAATGATGTTTTGCAGCGATGACAAACATCCCGATAGTTTGGTTTCAGGCCATATCAACCAGCTTTGTGCACGTGCCGTTGCCGCCGGAGTTGACGTTTTTAAGGTGCTAAAAACAGCATGTATCAATCCGGTTTTGCATTATCAGCTGGAAATCGGTCAGCTTAAAACCGGCGGTCCGGCAGATTTTATTTTGCTGAAAGATTTGGAATATTTTGAAGTGCTGCAAACTTATATCAACGGAGAAATGGTTGCAGAAAATGGTAAAACTAAGATTGAAAAGCAACCGGTAACATTGATCAACAATTTTTCATGCCTAAAAAAAGCACCGGCAGATTTTATTTTTCCGGCCGCTGATCCTTCCGCAGAAAAACAAAAAGTTTCGGTAATCGAAGCTTTGGACGGACAGCTGATCACCAACAAAACAGAAGCAGAAATAATAGTAAATAACGGTTTTCTTCAAGCTGATTTACAGCAGGATATTTTAAAAATCTGTATAGTCAACCGCTACCTGGAAGCACCGGTTGCAAAGGGTTTTATCAAGAATTTTGGTTTAAAAACAGGTGCGCTGGCTTCTTCGGTTGCGCACGACAGCCACAATATCGTGGTGGTTGGTACGGACGATGAAAGTATTTGCAAAGCTGTAAACCTGATTATTGATGCGCAAGGCGGGATTAGCTGTGCCGGACAGGATTTTGAGGAAATTTTGCCGCTACCGGTTGCCGGATTGATGAGCGCAAACGATGGTTACGAAGTTGCCAAAGCTTATACCAAACTGGATTTGCTGGCCAAAAAGCTGGGCAGCACGCTCTCCGCTCCTTTCATGACGCTGAGCTTTATGGCTTTGCTCGTTATTCCGCACTTAAAATTGAGTGACCTCGGTTTGTTTGACGGAGATCAGTTTAAGCTGATCGATAACTAAGGGCCTGTTTAATTTTTTATCTGAAAAAAATATTGATGCTTCTTTTATGCCTGTAAATTTTGTGTTTGTATTTTATGCTGATAAAAGAAGCATTAATATTTCCTGTTTTTAGCTTGATAAAAGAAGCATCTAAGAGCCTGTTTAAATTTATACCAGAAAAATTTATAATGCTTCTTTTATGCCTGTAAATTTTGTATTTGCATTTTGTACCGATAAAAGAAGCATCGG
>JAABUS010008102.1_pt1 | contig 11670 bp, 11 predicted proteins | sample 5560161 | NCBI WGS metagenome assembly JAABUS01 (sample SAMN10711885, study PRJNA513376) | rock metagenome | isolation source: Antarctica rocks | place: Antarctica: Victoria Land, Trio Nunatak nord | collected 2016-01-04 | reverse complement strand
AGCCAAACTCGCCGCCAGAGCCGCGCATAATCCTTCCTCGGCCCCTCTCCTTCCGCCACGATTATAGCCACTGTTATTCGCATAGTGACCATGTGGCGGGCCATTCGGCTGTTGTTGGTAATACATGTTCTGCTGCGTTGGATAACCTTGCTGTGGGTATCCCGGCGGCGGAAAGCCGCCCTGCTGGTAATAAGGCTGCAATTGGGGGTTCTGTGCGCCATAGGGGCCGGCGTCTTGGTGGACAGGAGGGGGATAGGTGGGCGGTGGGGCGGAGTTCTGCTGGTGGATTTTTCTAGGGCTGTGTATGCGCCGAGCGAAAGATGGGGGAAGACCAAGGCCGGAATCCATGTTGACAATACTGATTTAAGAGATTTGGAATGCTGGGTGTAGGTTGACAAGGCTGAGGAAAGGGTGTTTTGAAGAGCAGTCGGCGCTCAGGCTAGGACGTTTTGTTGTACCGATATTTCGATGTAGGATTGGCGAAAAGTCGAGGGATCGAAGTGATTTATACAATTGAGAAGTGGGGCTGGGGACGATGTTAGTCGTATGCAGCCGCCCAAGCTGCAGTGGCGTTGGGGGCGGAGATCGAACGAGTACCTGATTGGGTAATCGTGAGTAGTGAATAGCGGACTTTGTACGGAGTAAGGTGAAGTGGAGCTGCTCAAAATTATATACTACGATGCAGCAGTCGGCGTCAAAGGTCAAAAAAGAATAAGCGGTAGTTTCGCAATACGATTCGATCTCGGCTCGAGCTACTGTACCCAACACTTACGCTCTGCCTGCCGTCTAGAAGTCGAAAGAATCTGCATCGAGTTCAGGCACACTGATTGGCAATGGGTGAGCGCTATTGCAATAGCCAACGCAACAGACGTGGGATTGATTGTTGAGGATTTGCCACTCTAGGAGACAAGGACGAAGCATAGCGATTGCAGATGAATCACTGAGAGAGTATTTTGCGATAAGAGCTGTAGAGCAGAAGACAAAGTATACGCATAATTTCAATTCAATATATCGTGTTGTTGAAGCAATAGGAGCTGTAATAGGAGCAATAGTATGTAGGAGCAGGAGTAGTCGTCCAATTAGGAACATAGTTCCTAAGGTAAGGTAGCGCCAATTGCTGCGCAAAACGTAGACTGCTTCCTACTGTACGCTTCATCAGGCGGGAAATTGTGGTGTATAGCTTCGTACAAGCTACATGAGTATTACCTGGGGTTACAGTTGGTGGGGGGTTGGAAAGGTTGAGCCAGGGCCGGAACTTTTTTTTTTTGGTTTCGATCCCGGCTCAACTTTCTGCATATGCTAACCATGAGTTCAAAATTATTCCAACCTCGACTCAGCTTTCTGCATATGTCAATCATGAGCTCAAGAATTGATGTTATATAGCTAAAGTAGCTCGAAGATAAACAGCAAGAGCGAAGTATTGAAGTAGTGCATATGCACAGCTTGAGCGAAGCATCGAGAAAAAAGCACAATCACAGATCACGCATATATCATGAATAGCAAGACGAGCGAAGATTCTTCTACATACTCTATGCTTAGCATATGCACAAAACATGCAAAATCATGAACTCAACTTGTGACATGCTCATCAACAAGCTATCACTCACGTTGTTCTCATCAGATGTTTCTCATGCATTTTCTTCTTCATTCTCATTGTTCAGCTCATGATTTGCATCATCACTTTTCTCAACATTTGCATTGAATGAATCTTGAGCGAGCTGAGTTTGTTCTTAGTATATGCGCGACATATGCGAAGTGCAACACTCATCTTCAAATCATTTAGTCAATTCATTCTCTCATTCGCTCAATTTTCAGAGTTAATGTCGTTCATTGATGTTTCTTTGTGCTCAGTTGATGCTGCGCATATGCACAGACGAGACTTTGATGATCAGATGTGAATTTATTTGTGGTCTCGCTTCATGCTCTTGACATATGCTTCGCATAGGGCCTGAGGCTTTTCCAATCCGACGTCAGGTCTTGAATGTGCGGGGCATATGTCATTTTTAAAGTTCAACCCGACGTCAAGAATCTTTTCCAACCCCCGGCTCAACTTTTCCAACCCCCTACCAGCTGCATCCCGGTGATGGCGGCGTAGGGTGACCCACTTTATGTTTGTTGGAAATAGGGATTTTGTAACCTCCGCCTCATAGGGCTGGGGCCCGCTAGTAGAGTTTTCACTTCCACCTCGTACGTAGACAGCGTCCTAACAGCAACAACCAAAACATCAATATGCCCCCATACGACCTCGTATCTCAACAGGGCTGTAGATGCTATGTATAGGACTAATTGAGCGATACTCGGGTCTTTACAGATGAAATCGGAAATTTCTAACATCATAGGACGATACCCGCATTAACCTTATAAGTTTCCTTACATAGGCACCCGAGGGGCCAGTAGGTGCACAAAGTCATGGGAACTACAGTATAAGCGGCTGAGGCCCAATCCACCAAAAACATCACACTCGGCTACAGATGTACCACCATAAATCTGACTTCATGAGCTTATCATTACATTTATCATCGTCGAAGCACTTTGCTGATTCTAGCCCGTGTTTCATTCGTAGTCATTCAGTTTCATTCCTGGAGAACTGTCGCTTTTTAGCTGTGTTCGAAAGTTGCCGCATAGTCCCATCACTGTGTGCACCCACTGGTGAGGCTTCCAGAAATGCTGACCACCAGATCTGGTTGACACTATCGAATGTGGCGTCCATACCGTCTTCGTATCTGCACTCTGCGCCGAACTCATTTGGGTATTACTTAGCGAATGTGGATGCCAGAGCATATACTATTGTGAGTCTGCTGTTATTGAAAAGCTCTCTTCTTTCTCTCTACTGTTCCCGCCGCGAATCTGCCTTTGAACAACAGTCCTCTTCTTTTCAACATGACAGTCTTGACTCTCGGCACCAGAGCCATCTCAATTGCTATCTTTGCACTTTCGTTTTCACGGCTTGCGTATGGCCATGCCCTCAACTTAGACAAGCGGGGCCCCTGCTATCACGACAATTGCCTTCGTGCATTACTCGGTAATAGTGCCGTCGCAAGCCCTTTCTGTAGCGCCTACCTCGGACCTACCCACACGTAAGCTTCCCTTTGTCTTGTACCAAGCTTTGACTATAGGCTGACAAAAGTGGGTCAGGACAACGACTGTTCCATTCACCTCAGTCTGTACGGAAAACCCAACCGCTGTCTCTACTGCATGCTCTTGCCTACTGATTGCAACAACGACGGTAAATCTTGATCTTTTCCCTTTACCCTGTTGTAATTTAGTTCCATAGTGTATAACTAACACCTACTCCACTAGACCTCAACCTCAACCTCGAGTACGTCCAGCGCCGCCGCAGGACCCACTCAATGTCTAGCTGCCAACAATTACGGCTACCTCTACCAAGAAAACACCTTCAGCTTTGAATCCTTAGTCATATTCCCACAAGTCGAAACCTCCGTCACCCATCGTGGCGACTGCTGCCGCCTCTGCTATTCCACCCCCAACTGCTACGGCTTTGCGGAATCCAGCTCCTCCGCCGAGCCCACATATCTGTTTTGTGAACTAGAAATCATCCAGCCGAGTACCGGACTGGATGTGAGTTCCGAGTGCCCCTTGGGGAAAGTCCAATTAGACCTGGGCTACCCTGCTAGTCCGTATAGCCCTGCTTCATTCTCTGGGGACGGGCAGGGGCCATGTGGAATTTTCCCCTCCAATGGGCAACTGTAATGGGATACATGAGGCGGCGCTGAAGAGGTGGATACTCAAAAAACTTGTCGTCCGAAACAATATCGTGTTGCGTCAAAGGTAGTTTAAGGTACGTCGAGCGGTTTACTCGAAGCGCCTCGGCTTCTCATGCACGAGAGTTAAGTAAACAACAATCTAATTATAACGAACAATTTCCAAAGCGCAATGAGCGAAGCTACCAAGCGCACGAGATAGATTCAGCTGCAGCGCATTAATCGTGCCACGCCCTACATCTACTGATCTTAGATGTTGGTCAACCCCCTGTGTTCAATGCACATCACTCAGATGATTGTTTTCATTTTCCTTTTCTATTTTGCAAGAACTCACATACAAAATTTCACTAATTTCAGAGATCTTCGCATTTTAGTACTGTAAGTTAACAACGCACAAAGATGATTATATGTGATGATAGTTCTTGTTTAGAATAAAAAAAAGCTGTTCTAATGTGAAAAACTTTTATTCTCTCTATGCATTGTTAAGTTATATAAGAGTTATAAGAACAGAGGTTTTAGATTTTACACATGTTTCCCGCCAAATTAGAATGGAAATTAAACCATCATCTGAATGATGTACATCAGGTAGGTGACCAGCACCTACGACAGTAACGTGTAGGCGTGGCACCATCATACCGTTTACACCCTACCACCCTACCACCCCATCCCCCATCAAGCCACTCCGAACCACTCCGCCCCACTACCCCTCTAAAAGCACCATATCAACTGAACCAGCCCAGACCTAGCAACGACTCTTACCTACATCCTCCCCCCCCACCCCCCACATCTACACATACATCTTCAACCCTCCAACCCCATATCTCAACCCCCGCGTGCAACTGCCACCTTACCATCTCCGCAAACCCTCCCCTTGCTCTACCCTCGCTCTGCCTTGTCCTTTCTTTACCCACGGACGAGGTATTTTTGATAATCGACTCGACCCGATTCGACCCGACCCTCCTGCGTCCCCTACCTGGCAATAACGTTAGAGGGTTTTCAAGTAGGCGGAGTGTTGGTTCGTTTTTGGGGTTGAAATGTTGCAGGAGACGTGGATTTTGGCTACGCGGTTATGGAGGCTGGGGTCGAGGACTTTGCTTTTAGCCTTGCGCATGCTTAGGGGGACTCGTGAGGGGGGTGTTTGGGAGGGGGGGGTTCTGATACGTACTGACTTACGGCATCCCCTGCTTTGAAGGTCTCACGTTTGCTGGGAATAGCTTCCTGCTTTCTCGCCGTGGAGCTAGGCTCCTCACTCTCTCTCTGCCTCTCCCCTCCTCCAGCGTATCTCGTATTCTGTGGTTCAAGTTCTTCAGCTTCGGCGTATTGGTCTTGGCTAACTTCGCTCCACCTTCAGGGGGAAAAAGCCAGAAAATTATACATCGTCGCCTCTGCCGCCGGCTGAATGTGAATCTTGTAATCAGGCATGTTGCGTGTTCAGCGACGATGTAAATCATAAATCTACCAGGTTATGGCGTTGAAACTTTCGGAGCTGAGGGGTAGAGGTGAGTAAGTTTGAAGTAGTTATTAAGAAGTGATAGCAGCGGGGGATAGGGGGCGAGAAAGGGGTGGGAAAGCGAGAGATTTTAGAGAATAAATTTGGAGAAAAGGGGTCGACGTTTCAGAAGTGATCATTGACATGGGGAACCTGGTGGGAAGCTTGGTTCAGAGGGGAACGCATGATAGAACAGGGAAATGTAAAGCTTGCCTTTTTCGTAATTGTATTTGTATTTGCCTTTTTCGGGGCAATTGAGCTGCGGATTTGCAAAGCTGTTCTCTTTTCCGTGGCGGCATACTGCTTCTGCGTGCGTGCAGAGGCGAGGTTTTCGGACTATCGATAATATATGAAATCGATGGCAAAGGGATAGATCTCCCCTGAGATGAAAAAGAGAAGATGAAATGAACGAGGGTCGCATAAAAAATGTTGTTGGACATCAAATTAAGCGATCCTCACCAAAACACATACAAACCTGTAGAGAAAAGTTTCTAAACTTTCAAGGCGTTACACTCATAACTGCCGTTCGAAATCTGTTTTAGACGCTTATGGGTTTTTCGAGAAACTTTGATGGGTTTTTAGACACAAATGCTCATGAATTGAAGTACTTTTTGGTGAGAATCAATTTTGATGTTCAACAACTTTTTTATCCAGCCCTGGGAAGGGGCTGAAAGATTTTTGGTTTGAAAACTTGTTCTTATTCTATGGATATTAGAGGGTTTCAGGGATGCTCAGGCGAAGAAAAACAGGTGAACAATTTCACCGCCTCTTTCACGTACTGATGCGGGAGACTGCTTGGGTTTATAGGTATTGAGCCCTGAGAGTTTGCTTCATTGATCTTCTATGCAAAGAAAGTAAGAGCTTTCTCTTCTGCGTTGACTTCCAAGATGATCTGGGTCCTTGCGTGTAGTGCCAATATTTGGACGAACGAGGTGGCTCTCATATATAATGAAGTCTGGTAGGTGAGACGGACTCGAACGTTCAATAACTGGTTGGATTTTCCGTCGATTTTGAAACAGGTATTTAATTGATAAAACAGAGATGCTGGTCAGCCTTGTGCAGTGTAAGATGAGGATGAAGATGTGTTAATCGAGGTGTAGATATCCGGCACATAGTGTATGCTATCTGGGGCTACTGCTGAAACACACATACCTTAGAATGCCCGTGGCATCAATATCATTATTGAACCATCCGACAGTGAGTGTTCGCTCGCCAAGATGCGAAGGTCTAGATGGGTGTCTTAGTAGAACGCGTCTCTGGGCGTCTCTCTGAAAAGCGCTTCTCTGTTAAGGTTTTGATATCTATTAACTCTCACACAGCGCTACCACCGCCACCCCTCAATTACGGCTTTCCTGTTCCAATCAAAGCTACCCGACAAGCCTATGGGGTTAGCCTCCCATTATACATCCATCTGGTCTGGTTCGAGGCGCAGAATGACAGATGACTTCGAGCAGTAGCAGAAAGAGACACGTAGTCCTTGCTGACCATCTACCACAGCATCCAAACACAGAGCTTCTCGTAAGCATCTCCACCATCCTCCTCCTTTGACCCCTGCTCACTGACTAATTCTTGGCGAAGAGACTTAGCTGCTGTCTTCAAAGCATGACTTTGCTTCAGCTCCCCTCGACCTTCATATATTGTTCCGAGCTTATACTTCGATCGCGCATCGTAGCCTTTTCCCTCAGGCAGGTTCTCCGCTATTGAAATGCTTTCGTTCAGAAGGCTCACGGCGGTCGCAATATTGCCTCTTCGCTGTAGCTGAGAGGCAACGAGGTAGAGGGCGTCGCAAGTCTTGAGCCGATTGCCTAGCATACTTTGGCGGAATGCTAATGCCTTGGAGCTTAGACGGATGGCGTCGTCGAGACGCCCTTGCTGCACACGTATGCGGCTTAGAAGCATCATGTCGCCAGAAAATCGTGGGTTGCCTGTTTTGAGGAATGTTTCATCCTTGAAGTATTTGAGGGAAGGGCAGCGGGCCAACATCTCTTCGGCTTCGTCCGGTTTACCCATGCGGAGTAGGGTACTAGACATATTGCTGTAAGAATTACCGATACGATCGCTGTTAGTCCGAAGTCGGATATCAATGGCCTTCGAATGATAACAGTAGGCTTGAGAGAGGTCATTGAGCTCTGTGTAGGCTAAGGCGATGTTATTGAAGCTTGAGGCGATGAACGCATCATCTGGGCCAAGGATAGCTTCTCGTATCTTTAAAGCAACTTCGAATTCTTCCAGAGCGGCGCTTGGATGAGCGTTGTCCAACTGTAGGAGACCAGATAGATCTACGGCGCTGGCGTATGCCAAGGTTTCCTTGTCCTCGAAGCTCTCGAGCGTAGTTCGTATCATCTCCAGGGCATCGTTGTAATTCTCGCGCTCATAGAGATACCTGTTTATGATAAGCTACTGTCCAGTTCTGGCAATACAACAATTTGTTCTGTTACCAGCAGCAACGAAGACCGAGATCAGCAAAAGTCTGAGAGTCTTTCAATTTGAGTTTCCACTTTCTGACTTGCTTGACTAGGAATTTGACATGAGACAAACACATCTCGCATGCTTTCCAAGCAGAATGCTGGTGCCCCACATCGCTTTCCCATGTGTTGGGAAACTTTTTGACCAGCAGTCTCATCACATAATCAGTCATTCGAATTCTGTCTTCGGCCGATAGCTGGTTCATAATGGCGGACTGGACAAGTCGATGAACAGAAATCGTCGCATCGTCAAATCGCTCAATCAAGGCGGCTTTCAGTAGATCTTCTTTAGCATCCAAAAAGCTGAGAAGGAAGTTAACTAAATACTTGGATGGAATCAGATGCCCAATACTTACTCCATCTCATCCGATAGGAATGCGAAGTCGCTGGAGCTCTCATCACCGACCTCGCCCATAAGGACCGATTCATGTATTTGATCGGGGTCCAAAAAGGCTAACAGCTTTTGAAGCATACTTGCATTCTCTGAAAGCTGACTGAGGGCCAGCTCCCATACAGTACTCAATGAATGTTCATAATCACTGAGACGGCTTTTTCGGGCGTTTATTTTTGCGGCGTTCTTCTCGTATAACGGAAGAAAGTCCTTGAGTGCCAAGCGCTGTTGAATAATAAAACCACTAATCTGGTTGAGTGCAAGTGGTAGTCCACCCAAAGCGTGCGTTATATCTTTAGCCAGAACCTGATTTTCGGACGACGTCTCATCTCTGTTGATAAGCGTAAGTAACGCAGCAGCTCCTACTGTGTCTTCAAACGGTTGAACGTGGAAACCAGTGGCAGCAGGGCTAAACGACGCACTGAAATCGCGTGACGTAACTAGAATGGATCCTCGCCCAGTGCCAGGCCAAGCATTTTTTAGAATACTCAAGTCGTCAGCGTTGTCAAAGATCAACAACCATCGACAAGCTGTGGCCGCTTAGCTGTGTTTTCTACGAATGTTCATGTAATTGTCTCTTACTTGTTTGGGTTAGCCATGTCTTGACTTTCGATCTTGCTGCAGCGCTGTCTTGTGGTTCTAGGCCATCACTTATGAGTTCTAGCCGTTGAGCAACCTCCAGAAAGCTCTGAGCCATCTTGATTGAATTATCAGCGGATATCCATAAAATTGCGTCAAAGGAGCCCCGTGAGTTATTTGCGTAGTGCAGTGCAATCTGGGTTTTTCCAACCCCACCCATACCGTAAAGTGCCATAGAGCGAATGCCAGACCGATCATTACCCGGTTGAAGAGCTTCTCTGACTTGCTGCAAGGCTTCCTCCCGGCCGAAAAATCGATCCGCAATCCCGAGAGGGATACAGTAGCATTGAAGAACGTCATGAGTCAGCGTATTGGCTTGAAGCGCGTGCATTACAGCAAGAATTTCTGCGTTCCGTTCGCCATCAGCACGCATGCGAGCTGCATCTGCCTCGTTGTCCACAAGTTGGGACAGGCGTTTGAGGCGTTTCGTTGTCTGCTTGAAGTCGCCGTCAAAGTCCGCCCAAGACTTACGCTGTAGTATAGCTTATGTCTTTAGTCTGCTATCAAAGGCTCCGGGCTGTTGGTGGCTCACAATGAGGATTACTTCGAAAGAAGTTGATTGTTCGAGCGCAGAAACAGGTCATCTCGGTATAGGCCGCAAGAAGAGAAGACTCAAGCGCTTCATTCATAGGCAGAGTGTTCTCATAAGATCGAAACCTTGGCAGTGACATGCTCAATTCTTCTAGCATATTGAGTATATCTCGTATCATGTCTCCTCCGGCAGGCAAGATCAGCTGCCGAACTGATTAGCGTGGTGAAACCATACAGAATTATAGCAATACGGTCAATATAATTCGTATACTACCCCAGACAAGAGCCGCACTTTTCGCACTAGCTCCCAAAAAGAGTGCAGTAACCGCAGAGAAGTCATTGATGTGCAAAAGCATTGGCTCTAATCGGCTCAACGAGGACAGGATATTCTTGTTACGAGCTCCTGATGGTTCTAAGTCTCTTGCTTGAGTGAGCAGCTCCTCCATACTATTGACGCCAATGACGCTCTCGTAGTCATCGCCATCTTTGAGCTCCTTGCGGTACTGCTCAAGAGCCTTTTCCCATAACTGGCTATGGTCAATCGTACGACTTCGGAACACAATTAGTAAGTGAGAATAGCAAGGATCTAACCTCACTGAAATACGGTACCCACCCCTCTGGTTCTTCTTTAGTCATGGTCGACAACGACTTGACAGCGTCACATAGGAGAGAACATATGTACTTATATACACTCGCTCTGATCAAGACTGCCCACGAAGCAATGGACTTACAAGTGTCTTTCCACGAGGCTGTCACTCTCTCAGCGTTCCCCCGGCACCTCACATGACGCGGCCAACGGAGTAGTGCATCAATACTCCGTAAATGGAGAGATACCCACCCTGGGAAGTGCTGTGATCCAACCAAACATCAGGTGGATGCATATTTTCTATGCACGTTCTTGCGCCCAGCGCTTGGATTATAGATAAGAGGCATTACCCTAGTGAAAGGGACACTAAGCGTTTCAAACCGAGTTTGCGCCTGTAATGGTAAGGTAAACTCTTGGCTCGGGGTGGAGCTTATCTTACCACGTGCTTATGGATGTAGTGAGAGGCGTGGTGTAATTTCAAATACAGTACCTTACAGTTAAGCCATCCATATACCGCTACCTTACTCGTTTCTAAAATGCACACTTAGAGTAAGGCGGCATGGTACGAGTAACTTACCTTACAGTAGCTTTGCGATCCGAGCCGCGTACGCTAGCGATCATCAATACGTTAGGGCAGTGAAACAACATTGGGATGGCAGCCACCCACCCTTCTGTTGCACACTGTAAGAGTCTTCTAATTATGGCTCGTCCCCCTGCCGCGCTGTATGAAACTTCCATGATGGTCCTCGACCCCGAAATTCAACTTCATTCCTTTTACGTGCCATCAATAAGAAGGAAAAACATTGGGCATGGCAAGGCAATCATCCTTCTCGGATGTGTCCTCCCATCGTAACGGTAGTGCTGCTCGCTCATTGAAGGGGTGGGTTCATCGCGAAAGTACGGCAACCTCATGCGTACCTAGCCTAAACTAATCGACCACAGCGAAGCATCTTCGAACTATCGAAATCGATCCGTCTGTCTTGTCCATTTTCCCCTCGATTGGGGAGTCCGGGCGCGACTTAGTTGATCTACAATGGTACCGATGGTGGCTCAATCAGCAGCTGGCATCGCTTCCCAAGACAGTCTATACCTTGTTGCCACAGTCCTTGGGGTCTGAAAGTTCCCGAATCACCAAATTGTTCATTGATGTAGCCGAAGTTCTCGAAGCTCAAGCTGAGCCCAGCATTGATCGTATCATCGACGAATTGGTCCTTAGCAAGTTGCTGAACCAGATATCGGATGAGAAATCGCTGAACATATGTCGAGGACTTGTCTTTGCAATCTTGGGCTGGCAGACAATGTTGTTTCAGCCTTCTTTTGGCACCTGCCCACCACAACAACTCTCGGTTGTCGACGACTTCGACGGCTACCAAGGGCAGGCCTTTCTCGCTTTCAAGCAGGATACATCCGAAGCGAAGAGGCGGTTGGATGATTTTCTTATGGGCTTTGGGTTGTTGATTCCTCCTCGGAATACCTGTATTAGCGAAGACACGGAGGAAAGACAAGCTTTCGATTCGATCTTCACCGTCGAACCCGGAGAATTCAACGGTTTTGTATTGGAATCTATTGCGCATATTGAGATCAGATGGACGGACTGTCTATCGGTCCACTTAGAGTACCACAAGGCCACAAACACATTATATCTTTTTCGATATCCGTCATTTTGCGCCGCAAATCTACCAAAGCTGGTAAAAGACAGTCTTGTCCAAGGCGTTATACACAGGTAAATTTGGTCCATACGGTACCAATTCGTTGGATATCGTTAATCGTTTGAGCAGCTGTGCATCTCAGACAGTTAAAGGTCAGCAATGGGTCACCTCTAACGAGATTACAGAGTTTCTCCGCGA
>JAABUS010008101.1_pt1 | contig 11672 bp, 16 predicted proteins | sample 5560161 | NCBI WGS metagenome assembly JAABUS01 (sample SAMN10711885, study PRJNA513376) | rock metagenome | isolation source: Antarctica rocks | place: Antarctica: Victoria Land, Trio Nunatak nord | collected 2016-01-04 | reverse complement strand
TCAGCTCACGGGTTCCCTACGTAGGGAAAATCATGGCGAAGCTGGCGACCGACCGCGTCGGACGCCAGGCGCGTGCGTGCTGGGCAACGTCTGGTGCGCGACGTCCAGCGGCGCCCCTACGCCCTCGTCCATCAGGTGCGCATAGACGTCCAGCGTGAAGCTCGGCGAGTGATGCCCCAGCCACCGCGACACCTGCACGATGTTGCGGCCCTCCGCGATCAGCATCGACGCGCACGCATGCCGGAACGAGTGAAACGCCGCCCACCCGGCGCCGGCCTCCTCCACCGCGGGCTTGAGCACCCGGCGATGCAGGTTCTCCGGCAGCATCGGCGTGCCCGCCAGCGACGGGAACACAAGATCGCCATCCTCGTGCCACTCCGCGGCCGTGCGACGCTCTCTGAGGGCCCGTACAAGCTCGAACGGCAACGGGACGTCCCGGCGGCCATGCCTGGACTTCGGAGGGCCGTAAACGCCACGCACGCGTGCCCTGCGCACCTTCACGACCGGCTGGCCGCCGTCGAGCGTCAGGTCCCGCCAACGGAGCGCGATCGCTTCGCTGATCCTGAGCCCCGTCGCGGCGAGCAGCTCGAACAGGACCCGCCATCGCGGGTCGACGACGAGCAGGAACGCGGCGAGCTGCTCGCGGGTCAACGCGCGCGCCTTGCCGGGTGCCGGGTCGTCGCCGTCATCCTCGTCGGCGTCGAAGTGGCGCAGCTCGTCACGACCGGACGGTAGCCGGACGTCACGGGCCGGGTTGGATGGGATGACGCCTTCCTCCACGGCGGTCGCGAGTAGGGCTCCGAGTGGCGCGAAGATGCGCCGGATGGTCCGGTCGGCGAGGTAGGCGTCGCCGTCACGGCCAGCGAGGCTGGCGGCGAGGCTGGCGAGGTCCGGCGGGCTCAGCTTCCCGATCGGCCGGGCCCCCAGCGTCGGCAGCACGTACCGCTCGAGGTCGCGGCGGTAGTCGGCGCGGGTGGCGTCGCGCACGGCCCCTCTGCGGCCCTGGTAACGGCCCCGTTCGGGTGTCCCGCCGGCGGGACGGTCCATGTCGGCGCCGAACAGGTCGAACGCGTAGCCGGCGAGGGTCAGACGGGACCGTGGGCCCGCCTCGCCGAACTCGCCGCTCGCCGCCTTGCCTTCCTCCTGGCCCTTGAGCGCGGACGCCTGCTCGCGAGTGTCCGCGCTGCCGCGGCGGCGCTTGCCCGCCGCGTCGGTCCACTCGTACACCCATCGGTTGCTGCGGCGGCCGATGCCGGGCCAGCGGGTCCATTCGATCTTCGCGCCGGCCATCAACCCTCCTCCCACGGGACCGGCGTGCCGTACGACTCCGCCAGCTTGATGTAGAGGCGCGCAGCGTCGAGATGATCCCCCCGCCGGCTGGCCTCATCCGCCGCCCGTTCGACAACCTGTCGACGCTGATCGTCGCTCAACATCAGCCACATCGCCTTGCCCGTCTCGTAGCCGACATCATCTGCCGATTCGGTCAGTACCGGGACCGGCGCGTACCGCTGGATCAACTGGTCCATCGAGGTGACGCTATGCCCCCACTGCTCGCAGTACTCCCGCCACGCGCCCTGCTCACCCGCGTTGGAATACTCACCCGTGTCGCGGGCCTGCCGGGTGGCCTCCGCGAACTCGATGAGTCCGGCCTCCGCCCGGGCTTCGTGGGCGGCCAATCCTGTCAGCGGCTCCGCACCCTCGCTGCGCGGGGCGGCAAGCTGCTTCAACGCCACCGAAATTGAAGGGGCGCCTTCAATTTGCGCTGCGTGCTCCGCCAGACGCATGTAGCCGCTCGCTGTCTGCGACGTGAACTCGACGTTCGCCTTGAGCCACGGCAGCCACTCCCCATGCTTGACCTTCGCCTTCGCGGCGGTCAGCGCCTTGCCGCACAGGATGGCCTCCTGCACTGCGGCCCCGAACGCGGCTTGCGTCCTCTCGTGATGGTCACGGATCGTGACGCCGAGCCGCTCAAGCTCGACGACCGCCGCGCGAGTGACTTCAGTCATCAGCGCCCCCCTCGTCGTCGTCGTTGAGCAGGTCGCGCATCACATCGCGGATGTCATCGCGAAACGTCCGGGGCCGGACTGCGTTTGTCAGCACAGCCCGGGCCTCCTGCAGCGATGGCGTCCACGCCGAGTTTTCGGGAAGCCGGTCGAGCGCCGCTTCGATACCCATGACCGCGATGTCGAGCGCCTGGCGCTCCTGCTGGGTGCTCATCGCAGGACGCTGTCGCCCGGGAGCGAGTACCGCGTCCATGCCTTCAGCGCGGGGTCGGCCGCTCGCTGCGCGATGACTTGGGGCGACTCGAACGGGTCGGCCTGGAGCGCGCAGAGCGTGTAGGCGACGCCGTACGCGAAGCCCCAGTTGGCGACGTCCTCGTCGGCGTGGTAGCCGGCGTCGCCAGGCTGGGGCATGAGGTCGTGCAGGCAGTCGCGCGGCCCGCTGTACCTGGTGGTCGGTGCGTCTGCGGCGAGCGCCCCGGCCGGTGCGTCGGCCTCGAGCGCGTTGAACACCTGGTCGGCGAGCTGGCTCCCGCCGCGATGGTCGGTACGTTGCGTGGTGCTCATCAGGTCCTCCCTGATTGGGCCATGGCCCCGGCTGTTTGCGCAGCGCGGGGCCGCTTGTTTAGTTGTCGAGCTTGAAGCCGATTCCGCCGGCCAGCAGCGTCACGACGAGCTGGTTCAGGGACACGCCCTGCTCGGCCGCCTTGGCCGAGAGCTGCTCGTGAAGCGCTGGCGGCATCCGGACGGTGATCGAACCGCTGCTCACACTCCGATGATGGCATATACGCTATCACTCGTCAACTTGCTGCTCGTCGTCGTCTGGCGCGGCGCGCTCGAACAGTTTGCGCTTGATCGAGCCGGCTGGCACGCGGCAGCGTCGGGGCGCGACCGAGCACTTCTACCGACTCGCCTGAAGGGTCTGCGCGGCCCGGTTGAGGCCGTGCCGCTTACACAAGGCAGCGAGCGCCTGGCGACCCTCCGGCGACGGCAATGCGTCCAAGGCCTCGGCGCCGGTGCGCAGGTCGGCCATGGTCGCCGCAGGGGCCTCGAGCGCGAAGCGACCGAGCCAGCGCACGGCAGCCCGTTCGTAGGCGTCGTCGTCCTGAAGTTCCATCAGTATGCAGATCGCGAGGGCGTCCTCGAGATCGACGCGCGGCAGCTCCTTGGCGGCCGTCTTGACGAGGAAGAGGTTGCCGGTCTTCAGCGCCCGGCTGAAGCGCGCATGCGGGCTGCCTTGGCTCGTCACCCGCCGAGCGTACACGAACAAGTGTTCGGTCGCGATCGAGGCGTATGGGTGGCGTCACGGCATCGCCGAGCAGGGAGCCACGCGCCAGGTATGCACGTAGCCGTTCGGGAACCAGACCCGCACCCGTGTGTAGAGCTCCGCGTCGTGGCAGCGTCGCCGGCGTGACGCTCGCACCCGCACATGCGTCCACGGGTCGTAGGTCTTGATACGGAACACAGCTCGAGCGGTTGCCTCCCGGTGCCCCCAGTACCGCCAGTGAATCCGACGCAGAGTGACCGCCTTCGCGAGCGACAGGTTCGGCCAGTCCAGAAAGCAGGACCGTGGGGCGGGGGAGAACGCCACAGCACCATGCCAGCCGCAGCCGATGAGTGTCGCGCGCGGGTGCGCAACGGCCGTCGCCTGAGGCGCCATTACCGCGAGAGCGACGAGCGCTGTCAGGAGGATCGCTCGGATCATTCCGCCCCACGTCGGCGAGAGCACGTGCCTGCGCTCGGACTGGTCGTCGGAGAACGTGATGCGCGGCCAGTCGCCATCGCGCTCGTCTACAGCATCGCTTCGGTTCATGCAAGCCTCACTTGTGTTCGCTGGGTCGTCACGCCGCCGTCCTGTTCACCTGACGGGCCGCCTCCCGAACCTCCGGGTCCGGGTCATGCTCAGGGTTGATCGTCATCGGTGCCATCGCGACCGGCACCGGGGCCGGCACGTCCAGGCCGTCGGCACGGCGAGCGTCCCGGACGAGATCCTCAAGCGGTTGCGGGAACCGCGGGATCCGGGACGCGTCACGCCCCGCAAGGCCGGTGAGAGCGGCGACCTCCCCCTCAACCTCATGCCACCGCTTATGGGCGTCCCGCAGCGCCGCCAGCGCGGCCGTGACCGCCTCCACGACGGCGGTCGCGTCCGGCTGACGTTCAGTGATCAGCCCGTCGTAATTTTCGGTCGCGAACGTGACACGCTCAGCGTCGGCACGCTGCACGGCACGCTCAGCCCCTGCGACCCGTTCGGGCCACGGGCCCGTAGCCTCAGCTTCAGCCTTGTCGCGCTGCGCCTGCAACTTCTTGGCCGCGGTTTCGTTGCCGGTCGCGAACGCCTCAACCTGCGCTTCGCGGAGCTCGACTGCCTTCGCCGCCGCCGCGGCGTGCCTGGTCTTGACTTCACGGACTCGGACGTGGGCGGCCGCGAGCGCCTCATCGAGATCCGCGAGACGCATGCTGAGTGGCCTCTTCGCGGAGGTCATCGCCGGCCCCCCGGCTTGTCGAACAGCGGCACCGACTGCTGGCCGGCCTTCAGGTTCTCGATTCGCTTGAGCATGCCCGCGGCCGCCTCAGCGTCGCCCGGTGACACCCCGTACGCGCTGTCGGGCATCATCCGCAGCCCAGCCGGGGTCGTGCTCCCCGGACCCTGCCGCGCCGCCTCCTCCTGCGCCTCCGCACGCTGCCGCTTGGCGGCCTGATCCTCGAGCAGATCCGCCGCCTCATCATGCCCCGCAGCGCGAAGCGCCCTGATGTCATTCTCAGCCATGACGGCCTCCTTCGTTGTTGTGAACCGCCTCGCGTGCCGGCACTAAACGCCGCACAAGCGCAGCCGTCCGCATCTGCGGCGCGGCCACCTGGCCCAACGCGGCATGCCGGTCACCCGTCGCGAGCAGCACCTGCGCCTCCACGTTGCCAACCTCGCCAAGCTCGAACAGCCGAACCAGTTCCGAGTCCGAATCCGCCCACGGCGGCGCCTCGCCCGCCACGAACCGCCACCAACACCACGACCGGCACCCCGGACGCGACGCGACGAACCGGGCCTCCCACTCCGCACCAGCCGCCGCGTACCAGGCCCCGAGCGCCCGTTCGTAATCCTCCCGATCACCCGGCAAACAAACCACGTGATCGGGCCCCAACGCGACGTCAAACCGGTCGAAACGCCAACGCCGGCGACGGCGAGGACCACGCATCACTCAACCCCCGATGGCGGTGTCGACTCGCCATCAAGATCAAGCTCGCGAACCAACCTCGCGAAAGCCAAACGACTATCGCGTTCGATCGCGACCTCCGGCCGGGCATGCGGCTGCCCAAACCGGTCGGTGAACGTCAACCCACACACGGCGAGCGCCTCACGAGCCTCCACTGACCGATCCCACGCCTCCCCAGCCAACGTAAGCAGCATCGCGTGGTGCGGTTCGAGCGCGTAACCGGCAACCACGGCACGCCACCACGCCGCCGTCGACGCACTCAGATGGCCTGGAGCCCGCCTAGCCACGAGAAATCACCCCGCGAAATCCTGATTCGACGCGGCGTGTTTCCTTCGCGGCGAGCCGGCTGGTGAGAGCGGCCGGTTGGAGCTGGTCCTGAACTACGCCCGCCTTGGCCCGGGGGCGACGGAGCGTGGACGGGGCTTTGTGTGGCCCCCCGTCGTGTGGTGGGAGCGTTGTTCGTGAGTGTTTGTGGCAGTCGCGGCAGATGCGACGGTCGGTGAGAGCGTCGCAATCAGGGGTGGCGCATGGGGTGAGGGGCGGGAACCGCATCTATGCGGCCTTCTTGCTGGTCGCGATGGGCTCGTGTCCCGTAGTGCATGTGGCGTTGACGCAGATGAGGCGGCCGTCATGCCACAACAGGACGCGGCCGCAGCTCGAGCAGGTCTCGTGCAGGGTCATGCGGCCTTCTCTGCCGCCTGGTCGTGATGGTTGAGCGCGAAGGTGAGCAACGCGAGAGTCGAACGGCGCGTGCATCCGCGGTCGTGTTCGGCACGACGGATCGTCGACACGCTCAACTGGGCGGCAGCGGCGAGCTGCTCCTGTGTGAGCCCGCGGGCCTCGCGTGCTTGGGTGAGCGACTGGCCGGTCATAGGCACAGCCTATCGGTCGGTGTAGACGCAAAGGTTCGGCCTTCGAACGGCTCGGCCGAATTTTCTTAGGGCTACCGGCTGGTCTCCTTCAACCACCTGGTCGAAGGACGCACCACCACCGCCGGATCAGACTCGCCGCACAACCTGCAACGCGCTTCCCGCGGCGTGTGGCGATACACCATCACTGCGCCGACCTTCAAGATGCCGCCACAGGTTGTCGAGAACCTGTTGTGGCTCTGCAGCAACCCGCACTGCACCGGTGAACCACCACATCAACTGCTGTACTCGCGCGACTCCAGCACCCACCAACTCGAAGCCGTCGTGTCGCACGGATCAAGTAGTTCGTAGTCCCACCCGACTGGCAAACGGTTCAGGAACGTTCGGGAGGTTCGGAGCGCACTGCCCCCTTTGAAAGGGAGCAGTGCAACTGGCAAATCGGACGAGGTATCCGGTTTGGCCCGTCGCTTCGGAGACTCGGACGCGCCCAGGTCGTGCTTTGCCGCGTGGCCCGGTCAGGGCCGTCGTCTCCGCCTGCCTCCGCCGAAGCGGACACGTACGGATCGTCTGGGAATGAACCCCCTCGTGCTGCTCGACGCACGTTGCCAACGACTGCTATGGAGGTGCGACGGTGGCCTTGGGGGTCCACTCGGCTCGGGCCGTCGCGGGTGTCGATCCGTGCGGCGCTAGGAGGAGGCAGCACCTCCGGCCGTCGCTAGGCTCCGGCGGTCAACGCAGTCGAGGGAGAGGACGCACGATGGTTCAGCAGGGAGCCCAAGCCCCCGAGTTCGAGCTACCGGATCAGAACGGCAACCCGGTTCGGCTCGCTGACCTGCACGGCCAGACCGTCGTACTGTATTTTTATCCCAAGGCCGACACGCCGGGCTGCACGACGCAGGCCTGCGGGATCCGCGATCACCAGGCCGACTACGACGCTGCGGGTGCCACGGTCTTCGGCGTCTCCCCCGACCCCGTCGACGAGGTCAAGACGTTCCACGGTGGCCAGGGACTGAGCTTCACGCTGCTGGCCGACGCCGACCACGCCGTCTGCGAGCGCTACGGCGTCTGGGGCGAGCGGTCGATGTCCGGCAAGACGTACATGGGCGCCGAGCGGGCGACGTTCATCATCGCCCCGGACGGGACCGTCGCGCGCGTGTTCCCGAAGGTGTCGCCGAAGACGCACGACGACGTGGTGCTCGCGGCGCTCGACGAGCTCTCCGGCGCGGCCGCATAGTCGCGTCGACGGCTGCCGGGCCTCAACCCGTCCCCACGACGTAGACCTCCTCCTGGCGCTCGTTTCGGTGGCCGAACGGCGAGTAGTCGAAGCGGGGGCGAGGTCGTCGACGTCCTCGCGCAGGTCGAGACGCGTGTAGCCGGGCATGTGCGGGATTCCCGCCCGGCCTCAACCCCGCACGCACGCCGGCCGATCATCAGGTCGATGGCCGCCGTCTCCGAGCACCTCCTGATCCGTGACGCCGCCCTGGCCGCGGCGACCAACGGCATCGTGATCGTCGATGCCGTCGCTCCCGACCACTCGATCGTCTACGTCAACGCCGGGTTCGAGCGCCTGACCGGCTACACGGCCGACGAGGCCATCGGGCGCAACTGCCGCTTCCTCCAGGGCACCGGGGGCGACCAGCCCGCGCTCGCGGAGTTCCGCTCCGCCCTGCGCGACGGCCGCTCGGCGAAGGTGCTCGTGCGCAACCACCGCAAGGACGGCACCGCGTTCTGGACGAGGTCGTGGTCTCCCCCGTCACCGAGGCGGGGCGGCTGACCCACTACGTCGGGGTCCAGCTGGACGTCACGGAGCGCTGCCGGGCGGAGGAACGCGCCCGCTTCCTCGTGTACCACGATCCGCTCACCGGGTTGCCCAACCGCCGCCGCCTGCAGGAGCGCCTCGGGCAGGCCTGCCGTCGCGCCCAGGAGAGCGGTCACCAGGTCGCGCTGCTCTCGCTCGACGTCGACGACTTCAAGGCGGTCAACCAGCGCTGGGGCCACGCCGCCGGCGACGAGCTGCTGCGCCAGCTCGCCGAGCGGCTGCAGTCCGCCGTGCGTCCGGGCGACCTGCTCGCCCGCCAGGGCGGCGACGAGTTCTCCGTGGTCATCGCTGACGTCGAGCAGGGCGTCGCCGCGGGCGCCCAGGTCGCCGACCGGGTGCTCGCCGAGCTGCGCACGCCGCTGCTGCTCGCCGGCGAGGCGGTGCCCGTCCGGATCAGCGTGGGCGTCAGCGCCCTCTCGTGCGACGCGGAGTCGCCGACCGCGCTGCTCCAGCATGCCGACGCCGCCAGGTACGCGGCCAAGCGGGCCGGCGGCGCCCGGCGCCGCGTCTACGCCGGCACGCCCGACCGCCCCATCGTCGCGCCCGCCGCGGGACTCGTGACGATCCCCGCCGACGCGTCGCGCGAGCTGAGCGCGATCCTGGAGGCCGGCGCCGTTCGCAGCGTCTACCAGCCGATCGTCGCCATCGACACGAACGCCACGATCGGCTACGAGGCGCTGGCGCGTGGGCCGGAGGGCTCCCCGCTGCAGCGGCCCGACCTGCTCTTCGCGGCGGCCCGCGAGACCGGCCGGCTCGCCGAGCTCGAGTGGGCCTGCCGCGCCGCCGCCCTCCGAGGTGCGCTGGCGGGCGGCCTGCGCCCACCGCACACGCTGTTCCTCAACGTCGAGCCGAGCACGATCGCCACGCCCGTCCCGCCCTGGGCCGAGGCGCTGATGGCGACCGCCCGCGAGCGGCTGCACGTCGTGCTCGAGCTCACCGAGCGAGCGCTCGGCGAGCGCCCCGCCGACGTGCTCGCAGCCGTGCCGCGGCTGCGCGCGGCCGGCTTCGCCATCGCGCTCGACGACGTCGGCGCCGACCCGCGCTCAATCGCGCTGATGCCGTTCCTGCGGCCGGAGGTGATCAAGCTCGACCTGCGCCTCGTGCAGGACCAGCCCTCGCCCGCGCTGGCGAGCATCGTCCACGCGGTCAACGCCGAGGCCGAGCGCTCCGGCGCGCTGCTGCTCGCCGAGGGCGTCGAGACCGCCGAGCAGGAGCAGACCGCGCTGGCCCTCGGCGCACGGTTCGGGCAGGGCTGGCGCTATGGCCGTCCGGCGCCGCTGCCCGAGCAGCCTCCGGCCGCGGCCGGTGCCGCGCGGCACATCGTCCCGCGTGCGCCGCTCCGGGCGGACGGCGGGACGCCCTACGAGGTCGTGCGTGCCCACCAGCGCCCGCGCACCGGCAACAAGCGGCTGCTGTACGCCATTTCCCAGCACCTCGAGGCTCAGGTCGTGGCCCGCAGCGAAACCGCCGTGCTGCTGTCGACCTTCCAGGAGGCGCGCCACTTCACGGGCGCGACCCGCGCCCGCTACCGGCGCTTCGGCCAGTCCGCGGCGTTCGTGGGCGCGCTCGGCGTCGGCCTGCCGCCCGAGCCGCTGCCGGGCGTCCGCGGCGCCGACCTGCGGGAGTCCGAGCCGCCGCGCGGGGAGTGGAACGTCGTGGTCGTCGACCCGCACTTCGCCGCGGCCTTCGTCGCCAAGGACCTCGGGGACTCCGGCGGCGACGACTGGGACCGCCGCTTCGAGTTCTGCCTGACCTACGACCGGGCGCTCGCCGTCGAGGCGGCGCGGGCGATGATGCAGCGCGTGGCGCCGAGCCTCGACGCCTAGCGGGCGAGCGCAGCCAGGTAGCGGTCGGCGGAGCGCAGCACCTTCGTGCGCGCGTCGCCGTCCAGCACCGACGGCCAGAAGGCGCCGTAGACGCGGTCGAAGTCCAGTGGCTCGACGACGCCGCGGATGCGCTGCACCTCGCGCGCGGGGAGCGGGATGTAGTTGGGATAGGACCACATGAAGCTCGCCCAGTCGCGATCGGCGACGACCGCCACCACGTCACCGGCCAGCAGGGCGCCGCGACCGTCCGCGCCGCCCGGCCACAGGCAGACGGTCGCGCCGGCGAAGTGGCCGCCCAGGCGCACGAGCTCGAGCCCGTCCCACAGCGGCCGGCGCTCGCCCGTCCAGTGCTCCACGCGCGGACTCGGGCGCATGACGTGCTCGGCGTCGTCGGCGTGCAGGAGCACGGGTACGTCGAAGCGCTCGGCCCAGTCCACCATCGCCGAGTAGTAGTGCGGATGCGAGATCGCGATCGCGCGCAGCCCGCCGTGGGCCTCCACCGCCGTCGCGGTCGCGTCGTCGAGCAGCGAGACGCAGTCCCACAGCAGGCCGTCGGCGAGCAGGGCCCGCTGGCCGATCGCGAACTCCGGCACGGTGCCGATGGCGAGCAGGCCCGGCTCCTGGAGCTCGATCCGGTTCGCGTGCCCGTCCGCGAGCTCCTGCGTCGCCATCCAGCGCTGGCCGTCGGCGCCGACGTACTGGCGCTCGTCGAGGCAGATCGGGCATTCCGCCGGTGGCGCGGCGGACGCCGGGTACTGCGTGCCGCAGGTGACGCAGAGGAAGGTCCCGGGCTCGGACACGCCGGTAGCCTCCCACTGCGTGGCTGCGCACGCGTTCCCCATCGCCTCCCTCGGGGACTCGTTCTCGGCGTTCTTCGACGCCGTCGGCCACTTCGCCCAGAGTCTCGCAGCGATCAACTGGCTCTCGCTGCTGATCGCCCTGCTGGCGTTCGCCTGCTACATGACGCTGCGGGCGCGCGCGTCGTTTCACATCCTGCGCGCGGCCTATCCCGCCGAGCGGATCGAGTTCCGCGACATCTGGGGCGCCTACGTCGCCGGCTACGGCTTCAACAGCGTCGTGCCGGCCCGCGGCGGCGACGTCATCCGCCTGTTCCTGAGCCGCTCCTCGGTGCCGGAGTCGAGCTTTCCCGCGGTGGCCTCGAGCTTCGCGGTGGAGCTGATCTTCGACCTCTGCATGGCGGTGCCGATCCTGGCCTTCGCCTTCACGCAGGGCGCGTTCCCCAAGCCGCCGGACTTCTCCAAGCTGCCGGCCTTCGACCTCGCGTTCTTCGCCTCGCACATGCGCTTCACGCTGTTCCTGCTCACCGTCCTGGGCCTGCTCGGCGTGGTCGGCTTCGCCCTGCTCTCCGCGCGCGTGCGGGCGTTCTGGAGCCGCGTCCGGCAGGGCCTGACGATCGTCTTCGATCGCCGCCGCTACCTGCGCGAGGTGTTCCTCGTCCAGCTCGTGGGCTGGGGCTTTCGCTTCACCGCGTTCTGGTTCCTGCTGAGCGCCTTCAACGTCGGCGGCTCGGTGCGCAACGTCCTGCTGGTGCTCGGCGTCAACGCCGTGGCCGCGCTCGTGCCGTTCACGCCGGGCGGCGCGGGCGTGCAGCAGGCGCTGCTCGTGAAGGTGTTCGCCGGCACCGCCGCGAGCGCGACCGTGGCCGCCTACTCGGTCGGTCAGCAGATCGCGATCGCGGCGTTCATGTTCGGCCTCGGCTTCGCCGCGATCGTCTTCATCTTCCGCTTCCGCTCCTTCAAGGAGGTGATCGCCGCCGGCCGGGCGGCGCGCGGGGCGGAGGACGGAGCGAAGGCGAAGGCCTAGGGTCGAGGCGCGCTAGACCCTATGGCCGGTCGCCTGCAGGGGTTGACCGGCTGAAGTAGTTGGCCGGACGCTCCTCGCGGGGGTTTGTCTGGCCGGAGAGAAGGCTCCGGCTGACCCCAGATCTG
>JAABUS010008100.1_pt1 | contig 11672 bp, 12 predicted proteins | sample 5560161 | NCBI WGS metagenome assembly JAABUS01 (sample SAMN10711885, study PRJNA513376) | rock metagenome | isolation source: Antarctica rocks | place: Antarctica: Victoria Land, Trio Nunatak nord | collected 2016-01-04 | reverse complement strand
CTCGCCGAGCGAGCCGCCGACGGCTGGCGCGACACCGACGCAGGGATCTGGGAGGGCCGCGAGGGCGAGCGTCACTACACCAGCTCGAAACTCATGTGCTGGGTGGCGCTCGACCGCGCGGTGAAGCTGGCGCCGCAGCTCGGCCCCTCGGCACGTGCCGGGGCCTGGGCGGCCGCTCGAGACGAGATCCGCGTGGCGATCCTCGAGCAGGCCTTCGACGAGCACGGAGGCGTCTACGCCGGCGCCTTCGGCTCCGACCGGCTCGACGCCAGCGTGCTGCTGATGCCGATCATGGGCTTCCTGCCGCCCCACGACGAGCGCATGCGAGCGACGATCGACGCCATCGACCGCGACCTGGCCGACGGCGGGCTCGTGAAGCGCTGGACCGGAGCCGACGAGGACGAGGGCGCGTTCGTGATCTGCTCGTTCTGGCTCGCCAACTGCCTCGCTCAGGCGGGCGAGCTGGACCGCGCCCGCGAGGTGTTCGAGCGCGTTCTGGGCCACGCCAACGACGTCGGCCTGCTGGCCGAGGAGATCGATCCGCGCAGCGGCGCCCTCCTGGGCAACTTCCCGCAGGCGTTCTCGCACGTGGGCCTCATCAACGCCGCGTGGAGCATCGACCAGGCGGCCGTTCGCCGCGAGGAGGAGACCAAATGAAGCTCGAGCCCGGAGAGCACTTCCCCGACCTCGACCTGCCCGACCACACGGGTCGCGACCGCCGGCTCGCCGAGCTGGCGGGCGGCGACCCGGTCGCCCTCCTCTTCTCGCGCGGCTGGTGGTGCCCGAAGGAGCAGCGTCACCTGCGCGAGCTGACGGCCCTGCAGGACGAGTTCGAGGTGGCCTACGCCCGGATCGTCGTGGTGAGCATCGACGCGCCGGAGGTGCAGGCCGCGTTCCGGGCCGGCCTCGGCGCGCGCTTCACGTTCCTCTCGGACGCCGAGCGACGCTGGCTTCCGCGTCTCGGGCTGCTGGAGGAGAGCGACACGCTGCACGAGCCCTACCGGCCGACCGCATTCACGCTGCGTCCCGATCTCATCATCCACCGCGCCTACGACGGCTACTGGTACTGGGGCCGGCCCACGTCCGAGGACCTGCGCCAGGACATGCGCGCGATCTCGCGCGCCGTGCGCGACGACTTCCGGTCATGAGCGCCCTGCCGCCCGGCGCCGCCCATCTCGCCTTCGACGGCGGCGGCCTGTACCCCGGCACCGGACCGGGCCGCTGTTTCATGGTCGACGCCCGCTGCCTGCAGGGCGAGCCCGTCCGCGGCGCGCACGCCCACGTCTGCGCGCTGGCCGATCCCGCAGCGGCGCTCGAGTTCGACCAGCCGGAGGTGCAGCAGGTGCGCCGCAATGCGATGGCCTGGTGGATCCCGCTGCTCGGCGACGCGCTCGTGTGCTTGACGACGCTGGCGCTCGACGAGGCTCGCTACGGCGGCGCGATCACGGTCACCCGCGAGCCGGTGGACTGGGACCACGATCCGTTCGCGCGGATCTTCCCCGGCACGCTGCTGCGCAGCGACCTCTTCTGCGAGGTTGCGCCCCCCGCGGGGCCAGTCGTCGAGCGCTACGCCGGCGTCGCCTGGCCGGGCGGGAGCTTCGCGGCCTGATCTGGCCGGCCGAAGATGCTCGCGTAGTCGGCCGCATCGAAGCCACTCGTGGGGGCGTCCACCACGACGCGCCCCTCGCGCAGGCCGACGAGGCGATCGGCGAAACGCGTGGCGAGGTCCACCTGATGAAGGCTGGAGAGGACGGCGATGCCCCGCTCGCGGGCGACGCCGCGCAGCGTGTCGAGCACATCGGTCGCCGACGCCGGATCGAGGCTGGACACGGGCTCGTCGGCGAGCACGAGCACGCTCTGCTGCGCCAGCACCCGGGCGATGGCCACGCGCTGCTGCTGCCCTCCCGACAGGCGGTCGGCACGTTGACTCGCCTGGGCTGACAGACCGACGCGACCGAGGCAGGCCAGGGCGAGCGCCCGGTCGCTCGGTTCGAAGCGCCGCAACAGCACGCGCCAGGTGGGGACGTGGCCAAGCCTGCCGGCCAGCACGTTCTGCTCGGCCGTCAGGCGGCGCACCAGGTTGAACTGCTGGAAGATCAGACCCATGTCGCGGCGGGCGAGGCTCAGCTCGCGTCCACTGAGCTCGCCGAGCCGGCGCCCGGCCACCTCGACGATTCCCCGCTCGACGCCGATGAGCTGGGTGAGGCAGCGAAACAGCGTCGTCTTGCCGGCTCCGCTCGGGCCGAGCACCGCCACTACCTCCCCACGCGCGACCTCGAAGGAGACGTCCCTCAGCGCGGGCGTGAGGTGACCCGGGTAGGTATGGCCGAGATCCTGGACCCGGATCGCGGGGGCGGCCCCGTGCCCGCTCACCCGAGCCGCCTGCGCAGGCGCGAGGAGAGCTGGTCGACCGCGGTGACCATCAGCAGGATGATGATGATGACGGTCAGCAGGCGCGGGAAGTCCAGGAGGTCCAGGCTGTTCTTGAGCTCCAGCCCGATGCCCCCCGCTCCGACGATGCCGAGCACCGTGGACGTGCGCACGTTGAACTCCAGCATGTAAAGGCCGATCGAGCTCAGGCCGGGCAGCACGTCGGGAACGAGGGCATAGCTCACCAGCTTGACCCGCGACGCGCCGGTCAGGCGCACGGCGTCGAGGGGCCCGGCGGGAGCGTCCTCGATGGTCTCGGCGAAGAGCTTGGCCATGCTGCCCCAGGTGTGCAGCGCGACGCCGAGCACTCCGGCGAACGGTCCGAGCCCGACGGCGGCGACGAACAGGATGGCGAACACGAACGAGTCGATGCCGCGCAGCGTGTTGAGCAGCCACCGGGTGGGCAGGCGCACGAACGCGCTCGGCGTGAGGTTGCGCGCGGCCATCGTGCAGGTGACCAGGGCCAGCGCCGCGGCCAGCGTCGTGCCCACGAGCGCGATGGCAGCCGTCTCGGCCGCCCGCAGCAGCAGCAGCCCGAGGTCCGCGGTCTCCGGCGGCAGTGCGCGGCCGGCCCAGTCGGCCATCCTCGGCAGCCCCTCCAGCAGCGCGCCGAGATCGACGTCGGCCAGCCGGATGCTGATCGCGTAGACGCCGAGCACCGAGACGGCGAGTGCGACGCGGCGCGCGATGCGGGTCCAGCGCGGTCGGGGGGCGCGCGACCCCTCGGGGGCGCCCGCGCGGTCGGCCGTGGGAGCGGTCAGGCCCGGTCCTACTTCTTCAGCACGCCGACGGCCTCAGCGGCCTCCCGGATCGGCGCGTAGGTCTCGGCGGTGGCGGGGACGAAGCCGGTGTAGTGGTTGGGCAGGATCTCGGCCGCCTCCTCGGGCGTCAGCTTCAGGATCGCCTCCTCGATCCGGGCCTCCAGCTCCGGATCGAAGCCGCGCCGGACGGCGATGGCGTCGTTCGGCAGCGGCTCCGACTCCCACACCACCTTCGACTGCTCGGGCTTGATCGTCCCGGCCTCGATGAGCGCGTTGCGGTTGCGGTCGAAGTCCGTGGCCAGGTCGACGCGGCCGTTCGCGACCGCAACCTGATTCGCGGCGTGGGTGGCGCCCTCGGAGTACTCGAAGTAGGTCTTCGGGTCGATGCCGCGCTCCCGGAACCAGTTCGTCGGGATGAGCCAGCCGGAGGTGGAGCCGGTGTCGGTGAAGGAGATCGACTTGCCCTTGCCGTCCTCCGGCCAGCGCTCGATCTCGATGTCGGGCCGGCTCACGACGATGGCGTGGTAGATCGGCTTCTCGTCGTACTGGGCGGTGGCGATCGCCTTGGCCCCGGCTTCGGTGTTCGCCAGCACGTAGCCGAACGGGCCCATCCACGCAAGGTCGATCTGGTCGTTGCGCATGGCCACGGAGTCCCGGCCCAGTCGGTGGTCGCCGTCAGCTCGTAGTCGACCCCGAGCTCACCGCACAGCCACGCGAAGAAGGGTTCCCACGCCTTCGTCGTGTCCCCGGGAGTCGGCAGCAGCGGGCCGATGCCGATCTGAAGCGTCTGCGACTCACCGCCGGCCGGCGTGCCGGTGGGACTGTCGTCGGAGCCGCAGCCGGCGAGCGCCAGCGCGAGGGCCAGTCCCAGCGCGAGCCCCCAAAGGCGAGCGTGACGGGAGCCAGGCGATGGTCTTAGGCAAGGTGGATCTCCTCGGGCGACGGCGCGGCTCGATGCTACGGCCTGCCGGGGTAGGCGGCAGCCTTCGCACGCCGAGCTTGGCATCCACGCGCTCCTGTGCGGGATACGCGTCAGGCTCTCGTAACAACTGCGGGGCTAGCCTTCCGGCGTGCTCGGGAGGCTGGCCGAGATCCCGGCTCGGTCTCCGCCGCGCGAGCCTGGGCGCCTGTCGGCGCCGAACGACGACGAGAGGAACGATTCGCCCATGAGCACCGAGGCCGCTCCCGCACGGTCTGCACCCGACCCTGCGCTGCTCGGGCGCGGGCTGGCGGCGCTGCGGATCTTCGTCGGGCTGATCGCGTTCTCCAACGGGCTGGCAAAGCTGTTCTCGTTTCGCGAGATCGAGATCGGCCCCTACTTCGGCACGCTCGTCGACCGCCCCGAGGCGCGCGGGATCCTCGAGGGCGAGGCCGCCCGCAACGAGCTGCCGCTGCTGCCGAGCATCGTCGACGACATCGTCCTGCCCAGCTACGACGTCATGCAATGGCTGGTCACGTTCACCGAGCTGGGCACCGGCGCGCTGCTGATCCTCGGAGTGCTCTCACGCGGCGCCGCGCTGATCGTCTTCGCCCAGCACTTCGGCCTCCAGCTGCTCTACCTCTCCAGCGGCCGCTTCGCCTTCGAGCAGCCACACGAATGGCTGCCGCCGCTGATCCTCGCGCTCGTCCCCGCCGGACTGATCTGGGGCCTCGACGGCCGCCTCGCCCGCAACCGCAACGGGGCGCGATGGCCGTCATGAGAAGACGGCTGTGGCTGGTGCTCGTGCTGTCGGCGCTCGTCGCGACGGGCTGCGGCGAGGACGCCGACCCGGGCGGTGAGTCGACACCCGCCAGCGCGGCTGACTGCGGGAACGTCACGGTCCCGGGCCACGAGGCCGTCGACATCGCCGCGGGCGGCGCCGACTGCGAGCTGGCCAAGGCCGTCGCCGCAGCCGCGGAGGGTCGTGGCCGCGCGCCCTACGAGGCCGAGGGCTTCGCCTGCGAGCCGGCCGACGCCGATGGCGGCGACACCGACTACACGTGCACACGGGGTGAGGCGAGCATCGCCTTCCGCTACGGGACCGCCTGACGGCCGGGCTAAGCTTTCGCGATGATGAGCACGATCGAGGAGGCCGTCGCCGCCGGGAAGATCGGCGGGCGGGTGTGGTTCTACTCCAACTACCACTGCAATCTCCAGTGCTCGTATTGCCTGACCGAGTCGGCGCCGCTCGTGAAGCGGCGCGAGCTCGGTGCCCAGGCGATCATCGAGCGCAGCCGTGAGGCGGAGAACCTCGGATTCACAGGCTTCGGGGTGACCGGCGGCGAGCCGTTCATCCTCGACTACATGCCGGAGCTGGTCGCCGATCTCGGGCGCCGGCTGCCCACCGTCGTGCTCTCCAACGCGACCCTGTTCAACGAGCGGCGGCTGCGCGAGGTCGAGCCGCTCGCCGACCTTCCGGTGCACATCCAGATCTCGCTCGACCACCCGGACCCGATCGAGAACGACGAGATGCGCGGGCCCGAGAACTTCCGCAAGGTCGTCGAGGCGATCCCGAGGCTCGTGGAGCGTGGCATCGGCGTGCGCATCGCCACCACGCTCGAGGACCCCGACGCGGTCGACCCCGAGCAGCAGGAGAGGCTCTGCGAGCTGCACCGGTCGCTCGGCGTCCCCGACGAGGACCACGTCGTGCGTCCGATCATCAATCGCGGGCGCGCGAAGAGCAACGAGATCGGCGTGCTCGCCGGCTTCGAGCAGCTGGAACCGGAGCTGACGCTGACCGCCGACGGCGCCTTCTACAGCCCGTTCGCTCCGACGGTGAGGGGCGGCAGGCTCGACACCGACCTGCTCGTATCACGCGCCACGGCGCCGGTGAGCGCGCCGGCCGGCGCGCTGCTGCGGATCGCCGATGAGCTCCCGGCGGGTCACGACGCCTCGATCGGGATCAGATGAGCGTGACCGATGGCCGCCCGGTCGGGCGGCGACCCAACGACCAGCGGCGATCATGAGCGCCCGATCGGTCACAACCGCGCTGGTCGCCCTGCTCGAGCGCGAGCAGGCGCCGCTGCTGGCCCGCCGCTTCTACGGTGACGGGCCGGCGAGCCCGATTACGGCCTCGCTCGCGCAGGTGCCCGAGCTGCTCGAGGTCACGCTGCCGTTCATCGCCGGCGCGCTCGGGCCGGCGAGCCTCGACGAGCGGGCCAGGGAGATCGCGATCCTGCGCACGTCGGCGCTCCTCGGGTGCCGCTACTGCGTACAGACCCACACCGCGGTGGCGCTCGACTCCGGGCTCTCGGGCCAGGAGGTCCGCGCCCTCAGGGGCGATGGCGAGATCGAGCACGTCTTCGCCGATCCTCGCGAGCGGGTCACGATCGAGTGGATCGACGCTGTCGCGCTCGGTCGTGGTCCGGTCGACCCCGCGATCACCGCACGGGCGTCGGACCTCCTCGAAGACCACCAGCTCGTCGAGCTCACGCTCGCCGTCGGGGCGACGCTGATGCTCAACCGCTACTGCTCGGCACTGGGGCTGCCCACGAGCGCGGCGACGCTCGAGCGCCTGGCGGCCGAGGGCCTCGACTGACCGCCGAGCCCCGGCACGGGCGTGCGCTTCAGCCGGCCGGAATTAAGCGAATCGTCAACAGGCCGTCAACGTAAGCGATCGCGCATAGCTTCGGGTGCCGGTGCGGGAGGCCGGCGTCGCTGGATGCGGCGCGCGTGTGAGGGCTCCCACCGGACCCGAGGTCACCTAATGCAGCTCGTCACACGCCGGCTCCGAGCCGTGCTCGCCCGGATGCCTCGCCACGCTAGCGGCGCTGGCCGGCGCCGAGACCGCCTCAGCCGACGGCCTGCGGCCGGGTGCCGTGTTCGGCCAGACCAACGATGCCGTGGCCAACGAGGTCGTCGCCTACCAGCGCAGCGCGGACGGCACGCTGAGCGAGCCGCAGACGGTCCCGACGGGTGGCCAGGGCAGCGGGACGGTCGAGGGTTCCTCTTCGTCACGGCGGCGCGACGTCGAGCGCCGGCAGCATGACCTGAGAAGAGCCCCACGACGAGTGCCGGATCCTTATCGCGCGCTTCGACTCCTCACCGTTCGGCAACCACCGGCTCGACGTCGCCGCCGCGAACAGGACGTTCTGGCGCGTCCTCGAAGCGGCGGGCGCGCAGGACAACCTCATGATCGACCACTTCGCCCACGCGCCCGGGCGCCCGGCAGTCGCGCCATGAGCCGGCCGATCGCCGACTATGCGCTGCTCGGCGACTGCCATTCGGCAGCGCTGGTGGCGCGCGACGGCTCGATCGACTGGTGGTGCGCGCCGCGGTTCGACTCGCCGAGCGCCTTTGCGCGGCTGCTCGACCCGGACGCTGGGCACTTCGCGGTCCGGCCCGTGGAGCCCTACGAGGTCGAGCGCGAGTACGTCGAGGACACGATGGTCCTGCGCACCACGTTCCGGACCGCCTCCGGCACGTTGCGCCTCACCGACGCGCTGGCGCTCGCGCCGGGCGCCCGCGGGCATGACGTCGGGCTACGTTCCCCGCATGCGATCGTGCGCCTCGCCGAGGTGGTGGCCGGGCGGGTGGAGATCGCCGTCGAGTTCGCGCCGCGCCCCGTGTACGGGCTGGTGGTGCCGATGCTCGCGCGCGTCGAGGCTGTGGCGTGCGGACTCGCGGCGGCGCGAGCGCGCTCCTGCTGGCGACCGGCGTGGAGCTCGAGATCGGCGGTGCGACCGCGTCGGGGCGCATCGTCCTCGCCGACGGGGAACGGGCGCCCTTCACCGTGCACCACGGCGTGTCGCGATCGAGCTTCAACCCCATCGACCCCGCCGGCGTGCTCGACGACACGATTGCGGGCTGGCGCTCCTGGGTCGCCGAGCACGAGGGCTACCAGGGCGTCTACCGCGAAGCCGTGAACCGCAGCGCGCTCGTGCTCCTGACCCTCACCTACCAGCCTAGCGGCGCGATCGTTGCCGCGCCCACCACCTCACTGCCCGAGATCCTGGGCGGCGAGGCCAACTGGGACTACCGGTTCGCGTGGCTCCGGGACGCCAGCCTCACGCTGCGTGCGCTGTGGGTCGCCGCCTGCCCGGACGAGGGCCAGCGCTACTTCGACTGGATGGCCGCCGCCGTCGGCCCCCCGCGCGACCGCCACGTGCAGATCATGTTCGGGGTGGAGGGCGAGCGGGACCTGACCGAGCATGAGCTCGACCACCTCGCGGGATACGCCGGCAGCCGGCCCGTGCGGGTGGGCAACGACGCGTGGCGCCAGCGCCAGCTCGACGTCATGGGCGAGATCCTCGAGGCCGCGTACATCCTGCGCGACCAGCTCGACCAGAATGACCCGGTGACCACCCGCTTCCTGTGCGACCTCGCCGAGCGCGCCGCCGACGGCTGGCGCGACACCGACGCGGGGATCTGGGAGGGCCGCGAGGGCGAGCGCCACTACACCAGCTCGAAGCTCATGTGCTGGGTGGCGCTCGACCGCGGCGTCAAGCTGGCACCTCAGCTAGGCCCGGCGGCGCGCGCCGAGGCGTGGGCGACGGCGCGCGACGAGGTCCGCGCGGCGATCCTCCAGCAGGCCTTTCACGAGGAGCGCGGGCTCTACGCCGGTGCCTTCGGCTCTGACCGCCTGGACGCGAGCGTGCTGCTGATGCCGATCATGGGCTTCATGCCCGCCACGGAGCCGCGCATGCGCGCGACGATCGACGCCATCGACCGCGAGCTCGGCCACGACGGCCTCGTGCAGCGCTGGAGCGGAGCTGACAAGGACGAAGGCGCGTTCGTCATCTGCTCCTTCTGGCTCGCCAACTGCCTGGCACGGGCCGGCGAGCTGACCCGCGCGCGCGAGGTGTTCGAGCACGTGCTCGAACACGCGAACGACGTCGGCCTGCTTGCCGAGGAGATCGATCCCCGCAGCGGCGCGCTGCTGGGCAACTTCCCGCAGGCGTTCTCGCACGTCGGACTCGTCAACGCGGCCTGGAGCATCGATGAGGCGACCCGCCGCACGACGCAGATCGCGCATGAACCCTCAAGCCCGAGTCGCAGTTCCCGACCTCGACCTGCCCGACCACCGAACGTGACCGCCGGCCGAGGTGGCTCACACCCGTGTCGTGGTGATGAGCAGCTCGCTGGAGCAGAGCGGCACGTCGGCCCGCCAATCGCTGTGGACGAGCGGGCCGACGCTGGCGTCTATGGCGTGTAGGCGCTCGGGGTGTCGACGGCGTCGCCGCGCTTCGGCTTGATCCTGTCTTCCCTGGGCCGGCGGGCGAGGAAGCCGATCACCGGGCAGTTGATGAGCACGTTGACGGAGCCGTAGGGCTTGCCGTCCATGCCTGTGAGCAGGTCGGGGCGAGTGGCGGCGAGGTGCAGAATCTCGAATTCGTCGGTCATGCGCCGGTTGCGGCCGCGAGCGATCGCCTTCGGCGTCCACATCCCAAACGTCGCGTCCCACAGTGGGCTGTACGCAGCCTCCCGCTTGCGCTCGCGCAGCGTCGGGAAGTCGCCTTGCACGTTGAGCGCGTCGCCGCCACGGCGCAGGGCCCGAATCAGGCCGGCATTCGCAAGCGACGCGTCTTCGGTGGCGTGTCCGTCCTTGACGAGATGGACGAGACCCTGCGCCTGGCGGTTGCGGGCTCCCGTCTGGCCATTGACGAACGGGAAGATCCGCTCGCGCGCGGAGCCGAAGAAGTCGTCTCCGCCGACGTACGGCGTGCGTTCCAGCAGCGGCACGAAGGTCGCGCGCTCGAGCACCGCAGTCAGCGGATCTGAGGCTTCCGTGCTCAGATAGAGGATCGGCTGGCCGGAATCGAAGCCTCGGATGAGGAGCATCTCCACCGAGTCACCGAAAAACTGCGCGGGGCCCTCAGACGGGGCGCGGTGCACGGCGAGGACCCGGTCGGCGGTGTTCGTGTGGGTCTCGACGTCGAACGGACCATCCCCCACGGCGACGATCGGGGCGTTGTACACGGTGCCGGTGCCCTGCACCCGAATGAACGGGCTGTACCGGGCGTCGCCCACCGCGCCGGGCTCTGCGGCGGCCGGCGGCAGGACCGCCGGTCCGGGAACGAGTCGACGCGTCGGCGTGAAGTCTGGGACGCCCTCGAAGTTCACCGTCGCTGCGTCGAACTTGTTGTCTGACGGAGCACTGAGCGTCACGGTCTGCACGCAGTCCTCGCAAGAGAGCAGGTTGTGCAACTTGGGCGCGAAGTTCAGCCCGAGCTGGTCCGCAGGCCCGGCATCGGACGCTTCGGTGAGGACAAACCACACCGTCTTGCCCTCGAAGCTGCCCCGGTGCAGCGGCAGCGTCACGCTGTGATGATCCAGATCGACCCTCACCGCGCTCTTGAGGATCACCTTCTTCGCAGGCAGGACGCCCCCGGACTGTCCCAATGCCGAGCCGCCGCCGGGAGCGGCGCCGCTGCTCGCGGTGCCGGCGAACAAGCCCAGGGCCACGGCCAACAATGCCAGCCCCGCGGGCCGCACCAACAGATGCTTGCCTCGTTTCACGACAACCCCCTTCGATTCGAACTGCGTGGACGCGCTGCGATCGCCAGATCGAAGATAAGTCGCCACCACCGGGAAGCCGCTTACCATCCTTTAACAACGCCAGGCCCAGGCCGAGGTCGCGTCGGCACAGCTCGGTGGAGTGGGCCCGGTTTCTCGGACATGTGACTACTTGCGCCCGCTGGGCGCGAAAGGATGGTGTTGTTCATGCCGAGAACCCGGCCCGCGTATCCCGAGGAGTTTCGCCGCGGCGTGTCCGAGCAGACGCTGCGCAACCGGCGAAGGCAGGCGCAGCTCGACCGCGGCGAGCGCTACGATGGCCTGACGTCGGATGAGCGCGAGGAGCTGCGGCGCGAGAACGTCCGGCTCACGCAGGAACGCGATCTGCTCAAGCGAGCCGCGGCCTTCTTCGCGAGGAGACCGAGACCGGGTGACGGCCTACCGAATCATCTCGAGCCGGGCGCGACTCTTCGGGTGCAGCTCCACCTCGATCGCCGTCCGACGCCCATCGCGGCTCACCAAGCCGAGACCCGGCGCATGGCGCGTGCCGTCGTCGCCTTCCGCGCACATGCCGGCCAAGTCGCAGCCCGCGCGCCGATGGCCGGTCGGTTGACCGCGGCGATCGTCGGCACCTACAGCGCACACAGCGCACTGGATGCCGTGAACGTACTGCGCTCGCAACTGGCATAGGCTTCCGGCGAACGCGCCCTGAACTGTCGGTTACGCACGTGCTTGACGTTGCCTCCCGCCGAGAACGCCGTCCCGGCGGGGAACAGCTCCTCCCGACAAGTGCGTCGCGCTCATCCGGACGGTTGATCGGTCAGCCTGACGACATGGCCGTCGCCGTCCAGGAGCAGCGGCGGGGGAGTCACGCGGCCACGATAGGCATGCAGCCGGCCAGCTCCCGCTTGAGCACCTTCCCGCTTGGGTTCATCGGCAGCGCCTCGAGGAAGGCAATCCGGCGCGGACGCTTGAACGGGGCGAGGTCGGGACTCGCACGGCAGAACGCGTCCACGGCCTCGGCGCTGAGGTCGGGCGACCCCTTG